>Ga0209797_10000287_pt1 | contig 24663 bp, 24 predicted proteins | sample DOMMetBare3Fresh_2_FD_187472 | JGI IMG/M metagenome (GOLD analysis project Ga0209797, IMG submission 187472) | Wetland sediment microbial communities from St. Louis River estuary, USA, under dissolved organic matter induced mercury methylation -... | ecosystem: Environmental > Aquatic >... | reverse complement strand
AATGTCGAGCGAGAGCAGCTTATCGTACACGATGGTCATCGGTTCACACAGTAACAGTCGATGTCGTCCCCGCGAAAGCGGGGACCCAGTAGACACAAGATCACATGTTTAGCGATTGCCTTCGAGACACGTTTGAGACGGTGTTTACTGGGTCCCGGGTCTCCCTCGTTCCACTCGGACGCCCGGGACGACGGAGGGTGCGCCCTCACACCGGATCCCACGAGAACACGTCGCCGGAGCGATCGAGCGGCGTGAACGACGGCCCGAACGCGCCCTTGAGCTGCTCGTCGAGCTTTGCCGGCGTCCAGCCGTCGGAGCGATGGAGCGAGCGGATCGGCCGCGGCTGGCTGAACAGGAACACCTCGTTATTGCGCACCGCGAAGATCTGCCCGCTGATGCCCTCAGCACGATCGGACGCGAGATAAACCACCAGCGGCGCGATCTTCTCCGGCGTCATCTGCTGGAAGCGCTCGACCCGGCGCTTCTCCTCTTCGGTCTGCGCCGGGATCGAATCGATCATGCGCGTCCAGGCGAACGGCGCGATGCAGTTCGAGCGCACCTTGAAGCGCTGCATATCGAGGGCGATCGAGCGCGACAGCCCCATGATGCCGAGCTTGGCCGCCATGTAGTTGGCCTGCCCGAAATTCCCGATCAGGCCCGAAGTCGAGGTCATGTGCACGTAGGCGCCTGAATTCTGCTCGCGGAAATGCCCGGCACAGGCCCGGCTCATGTTGAACGAGCCGTTGAGATGGACCGCGAGCACGTCCGACCAGTCCGACCAGCTCATCTTGTGAAAGATCACATCGCGCAGGATGCCGGCGTTGTTGACCAGAATATCGACCCGGCCGAAGGCATCGAGCGCCGCCTTGACGATCTCGTCGGCGTTCTTGGGCTCGGCGATCGAGAGCGTCGAGGCGATCGCCTCGCCGCCCAGCTGCTTGATCTCCGCGACTACCGCGCCGGCCGGCCCCGCGTCGGTGCCGGCACCCTGCAGGCTCGCCCCGATGTCGCAGACCACGACGCGGGCGCCCTCGCGCGCCATCTCAAGCGCAATCGCGCGTCCGATGCCGCGCCCCCCGCCGGTGACGATGGCGACCTTGTTGGAGACGATGCCTGGCATTCCGTTCCCCCTATCCGTTGTTATCCCGGCCAAGCGCCGCAAGGCGCGAGCCGGGATCCAGTAAACAGCGCCCTATGAATTTCTGCACAGATATGCCGGATCACATAGTCCTGCGAATACTGGGTCCCCGCTTTCGCGTCGCTTTCGCGGGGACGACAATAACTTAGTCCTCAGCGTTTGGCGCTCAGCCCCACACCTCGTCGGCGAGCTCCACGATCATGCGCAGCTTCGCCCACTGCTCCTCCTCGGCGAGGAGATTGCCCTCCTCGGTCGAGGCGAAGCCGCATTGCGGCGAGAGCGCGAGCTGGTTGATGTCGACATATTTCGACGCCTCCTCGATCCGCCGCTTGAGCTCGTCGCGGCTTTCGAGCTGGCCCGTCTTGGTGGTGACGAGACCGAGCACGACGGTCTTGCCCTTAGGCACGAACCGCAATGGCTCGAAACCACCGGCGCGCGCGCTGTCGAACTCCATGAAATAGCCGTGCACCTTGATGGTGTTGAACAGGATCTCCGCCACCGGCTCATAGCCGCCCGAGGCCACGAAGGTCGAGCGGAAATTGCCGCGGCACAGATGCATCGAGATCGTCATGTCGTCCGGGATGTCGGACATCGCCGCGTTGATCATGTCGGCATAGACCATCGGCAGCTCGTCTGGATCCTCGCCGCGCGCGGTGACCTGCTTGCGCAGCTCGGGGTCGCAGAGATAGGTCAGGTTGACCTCGTCGAGCTGCAGGTAGCGGCACCCGGCATCCGCGAAGCCGCGCACCGCCTTGCGGAACGTCGCGCCGAGGTCGCGATAGAAGTCGTCCATCGACGGATAGATCTGCTCCGGCACCGCCTCGCGCCCATAACGGAAATGCAGCGTCGAGGGCGACGGGATCGTCATCTTTGCCGTCGCCTTGGTGTGCGACTGCACGAACTTGAAGTGCTCGATCATCGGATGCGGCACGTAGCCGCCGAGCTTCTTGTTGATGCGCAAGAGGATCGGGCGGGGCTGCGCGCCATGGAACTTGAACTTGCGCTCGCCCACGTAGGATTCGACGCCGTCGAGCGCGACCAGGAAGTCGGTCTGCCAGGATGCGCGGCGGTACTCGCCATCGGTGATCGACTGGAGAGCGACAGCTTCCTGCTTCTTGATCAACGCTTCGATCTCGCGATCCTCGACCGCCTTCAATTGCTCGGGCGTGATCTCGCCCTTTTCGCGCTTGCTTCGCGCTTCCTTGAGCGCGGTCGAGCGCAGCAGGCTGCCGACATGGTCGGCCCGGAAGGGTGGCTTGGTCCGTTGCATATATCCTCACTGTTAACGGGTTTTATCCATGCTTGGCCACAACCTCCGTCATGCCCGGCCCTGTGCCGGGCATCCACGTCTTGCTTTCAACGCGGCGCTGCAGAAAGACGTGGATGGCCGGGACAAGCCCGGCCATGACGATGACGCAAGTCATTGACATCAATCAACCTCTCGCAAGCTCGTCCCGCACGATCGCGGACCCTTCCGCCATCGCGCGCATCTTTCCGTACGCGACCTCGCGGGACAGATATTTCATGCCGCAATCGGGCGCGACCACGATCCGCTCGGGCGGGACGAACGCGAGCGCCGCGCGGATGCGGGAGGCGACCGCCTGCGCGCTTTCGACCGTCTGATCGGACAGGTCGATGACGCCGAGAATGATCGTCTTTGACGGCAGCTCCTTGAGCACCGCAAGATCGAGCTTCGGCTGCGCCGCCTCGATCGAGATCTGCCGGGCGGATGAGCGATCGAGCTCGGGCAGGAACGAATAGCCCGAGGGCTTCTCCTTCACCATCTGGGCATAGCCGAAGCACAGGTGCACCGCGGTCGTGCCGGTGACGCCGTCAAGCGCGCGCTCGATCGCCTTCAGGGCGTAACGCTTCGCCTTCTCGGGCCGCGCCTGCATCCAAGGATCGTCGAGCTGCACCACGTCGGCGCCGGCCGCGAACAGGTCCTTGATCTCGTCGTTGAGGGCCGCCGCGTAGTCGAGCGCGAGCGCCTCCTCGTCGCGGTAATACTGGTCGTCGCACTGCTGCGCCATGGTGAACGGCCCCGGCACCGTCATCTTGATCATGCGCTCGGTATTGGCACGCAGGAACTGCGCGTCGCGCACCTCGACCGGATGCTTGCGCCGGATCGGCCCGACCACCCGCGGCACGATCGCAAAGCCGCCGGTGCGGTTCGGCGTCTTGCCGGGGTTGTCGATGTCGATGCCGTCGAGCGCGGTGGCGAAGCGGTTGGAATAGCTTTCGCGGCGCTGCTCGCCGTCGGTAATGATGTCGAGACCGGCGCGCTCCTGGTCGCGGATCGCAAGCAGCGTCGCGTCGTCCTGCGCGGATTCGAGATGCTCGGGCGCGACCCGCCAGAGGTCTCGCGCGCGCACCCGTGGCGGCATCTGCTTGGCGAGACTCGCCCGGTCGATCAGCCACTCGGGCTGCGGATAGGACCCGACCAGCGTGGTGGGGAGAAGCATCTTCCCTCTCAGTTGTCGTCCCCGCGAAGGCGGGGACCCATATTCCAGAGGCCGGTGTTCATGGGTCGCCGCCTTCGCGGGGACGACGCTGAATGAATGTCACCTCTGTCAGCCCCACACTTCTTTCGACAATTCCACGATCATCCGCAGCTTCGCCCACTGCTCGTTTTCGGCGAGTTCGTTGCCTTCCTCGGTCGAGGCAAACCCGCACTGCGGCGACAGGCCGAATTGATCAAGCGGCGCGAACTTGGAAGCCTCCTCGATGCGCCGCTTGACGTCGTCCTTCTTCTCCAGCGTGCCGCTCTTCGACGTGATCAGCCCGAGCACCACCATCTTGTGGCCCTTGGGCAGGAAGCGCAGCGGCTCGAAGCCGCCCGCGCGATCGGTATCGTATTCGAGGAAATAGCCATCGTAGTTCACGGCCCCCAGGAGACGCTCGGCCACCGGCTCGTAGCCGCCTTCCGACACCCAGGTCGAGCGGAAATTGCCGCGACACACATGCGTGGTGATGGTCATGTCGGCGGGCTTCGCCTCAAGCGCGGTGTTGATCACCTGCTGATAGATATGCGGCAGGTTGTCCGCCATCGGCATGCGCTCGCGCGCCGCCTGCATCTCGGACGGCGAGCAGAGATACGCCCACACGGTGTCGTCGAATTGCAGATAGCGGCAGCCGGCGTCGTAGAATGCCTTGACCGCCTTCTTGTAGGTCTGGCCGAGGTCGGCGAAGAAGTTGTCGATGTTCGGATACACCCCTTTCGGAATCCCGTCCTTGGGCAGCCGGAAGTGCATCACCGGCGGCGCCGGGATGCACATTTTCGGCATCACCTTGGTGTGCGCCTTGAGGAACCGGAAGTGCTCAAGCATCGGGTGGTCGGACGGGAAGTCGAGCTTGCCGACAATGCGGTAGCCCTCCGGCCGCGTCGCCACGCCGCGAAACTGAATGCCATGCGGGAGCGTGATCTTCTCGCAGCCGGCGAGCCCCCAGTAGAAATCGAGGTGCCACCAGGAGCGGCGGTATTCGCCATCGGTCGCGAGCTTCAGCCCGATCTCCTCCTGCTTCTTGATGATGCTCTCGATCTCGCGGTCCTCGACCGCCTTGAGCTCGGCGGCCGTAAGCTCGCCCTTCTCGCGCTTGGCGCGGGCGCCCTGGATCGATGCCGAGCGCAGGATCGAGCCGACGTGGTCAGCGCGAAAGGGGGGCTTGGTTCGTGGGGTTGTAGCACTCATTGGCAGCACTCCCGGATGGCAATTTGTCCGCCTCTCGGTAGCGCGGAATTCCGATGGAGAAAAGCAGAAGACGGACAACCTGGACGCCTGCTCGGAGATGCGCCCTGGGAAAGGCTAGGAATCTCGTCCGAGGAATGCGGCTCTTTCGGGCGGCAATTTACGTTTTCTTATGCATAACGTCCTATGATTTCGCATAACCATGGCTCGGACTCTTTTCCATGCGCGGCGCCCATCCATTGATCTTGCTGGCGGCCGCAATCACCGCCTACTGCGCCTCTGCAACAATGCCGCCCCCCGGTCGCGCCGCAGCCCTCGTCGGTCAGTCCCGCAGCGTCGAGGTCATGCCTCCGCCGGTCCCCTCCCTTGCCCAAATGAAAGACGAGTATCGCCGGCCCCCGTCGATACCGTTCCCCGCCGCCAATCCCTATACCGTCGCCAAGGCGGCGCTCGGCAAGAAGCTCTATTTCGACACCAGGCTCTCCGCCGCCAACCTCCTGTCCTGTGCATCGTGTCATAGTGCAGCCTTCGGCTGGGGCGACGGCCAGCCGAAGGGCGTCGGCCACGGCATGCGGCAGCTCGGGCGCCGTTCGCCAACGATCATCAATGCGGCGTTCGGCCTGATGTTCATGTGGGACGGGCGAGCCGCCTCGCTCGAGGAGCAGGCGCTCGGCCCGATCAAGGCGGATGTCGAAATGAATCTGCCCCTCGACCAAATGGTCGAGCGGCTCAAGGCGATTTCCGAGTACGGCCCCCTGTTCCAGTCGGCGTTTCCGAGCGAAGGCATCACCGCGATCACCGTTGCCAAGGCAATCGCAACCTATGAGCGGACGGTTGTCTCCGGCCGCGCGCCCTTCGATCGCTGGATCGAGGGCGACGAGGCGGCGATATCGGAAGGTGCAAAGCGCGGATTTGTTCTGTTCAACACCAAGGCGCGCTGCTCCTCCTGCCATGTCGGATGGAATTTCACCGACGACAGCTTCCACGACATCGGGCTTGCCGATGCCGATATTGGCCGCGGCAAGCTGATGCCCGGCGTCATTAGAATGCAGCACGCCTTCAAGACTCCGGGCTTGCGCGAAATCACCCGGAGGGGCCCCTACATGCATGACGGCTCCATGACGACGCTCGCCGCTGTCCTCGATCATTACGACCATGGGGGCATCAATCGGCCGAGCCGGTCAGAACTCGTCAGCCCACTGACACTGTCGGCACAGGACAAAGCCGATCTCCTGGCGTTCCTGCATACGCTTGCCAGCGAGATCGACCCCACGACCGTACCCGTGCTTCCCCGCTAATCCAACCGGAGCACCCTATGAAGTCTTTCCCGGTCATTACCGCGCTCGCCTTCATCGGCGGCTGCACCGTGGCGTTCGCCGCAGAACGAGCAATCTCGCAAAAGGGCAGGTCATTCTCGGAACGCCAGGTTTCGATCAAACGGGGTGAAGCTATCCTGTTCGTGAACGACGATATGGTGGCGCACAACGTGCTCTCGACCAGCGCCGGGAACGAATTCAACATCGGCTCGCAGCCACCTGGCGTGGCGACGCCTGTGACATTCAGCACGAGCGGTGACGTCGACGTCATTTGCGCCATCCATCCGCGCATGCGGATGACGGTCAAAGTTACCAACTGACGCGGCGGTCGCCGCAGAACGCCGGCATGTCGATCCGTTACAAACTGTTTCTCGCATTCAGCCTGGCGATGGCGCTTGCTGTCGGGGTCGCGGCCTACGGCATCCGAGCAATCTCGGAGGCTGGCGGCCTGGTGGTGCGGCTTTACGATCAGCCATTCATGGCCGTAAGCCATGCCCGCGCGGCGCAGGCCCGCTTCAATGTGGCTCGCGCCGCGATGGAGCGCGCTTTGCTGCTGAGGGACGCCGCCATCGAGTCGAACCCGGCGGTGATGCAAGGCGCATTCGACGACCTCCTGGAGGATCTCAGGGTGGTCCGCGATCGGGTGCCACGATCCGACCAAGCCGAACGACTTATCGCCGCTGAGAAGCTTGCGCGCGAGTGGTATCACGCAGGGCTGCAGGTCATCAGCCCGCCGAGCGCCGGCCTTACCGAAGTGCCCTTGCCGATGATCGTGATGCAACGAGCCGAGGCGGTCGCAGCCGCGATCGAATACGTCGTCGAGGATGCGAGCGCCTACGGATTCGAGTTCCGCTCGGAAGCCGAGGCCATAGTCGCAGCCTCAAAATCACGCCTGACGATGCTGGCGGCTGTAAGCGGCCTTTTGGGCCTTCTGCTGGCGCTCGCGATCGCCTACTCGTTCGGCCGCGCTATCCGCCATGCCATGGCCATCTCCGAGCGCATCGCGGCAGGGAACTTGTCAGGAACGGTCGTAACGTCGCGCCGCGACGAGCTTGGGCGGCTGCTCGTCTCGCTCGGGCAAATGCAGCAGGCACTGCAGAGCCAAGCCGAGTCGCAGCGCTCGGCGGCCGAGATCAAGGATCGCGACCACGCCGCACAAGTCTCACGCCGCCAGCGCATTGAAAGGGAGATCGCCCGCTTTCGCGATTCCATCGGCAAGATGCTCGAGCAGGCCGATGAAATGACGAAGCGAATGAATCTAACCGCGCGGACACTGTCGGCAATTTCCACCGAAGCGGACAGCCGCTCCCATGATGCCGCCGGCGCGGCGGAGGAAACCTCGGGCAACGTCGCAACGATCGCCACCAGCACCGAGCAACTCGGCGATTCAGTTCGGGCCATCACCGCCCAGCTCGCGTCGGCAACCGCAGTCGTCGGCCGCGCGACCGAGATGGCAATGGTCACCAACACCATGATCACTGGGCTCGCCCAATCCACGTCGCGGATCGACGACGTTGTCGGCCTGATCCGATCGATCGCAGAGCAGACGAACCTCCTTGCGCTCAATGCAACCATAGAAGCCGCACGGGCGGGAAATGCCGGGCGTGGCTTCGCGGTGGTGGCGTCCGAGGTCAAGGCCCTGGCGACACAGACGGCCAAGGCGACCGAGGACATCACCCAACAGATCTCGGAGGTTCAATCGTCAACCGAGCAGGCCGTCGAGCGTATCAAATCCATCGCTTCGATCATGACCGACGTCAGCGCCGTGACCGCCGAAATCGCCGGCGCCGTCCGGCAGCAAGGCTCGGCCACCGAAGAAATCTCTCACAACATCCAGAACGCGGCGGCGGCCACCCACAGCCTGGCACAAAATGTGGCCGGGACAACCGCCTCGATCAGCGAAGCCCGCCGGTCGGCGACTGACGTTCTCAAGGTCGCCGAATATCTCACCAGCCACGCCGGCGATCTGCGCGTGTCCGTCGACCGGTTCCTGCGAGACGTGGCCGCGGCGTGACTGCCGTGCCGTGCAGCCACGTAGGGCCGACTACGCGTGCGCCTTGCGCTGTGGATCGATGATCTTCTCGAGCTTGCCCAGGACGTGCATGCAGGGCAGCACCTGGGCGAGGCTCGCGTTCGGCTCGCGCTTGCCCTTGATGGCGGCGATGAACTCGCGATCCTCGAGCTCGATGCCATCCATCGAGACGTCGACCTTGGACACGTCGATCTTGTTGTCCTTGCCGTCGGAGAGATCGTCGTAGAACGCCTTGTAGGTGCCGTTGTCGCAGATGTAGCGGAAGAACGAGCCGAGCGGGCCGTCATTGTTGAACGACAGCGACAAGGTCAGCATCGCGCCCGATGGCACTCGGGCAACGATACCCATGTCCATCGCGATGTTGAGCTGCGGGTGGATCGGGCCCTGCACCGCGTAGCAATCCGAGATGGTCTCGCCGCACTGGTGCTGGAACAGGTCGATGGTGTGGGCGGCGTGGTGCCACAACAGATGATCGGTCCAGCTGCGCGGATTGCCGGCCGCGTTGATGTTCTTCCTGCGGAAGAAATAGGTCTGCACGTCCATCTGCTGGACCTTGAGCTCGCCCTTCACGATCCGCTTGTGCACCCACTGATGGCTCGGGTTGAAGCGGCGCACGTGCCCACCCATGGCGACCACGCCGGTCTCCTTGGCGATCTTTACCAGCGCCTCGGCGTCCTCGACGCTGTCGGTGACCGGGATCTCGACCAGCACGTGCTTGCCGGCGCGCATCACCTGCTCGCCCTGGCGGAAGTGCATTTTGGTCGGCGTGGTGAGGATGACGGCGTCGGCGCGCTTGATGCCCTCCGAGAGGTCGCCGGTATAGTGCGGTATGCCGTACTTCTTGGCGACTTCGGCGGTCGCGTCCTGATTGCCGCCCACCAGCGAGGTCACCTCGACCTCGGGAATGCGCTTGAGCGCATCAAGATGCTTCTGGCCGAACGCGCCCTGCCCGGCAACGCAAATCTTCATCGTCCACCTCTGCGAATGTCCACAGCTCGGCGCGCGGCTGCGCGCTTGACCTTGCCCGCCGCCGGCCGCTTGCCGGCCGCGCGTTTACGGTTCTCCAGGATGATGTGCCCGACCGCGGTGTTGGACGCCGGCACGGTATAGAAGCGGTAGACCTCGTCCACCTTGTCGTCGAGCGCGCCGCGCATGATCAGCCACATCACCATCTCGATGCCCTCGGCACCGGCCTCGCGCATGTATTCGAGGTGCGGGATGCGCGTGAGCTTCTTGGGATCCCTGGTGAGGTTGTCCAAGAATGCCTTGTCGAACTTGCTGTTGATCAGGCCGGCACGGGGACCTGAGATCTGGTGCGACATGCCGCCAGTGCCGAACACCACGACCTTGAGGTCCTCGGGATAGGACTCCACCGCCTTGCGGATCGCTCGGCCGAGCATGAAGCAGCGATGCCCGGTCGGCGGCGGATAGAGCACAACGTTCACGGCGAGCGGGATCACCGGGCACGGCCATTCCTTGGGCGATCCGAACAGCAGATTCATCGGCACGGTGAGCCCGTGGTCGAGCTCCATCTTGTTGCAGATGGTGAGATCGAACTCGTCGAGAATGACCGACTGCGCGATGTGCGAGGCAAGCTCCGGATGGCCTTTCACCACCGGCACCGGGCGCGGTCCCCAGCCTTCGTCCGCAGGTGGAAATTCGGCAGCGCAGCCGAGCGCGAAGGTCGGCACGATCTCGACCGAGAACGCCGAGGCGTGATCGTTGTAGACCACGATCGCGACGTCGGGCTTGGTCTTCGCCATCCATTCCTTGGACTTCTCGAAGCCCGAGAACACCCGCTTCCAGTACGGCTCCTCGGTCTGCTTGTTGTCGATCGCCGCGCCGATGGCCGGCACGTGCGACGACGCCACTCCCGCGACGATCCTAGCCACGTTTCGACCTCGCCTTGCTGGATGCCTTTGATTTGGATGACGCCTTTGACTTGGCACCTGACTTGGCGCCAGCCGCGAGCGTAGCGGGCTTGGCGCGGCCGGACTTGCTGCGATTGCCTTCCACCGAGCGGCCGCCCGCGAGCATCATGGCGGCGTAGTCCTCCTGGGTGGAGCCGGTCATGACGGCGGCGAGGTGGCGGAACGAATGGCCGTCGGTCGCGCCGAGCTTGGCGGTAAAATAGATGTTGCCGCCCAGCTCCAGCATCCGGTTGTAGTCGCGCTTGAGAATGGCGTCGGCCTGCTCCGGCGTGAGCGGGAACCTCTTGAGGTATTCCGCCTCGTTGGCCTTGAAGGCCTTGCGGTTCTCCTCCTTCATCAGCGACATGCAGAACATGTTGATGCCATAGCCCTGGCGCGACCGCTCCGCGTCAAACACGAAGGTGCCAGGGATGTCGTCATAGTCCTGCGCCTTGCGTGCCATCGGCCGTTCTCCATCCACGCCGTCCGTGCGGCCTGACATATATAGCCCAGCGAAGCCCCGCTACGTAAGCCTTGATCGTTCCGATGCCTCTTCCGCCTCATCCTGAGGAGCGGACGAAGCCCGCGTCTCGAAGAATGGGGCGGCCACCCGATCTCGGGTTTACCCGAGATCGGACATAATATGCACAAGTCGGGTAAACCCGACTTGTGTGCTTCGAGACGCATCGCTTCGCGATGCTCCTCAGCATGAGGCCGATGAAGGGCCGTCCTCAACTCCAATAAAGCCGCATCGGATTGTCGATCAGCAGCGCCTGCTGCAGCGCCGGGGTGGGCGCGATCTTCGGAATATGGTCGACCAGGAGGCCGTCGTCGGGGGCCTCCTTCTTCATGTTCGGGTGCGGCCAGTCGGTGCCCCAGATCACCCTGTCGGGAAACTTCTCGACCAGGGAGCACCCGAACGGCACCACGTCGTCATAGGGCGGGCCCGCGACGGTCATCCGCTCCGGACAGGTCACCTTCACCCAGAAATTCTTGTGGTTCTCCATCAGCCGGTGGAAGCGCCGGTTGTCCGCGTGATCGACGCCCTTCTTCACATCGGGCGTGCCCATGTGGTCGACCACCACCGTGGTGGGCAGCATGGTGAAGAACGATTCCAGCTCCGGCAGGTCGGGCATCTCGAAATAGATCACGATATGCCAGCCGAGCCGGTCGATGCGCCTCGCGATCCGCTCCAGGACGTCGCGCGGCGTGAAGTCGACGAGCCGCTTCACGAAGTTGAAGCGCACGCCCTTGACGCCCGCCTTGTCCATCCATTTGAGCTCGTCGTCGGTGACGTCCTCCCCGACAAACGCCACGCCCTTGGCCTTGCCGTTCGAGGCGTCGAGCGCGTCCACCATCGCGCGGTTGTCCTTGCTGTGACAGGAGGCCTGCACGATCACGTTCTTGTCGAGGCCGAGAAAGTCGCGCAGCGCGAACAGCTTCTCCTTGGGCGCGTCACAAGGCGCGTATTTGCGCTCGGGCGCATAGGGAAACGTCGCCTCCGGCCCGAACACATGACAGTGCGCGTCGACCGCGCCCGCCGGCGGCTTGTACTTCGGCTTCGACGGATTGGGATGAAACGGGATGTAGCCTGGACTCATCGCCACGAGATTGTTCTCCGTTTATCATCGTTCGTTAGACTCGCTCGATCGCCAGCGACACGCCCTGCCCGACGCCGACGCACATGGTGGCGAGCGCGCGCTTGCCGCCGCTCGCCATCAACTGATGCGTCGCGGTGAGGGCAAGGCGGGCGCCCGACATGCCGAGCGGATGGCCGAGCGCGATCGCGCCGCCGTTCGGGTTCACATGCGCGGCATCGTCCGGCAGGCCGAGCTGGCGCAGGCAGGCAAGCGCCTGAGCGGCGAACGCCTCGTTGAGCTCGATCCAGTCGAAGTCGCCGATCTTGAGGCCGAGCCGCTCCATCAGCTTGCGGGTCGAGGGCACCGGGCCGATGCCCATGACCCGCGGCGGTACGCCGGCCGCGGCCATGCCGAGGATGCGCGCCTGCGGAGTGAGCCCGTGCTCCTTTGCGGCCTGCTCCGACGCGATGATCAGGGCAGCCGCGCCGTCGTTGACGCCCGACGCATTGCCGGCCGTGACCGTGCCGGGGTTACGCGCGAACGGCTTGAGCTTGGCGAGCCCTTCGAGCGTGGTGTCGGGCCGCGGGTGCTCGTCCTTCGCCACCACGACCGGCCCGGCGCGCCCGCCCGGCACCTCGACCGGCGCGATCTCGGCTGCGAAGAAACCTGTCGCCTTGCCGGCGCGCTCCTGCGAGCGCAGCGCGAACGCATCCTGGTCCTTGCGCGCGATCTGCAGCTCCTCGGCGACGTTCTCGGCGGTGTCCGCCATCTGGTCGACGCCGTATTGCTGCTTCATGCGCGGATTGACGAAGCGCCAGCCGATGGTGGTGTCGTGGACCTCGGCGGTGCGCGAGAATGCCTCGCTAGCCTTCCCCATCACGAACGGCGCCCGAGTCATCGATTCGACGCCGCCCGCGATCGCAAACTCCATCTCGCCCGCCCGGATCGCCTGCGCGGCAGCGCCGACCGCGTTGAGGCCGGAGGCGCACAGGCGATTGAGTGTCACGCCCGGGATCGTGTCCGGCAGCCCGGCCAGCAGGAGCGCCATGCGGGCGACGTTGCGGTTGTCCTCGCCGGCCTGGTTGGCGCAGCCGAGAAACACCTCATCGAGCCGCGACCAGTCGGCCTTGGGATGGCGCGCCATCAAGGCCTTGATCGGCACGGTGGCGAGATCGTCGGCGCGCACCTTGGCGAGCGCGCCGCCGTAGCGACCGATGGGTGTGCGCAGTCCGTCGCAGATGAAGGCTTCGGGCATGACCGTTGCTCCTACGTCGTCGGCATCCGACAGCCATGATCCGTCATCCTGAGGCGCCCGCGCGCAGCGCGGGCCTCGAAGGATGCGGCCGGGGCCGTCGCCCTTCGAGGCGCGCCTTCGGCGCGCACCTCAGGGTTACGGAGAGGGGTTTGAATGTGCATCGCCATCCTCATGCCGCCGTACCATGGGCGCGGGCGGTGCGCGCGTGCAGGTCGCGCAGAATCTGCAGCTCGTTCGCGGAAGGCCTCGGCGTCTCGGTGAGCGTCGCGGCAAAGCGCACCGGCCAGCCGGTCTGCGCCTTGATCTCGTCCTGGGTGACGCCCGGATGGATCGAGGTCACCGTCATCTCCTTGCTGACCGGATCGGGCTCGAACACGCAGAGATCGGTGATCAGCTTGGTCGGCCCCTTGGTCTTGAGGCCGAGCCGGGCGCGATGGTCGCCGCCCTCGCCGTGGCCCATGGAGGTGACGAAGTCGAGCTTCGGCGCGAAGGCGCGCGGCGACTGACTCATGATGATGAAGATCTCGCCGCAGGCGCTGGCGATCTCAGGCGCGCCACCGCCGCCCGGCAGCCGCACCTTGGGCTTGTGATAGTCGCCCACCACCGTGGTGTTGAGATTGGCGAAGCGGTCGATCTGCGCGCCGCCCAGGAAGCCCACGGTCATGCGCCCGCCCTGCAGCCAGTAGCGGAACATCTCCACTACCGTGGTTGTCGTGAGCGCGGTCTCGCACAATTCGCCGTCGCCGATCGAGAGCGGCAGCACCTCCGGCTTGGTAGCGATCGTGCCGGACTCGTAGATCAGCGTGATGTCCGGCGCGTGCGTGAGCCGCGCCAGATTCGAGGCCGCCGACGGCATGCCGATGCCGACAAAGCAGACGTCGTTGTTGCGCAGCGCCCGCGCCGCCGCAATCGTCATCATCTCGCTCGGCTTGTAGTCGGCCATGGTTTATGCGGCCCCCTAAGCGGCCTTTGCGCGCTTCACATGCTTCGCGAACACGTTCGGACCTTGCTCCAGCACATTCGCTTTCATCCAGGCGAGGAACGTCTCACGCTCACGCGCGATCTTGTCCCAGGAAATGTAGAAGGCGTTGTCGCGCTTGTAATAGCCCTGCGCGTAGGACGGGTACGCCCCGCCCGGCACCTTGACGATCGCGCCGACAGTCCACCCCGGCAGGATCACCGCGTTGAAGCTGCGCGGCCCGAAATCCTCGACGATCTCCTCGACCGTGACGATCGAGCGCTTCGCGGCAAGCACGACCTCCTTCTGCACGCCCACGATGCCTTCGAGCAGGATGTTGCCGGCACGGTCGGCCTTGAGCGCGTGCACGATGGCGACGTCGGGCCGGTGCGCCGGCACGGCGGCAAGCTCCTCGCCGGTGAACGGGCAGGTGACGGACTTGATGCGCGGATTGACCTTGGGCAGGTCGACCCCGAGATAGCCGCGAAACACCGCGCAGGGCAGCCCGGCCGCTCCCGCCTCGTAGGCGTTGGCCATGGCGGCGTGGGAATGCTCCTCGATCGCGAGCGGATGGGGCCAGCCGTTCTCGACCGCGTCGCGCAAGCGATGCAGCGAGCCGACGCCCGGATTGCCGCCCCAGGAGAACACCAGCTTCTCAGCGCAGCCCATGCCGATGAGCTGATCGTAGAGGAGGTCGGGTGTCATCTTGATGAGGGTCAACCGGCGCCTTTGCTGGCGGATGACCTCATGCCCGGCCGCATAAGGGATCAGGTGGGTGAACCCCTCCATCGCCACGGCATCGCCGTCCCGGACGCAGTCCTCCACCGCTTCGGCCAGGGACAGGAAACGCGGCATCAATCGAAGGCCCGTTGTTGAGATCGGTTGAGTTTATTTACGGGCCACCCCGGGCGGGGTCAAATGGCGTGAGCGCATCCCAACCCGTCATGCCCGGCACCCGGGTCCGGCCTTCGGCCGGCCCGAGTGTAGACTCTTGTGCCGGGCATCCACGTTTTGCTACGTGCAACAAGACGTGGATGGCCGGGACAAGCCCAGCCATGACGCAAGAAGCGTTTGAGCTCTCGCATGTTCATGAACCGCCGGACCGTCCGCATCGAATGGGGCGACTGCGACCCGGCCGGCATCGTGTTCTATCCGCGCTATATGGCGATGTTCGACCATTCGACGGTGCTCCTGCTCGAGGCCGCGCTCGGCCTCAATAAGCACCAGCTTTACAAGACTTATGATTTCGACGGCTACCCGATGGTCGAGACACGGGCGCGCTTTCTCGTTCCGACCCGCTACTGCGACGAGGTGGTGATCGACACGACCGTCACAGAGGTGCGCAGGACGAGCTTTCACGTGCAACACCGCCTCATGAAGGAAGGCGTGCTGGCGGTCGAAGGCTTCGAGTCGCGGGTGTGGATCGTGCGCGACCAGGAGCGGCCCGGCCGCTTCAAGCCGCAGCCGATCCCGGCCGAGTTCGTGGCTAAGCTGACGGCTACTGCGCCGCCTTGATGCCGAGCTTCTGGGCGATGGCGGCAAGCTTGGCGCGCTGCTCCTCGATCGAGGCGGCGAACTCGGCGGCGGTTCCCGGGCTGACCAGCTGGCTGGTGGCGGTGAAGCGGCTCTTCACCGCCTCCTCATTGATGGCCGCCTTCACGTCCGCCGCGATGCGGTCGCGCGCCGGCGCCGCCATGTCCTTAGGGCCAAACAGGCCGGTCAGTCCGTCGAAGGTGATGTCCGGAAAGCCGGCCTCCGCGACGGTGGGCATGTCCGGATAGTTGGGCGCGCGGACACCGTTGGTGACCGCAATCAGCTTCACCCGTCCGGCCTGGACATGCGGCTGCACGATGGCGAGCGCGCCCACATAGGCCTGGATGCGGCCCTCGCCGAGGTCGGTGAGCGGCGCCACCACGTCGCGATAGGGCACGCGCGTGATCGAAAGGCCCGCGCTCTTGAAGTAGCCCTCATAGATGACGTCGGTCATGCCGGTCGCGGTCGAATAGTTGAGCTTGCCCGGCTGGGCGCGAACCATCGCCATCAGGTCCGCCACCGACGCGACGTTGAGCGCGGGTGGCACGACCAAGCCGACGAGCGTGTTGGAAATCCGCGCGACCGGCGTGAGCTCGCGCGGATCGTAGGGCAGCTTGTCGAGCTGATAGGGATGCGCCGTGAACGATGAGGTCGGAGTGTACAGCAGCACGTGGTCGTCACGCGCTCCGATGAAGGCGTTGATGGCGACAACTGCGTCGCCGCCCGGCCGGTTCTCAACCACCACCGGCTGGTTCCAGCGGGTGGTCAGTCGCTCGGCCAGGAGACGCGCCCCGATATCGGCGCCGCTGCCGGGCCCGAGCGACACGATGAACTTGACCGGACGCTGCGGCCAGGCGGGTGACTGGGCGGACGAGGAACCGCTGAGCGGAATGGTAAACAACAGTCCCACCACGAAGGCTGAGAGTGCGCGGCCAGTCCGGTTCATGATGTTCTCCACCAACTAACTGTGGGCAGCCCCTCTCCGCGCCGGAGCATGGGCACGGTTTGTCTAGCGCAGCCGCCCTGGCGGGGAAAGGCGCCTCTTGGCGCACCCGTCAGCACGCTCCTGTATCCTCCTCGCATGCCTAACCGCATCCGGCGTGGGCGTGGACTCCGGCCAATCGACGCGATAACAACGCGCCATCCATTCCCCCCACCGTCCCGGGCGGGCCATCCGAACCGAGCGTTCCCAGCCGCCGCCACCACGACCGGAGATCCCCATGCGCATCGACGCCTATACGCATTTCTTCCCGAAGAAGTTCTTCGACAAAATGATGGAGATCGCGGGCGACTACAAGGACATGGGCAAGCGCGTGCGCTCGCTGCCGGCGCTCTACGACCTCGACGTGCGCAAGAAGATCGTCGACGGCCACAAGGACTATCAGCAGGTCCTCTCCTACCCGCAGCCGCCGTTCGAGAGCTTCTGCAAGACGCCGCAGCAGCTGGACGAGATGCTCCGCCTCTGCAACGACGGCTTTGCCGAGCTGTGCGACAAGGAGAAGGACCGCTTCCCGGCCTGGGTCGCCCAGGTGGCGCTTGGCGCTCCCGACGCCGGCGCGGCGGAAGCCGAGCGGGCGATCAAGAACGGGGCGCTCGGCGTTCAGATCTACACCAATGTCGGCGGCAAGCCGATCGACCTGCCCCAATATCTGCCGTTCTGGAAAAAGATGAACGAGCTCGGCAAGCCGATCTGGATTCATCCCGCGCGCGGCGCCGAGACCCCCGATTATCCGCTCGCGGAAAAGAAGTCGCTCTATGAAATCTGGTGGACGCTTGGCTGGTCGTACGAGACCGGCTGCGCGATGACGCGCCTCGTCTACTCCAAGATCATGGACAACCACCCCAATCTCAAGATCATCACCCACCACTTCGGCGGCATCATCCCAATGCTGGAAGGCCGCCTCGGCCCGGGCAACGATGTGATGGGCTCGCGCACCTCGGACGAGGACTATGTCGCGCTGCGCAAGGGGCTCAAGAAGCGCCCGCTCGACTACTTCAAGCAGGACTTCTACGCCGACACCGCGGTGTTCGGCGGCGTGCCGGCGACCAAGTGCGGGCTCGAGTTCTTCCCGCGCGAGAAGGTCCTGTTCGCGTCCGACTGCCCGTTCGATCCCGAGGGCGGCACCATGTATCCGCGCGTCACGCTGCAGATCCTGGATTCGCTCAATATCTCCAAGGCGGATCGCGAGATGATGGACTACAAGAATCTCGAGGCCGTGACCGGCGTGAAGCTGGTGAAGTAAGCGCTGGCATCTTGCGGATTATAGATATTTGTCTATATTAACCTCATGGCGCCGCTGAAGCCAGTGGAATGGATAGGGTCGTCCCGTGACGACCTTCGATCCCTTCCCGGCGAGGTGCGCGAGGCAATGGGCGAAGCGCTCTACCGGGCGCAGCAAGGTGAAGAACATCCCGCTGCCAAGGCACTCAAAGGGTTCGGCGGCCGCGGTGTGCTTGAAATTGTGGACGACTATCGCGGCGATACCTATCGCGCGATCTACACCGTCAAATTCTCGAATGTGATCTATGTGCTGCATGTCTTTCAGAAGAAGTCGAAGAAGGGGGCTGCGACACCGCAGCACGAGATCGAGTTGGTCCGGGCGCGTTTGAAGCGAGCGGAAGAGCACTATCGATCCCATTATGGGAGGGAAGGACGATCATGAGCGGCAAAATCCCTGTCCATCGTGGAAGCGGCAATGTCTTTGCCGATCTCGGCTTCGAGAACCCGGAAGAGATGCAATTGCGCGCCGATCTGGTGCAGCAACTCCGCGACATCATCAAACGGCGTCGGCTGACGCAGGTCGCAGCCGCAAAGCTGTTACGGATCACGCAGCCCGATCTGTCGGCGCTGCTGCATGGCCGGCTGACCAAATACTCGTTGGGTCGGCTCTTGAAATTCATGACCATCCTCGACCGCGACGTCGAGATCGTGGTCAAGGCGAAACCGCGCCATCGATCAGCGCGGTTGACAGTGGCTTTTGGGTGACGAGCGCCCAGTGTCGTTGGCTGTGGGTTGGCCGCTTGTCCCCATGAATCTTGCCGCATCCTCTGCTAGCGTCGCGGCGCCATGGATGCCGCCCGTCCCCTGACACCGCAAGGCTTCGAATCCGGACCGCCCGCCGAAGCATCCGCGCGCGCGACGCCGGTGATGGAGCAGTACATCGAGATCAAGGCCGCCCATCCGGATTCGCTTCTGTTCTACCGGATGGGCGACTTCTACGAGCTGTTCTTCGAGGACGCCGAGATCGCGGCGCGCGCGCTCGGCATCGTGCTCACCAAGCGCGGCAAGCACCAGGGCCGCGACATCCCGATGTGCGGCGTGCCGGTGCATCGCTCCGATGAATACCTGCATCGGCTGATCGCGCTCGGCCATCGCGTCGCCGTGTGCGAGCAGCTCGAGGACCCGGCGGAGGCGAAGAAGCGCGGCTCGAAGAGCGTCGTGAAGCGCGACGTGGTGCGGCTGGTGACGCCTGGCACGCTCACCGAGGACACGCTGCTTGACGCGCGCCGCAACAATTATCTCCTCGCGATCGCGCGCGCGCGCAGCTCGACCGGCGAGGACGGCCGCTTCGCGCTCGGCTGGATCGACATCTCGACCGGCGAGTTCCGCATCACCGAGTGCGACGGCGCTGCGCTCGCCGCCGAGATCGCCCGGCTCGAGCCGGGCGAGATCATCTTTTCCGACGCGCTCTATGGCGACGCCGAGCTCATGCCCATGCTGCGCGCGCTCCCCGCCGTGACGCCGCTCACCCGCGACGTGTTCGATGGCGCGACCGCCGAGCGCAGGCTCTCAGCCTATTTCGGCGTTGCGACCAGCGCGGGCTTCGGCGCGTTCTCAAGGCTCGAGCTTGCCGCCGCCGCAGCCTGCGTGACCTACGTCGAGCGCACGCAGCTTGGCCAGCGCCCGCCGCTCTCCCCGCCCGTGCGCGAACCGGAGGGCGCCACACTCGCCATCGACCAGGCCACGCGCGCCAATCTTGAGCTCGTGCGCACGCTCTCGGGCGAGCGGCGCGGCTCGCTCTTGGCGGCGATCGACCGCACGGTCACGGCGGCGGGCTCACGCGCGCTCGCGCAACGGCTCGCCGCGCCGCTCACCGACCCGGCCGCGATCGCGCGGCGGCACGACGCGGTCGCGCTGTTCGTGACCGACGCGGCATTGCGCGCGGAAACACGCGAGCGCCTCAACGCGGCGCCTGATCTCGCGCGTGCGCTCGCACGCCTCGTGGTCGGCCGCGGCGGGCCGCGCGACCTCGCGGCGATCCGCGATGGCATCGCGGCTGCGGCACACCTCGCCGATCGGCTGGCGGCGCGGGGCGACCTTCCGGCCGAGATCGCCGAGGCCAAGGCGGCGCTGCGGCGGCCGGAGGCCACGATCGCGGCAGAGCTTGCGGCTGCGCTCGCCGATGAGCTGCCGCATCTCAAACGCGATGGCGGCTTCGTGCGCCAAGGCTACGACGCCGCGCTCGACGAGGCGCGCGCGCTGCGCGACGACACAAGGCGCGTGATCGCGGCGCTGCAGGAGCGTTACGCCAGCGTGACCGGCGTGCGCGCGCTCAAGATCCGGCACAACAACGTGCTCGGCTATTTCGTCGACGTGACCGCGCAGCACGGCGACAAGCTTCTCACCGCGCCGCTCAACGCGACCTTCATCCACCGCCAGACGCTTGCCGGCCAGGTGCGCTTCACTACCACCGAGCTTGGCGAACTCGAAGCCAAGATCGCGAATGCCGCCGACCGCGCGCTCGGCATCGAGCTTGCGACCTTCGAGCGTCTCTCGACGCTGGTCACCACGGCGGCCGAGCCGATCAAGGACGCCGCCGTTGCGCTCGCCGCGCTCGATGTGGCGGCCGCGCTGGCGCAGCTTGCGGTCGCGCACGACTACGTGCGTCCGGAGGTCGACAATTCGCTGGGGTTTGCGATCGACGGCGGACGCCATCCGGTGGTCGAGCAGGCGCTCGCCACCGACGGCGGTCCTTTCGTTGCCAACGATTGCGATCTCTCCCCGCCGCCGCCGCACAAGGCCGGCCGCATCTGGCTGATCACTGGGCCGAACATGGCCGGCAAGTCGACGTTCCTGCGCCAGAACGCGCTGATCGCGATCATGGCCCAGATGGGCAGCTTCGTGCCGGCGCGGGCGGCGCGCATCGGCGTGGTCGACCGCCTGTTCTCGCGCGTCGGCGCGGCGGACGATCTCGCACGCGGGCGCTCGACCTTTATGGTCGAGATGGTGGAGACCGCGGCCATCCTCAACCAGGCCGGCGAGCGCTCGCTCGTGATCCTCGACGAGATCGGGCGCGGCACCGCCACCTTCGACGGCCTCTCGATCGCCTGGGCCACCATCGAGCACCTGCACGAAAAGAACCGCTGCCGCGCGCTGTTCGCAACGCACTTTCACGAGCTGACCGCGCTCTCAGCGAAGCTCCCGCGCCTGTTCAACGCCACCGTCAAGGTGAAGGAGTGGCAGGGCGAGGTCGTGTTCCTGCACGAGGTCACGGCCGGCGCCGCCGATAGAAGCTATGGCATCCAGGTGGCGAAGCTCGCCGGCCTGCCCGCGAGCGTGATCGAGCGCGCCAAGGTGGTGCTGGCCAAGCTCGAAGCCGAGGACCGCGCCGCCCCGCGCGGCTTCGAGGACCTGCCGCTTTTTGCCGCAGCGCCGACCGGCCGGCCGCAGGATGCAGGCCTCGAGGCGTTGCTGGCCGCACTCGCGGGCCTTCATCCTGACGAGATGTCGCCACGCGAGGCGCTGGAAGCGCTCTACGCGCTCAAGGCCAAGGCCGCGGCAAAGGAGACGTAGCCTCCGAAAAACGGCCTGTGATAGAATTCTAGAATTGCCGTCGGGCACGCCTTGCGCGCGCCCGCAGAAGGGGAACTCCATGAGAAACTCGATGATCATGCGGACCGCGCTGTCGCTCGGCCTGCTGCTGGCAACCACCGCCGCCCAGGCCCAGAGCTTTCCGTCCAAGACCATCACCATCGTGGTCACCGCCGCAGCCGGCGGCGTGAGCGACGTGGTGGCGCGGGCGGTCGGCCAGCGCCTCTCCGAGGCCTGGGGCCAGCAGGTCGTGATCGAGAACAAGGGCGGAGGCGCCCATATCATCGGCGCGCAGGTCGTCGCCAAGGCGCCGCCCGACGGGCACACGCTCCTGGTGGCGGAGGCCGGCACCTACGTGCTCAACCCGACGCTCTATCCCAAGGACAAGCTCGCCTACGACACCGAAAAGGACCTCGCGCCGATTACCGGTCTCGTGCGCATCAACCAGGCGCTGATCGCCAACAACGCGTTGCCGGCCCAGAACGTGCGCGAGCTGGTGGAGCTCGCCAACAAGAAGCCGGGCGAGATCACCTACGGCACCGCCGGCGTCGGCTCGGCCCCGCACATGAACCTGATCAAGTTCGAGAACATGGCGAAGGTGAAGCTGCAGCCGATCCACTATCGTGGCGCGGCGCCCGCGCTCAGCGACATCATCGCCGGGCATATCAACCTGATGTCGGTGAGTCTCAGCCTGGTGATTCAGCCGGCCAACGAGAAGAAGCTCAAGGTGCTCGGCGTCAGCAGCCCCAGGAAGGTGAAGGAGCTGCCCAACTCACCAACCGTGTCGGAAAGCGGCGTGCCCGGCTACGAGGCCGGCACCTGGTTCGGGCTGGCCACCACCGGCGGCACGCCGCGCGACGTGGTGATGAAGATCAACGCCGAGGTGCGCAAGATCCTGAGCGATCCGGAGTTCCAGCAGAAGTTCATGGCGCCGCAGCTGTTCGAATCGATGGTGGCGTCGCCGGAAGAGTTTGGCCAGTACATCAAGGCCGAGACCGCCAACTGGGCCAAGGTCATCCGCGAGCAAAAGCTTGTGGTTGAGTGAGGGAGCCACGGGCGCGCGGCGAATAGCGAGATCAAGAGATCGGCCACAACGCCGATCGCGTTTGCAACGCCGGCTCCCCCCACCATGATTGCGTACTGGTCATCGGCCGCGGCCCTGCTGATCGCGACCGTTGGCTGCAGCTATCTGGTCGCGGCCACGATCCTGGTTCGCCGCTTCGCGCGCCAGCCGATCCCGAGCGGAGCCGCGGCCACCCCCGCGGTCACGATCCTCAAGCCGCTCCATGGCGACGAAGCGGGTCTCTTCGACAACCTCTTGTCGTTCGATCGCCAGCACTATCCGGGCCCGGTGCAGATCATCTGCGGCGTCGCGGACGCTCACGATCCCGCCATCGCGGTGGTCGAGCGCCTGCGCGGCGCGTCCGCGACCCACGACATCGAGCTCAAGATCGATGCGACGGTCCATGGCGCCAACCGCAAGGTCGCCAACCTGATCAACATGGCGCCGCGCATCCGACACGACGTCGTCATCGTGTCCGACAGCGACATGCGGGTTGAGCCCGACTATCTCGCGCGCGTGATCGCTGCCTTGCAGCGGCAAGGCGTCGGCGCCGTGACCTGCCTCTATCATGGCGTTGCGGCGACCGGCCGCTGGTCGCAACTCGGTGCGCTCGCCATCAATGCGCATTTCCTGCCAAGCGTCGTGCTCGGGCTGGCATCCGGGCTTGCACAGCCCTGCTTCGGCTCGACCATCGCGCTCCACCGCGCCACGCTCGATGAGATCGGCGGCTTTGCGGCCTTCGCGGATCGGCTCGACGACGACTACGCGATCGGGGCGGCGGTGCGGCAGCGCGGCTACGCGATCGCGATCCCGCTGTTTACGATCGCGCATCTGTGCAGCGAGCCCTCGCTCTCCGAGCTGTGGCGGCACGAGTTGCGCTGGGCGCGCACGATCCGCAGCATCGCACCGCTGGGACACGCCGGCTCCGTGGTGATGCACGCGCTGCCCTGGGCGCTGGTCGCGTTGCTGCTCGCTCCCTGGTCGGGCCTGCTGGCACAGGCTACCGCCGCCACGCTCGCCGCCCTCCTGTGCCGGGTGGCGCTCCTGCGCCAGGTCGCCCATGCATTCGCCCTCCCGCCGCAGCCCTATTGGCTCCTGCCCGGGCGCGACCTGCTCTCATTCGTGGTGTTCGTCGCGAGCTTCCTCGGCCGCTCGGTGAACTGGAAAGGACACCGCTACCGGCTGGGCGCAGGTGTGTCGCAGCAATGACACGGCTGATCTTTCTGCGGACGCCTGGCCAAAACGCTTTGCAGCCGGGGGGTCTCGCATGCTAACTCGGCCCTATGTCGGGACTGCAGGGGCTCTGGCAAGTCGGTCGGATCTGGGGTCGACGCGCGCTGATGGCGGGGTCCATCGCGGCGCTGTCGGGCCCCATCGCCGCGTCCGCAGCCGACATGGAGAGCCGCGGTAAGGCTTTGCCGCAGGCCTATGACTGGACTATCACGATCGGCCTCGAAGGCAAGCTCGAGCCGACGTTCCCGGGCTCAAAGGACTTTACCCTGCGGCCCAATCCGCTTTTCGACATCCGCAGATACGGCACGCCCGAGCGCTTCCGCGGGCCGCGCGACGGCATCGGCATCGGCCTGATCGAGGGCAGCAATTACCAGATCGGCCCGGTCGGCCAGTTCCGAATCGCGCGCCGGGAGAGCGACGACCGGGCAGCGCTGCACGGGCTCGGCAACGTGCCATGGGCGGCGGAAGTCGGCGCCTTCGCGGAATATTGGTTTGTCCCCTGGCTGCGCGGGCGCGCCGAGGTCCGGCAGGGCGTCACCGGTCATCACGGATTGATCGCCGACCTCATGCTGGATGCGGTCGTTCCGGTCAGCTCGCAATTGACACTGTCGGGCGGCCCGCGCGCCACGCTTGCGAGCGCGGCGGCGACGAGCCCCTATTTCAGCATCGACGCGATCCAGTCGGCGGCATCAGGCCTGCCGGTCTACGCGGCGGGAGGCGGCATCCGATCGGTCGGAGCCGGCGCGCAGGCGCGCTATTTCTGGACCCCGCAGTGGGCCACGCATGCCTTCCTCGAGTACGAACGGCTCACGGACGACGCCGCCAATTCGCCGCTCGTCACCCAGCGCGGCTCCGCCAACCAGCTGACGATCGGATTTGGGGTCACGCGCTCCTTCGACATCAAGCAGCCCTGGTAGCTTGCGGCGCACCGGGCCACGACGTCGGGCTCTCCACTTTCATTATGTTCCACTTTAGCTATGCCAAGCGGAGGCCGGCGCCAGGTGGTAGCGGCCAATCCTTAGGCCCCGCATGACGATCATCAAACATGCCGGCGTCATTGCCTGGTTGATCGGCATCGCGGTCGTCATCGGCCTCGTCATCTGGTCCGGCATCGATTCGATCGCGCACGCCATCGCGAGCGTCGGCT
>Ga0209797_10000286_pt1 | contig 24688 bp, 26 predicted proteins | sample DOMMetBare3Fresh_2_FD_187472 | JGI IMG/M metagenome (GOLD analysis project Ga0209797, IMG submission 187472) | Wetland sediment microbial communities from St. Louis River estuary, USA, under dissolved organic matter induced mercury methylation -... | ecosystem: Environmental > Aquatic >... | reverse complement strand
GGATTTGTGTCGCGTTGGACGGACCGTGGAGATAGATCCACCGCTTCCGCGCCTGAAATTCGCGATTCAGCGCCGGCGCCGAGACGCCGAGGTTGCGGACGAGGAGGACGAATGCCGAGCGAATGTCCGCCAGCTCATTGGGTGCCACGCCGACGTGGTAGAACTCCTGGGTGATGGCAAGGGGGGTCCCGTTGCGGTCGTAGAGCGCACCGCGGCGCGCGGGCAGCACGACCGGTTCGGTCCGCTGGCGGGCCGCCTCTCGCTCCCACCGTTCGGCCTCGACGATCTGGAGCTGAGCGGCACGGGTCAGCACTGCCAGAATGCCCAGGGCGAAACCGACCTGGATGACGGCGATGCGGGCGGTCGGCTTGGCCATCAGCGTCCGGCCGGGCCCGCGGGAGGCAGTGCGAAGAGCACGAACTCCGAATCGGCCGGCTCGTGCAGTCCCAGGGCCCGCTCGACGATCGGCACCAGCACCTGCCGGCTCGAGGCCACCCGAATGCGCCGCTCGAGATCGGCCCGCCGGGCCTCAAGGGCCATCCGCTCCTCGCGCAGGTCCCGCAACCGACGCGCCGTGCGGAACCCCGCCGTCTGCCGCGCGGTGATCGCCGCCAGCACGCAGAGGAAGACGAGCAGCCAGAGCATCAACCAGTGCCGTCCCTTAAGACGCATCGCCCGCCTGGAAGATCCGGAGGTGCGCGCTCCGCGCGCGGGGGTTCGCCGCCACTTCGGCAGGCTCGGGCACGATCGGCTTCCGCGGCACGAGCTGGCCGAGCGGGCGGCCGCGGCAGGTGCATACGGGCTGCCGGGGTGGACAGATGCAGGCGGCCGCCCATTCGCGAAACATCCGCTTCACCAGCCGGTCCTCACCCGAGTGGTAGGTGATGACCGCCAAGCGGCCGCCTGGCGCGAGGGCGTCCCGGAACGCCGGCAGCGCCGTCGCCAGGCCGTCGAGCTCGTCGTTCACCTTGATCCGCACCGCCTGGAAGAGCCGGGCGAAGTCCGACGGCCCGGCCCGCGGGCCGAGCGTGGCACGGATGGCGTTGACGAGATCGTCGCTGATGGCGAACGGGTGGCGGGCCCGGCGCCGCACGACCTCACGGGCCAGGCGTCGGGCCCGGCGCTCGTCGCCGTACTCGGCGAAGACGCGCGCCAGCTCCGCTTCCTCGGCGCCATTGAGAAACGCCGCCGCTGTCGGTCCCGTCATACCCATCCGCATGTCGAGCGGGGCACCCGGTCGGAAAGTAAATCCGCGTTCCGCTTCGTCCAGTTGCCGCGAGGAGACGCCGAGATCCAGCAGGATGAAGTCGGGCCGAACGGCGGCCACCACGTGCAGCGCCTCGGGGTCGCTAAAGGGGGCCTGCAGATAGCGTATGCGCTCGTCACCGAGGCGGCGGCGGCTCGCGGCGATCGCCGCTGGATCGCGGTCGATCCCCAACAGCTCCGCGCCGATGCCACGAAGGGCCTCCGCGTGGCCGCCATCGCCCAGGGTGGCGTCCACCGCGCGACGCGCCCCCGCCGCTGCGGCGAGCACCGCGTCCAACAGCACCGGGACGTGCGGGGGAGTCGTTGGTTCGGCCATGTCCGGCGCTGGGAACGGAAACGAAACACCCCGTCCATAGGGACGGGGTGGCACGTTCAACCGAGAGAGCGGGGCTGACGGGGCTCGAACCCGCGACCTCCGCAGTGACAGTGCGGCACTCTAACCAAGCTGAGCTACAGCCCCATGGAACGGCGGGGTGAATATAGGCCGCCCGGTGCCCCCATGGAACCCCCTATTTGCAGTAGGCCTTGAGCATCGATGCGACCCGCGGCTTGTACTGCTTGATGATGCCGAGGTTCTTGTCCACCGCCTCCTGGTTCACCGACCGCCCGGCCGTCAGCGCGGTTTCGGACTCGCCGAGCAGGGTCTCCTCCTGCTTGGCCAGATCGCATGACTTCGTCTTCTCGGCCTGCGGGTCGATCTGGGGCACCTGGAACAGGGTCGCCAGTCCGAGCAGGTAGTTGGACGCCGGCCCCACCTTCCCGGCCGGGTTCGCGGCACGGACGGCCATTCGGAGCAGCTCAGCCGCACCGAGCAGGTCCTGCGGCTGCTGGAGCAGCGGGGCGGCGCCGGTGTAGAGCAGCGCGGCGGCGTTCTCCTTCGCCTGGGCGTCACCGTGCTTGATGGCGAAGTCGAGGAACGGCACCGCTTCCTTGGGCCGCTTGGCGTCCACCAGCGCCTTCGCCGCGGCGAGCGCCGGCACGACGTCGGTGGTGTCCTTGGCCATGGCCCGGTGGCTCACCGCGACGACGCTGTCGGTCTGACCCGTCATGGTGTAGGCCTTGTTCAGGTAACCGAGCAGCGTCGGGTTGTCCGGATACTTGCGGGTGCCGATTTGCGACCACTTGAGAAGGCGCGCGGTGTCGGGCTTCTCGCCCTCGGCGGCGGCGGCCGAGATCTTGGTGAAGAAGAGCGTGTCCGCCTTGGTGCTGTCCGTGGCGTACAGGGTCTCCAACGCGTCCACCGCGCACTTGAAGTCGCTGAGGAACAGGCAGGCGTTGCTCTTCAGGTCATACAGGTCGGCGTTGTAGGGATCGAGCTTGAGGCCCTCATCGGCCACCTCGAGCGCGGTCTCCGGATGGCCCGACTGCAGGAAGTACTTGAACAGCTCCTCGCGCAGCTTCTGGTTGGTGGGCGCGACTCGGAGCATCTGCTTGAAGGCCACTAGCGTGTTGGCGGTGTCGTTGGCCTGCTGGTACTGACTGGCCAGCATGGTCCAGGCCGGGAGGCTGAGCGGGTCGCCCTTGACCGACGCCTGCAGGTGCTTCACGACCTCCTCGCGCGGCGCCTTCTTGTCTTGCGCCAGCAGCGCCAGGCAGTACTCGCCGAGGCCATGGTTGGGGAGCAGCTTGATCGCCCGGCTGGCGGCATCGGCAGCCTTGTCAGCCTTCGAGGTGCGCTGGTCAACGCAGGCCTTGGAGTCGGCGAGCGACTTGACCGCCGGCTGGAGTGCGGCAGCGAGCCGCTTGCCGAAGGCCTCGGGGGTCTCATTCGCGTTTTGGGTCAGGGTGACCACGTTGCCGGCGTCGTCGTTCACGCCGATCAGCCGCGCGGTGATCACGTACCGCCCGCCCTCCGCCCGGTTCAGCGTCGAGTTGACCACGGATCGCGCCTGAATGTTCTTGGCCAGGGTGATGGCCAGAGCCGGGCTCAGGATGGCATCCACGGGATAGCCGTACTGCTTGAGGGCATCGTTCATCTGGGCCTGCTCGACGACCACGTAGTCGCGCCCGACCACGCTCTTCATCTCCTCACGGACCGCAGTCCCGATCTTCACGGCGGGCGCCGAATCGGCTGCCGCGAACGCGAACGGGTTGGCCACCATGAATCGCGGCGCCGTACTGACGGTGGTAGCCGAGGTCCGCGCCCCCCGGGGGATGCCCTGGGCCGCGAGCGGCGAGAGGAGAGCACTCCCGACGACGGCCAGCGTCACGAGACGGAACAGGAACATTCCAAGACCTCCACAAGGGATGGGCCCCGGGGGGCCAGCAACGACCGCGCGGTGGGCGCGGATGCGAATGGGCGAAGAGGGATTCGAACCCCCGACATCCTGCGTGTAAGGCAGGCGCTCTGAACCAGCTGAGCTATTCGCCCCGGAGCCGCGCCACCCCATGTCCGCCCATCGGGGTTAACGCTATTGCGCAGGGAGCGTGCCGCGGCCACCGGCACGCCGCTAGAGCGCGATTCCGATCGGAAAGAGTACGCAGTATCCCAACACGAGCAGCACCGCCGCCGCGCTCGGGTGTCCGGCAGCCAAGGTCAAATACCCCGCGACCAGAACCAAGACGGCGGCGGCCAGAATCACCAGATTGCGGCGTGTGAGCAGGAACCGGCGCGGGGCCGGAGCGCCACCTGCCGAGGTCACCGATGGGCGAGAACTGGGCATAGCAGTGGAGCCTACCACCGTTCCCTAGTCGGGTCAAGTTCAGGCCCCTCCTCAGGTTCGGGGGTCACGTCCCACCCCTCGTCGAGCGCCTCCCGGCGGTGACGGTCAGCTCGGCGACGGCGGTTGACGAGCCAGGCCAGGACGGCCGCGACCACGAGCCATCCCCCCCCCGCGATGAGCCAGCTCCCCACGGTATAGCGACGCCGCACCCGCCGCTGCCATTCCTGCTCGAACCGGCTCAGGGATAGGCCGGTAGTCGCCAGCACCGCTCCATCGAAATCCTGACCCGCTTCGATCCGGTCGAGCAACGGCGTGAGCGTTCCGGTCGGGTTCCGCCGCGCCAGCTCGGTGACGGCGGAAACCGCCAGCGCGTACCCGGCGTCCGCGCTGGGGGCCGACCCCCGGAGGGCACCGTCCAGCGCCGTCAGCGTCGGGATCGCGCCGCGCACCACGGCCAGATTGAGCTCGAGTCCGCCCAGCCGCTCCCATTCGCCCGCCGCCCACGCGGCGTACCCTTCATCGAACCAGAGCGGGACCCGAACGGCCACAGCCTCGTGCAGGGCAAGGTGGGCCAGCTCATGACGGAGCGTGCGGGCGAGATCGTCCTGATCGGCGCGGAGGACGATGGTTCGGGCCCCGGGCAACGCGATCGCTGCTCCCCAGGCCGGGGCGCGGCCGGTCGTGAGCGAATCAAGGGTGTGACCGTCCGGCACGACGATCAGTCGCAGGGGGCCCGGGTCTCGGCGGCCGAGCCCGGGCCACTCGGCTGGGCGGTCGGCGATGCGCGCGAGATCGGCAGCCACGGTCCGCTGCGCTGGCCAGGCGACCGCGGTCACGCGTCCGACCTGGACCGCGGACGGCGAGCCTTGAAGCAGGAGGGCGAGGACTAGGAGAGCAGGCTGCGCGGGACCTCACCCCCCGCGGCGGCCAGGCCGAGCATCTCTTCGCAGCGCTTGGCCCACGGATTGAACTTGTTGGCCTTGTGACCCTCGGCCCAGGTCCGCATCGCCTCGTCCCGCTGTCCGGCAAACCAGAGCGCGCGGCCGAGCTCGAAATGGGCTTCGATCAGGTTCGGCCCGAGCGTGAGCGTCTTCCGGAAGAAGGTCTGGGCGTCCTCGTACATCTCGCGTTCGAGATAGACCAGCCCGAGGTAGTAGTGAGCGTAGAGCGTGGCCTTGCGGTCATTGTCCAGCCGGATCGCTTTCGACAGGTGCTCGATGGCCTCCCCGAAGATCCGCTTCTTGAGGCAGATGTAGCCGACGTTGATCCGGGCCAACGCGTTGGCTGGCTCCTTCATCAGGACCCGGGAAAACGTGCCCAGCGCGTCGTCATAGTCCTCGTGGAGCATCTGTGCCCAGCCGAGCAGCGACTGCGCCTGGATCTCGCCCGGCGAGAGGGATAATGCCTTCTCCAGGGCCTGGATCGCGCCGGCATGATCACCGAGCGAGATCAGGCTCCATCCCTTCTCGATGTAGGTCGAGGCGCCGAGGTGGTCGGCGTGGACCGCCGGGCGGGCGCCAGTGAACTGGGGCGCGGTCGCCACTCCGGCCGCCGTCCCCTGCTTGTACCGCTCCACCAGGCCGCGGATGTCCTCCTTGAGCTGTCCCAACTCGGAGATGGCGGCGTCGACCCGCTTGAACAGCGCAATGATGTCGCGCTTCACGGCCTCGCGGTCGGCGGGCAGAGTCGCCGGGCCGAGGCGGGCTTCGATCGACTGGAACTGACCCCTCAGGGCAGCGAGCCACTGCTCACTCATCTCGCGTGCCCTCGATTCCGGTCAGCGCCATGCGCTCGCTGGACGAGAGCAGCCTGCGCGCATTCAAGATGATGATCATTCGGCCCGGTTGGGTGACGATCCCGGCGATGTACGCCGCCGCGAGGCCGCTCACCATCGGGCCGGGTGCCGTGATCGTGGTAGTATCCACGCGCATCACCTCCAGTACCTCGTCCACCAGCACTCCAACCCGCTGATCGCCGAGATCGACCACCATCAGGCGGGTCTCCTCGCGGATCGGCGCGGCAAGCTCGAACCGCTTGCGCAGATCGACGACCGGTACTGCGCCGCCCTCGTACGGTACCATGCCCTCAAGGAAGCCGGGAGCCTTCGGCAGCGGCGCGGGCGCGACGTGCCGGAGGATGCGCTCGACCTGCAGGATGTCGAACGCGAACTCCTGGGTGCCGACCCGGAAGCTCACGAGCTGAATATCGTCGCCTGGCGTAGTCATGCGGCAGAGATCTCCGTGATGCGTGCGCTGAGTGCCGCCAGATCGAGCAGGGGAACGAGCCCGTTCTCGGTGCGGGCCACCGCGGCGGCCCACGGCAGGCCGGCGCCGGTGGTAACGGGAAGACCGGCCTCGTACAGCACCGATTCCGCCTCCTCGACCTCGAGGCAGAGCCGCCGGCCGGACAGGTCGATGAGCACCCCGGTGTCGCTCCGCTCGGCGGGGCAGTCCACCCCGTCGAGAAGCGCGCCCAGGTGGACGAGCGGAAGAATGCGACCCCGCACCACCGCGACGCCGCGGACGGACGGGTCGCGCGAGGGCACCGGGAACGCCGTGCCGGGATCCAGCACCTCGACCACCCGATCGAGCGGCAGACCCACGAGGCGGCCACCGGCGCGGACCAGCAGGTATCCGGCTGCGCCGCTCACGGTTTCGCCATCCGGGCCAGCTCCTCCCCCACCCGCGCCGCGATCCGTCCGATCGGCAGAACGTGGTCCACGCCCCCCGCCTGCACGGCCGCGCTGGGCATACCGTAGATGGTAGCGGTTTCGCGGTCCTGAGCGATGCCGACGCCGCCCGCGTCGCGAATCTCGCGCAACCCTTCGGCGCCGTCGCGGCCCAGGCCGGTCAGCACGACGCCGACCGCGTGCGAGCCGAAGATCCTTGCCACGCTCCGGAACAGGGGGTCCGCGGCGGGCCGGACCCCCCAGATCGTGGGCTGCTGGTCGAGCTCGAGGCACAGGCCGTCGGCCCGCGCGACGACGCGCATATGATAATCCCCCGGCGCGACGTACGCGGTATCGGCCAGAATCGGGATCCCGTGCTGCGCCTCGACCACGCTGAGCCGGCTCTGGGCCGCGAGCCGCTCGGCCAGGCTGCGAGTGAAATTGGGCGGCATGTGCTGCACGATGAGGACCGCCGCCTGCTGGCCCGCCGGGAGTTGGGGCACGACCTCCGCGAGCGCGCGCGGCCCCCCGGTGGAGGCCGCGATCGCGGCGCAGCGTCGAGCCCGCCCCGGCAGCGCGAACATCGCCTGCATGTGGACACCCCTCGTGGGGCGCGCCAACACCGGCATCCGCAGAATCGCCGCGCTCCGCACCGTTCGGAGCACGGCGAGGAGCCGTTCCGCGAAGCGGCCGATGGCGTGGTCGCTCCGGTCCTCCGCCTTGGCCACGAGGTCCACGGCGCCGAGCTCGAGCGCGCGGATCGCGGCCGCGGTACCCGGCCCCGCGTAGGAGCTCACGACCACGATCGGACGCGGCGACTCGGACATGATGTAGCCGATCGCACCGAGGCCGTCGAGTTCCGGCATCTCCAAGTCCATGAGTACGACGTCCGGCTCCTGATCGTGCACCTTCTGGAGGGCATCCATTCCGTTCCTGGCCGTGCCGACCACCCGGAACTCCCCGCTCCCGTCCACGACGTCGGTCAACAGCCGCCGGAAGAAGGGGCTGTCATCCACGACCAGAACGGTGCGGACGTCAGAGGATCTGGACGCCATGCGCCACCGAGTAGACCTCGACCCGGCCATCCGCCACTCGAAGCCGCACGGTGCGTCCATAGTCACCGCCGGTGGCTTCGCCCGTCAACGCCACACCGTGCTGGTAGAGGGTCTGTCGGCATGCCACCGCGTTCCGCTCGCCCATGTGGATGGTGCCCGGCGCGGCCAGCTCGGCGAACATGCTTGCGCCGCCCACCAGGCGGCCGGTCACGCGCCGCACGACGGCCCCCTGTTGGCCCATCAACTCGAGCAGCCGCGGGACGGCCGTCTGAGGAAACTTGGCCGGGTTGGTGTCGTGCCGGCTGAGCGCCGGGGAGGGAAGCAGCACGTGCGCCAGCCCGCCGACCCGCGCCGCCGGGTCGTGCAGCACGATGGCGACGCAGCTCCCGAGCCCGACGGTGACCAGCACGTCGTCCCCCGTCCCGATGCGAAGGGCCGCCACGCGCACGAGGAGCTCCCCGCCGCTCACGCCGGCCGCCGGAAGATCCGCTCGCGCGGGTCGACGAGGCTCAGGCGGTCGCGGGCGGGGCCGAGGAGTGTCTCCACCTTCCCGAGCACGAGAAACCCGCCGGCGACGAGGGAGTCGGCGAACGCCTGGAAGAGCCGCTCCTGCATGGGTCGATCGAAGTAGATCACGACGTTCCGGCAGAGAATGAGGTCGTAGTCGCTCCTGAGCGGCCCCTCGCGGCTGAGATCGAGATGCCGCACCTGGACCCGGCGCCGCACCCGCTCGATGACGCGCCGCTCCTGGTTTCCTGGCTCGAAGTACGCGCGCGCGAGGTCGTCGGGCATCTCGGCCAACCCTTCGCTGCGGTAGCGGGCCGCCTGGGCGCGCTCGAGGCATACGCGGTCGATGTCGGTGGCGTCGACCGTCAGTCGGGCGAGCTCGTCCCCACGCCCGGACCGGTCGAGATGATCCGCGACCAGCATGGCCAGCGTGTACGGCTCCTCACCCGAGGCGCATCCCGCGCTCCAGACGCGGATCTCCGCGCGTCGCGCGTCCAGCAGGTCCGGCAGCACTCCGCGCCGGAGCAGGTTCCAGGTCTCGGCGTTGCGATAGAAGCGGGTGACGTTGATCGTGAGCGCGTCCCGCAGCCGCTCGTACTCGTTCGGCGACTGCTCGAGCAGCGCTCGGTAGTCGTCGTACGTATGCACGCCGCAGGCCCGCATGCGCACGGCGATGCGCCGGCGGATGCACTTGTCCTTGTAGACCTCGAGCGAGAAACCGCTGGTCCGTGCGATCTGGCGCGCCAGCGCGGCGAATGCCACGTCGTCCGCAGTCATGGGACCATGTCGAGCATGTCCAGGTTGGCCTGGGCCAGCTCGTGGCGGGGATTGAGCGCGGTGGCACGACTCCAGCTCTCCCGCGCGGCCAGCTTGTCGCGGCGCTTGTAGGCGATGTTCCCCAGCTTGAAGTACAGGTCGTCGCCCAGATCCGGGGCGAGCTTTGCGGCCCGCTCGTACGCCTCACGCGCCTCGTCGTAGCGCCCGTTCCGATAGAGGATGTCGGCCAGGTTCTTCGAGATCTGCGGCAGCGAGGGATCCTCCGCGAGCGCCAGCCGCAGCGCGGTCTCGGCTCCCGCCACGTCGCCGGCCAGCTCCAGGAGCACGGCGAGGTTGTTCTGCAGGACGGCGTTCCCGGGAAAGGCCGCCGCCCCTGCCCGCGCCGCGCGCAGCGCACCCGGCGTGTCGTCGAGGCCGGCGCTGGCCAGCGTCGCCGCCCAGTACCACAGGGCCGGCGCGGGGGTGCCGCCCAGCAGCTCGAGCGTCCGCGCCAGCCGACCCTGCGCCACCTGGTGCTCGCCGCGCTTGAGCGCCACCACGCTCCACCCGAGCATGATGCGCGCGTCGTCGCGCGCCCGCCCGGCGGCGTCCCCGTAGGCGGCCTCGGCCTCCTCCAGGCGACCGAGCCGCTCGAGCGCATATCCCAGGTTGTGCAGCGCTGTCGGCCGGGGCCCGCGGGCGTCGGCTGCCTGGCGGAATGCCGCAGCGGCCTCCTCCCACCGGGCCTGACGCAGCGCGATCAACCCCAGGTAGAACGGCGCGCTGGTATCCGCCGGACGCAGCTCGGCGACCCGGCGGAACTCGCGCAGCGCCTCGTCGAGCATCGCCGCCTTGAAGAAGGCGATGCCGAGGTTCCGGTGCTCGTCTACCCGGCCCTCGGCGACCTTCGGCGGGGCCGCCACCGACGTCCCGACGCGGTGCGCGAACCCGGCCGTGACCAGCCCGAACAGCGCCTTGCCGACCTCGAACTCCGCCAGCCCGGACTCGTCGATGACCGCCTGCACGTCGCGCGACCCATCGAGCAACGGCAGCACCTGCAGTTGTTCGGCGGAGAGCGTCGGTGCCGACTCGCCCACGTGCGAGGGATCGACCGAGAAGATGAGGTCGAACGAGGGGATCTTCTTCTCGATGAGGCTCCATTCATCCACCCGCCGGGCGCCCTCCAGCAGCAGGTATTCGGGGTTGATCCGGACGAGGAAGTCCTCTTGCTCCGGCCGCACGCCGGCCTCGAAGTTGAACGTCCCCGAGGTCCAGGTGAACAGGTAGTAGACGGCCTCCTCGATCTGGAGGCGCATGTAGCGCTCGAGCTCCTCCCGGCTCAGCGCCCCGAGGCCGAGGAGAATCTCGCCCAGCTTCTGCCCGCGGTCGCCCTCCTGGCGGGCGATCGCCTGCTGGAGTTGCTCCGGCGTGATCCGGCCGCTCCGCATGAGAATGTCGCCCAGGCGGTCGCGACGGTTCACGATGGCGGCGTAGACGATGTGCCCTTCCTCGAAGTAGATGGTGCCGAAATTGTGGCGGTCGGCAAGCGCGAGGCAGCCCGTCCGGCGCCCGAGGAAGAGCAGCTGGATGACATCGGGGAGGCTCGCCTCCTTGAGGCTGCCCTTGATCGCCATCAGCGCCACTCCTCGATCACCCGGTCCGCCAGCCCCGGCCACTCCCACACCATCTTCTCGCGGCTCCGGGTGGCGGCCGCGCCCGCCGGCACGATTCCGCTCGATCGGGCTGCTGGCCGGCGGGAGGCGGGCGCGGCCGCCGCCGGCTCCTCCAATACCTCGCGTGCCAACGCGGCGCTCGGCGGCACTCCCCGCTCGGTCGCCGCCTCGAGCACGCGCTGGAGCAGCGCCTGTGCCGCCCGGATGGAGCCGGCTGGCCGGGACGCAACGTAGTCGGCGAGCTCGGGATCGGCGGCGCCGAGCTTGGCTTCGATGTCGCGCGCGATCACGCGTTCGCGAACGGCATCGCCGGGCTGCGGGAGCTCGATGACGAGCCCTCCCTCGAGCCGCGACCGGAGCCGTGCCTCGACGCCGGTGAGCTCGGCCAGCGGCCCGGACGACGTGAATACCAGCTGTCGGCTGGACCCGATCAGGACGTTGAAGAGGACGAACAGCTCCTCCTGGGTCCGGTCCTTGTCGGCAATGAGATGGACGTCGTCGAGCAGGAAGGCGCTGGCGCGACGATAGCGGGCCCGCCAGGCGGCGACCGCGTCGCGGTCGATCGCCTCGATCAGCTCCCCGGTGAACTCGGGGGCGCTGAGGCAGGCGATCGGCCCGCCGCGCTCACCCAGGGCGTTGCCGAGCGCATGGAGCAGGTGGGTCTTCCCGACGGCCGGGCCGCCAATGAGCACCAGCGGGTTGTAGCGCTCGCCGGGCTCGGCTGCGACCGCGCGCACCGCCTCGAGCACGACCCGGTTGGCGGCGGTTTCGACCAATCCGTCCAGGCGCCAGATCGGAGATGGCGCCGGCGGCGGCGCACCTTCTTCACGCGCCTGCCGAAGCGCCTCCTCCGCCGCGGCGAGATCCGCCGGGTCGCGGAACGCGGTCGATCCCTCCAGCTCAGGCGCGAGCGCGACTGCTTCGCTCCGCAACGACTGAAGCCGCTCGATGTCCTCCTCAAACTCACGGAGCGCACGCGCCGGGTCCGCCACCATCTCCTGCTCGAGCAGCGCCTCGAGCTGGGCCGTGCGGAACCCCTCCCCCTGCCAGCGCAGGATCGCCGCCTTCACCCGCCCGCGCCACGCATCCACCTGTTGGGCGACGGTGGCGGCGATCTCGGAGAGGAAGTCGTCGAACTCGGACGGCGCGGACGGAGATGACGGAGTGGGCGGAGATGCGGACGCATTGGATACGAGGCCGACTGCCGGTCCCGCCTGCCCCGACGGCTGCTCGGCCGGCTCCGCCCGCTCCGCCGTCTCACCCGACTCTCCCCCTGCCAGCATCCTCGCCTGCTCCGCCGTCAACGGCGTCTGGCTCACCGCCTGGAACGCGACCAGCCGGTTGAGCGCGCCGAGCAGCTCGCGGACGTTGTCGATGCCGAGAGCGGCAACGGCCTCGAGGACATCCTGGTCGAAGCCGGCACGACGCTCCTCGGCCTTGCGGCGGAGGATGGCGACCCGAGTCTCGTAGTCCGGCGGGGCCACGTCGATGATCAGGCCACCGGTGAAGCGTCGGATCAGACGCTCGTCCAGCGCCTCGATCTCGGCCGGCGGGCGGTCGCTCGTGAGCACGATCTGCCGGTTGGCCACCTGGAGGGCGTCGGTGAGGCGGAGGAGCTCCGCCTGCATCTCGCGCCGGTGGGTGAGGAACTGGACGTCGTCCACCAGCAGCACGTCGACATCGAGGAATCGCTTACGGTACGCTTCGCCGTGCCCGGCGGCGATTGCGGCGTGGAACGCCTCGACGAACTCGTCAAGCGTCAGATACTCCACCACCAGCCGCGGGTTGATGGCGCGCGCGGCATGCCCGATGGCCATGAGCAGATGGGTCTTGCCCAGCCCAGGACGGGCATAGATGAAGAGCGGGTTGTAGACCGTCCCGGGCGACTCCGCGACGGCCTTGGCGGCCGTGACCGCGAGCCGGTTGCTGGCCCCCACGACGAAGGTGTCGAAGCGGTAGAGCGGGTTGAGCGTGACGGTCACGCGACGGTGCTCCCGACCGCCAGCCGCTTGAGCACCGCCTCGCTGATTCCGCGCAGCGTCTCGAACACGCCGCTCCCGTGCAAGGCGTCCGCCGCGAAGCTCGGCACCGCGCGGAAGTTGAGCGCGTCGTCCATCTCCTCGTGGGAGAGGATCAGATCGCTGGGTAGATCCTGCTTGTTGTACTGGAAGACGACCGGGAGCTGGCGGATGTCCACGCCCTGCGCCAGCAGGTTGTCCTGCAGGTTCTGCAGGCTCTCGAGATTGTCGTCGAATCGACGAGCCTGGCTGTCGCCGACGAACACGACGCCGTCGGCACCCTGGAGCACGAGCTTCCGAGTGGCGTTGTAGTAGCTCTGTCCCGGCACGGTGTAGAGCTGGAACTTGGTCGTGAAGCCGGAGATCGTACCGAGCTCGAGCGGCAGGAAGTCGAAGAACAGGGTTCGATCGGTCTGGGTCGCGAGCGACACCATCCGCCCGCGCCGGCTCTCGGGCACCCGCCCGTACACGTACTGCAGATTCGTGGTCTTTCCGGACCGACCGGGCCCGTAATACACGATCTTGCAGGTGATCTCGCGCGCGGTGAAGTTGACGAGGGACATGCCGGTTACCGTCCGAAGAGCGCCTTGAGGCTCGCGTTGAGCTCGGTCTCGAAGTTCTCCGCCAGCATCGGCGGTTGCGTCTGTTCGCGCGGCGCGACCGCCGCGAGCTGCTGGACCATCTGATCGAAGAACAGCCGGATGATCCCCACCGAGGTCTCCGGCCCGAACACCACCAGGCCGATCCACCGGCCCCGCGGCGTAGTGAACGCGGCCAGCATGCAGCTTTGGCGCTGGCCATGATGGACCAAGGCCTCGAAGCGACTCGCGCCCATCAGGCGCGCCAGCTCCTCGGTCGAGGCCACGATGCCGGCGCCGAGGGCGGCCGCGCTCATCACGTCGAGCGAGCGGGAGAAGCCGTGCTGGGCCACCACCTGGCCCGACATCGTCATGAGCAGCGTGAGCCGCGCCGCGCTCTCGGCGAGGAAGGTCTCCAGCGGTTGCACCACCCACGGCTCGAGCGCCCGCATCAGGCCAGCCGCCCCACCGCCTCGATCATCTCGAGTCTCGCCAGGCCCAGGTTGGCGTCCGGGCCCACCACGGCGACCAGCACCAGATCCTGGGGGCCCGGGGCCGCGAGCACGCTTCCGCCATCCCCGCGCAGCTGCACGAACGCCGGGGGCCGCATGCCCGCGCCCTCCGCCGTCCGGACGAGCCGGCCCACCAGGCTTGCCGTCAGCGCCGCGGCCGCCTGGCCGTCCACGCCGTCCATCAGCTGCTCGGCCACCACCAGGCCGTCCGCTGCGGCGACGACGACGGCGCCCCGAACGCCCGGAACCCGCGTCACGCGATCGAGCACCGCCTGGGTGGCCGTCACCCCTGTGTCTCCAACCAGGTGCGGGCGGCGCGGGCGGCGCGCTCCGCAAGCAGCCCCACGCGGCCCATCGGCAGCGACGGATCGCGCGCGGCCAACAGGACGGTATCGGCGGTGGGCTGGGTCAGGACGAGGTGACCGTCGGGCGATTCGACTGCAATCGAGTGCCAGCTGCCGAGCCCGAGGAGCCGGGTCGCCCGCGCGGCCTCGCGCGAGAGGCCGGCCAGCTGCGCGGCGACCCGGTCGCCGACGTCATTGCCGTCCGCTCCTCCCAGGCGGCCGCCGAGCCGGAGGCCGTTCGCGTCCACCAGCAGCAGCCCCTGCTCGCCGCCATCCATGTCGTGGAACAGGCCGGGGGGCGGGCGCTCCGAGGAATCGGGGGCGATCGCCGGCGCGGACGGCGCGGCAGCCGACTCGACCGGTGCGCTCGCCGGCGCCTCGGCCCGGAGCTGGGCACTGAGCCGGGCGATCGTCTGCGGGATCGCCGGGTCGTCGGGGTCCACTTCGTGCGCGCGCTGGAGATGGTCGAGCGCGGCGGCCTTGTCTCCCGCGCGGAAATAGAGGAAGGCAACGCCCTTGAGCGCGCTGGTCCGCATCGGATCGAGCTGCAGCGCGGACGTCCACGCATCGAACGCACCGGCCAGGTCCCCCTGATCGCTCAGCACCCGGGCCATGAGGTCGTGGGCGTCGGCCAAGCCCGGGTATCGCGCAAGGCCGCCCCGCGCAACCTTGTACGCGGCCTCGAGCTGCCCCCGGCGCCGTAACGCCTCAGCCAGCTCAAGGAACGCGAGGCTCCCGGGCTCATCGGCCAAGCGAGTGGTAAGCGCGCGGATATCGTCAGTCACGGTAGCGCTCCAGCTCCTTGAGGATCGTCTCCACGGATTGCCGCAGGCGCTCGACCGCGGAGCTCTCCGATTCCTCACCCGGTGTCTGGGTGCCGAGCCGGCTCCACGAGGCCCAGCAGTCGAGTGCCTCCCGGTGCCGTCCGAGCGCGGCGTAGCAGACGCCGAGCAGGCGGCGGGCCTCGGGCATCAGCGGATCGGCGCGGAGCAGCTCCTCGAGCGCCCCCGCGGCCAGGTCATACTGTCCCTGCGCGAGCGCTTCCCGGGCGGGCACCAGCAGCGCCGCCAAGTCGCGGCCGGGCTCGGCTTCCTGGCCGGGCCGAGCGGGGTCGTCCAGCACGATGATCCCCGCGCTGGTCAGCCCATAGACGGTCCGCGCGACCTCGAACTCGGAGCGCCCGAGCACCTCGGCGAGCGAGTGCAGGTCGCGGGCGCCGTCCACGGCGGCCAGCACCTCCCATTCGAACGGCACGAGGTCGAGCGGATCGCTCGCCTGCGCCTCGGGCTCGGGAAGCCGCGGCACGAGACGGAGGTGCGAGACTTTCGAGCCGATGCGCGACCATTCGTCGATCCGCCGTGCGGCCTCCATCAGGAGCGCCTCCGTCGGGAACCGCACCGGCGACTCGACCGCCGCGTGATACGGCACGCCCTCCTCGAACCGAAAGTAGCCCTCCGACCACCGCAACAGCTCGAAGACGGCCTCCTCGATCTGCGCCTTCAGCTGACGCTCGAGCTCGCGCCGCGAGATGGCCCCAAGCCCGACGAGGATGTCCCCCAATCGCCGTCCGTCGCCGCCGGTCTGCAGGCTGCGCGCCCGGTCCAGGTCGGCGGCGGTGATCTTGCCGGTGCGCACCAGCCGCGCCCCCAGCGGCTGCGGGTCGCTGCCCACCGCCGCGGCGACGACACCGCCGCGCTCGAAGCACACTGTGCCGGCGGTCTGGCGCAGCTCGGAGGTCACCCGTAGCACGCCGCTCTTCCGGCCCAGGTCGAGGAGCTGGAACACGTCCTGGATGTGCAGATCCTTGAGCGGTCCCTCGAGCGCCACGGCTCACCCCGCCGAGGTGGCGAAGATGTGCTGCAGGTCGCGGGCCGAGCGCGCCCGGGTCCTCGCCTGCGACGCGTACGGGCCACCGGGATCGAGTTGCACGACCCGCTCCCACGCCTGCACCGCTTGGTCGAACTGGCGCTGCCGGGCCAGCGCTGCGCCCTCGTAGTAGAGGGCGCCGGCGTGCTCCGGATCGAAGCGCAGCACTCGCTCGAACGCCTCCAGCGCCTGGGTGGTGCGGCCGTCCTCGAGCAGCGCGCGCCCGAGGGCGGTGAGCGCCTCGAGCTCGTAGGGGTCTGCCTCGAGCACCCGGACCAGGACGAGGACGGCGGCGCGCGGCGACTCGGTGCGGCGCAGGAGATCCGCCAGCGCGAGCGCGGCGGCCCCGTACGTGGGCAGCAGATCCAGGGTGCGCTCATAGGCTGCACGCGCCGCCATCCAGTTCCCGCGCTCTTCCTCGAGGCCGCCGAGCTCGAACCAGACCCGGACCAGGGACGGATCCAGCTGCAGCGCGGCGTTGAACGCGGCGAGCGCCGCCGAGCGGTCGCCGAGGCGGGCCGAGACCTGCGCCTGCAGGTGGAACAGGTCGGGCCGGCCGGGGGCGAGGGTCTGGGCCTCACGGATGCAATCGAGCGCGCCGAGCGCGTCGTTCACCGCCAGCCGTACGCGGGCCCGCGCCACCAGCACCTCGGCGTCGCCGCGCACGCGGCGCGCGAGCTCGTCCGCCAGCGGGGCGGCGTCGCCGGCCCAGCCGAGCGCGAGGAGCGCCCTGATCTCGCCAAGCGTGGCATCGGGATCGTCAGGGGTGGCGGTGCGGGCGGCGCGGTAGCGCTCGAGCGCCTCGCCATAGAGGCCGCGCTTGGCGAAGATGTCGCCCAGGAGAACGGCGGTGGCGCCGGTGGGCGCACCCCTCGCGGCGGCCCGGCTCAGCTCGGCGGAGGCGAGGTCGAGCAGCCCCTTGCCGATGTAGTCGCGCGCGAGATCGAGGGCGCCGCCGGGAACCCCGTTGCCGGCGGCGGCGGGAGCCGCCGGCGTCAGCTCGGCGAAGAGCTGGTCCAGTGCCGGCGGCTCGAAGGCGAACTCGCCCGCGAGCCGATCCCCGCCGACCTCGGTGGTCAACTCGGGGGCGATGGCGATCGTCGGGTCCTCATACTGCAAGTCAATCGTAAGCGAGAACTTCTGCGGGACGTAGAGCGGCTCGAGCTCGAGCGCGCGGCGGGTCTCGCGCAGCGCACCGTCGAAGTCGCCCAGCTGGCTCAGCACGAAGCTCAGGTTGTAGTGGGCCCCCGCCATGGCCGGATCCGCGTCGACGGCGCGGCCGAAGGCGTTGCGCGCGTCCTCGAAGCGACGAAGCTCCATCAGCACGAGGCCGACTCCGTTCCAGGCCACCGCGCTTCCGCTCTGCTCCGCCAGCGCACCCTGGTATTCCTCCAGCGCCGCCCTGAGCTGGCGTCGCTGCAGGAAGAGCAGGCCGAGGTTGAGCCGCGCAGCGAACAGTGGACGGTCGCCGTCGAGCGCCCGCCGGAACGCGGCGATCGCCGCCTCGCCGGGCTCACCCGCTCGCACGACGCCGAGATTGTTCCAGGCGAGCTGGTAGCCGTCGTCCGCCGCAACGGCGTGCTCGTAGGAGGCGATCGCCTCGGCCCGCCGGCCAGCCTGGTGCAAACAGACACCCCGCTCATTCCAGAGCTTCGGCGAGTCGGCGTGGTCGCGCACCAGCCCGTCGTAGAGCTCGAGCGCCGCCGGGAGCTCATGGCGCAGCAGATGCACCTCCGCCATCGCCTGGAGCGTCATGCGCCGGTCTTCACCCGCCTCGAGCGCCAGCCGGTACTCCCGAAGCGCGTCCTCGTGCAGCCCCTTCTGCCGGAAGGCCAGGCCGAGGTTGTAGTGGGCAAGGGCGACGCCCTCGACGATCTGCGGACGCTTGGCGGGGGGCGTCGCGGCGCCTCCGGGCGCCCCGGGGGAGGCGTAGCGGTCGAGCGCGAGGTTGGCCTGCGCCCGGGCAAGGGTGGGATTCAGCTGGATGGCGTGCTTGGTCGCCTCGCGCGCTTCCTCGTGGCGGCCCATGTCGCCGTACACGAATGCGAGCAGGTAATGCGCCTCGGCGTATTCGGGATTCCGTGCGATGGCCTCGCGCAGCGCCTCCAGCGCCGCGTCGTTGAGGCCACGGTTGTACAGCACCTCGCCCAGGTAGAAGCGCGCGACCGCACTCGCGGGATCGTGGCCGCAGGCCCGGCGCAGCCAGTCGGTGGCGGTGTCGAGGTTGCCCCGCGCCTTCTCGGCCAGGCCGAGCTGCAGCATCGCCGGGACGTCGGCGGGCCGCCAAGCCAGCAGGGCCTGGAACTCGGCGATGGCGTCGGCTTGGCGGCCCAGTGCCGCGTACGCCCGGCCGAGCTCCCAACGGGCGTCGCGGTCCTCGGGATGGCGGCGCACGCGCTCGCGCAGGTCGGTGATCCGTCGGTCGTAGTGCCCGCTTTCCAGGTACGCAATGTCGAGGTTGGCCTGCGCCACCTGCATCCTCGGATCGAGCTCCCGCGCGCGGACGAACTCGGTGATTGCGTCCTCGATCAATCCCTTCTGGTAATAGAGGACGCCGAGGTTGTTGTGGGCGCCGGCATCGGAAGGATCGATCCGGCGGGCAAAGGAGCGGAGGACGGCGAGATCACGCCCCGACAGCACGGGCCCGGGCATCGGATCAGGACAGGCGGATGGCGTCGAAGATGGCCCGCAGCGACGGCGTGTCGGGCAGGAGTAGGAAGTGGCCGCGCAGCGGCTCGGAGCTTCCCTCCACCCGGAACGACGTCTCGACGCAGAAGACGAAGTCCCGGTCGTGGCCGAAGTTGAGGTAGGCGGTGGTGAGGACGGCCGCGCTGAGGTCGATCACGAGGCTCGGCACCGACGGCACCAGCATCATTCCCATGAAGTCGCTCAGCGCGTTCATGTACGCGCTGGCAAGGATGTTCCCCGCCTCCATGAGCCCCGACTGCTCCATCGCGCCGAACTCGCGGGTCGTCCCGGTGCTCCGCCTCAACAGGATATCACAGAGCGTGAGCGCCGAGGTCTGGGGGAAGAGCACCAGCGTGCGGCCGGTGAGGTCTCCCATCATCTGCATCAGCACGGCGGCGACGACCTCGTCCGGACGACCGACCATGTCGCTGACGTCCTCGAGCGGCCGCACGTTGACCTGCGGCACGGCGATCATGATCGTGCGGTTGGTCATCTGCGACAGCGCGGTGGCCGCGTGGCCGGCGCCGATGTTGGCCACCTCGCGCAACGCGTCGAGCTGCAGCTCCTTGAGGTCCCGCACGTCTTCCATGAGTCCTCTCTCCCTACAGCAGTGCGGCGGCGTCAAGCACGAGCGCCGGGGCGCCGTCCGCGAGGATCGTGGCCCCGCCGACGTACGGCGGCATGCCGCGCGGGGCATCGAACGGTGCGACCACGATGTCGTGCTGCCCGAGCAGGGCGTCCACCACCAGCGCGGTCCGGCGCTCGCCGACCTCGAGAATGACGGTGGGCCGCCGCAGCGGGGCGGTCCGAACCGGGCTCGCGACCAGGTCGCGCAGATGGATCGTGGGAATCACGTGCTCGCGCACCACCAGCGCCTCGCGATTCCGGACCGCGGTGACCGCCCGCGGGTCGAACTCCACCGTCTCGGCCACGTACACGAGGGGAACCGCGTAGCGCTCGCCGCCGGCGTCGGCCAGCAACGCCCGCACGATCGCGAGCGTGAGTGGGACGCGAATCATGAAGGTCGTCCCCTTCCCCACCTCGGACCGGATCTCCAACGTGCCGCCGAGCTGGCGGACGCGGGTCATGGCGACGTCCACCCCCACCCCGCGCCCGGACACCCCGCTCACCGTCTCGGCGGTGCTGAAGCCGGGCCGCGCGATCACCCGGAGGAGGACGTCATCCGCCAGCACGTCGGTCGAAGCGTCGGCCACGTCCTCGCGGCGCGCCTTGGCGAGGATCGCCGCGCGATCGATCCCCCGCCCGTCGTCGATCACCCGCAGCGTGACGCTGTTCCGCTCGCGGGCCGCCGAGAGCAGGATTCGCCCCTCCGGCGACTTTCCGGCGGCCGCCCGGGCGTCGGGCGGCTCGATCCCGTGGTCGGCGGCGTTCCGGATCAAATGCACCAGCGGGTCTCCGATCTCGTCGAGGATCGAGCGGTCGAGCTCGATCTCCTCACCCTCCACGTCGAACCGGATCCGCTTTCCGAGATCCCGAGCGAGGTCGCGGACGAGCCGCGGGAACCGCTCGAACACCTCGCCGACCGGCGTCATCCGGGAGGCGATGACCTCGGCCTGGATGCCTGACACGAGCCGCGAGATTCGATCGCTCAGCTCGACGAGGGTCGGGTCCTCGGACCCCGCGGCCATCACGCCGAGACGGTTCTTGGCCACGACCAGCTCCCCTACCTGCTTCATGAGTCGGTCGAGCAGCTGGAGGTCCACCCGAATCTGCCGTTGCTGCTCTGCCCCGCCGAGCTCGACCGAGAGGGGCTCCTCGAACCGGACGTCCTCGACCTCGCCGGCGGCTCGGATCGCGGCTGCCAACTCCTCGTCGGTGGCGCGGGACTCGATCCGGAACACGACCCGGCCATCAAAGTCGTCACGCTCCAGCTGCACGAGAGGCGGCCGGATCCTCGAGACCAGTCCGAGCACCTCGGCGCGGCGAATCGCGAGCACCGCACGCGCGCCGCGCATGATGGCGTCGGCCCTGATGAGCACCTGCACCGATCGCCCCCGTGGCGTGTCGGTCCAGCGCCGGTTTGGTGGTGGCTCGACCTCGGGCGCCCGGCCGGCCGAAGCCGGCCGCGAGGCGCCGCGCTCACCGCTCGTGGCCGCGTCAAGCGCCGCCACGAGCGCCGTGTCCGACGTGGTCTCATGGCCGGCCGCCGCGGCTTCGACGCTGCGGCCCAGCGCATCCACGCCGCGGAAGAGCAGCTGGAAGGTTCCGCCGTCCGCGGTGACCCGACCTTGGCGCAGGGCATCCAGCAGGCTCTCCATCCGGTGGGCCAGCTCGGCCACACCGTCGAACCCCATGGTTGCGCCCATGCCCTTGATCGTGTGGATCGACCGGAACAGGCCGCTGAGCGCGTCGATCGCGGCGGGGTCGCGCTCCCACTTGAGCAGCAGCCGATTGCAGCTGCTCAGGTGCTCCCGACTCTCGGCCAGGAAGAGCGCGGCGTACTTCGAGAGGTCCACGCGTCAACCAAGGACGCGCTGTACCGCCTCGAGCACCCGGGAGGGCTGGAACGGCTTGACCACGAAATCCTTGGCCCCCGCCTGGATTGCCTCGACCACGAGCGCCTGCTGCCCCATCGCGCTGCACATCAGGATCCTCGCCTCGGGGTCGGTCTTGCAGATCTCACGGACCGCCTCGATTCCGCCCATGTCGGGCATGACGATGTCCATGGTGACCAGATCGGGCTTGAGCGCGCGATACTTCTCGACCGCCTGCGACCCTGATTCGGCTTCGCCCACGACCTCGAACCCGGCCTGCGTCAGGATGTCGCTGATCATCGTGCGCATGAAGATGGCGTCATCGCAGACGAGCACTGTGTGGCTCACAGATCCCCTCCGTGCAGTTCCGGGTGATTCGTGAAACTTGCGATTGCCCGTTGTGAGTCACCCCGACCCTATTCGCGCCGCCCAGGGTGGAGTCCGCGAAGGGGGATGCCTCGGGGCCTGGCTCCTTCGCTTCCCTCAGGATGACTCGATCTCATCCCGCCAGCTCCATCCGGATCAGCCCCCGATGATGGGCGCAACCAGCGCGTCGATGTCGAGGAGGATGAAATGCTGGCCCTCGCGTACCCCGACCGCCTTCACCAGCCTGGGGTCGATCCCCGGCAAGTCGGCCCGTTCTGCGACCGCGTGCTCCGGCACCTCGAGGAAGTCGATCACCTGCCCGACGCCGAGCCCGTACCGCCGTCCCACCACGTCCAGGACCACGATGGCCCCCTCGTCCTCCGCCAGGCGCGGCTGCTGGAGGAGGACGTGACCATCGAGGACGGTGAGCAGGGACCCGCGGACGTTGACCAGGCCTTCGATCGCCTCGGCCACGCCCGGGATGCGGGTGGCCGGGAGGCGCGGCAGGATCTCACGCACGATCCCTGCCGGGGCCGCGCAAACAAGCGCACCGATGCGAAAGATGACGGCGTGTAGCGTAGGGGAGTCAGCCATCTCTATTGTAGAAAAGAAGATAGCCAAGGGGGTCCGGCCGAGCAACCAGATCTTCGCCACCCAGTGCAAGAAGTGCCGGCCGCAGGTCGGCCGGCCACTCCGAACGGAATTCGAGGGGCTCACCGGTGGCGGGGTGGCGGAATGCCAGAGCCGCCGCATGCAGCGCCTGCCGAGGGGTGGCCCGCTCAAGCGCCTGGGCGGCCCTGCGCGCGGGGCCGGAGATGCGCCGGCTCCCGCCCCCGGCGTAGACCGGATCGCCCACGACCGGGTGCCCGATGTGCGCGAGATGGACGCGGATCTGGTGGGTGCGGCCGGTATGCAGCTCCAGCCGGAGCAGGTCGGCTACCGGGAAGCGGCAGACGACGAACGCGTCGGTTCGGGCCGACCGACCGGCCGGGCTGACGGTCATCCGCTTGCGGTCCTGCGGGTGGCGGGTGATCGGCGCCTCGATGACGGTCGGACTCGCGTCCAGATGCCCCCAGGCCAGGGCCGCGTAGCTCCGGCGGACCCGGCGATGGGCGATCGCCGCGCCGAGCCTGCGGTGGGCCAGGTCGGTCTTGGCCACGACCATGAGCCCCGAGGTGTCCCGGTCGAGCCGGTGCACGATGCCCGGCCGCCCCTCGGCCCCGCCGGACAGCGTCGTGCCGCGGGCCACCAGCGCGTTCACGAGGGTGTCGTTCCAGTGGCCCGGGGCCGGGTGGACGACCAGACCGGCCGGCTTCTCGATGACGGCCAGATGCTCGTCCTCGTAGACGACCACGAGGGGAATCGCGGCGGGCTGCAGGGTGCGGGGCGGCTCGTGTTCGGGGAACCGGACGGTGACGCGCTCGCCGCGGCCGAGGAGCCGGGAGGCGCGGGCGGGTTTTCCGCCGACCGTGACCGCCTGCTCCGCCACCAGCCGAGCGGCCTGCGTGCGGGAGAGGCCAAGCTGGTCGGCGAGAAACCGGTCGAGGCGCTCGGTGGCCGCGACGGAGACCGTGAAGGTCAGCTCAGGCAGCCGAGGCGGATTCCGGTTCGGGACGGCGGGCGTCTTCCCGCCAGAGGGAGATCGCGAGCGCGAGCGCGCCGCAACTCACGGCGATGTCGGCCACGTTGAACGTCGGCCAGCGGAGAGCGCCGATGCCGACGTCGAGGAAGTCCACGACGCCCAGGCTGCTCCGGATCCGGTCGATCAGGTTCCCCGTGGCGCCACCGGCGACGAGGCCGAGGGCCAGTTGGCGGAAGCGGTCGCCGCCGGGCGCGGTCTTCGACATGCGGGCCAGCACGTACACGGCGACCAGCGCCACGGTGAAGAAGATCCAGCGGGAGTAGGGGCCGACGTGCAGCCCGAAAGCCGCGCCCTGGTTGTAGACCAGGCGCAACTGGAACCAGTCGCCCACGACCGAGATCCCGGGCGTCCGAAGGAGAGTGGCCTCGGCGATGAGCTTGGTGATCAAGTCGAGCACCACCGTCACCACCGCCGCCGACCAGAACACCCGGCGCTCGGCGCCGGGTGCCGGGACGTCAGCGGCGCTTGCCATCTTCCTCTTTCTCCTTGCAGGTGATGCAGAGCCGCGCGTGCGGCAACGCATCCAACCGCTCGAAGTTGATCTCCTCACCGCACTGCTGGCAATGCCCGAACTTCTCGGGAGTGCCGTAGAGCCGGCGGAGTGCCTCGTTCACGTGCCAGAGGTAGCGGCCCTCCTGCGAGGCGAAGAGGAATTGCTTCTCGCGCTCCATGGCATCGGTGCCCTGATCGGCCATGTGGAAGGAGTAGGACGACAGGTCGCCGTCTGACGACTGGAGCGTCGCGTTGAACGACTCGTCGTAATAGCCCAGCTCCTTCATGACGCGGGCCCGCTCCTCCAGGAGTCGCTTCTCGAGATGGGTAAGCTGTTTCTTGTTCATGCCCTGTCCGTGGTTTGAGGGCCACTGCCGGCCCGGCCGTCCCTGTCGCGTTGCACTCCCACCACCACTGCGTGTCCGTCGATGTCCACCTGTTGCTCCAGATCGGGGGCCGGAGCCCGGGCCCCGAACTCGAGCCGCCGGGCCAGGGTCTCACCCCGGATGAAGTCAGCGTGCGCCCGCACTGCCTCGAGCACCGGCGCTCCGCCGTCCATCCAGACGCCGATCCGGTCGGTGTAGACGTAGCCGGCCTCCTTCCGAAGGCGCTGAATCCGGTTCACGACCTCGCGTGCGGTGCCCTCGTGCCGGAGCGCGTCGGTGAGGTGCGGATCCAGGGCGACGACAAATGGCCCGTCGCTGGCGACGATCCAGTCGGTGGCCACTTCCCGCTCGACCACCACGTCCTCGGGCAGGAACGTGGCTGGTTCGCCGTCCACGTCGATCGTCGCGGCGGCGCCCCGCTCCAGGCCACGCAGCTGCTCGGGAGTGAGCGACGCGGCGGCCGCCGCGATGGACGGTGTGCGCTTGCCGTACCGCTTGCCCAGCGCACGAAAGTTGGGCCGGGCCCGCAGCCGTACCAAATCCGCGTCGGAGCTCACGACCTCGACGGTCTTGACGTTGACCTCGAGCCGGAGCAGCTCGAGCAGGTCATCGAATGCCGGCCCCCGGACCGCGGCGGGCACGGCCGCCTGCAGCCGCGCCAGCGGCTGGCGAACCGGAAGCTTCCGCTCCTGCCGCGCCCCGTGAGCGAGCGA
>Ga0209797_10000285_pt1 | contig 24751 bp, 23 predicted proteins | sample DOMMetBare3Fresh_2_FD_187472 | JGI IMG/M metagenome (GOLD analysis project Ga0209797, IMG submission 187472) | Wetland sediment microbial communities from St. Louis River estuary, USA, under dissolved organic matter induced mercury methylation -... | ecosystem: Environmental > Aquatic >... | reverse complement strand
CCGCTCTTTCTCATGGGCGGGATCGTCGGCCGCCTGTTTCGCGAGTTCGCGCTGACGGTGACCGCCGCGGTCGCCGTCTCGTGCCTGGTGTCGCTGACGCTCGCGCCGATGCTGTGCGCGCGCTTTCTCAAGGCCCAGCCGGAGCACCACGGCCCCGTCTACCGCCTGATCGAGGCAGGCTTCAACGGCCTCCTGGCAGGCTATCGGGCGACGCTCGACGTCGTGCTGCGGCACCAGGCGATCACGCTTGGCGTCTTCCTGGCCACGCTTGCGCTCACGATCACGATGGCGATCCAGATCCCGAAGGGCTTCTTCCCGATCCAGGATACCGGCCTGATCGCCGGCGTTTCGGAGGCCGCGCAGGGCACGCCACCCGCCGACATGATGCGCCTGCAGCGCGTGCTCGGCGAGGTGATCATGCGCGATCCCGACGTCCAGGTGGTCGGGTCGCAGACCGGCAGCAACGATGCGCCATCGACCGCGAACACCGGCCGCTTCTTCATCGTATTGAAACCGCGCGACCAGCGCAGCGCCACCGCCTCGGAGATCATCAATCGGCTGCGGCCGCAGCTTGCGCAGGTGCAGGGCGTGAACCTGTCGCTGCAGGTGACGCAGGACATCAATGTCGGCGGGCGCATCGGCCGGAGTAGCTTCCAGTATACGCTGCAGGCGGTGGAGGTCGACGAGCTGATCGAGTGGTCGCAGAAGATGCTCGAGAAGATGCGCACGCTGCCCGAGCTTGCCGATGCCTCGACCGACCTCCTGGCCAATGCGCCGCAACTGAAGTTCACCATCAACCGCGACCAGGCCTCACGCTTCGGCGTTTCGCCGCAACTGATCGACGACACGCTCAACGACGCCTACGGACAGCGGCAGGTGACGCAATATCTGACGCAGCTCAACGCCAACCCGATCATCCTCGAAATCCTGCCCGAATTGCAGAACGATCTTACCTCGCTCGACCGCCTCTATGTCAAATCGCCGCTCACCGCCGGCCTGGTGCCGCTGTCGGCGCTGGTGGATGTCGATTCAAGCAAGGTCGGCCCGCTGTCGGTGACGCATCAGGGGCAGTTCCCGTCGGTGACGCTCGGCTTCAACCTGCGCCCCGGCATCGCGCTTGGGCAGGCCGTCGACGCGATCACGCAAGCCGCGCGCGATATCGGCATGCCCGGATCGGTGGTCTCGACATTCCAGGGCAACGCCCAGGCGTTCCAGGCCTCGCTCTCCAACATGCCGATCCTGATCCTCGCCGCCGTGATCGTCGTCTACATGATCCTGGGCGTGCTCTATGAGAGCTTCATTCATCCGCTGACCATCCTGTCGACGCTGCCGTCGGCCGGCGTCGGCGCGCTGCTCGCGCTCCAGCTCGGCCACATGGACCTCTCCGTGATAGGCATCATCGGCATCATTCTCCTGATCGGCATCGTGAAGAAGAACGGCATCATGCTGGTCGACTTTGCGATCACGGCCGAGCGTGACCGTCACATGCTGCCGCACGCCGCGATCCGCGAGGCCTGTCTCCTGCGCTTCCGCCCGATCCTGATGACGACGGCCGCCACCATGCTCGCCGGCCTGCCCTTGGCGCTCGGCACCGGCACCGGATCGGAACTGCGCCAGCCGCTCGGCTACGCCATGGTCGGTGGATTGGCGCTGAGCCAGTTGCTCACGCTCTACACTACGCCGGTGGTCTATCTCTATCTCGATCGCCTGCAGGCCCGGCTCCGGCGAAAACGTCGCGAGCAACACGGCGAGACCGAACGCCCACCAGCGATCGCGGCAGAATAGGCGAGGCGATCGGCGGACCCCGGCCTCGCACAGCCTTGCAAATGTCACCGGAAGGAGCGTGCCATGCCAACCTCTTCACGACGCGAGTTTCTCGCCCGCTCGGCCTCGCTTTTGGCGCTCACAACCTCAAGCCTCAAGGCCGGCGTCGCGGCCGCCGCGATGGGTCCGAACGACAAGTTTGACCTCGTCGTCAAAGGCGGCGACGTGCTTGATCCGAGCCAGGCTCTGCGAGGCCGACGCGACGTTGGCATCCGCTTCGGCGTGATCGAGGCGGTCGAGCCCGACATTCCGGCCGACAAGGCCTTAAGGGTTCTGAACGCCTCCGGGAAGCTCGTGACACCGGGGCTGGTCGACCTGCACGCCCACGTCTTTCCCTACGGCTCCGGCATCGGCATTCCGGCCGACGAGCTCGTTCCCTTCCAGGCCACGACCACGCTCGTCTCAGCCGGCGACGCCGGCGCCAACAACATTGCCGCGTTCCGCCGGGCCATCGTCGGCCAGACGCGCTCGCGCCTCTATGCCTTTGTGCACATCGCCACCATCGGGCTTACCGGGTTTCCGGTGCCGGAGCTCTATAACATTGACTACGCGCAGGTCGACGCCGCCGCCAAGGCGGTCGCGGAGAACGCCGATCTGGTGATCGGCATCAAGGTTCGCATGAGCGAGAACGTGATCGCCAAGAACGGATTGGAGCCGCTCAAGCGAGCGATCCAGGCCTGCGAGATTGCGGGAACCGGCGCCAAGATCATGTGTCATATCGGCGGCGTCGAGACGCCCGAGCTGATGAGCCAGATTCTCGACACCCTTCGCGCCGGCGATATCCTGACCCACAGCTATTCGGGTGCGCCGAACATCGCCGGCCGCTTCACCAACATCGTCCAGGACGGCAGGCTGTTGCCCGCGGCGCTTGCCGCCAAGCAGCGCGGCGTGGTGTTCGACGTCGGTCATGGCGGCGGCAGCTTCGACTACACCGTGGCCGAGGTGGCGATCCCGGCAGGCGCCGGGCCGGACACGATTTCCTCGGACATCCACGTCGTCTCCGGCAACACGCCCGGCATGCCCTATCTCACCTGGGTGATGAGCAAGTTCCTCAACTTAGGCTTCACGCTGGAGCAGGTGGTCGCGATGGCGACGGTCAATCCCGCCAAGGTGATCAACCGGGCCGCCAAGCTCGGCACGCTGCAGGTCGGCGCGCCGGCGGATGTGTCGCTGCTCGACGTTGTGGATGGCCCGATCGAATTCGTCGATACGCGCAACAACAAGCGACAGGGCAAGACGCACATCAAGCCCGCCGGCGTGGTCCTCGCCGGTGTGCCCTACGGGCGGCCCTACCAGGCGCCCTTCGCGGTGCGATGAGCGCCCGGAGATTTTGGCTCCGGGCGCGTCGGCACCCGTAACGTGACTGCAGGATCGCGGTTACTTCGCGTTGAAATATCTCAGGTCAGGCGCAGGCTGGTTCTTCTTGGCCGGCATCAGCATGCCCTCCGCGCTCAGGAAATAAGCCTCCTGGCCGATGCGGATCAGCGAATTGTGGTCCGGGCAGACCTCGGAAGGCCAGACCGGGCGATCGCTCTTGGTGCGCACGCCCTTCTTGTGCAGGGTCCACGGCTTTACCAATGCATTGTCGATCAGTGTAATGTCGTTCCAGAGCGTGTTGGGATCGTTCTTGTCCAGGTAGATTCGCTCCTTGACGACAGTCTGATTATCATCGTGCAGCGGCAGGCCGGTCGATTCCAAAGCCCGCGGTCCCTTCATATAGCGGGTCTCGATCTCGAGCACGTCGAACTTGCCGTCGCCGTCCTCGTCGACCCATTTGCCGAGCGAATAGCCCGCATAGGTCGGCTCGACCTCCTCCGGTTTGGGCCAGTCGCGGCCGTCGGTGTAGATTCGCCGGTAGGAATCATTGATGTGGCTGATCAGGATATAGGTGGTGTTCCGCGTCACCACGATTTCCATCGGATCGTAGAGATTCATCATCGCCGGCATGCCCTGCGGGATGCAGAATGCCGACGGCCAGTTGCCGGTGCCGCCCGCGGCCTGATCAGCCAGGATGGCCTGATACCGGGCCTGATATTCCGGCGTCAGCGGCGCCTTTTCGCCCCGGCCCAACCAGCGCGGCGCACCTTCCCGGCTCCATTGCCCGGAGAAATCCGGATACTTCGATTCCTCATGCGCCTGCGCGCTTCCGATGGTCAGGCTGAACACTGTCAGCGCGATTGCGCCGAGCGAGCTTCGAGCAAGCATATGGTCTCCTCCCTGTGGCGATGAGCTTTCGGTCTCGTGACCTGCGCCACGGCCGATTCAGCTCAAATCACAAGCAGAATACGAGATTGACTACGTCATCGGAAGAGGCGTCCGGCCGGCGAGAAGGCGGCCTCAAGCGGCCGATGCTCGGGTCTAATGCAGCGATGAGCGGTTGAGCCAGAATTGCGTGATCTGCTTGGCGGTCGCGACCGCCAGTTTCTTGAAATCGGCCTCGGCTTCGCTGATGTCCTCCGCCAGACGCATCTGGTTCTTCGGCCTGAGCAGGAAAACAGCACGCGTCGTCGTCCAGCTGAATCCGGCGGCCCGGCACAGGATCACCGTCGGCTCGAGTCGATCGCTGTTGATCGCCCGGTCGATCACGTCGACCGGCACGCCCGAGAGCAACGAGAGCGCGGCGACCGCATCTTCGAATTGCCTCGTCTCCGCCAACATGACGACCTCCGGCTCGCCGAGGCGGCCCGCCTGGCGGTCGATCAAGCACCGGTGGATCGCGCCGGCATAGTCGCGCCGGATGCCGGCGTTACTGCCGGCGGCAAGCTCTTCCGACACCTTGCTGATAGCGCGATTGACATCGGCCCTCGCGTCGGACGGAACGTTGGCGAGCAATCGCTTGCGCACGGTCTCGGTGGCCTGCACGAGCAGCGAGCAGAACAAGTGCGGCGGAATGTCCGCCCGTCGCGCCAGCCGGTCGCAAACCGCTTCGTCCTTGTTGGCGCGGCGGACGAGCGCGCCGAAACCGTCATCAGAGAAGCTCGCGCCCGGATTAGCGACAACCTTCCTCACGACGCTGTCGTCGCCGCGGTGGACCAGGACGTCGGTGACCGTCGGCTCGATGGCGCCGCGAGCCGAGATCGCAAGCAAATGCGCCTGGCTTTTTGTTTCGGCGATGGCGACGAGATCCGTCGGCGACAGCCGCGGGGACTGCGCCAGCACCGGCCCCGCCACCGCGATCTCGTCATCGCGCGCGAGGCGCTGAATCACGTTGAAGGGTGCGTTGGCAATCGGAGCGAGGCGCTCGCTGAGCTCGGCGCGAACCTTCGTCTCGATCGCCTCGATCAGCATCCCCATCACGTCGTCGAATATCTGCGTGACCTGCTCGTTGAGGTCGCTGGCGGAGACAATGAAAAGATCGGTGATGCGCCGCAGCGTCTCGGCGCGCTGCTGGCTCGATCCCGTCGTGAGAGCATGCTCGAGCTCCTCGATCAGGGATTTGCGAGCGCTTTGCACGCGTGAGTCCGGCATCAGCAATTCTCCAGGAAATCCCGGTAAAATCAGCATTATTCTAAAGTCGGACCGTAAACTATTTCTCCACTCGACCCATGCAGAGAACCCAAACGTGCTTTTACGTCGGCGAGTTAACGCGTCGAAACCATCGCTCGATCAATTAGACTACTGGCTCATAAGAACGAATGTCCGCGCGTCACCGCACCGGAAAATCAAGATAGATCGTTGGAAAGGCCTCATTTCGTAATGTGAAATGCCACCATTCCTTAGCGTACGCACGAAAGCCGCCGCGCGCCATTGCGGCCGCAAGCAGCGCGCGGTTGCGCCGCGCCGTTTCGCCAACACTCCTGTCCGCGGGCCACGACTTCGGGCTGAAGAAATCGAACGGCGTGCCCATATCGGGATTGTCGGCAGGATCGCCGCCCGCACGTCGCACCAGCGTGAGGTCGACGGTCGAGCCGCGCGAATGTCCGGAGCGCCCGGCAATGTAGCCCAGTCGGAACAGATCGCGCTTGTCGACGTCGGGGTAGTAGTCGGCCTTGCGCGCCACGTCGGCGGCGTCGCGCGCCCATCGCATGAAGTGCGCGACCGCGCGCGCCGGCCGGTAACAGTCGAGCACCTTGAGGCCGAGGCCGCGCGTCGCAAGCTCCCGCTGCACGGCCGCCAGCGCCTGTGCCGCCGGCCGCGCCAACAGGCAGCGCGGCGCCTCGTAACCGTCGATGCGCGTTCCGACGAAATTGTCGGCACCGAAATAGCGCATATCGACCACGAGACCGTCGACCACCGTGGCGGCATCAACGAACTCGGCCGGCATCGTCTGTGCGCGTGCCGGAGCCGACAACAGAACCAGCAGGAGGGCGAATGCGGCTTGCATGGCGAGGTCAACCACACCTAATTTAGCATGGCGGCGGGCAATACCAGCCGCTCATGGCTGCTTGAGGGCGGCCGCGCGAGGGCGAGCCTGCTGGTGACACGGGCTTTTGCCGCCACCGACACGCGTATGGATAGGCCGATGCGCACACGCTTGCGAAGTCTTCCGGAGACGGTGATGCAACGAACGTCGATGATCGCACTTGTGGCCTCGCTGGCGCTCACGGCCGCGCAAGCCCAGCACCACGAGGGCACGCCGGCGGCGGGCGCCGGCGGTTATGCCCCGCGCCTTGGCGATCTCATGATCATGCAGCAGATCCGGCACTCCAAGCTGTGGTTCGCGGTCGCGGCCAACAATTGGGAGCTTGCCGAGCATGGCCTCGAGGAAATCAGGGCAGGCTTCGCGGACGTGGCCCGGCTCTATCCCACCATCCAGGGTGTCACCGTCGCGCCGATTGTGGCTGCGCTGAACGCGCGCGAGATCGGCGCGATCGACCGCGCCGTCGAGGCGCGTGACAAGATCAAGTTCACCGCCTCGTTCGATCAGCTCACCGCCGCCTGCAACGCCTGCCATCAGGTCGCCAAACACGGCTTCATCATCATCCAGCAGCCGATCTCGCCGCCGTTCAACAACCAGTCGTTCGCGCCGACCGGCGGGCAGACCCCGCCCGGCGGCGGCCACCCGCATTGAGGCCAGCGAGAGATGCCTGAAAGAACCTCCCTGTTCCGTTGCCTGCTGGCCGCATCGATCATGCTCGCCGGCGTACCGGGCGGCGCGCGCGCGCAGGAGATCACCATGCGGGTCGGCAACGCGCCCTCGATCGCCTCCGGCGCGCTCCTGATCGCGATCGAGCGTGGCTATTTCCGCGAGGTCGGCATCAAGGTCGTGATCGATCCGCTTGACACCGCCGCGAACGCGATCGCGCTGCTGGCGCAGAACCAGTACCAGGTCATCGAAGGCGGGATCGCGGCTGGCTACTTCAATGCGCTGGAACGAGGTCTGCCGATCACCATCGCGATGTCGCGGGTGTCGACCCCGCTTGGCCACAACATGATGCTGCGCGCCGATCTCAAGGATCAGATCAAGGAGATCCGGCAGCTCAAGGGCCGGGTGATCGCCACCAACGGGCCCGGCTCGGTGTCGACCTACGAGATCGGCAAGATGCTGGAGACCGCAGGCGTGACGATGGCGGACGTCGACATCAAGGTGATCCCGTTCGCGCAATATTCGATCGCCTTCGCCAACAAGGCGATCGACGCCGCGCTCGCCATTCACCCGTTCACGTCGCAATTGCGTGATCTCGGCCTCGCGGTGCCGTTTGCGGATTCCGACGAGCTGGTCGAGCCGCGTCCGGTTACGATCTCGGTGAACATGATCAACACGGACTGGGCCAGGCGCAATCCTGCAGTCGCGCGCAACTTCTATGTCGCCGCGCTGCGGGGCGCGCGCGACTACTGCCAAGCCTATCACGGCGGCGCCGTCCGCAAGGAGATGATCGACCTCCTGGTCAAGAGCGGGACCGAGCGGCGGCCGGAAATGCTCCATCAATATACCTGGCCCGCGCGCGACCCGAACGGCCGCGTCGCCGTCGCCAGCATGCTGGACATGCAGGCTTGGTACGTCCGCAACAAGTTCGTCAGCGTGCCGTCGCCGGCAGGGCGCATCCTCGATTTGAGCTATGTCGAGGCTGCGGCCCAGAAGCTTGGCCCCTTCGTGGTGGAAAACCCCGACAGCAAGCTTCCCGGCTGCCGCTGATACCTCCGCTAACGGATTGATTTGGCGTCCAATTTCTTGCAAGTAGCGAGGCCGCCGAGGGCCCCACGATCCGGCGTGACGCTCGCGCCGGAGTGTGCGAAACGTTGTGATATCAACCCCTTGGCCTGATTGCCTGTCGCCGCATGGACGCCATCGCCGCCAACCGCAGCCAGCTTGCCGCCGCCCTCGCGCGGGTAGCGGCAGGCGATCGCGCGGCGCTCCGGATCGTTTACCAGGACACATCGGCGAAGCTTTTTGGCGTTTGCCTGCGTATCTTGAACGACCGAAGCGAGGCGGAGGAAGTGCTGCAGGAGGTGTATGTAACCGTTTGGCGCAAGGCAGGCAGTTTCGACCCCGCCCGCGCCAGCCCGATCACCTGGCTGGTCGCGATCGCCCGTAACCGCTCCATCGACCGGCTGCGGTCGAGCGCAGTCAGCCGGCGCTCGGAGCCGATCGAGGCGGCGGAGGATGTGCGTGATGACGCGCCGGCGGCGCTCGAGCTGGTGGTTGCGGCCGAGCAGCAGGCGCGGCTCAAGACCTGCCTGGGCGAGCTTGAGGAGCGCCATTCGGCGGTGATCCGCTCGGCCTTCCTCGACGGCGTGACGTATGAGCAACTGGCCCAGCGCATGGACGTTCCGCTCGGCACCATGAAGAGCTGGATCAGACGTGGACTGATGAAGCTGAGAACCTGTCTGGAGCGATGAGCGAGACCGACCATAGCGGCACGCCCGAAGGCGGCGATCCGATCGTCGCCGGCGAATACGTGCTCGGCGTGCTCGACGCCAAGGAGCGCGGCGCGGTCGCGCAACGCGTCGAGCGCGAGCCCGATTTCGCGCGCGAGGTCGCGTTCTGGGAGGAGCGGCTGGGCGGGCTCGCCGACGACGTGAAGCCGGTGACGCCGCCGGCTGCGGCCTGGTCGCGCATCGAAGCGGCGATCGCGTCGCCTGCGCCCGCACCCACGCGTGGCGGCCTGTGGCAGAACCTGTTCTTCTGGCGGATTATCGCAATCGGCTCTTCCGCGCTCGCGACCGCCTGCCTGGTCGCGCTCGCCTATCTCGGCTCCGCGGTCGGGCCGGAGCGGGCGCCGCTGCTCGCGACGCTCGGCCAGCAGAGCGGCCAGCCGGGCTTCGTCGCCGCCATCGGCTCGGGCGGCAGCCTGGTGATCGTGCCGGCCTCGCTGCTGACCGCCAACCAGAAGTCCATGGAGCTGTGGCTGATCCCGACCGGCACGCAGGCGCAGCCCCGCTCGCTCGGGCTGATCGCGCCAGGCCAGCCGGTGCGCATCACGGTGCCGCCCAATCTCGCGCCGTTCGTGACTCCCGATGCGTCGCTGGCGGTCTCGCTCGAGGAACCGGGCGGATCGCGCACCGGCCGGCCCAGCAACGACATCATCGCAGTCGGCAAGCTCACCAATCTGTAGCCTGGCGCCCGCCGCGGCAACGCGGCGGACCGCTTTGTTGACCCCTATTGCCGTCAGCGCACTGTATTTCAAGGATTCTTGCCCAATCGGGCGCGGCGTTAACCATCTGATAACCATAAGGCAGGCAAATTTTGCCGGGGTGAGCATCGACCCATTCACCTGACGAACCCCGGGGCGGACCTTGGACGCGGGCGCGGTTCCTCTGGCGCGAACGAGCGGCCTCTCGGCCGCGGCAGGCTCTTTTCATGCCCAGGATCGGGCGCGGCGGACATCGACGGACAAGATGAGTGATGTATCGGCAGGCGGCGGCGGTCAGGGCTTTGCCATGACCAAGCTCACGGACTTCGGCACGCTGTTGCGGCGCGGCGACCTCGCGCTCGCGATCGGTGTGATGGCGATCCTGGTCGTCCTGATCCTGCCGCTGCCCGCGACGCTGCTCGACATGGCGCTCGCGATCTCGATCATCCTGTCGGTGCTGATCCTGATGACGGCGCTGTTCATCCACGCGCCGCTCGAGTTCTCCGCCTTCCCGACCATACTCCTGATCTCCACCATGCTGCGGCTGTCGCTCAATCTCGCCTCGACGCGCCTGATCCTGGCGCACGGGCACGAGGGTACGTCCGCGGCCGGGCACGTGATCGAGGCGTTCGGCAACTTCGTGATGAGCGGCAACTTCGTGATCGGCATCATCGTGTTCACGATCCTGGTGATCGTGAATTTCGTGGTCATCACCAAGGGCTCGGGCCGCATCGCCGAAGTGGCGGCGCGCTTCCACCTCGACGCCATGCCGGGCAAGCAGATGGCGATCGACGCCGACCTCTCCGCCGGCCTGATCGACGAGACCGCGGCGCGGCAGCGAAGGAAGACGCTGGAGGACGAATCGAGCTTCTACGGTGCCATGGACGGCGCCTCCAAGTTCGTGCGCGGCGACGCGGTCGCGGGCCTCCTGGTCGTGTTCATCAACATCATCGGCGGCATGATCATCGGCATCGCGCAGCAGGGCATGTCGTTTGCCGACGCCGCGCGCACCTACACACTGCTCACCGTCGGCGACGGCCTGGTCACCCAGGTTCCAGCGCTGATCGTGTCGACCGCAGCGGGCCTCCTCGTCGCCAAGGCCGGCGTCTCGGGCGCCGCCGACAAGGCGCTGATCAGCCAGCTCTCCGGCTATCCCAAGGCGCTCGGCATGTCGGGCGCCGTGATGGGCGTGATGGCGCTCTTGCCCGGCATTCCGATGCTGCCATTCATGCTGCTTGGCGCCGGCGCCGGCGCGCTTGCCTACATGATGGACAAGCAAACCCAACAGAAGGCCGCGGTCGAGACCAAGCAGGCCGAGGCCACCAAGGCCGCCGCCCCCACCGAGGAGCCGATCTCGGCGACGCTCAAGATCGACGATCTCAAGATCGAGCTCGGCTACGCGCTGCTGCCGCTCGTCAACGCGCCCGGCGGCTCCGACCGCCTCACCGAGCAGATCAAGGCGCTGCGGCGCTCGCTGGCGATCGAGATGGGCTTCGTCATGCCGTCGGTGCGCATCCTCGACAACGTCCAGCTCGAGGCCAACTGCTACATCATCAAGATCAAGGAGGTCGACGCCGGCACCGGCCGGATCTGGCCGAACCAGTACATGGTCATGGATCCTGGCGGCGGACAGGTGACGCTGCCCGGCGTCCACATGACGGAGCCAACCTTCGGATTGCCGGCGACCTGGGTCGATGCCGCGCTCAAGGAAGAGGCTGCGATCAAGGGCTACACGGTGGTCGATTCCGCAACCGTGCTCTCGACCCACCTGACCGAGCTGATCAAGGCCAACGTCTCGGAGCTGCTCTCCTATGGGGAGGTCAGCAAGCTGCTCAAGGAATTGCCCAAGGAGCAGGCCGAGCTGGTCAAGGATCTGGTGCCCACGCGGATCAGCATGTCGGGCATCCAGCGCGTGCTGCAGACGCTGCTCGCCGAGCGCGTCTCGATCCGCGATCTTGCCACCATCCTGGAAGGGATCGCGGACGGGATCGCGTTCACCACCAACCCGGCGACATTGGCCGAGCACGTGCGCGCGCGGCTGGCGCGCCAGATCTGCGCGCAATACACGACGCCAAACGGCTATCTGCCGCTGATCGCGTTTTCCGCCAAGTGGGAGCAGGCCTTCGCCGAATCGATCGTCGGCCAGGGCGACGACAGGCATCTGGCGATGCAGCCATCCCGCCTCACCGAATTCATCACGCTCGTGCGCGAGCGCTTCGAGGAAGCCGCCCGCGCCGGGGAGGCCCCCGTGCTCGTCACCTCGGCCGGGGCGCGGCCGTTCGTGCGCGGCATCATCGAGCGCTTCCGGGCGCAGACGCCGGTGCTCTCGCAGGCCGAGATCCACCCGCGCGCGCGGCTCAAGACGGTGGGGGCGATTTGAGCAAGCGCGCGCGGCTTCGCGCACGATCGCTTGCGGATTCGGGAGGGTGGGCCGTCAGGGCGTTTTCGCCCTTATGGCCCACCCTACGAAGTCCATTCAATTGTCAAACAGCCCGATCGCGTTGGGTGAAATCCAAAACGTCAAAAGGATATCGACCCCTGTTCGGTCGCTGGGCCAGGGGGGCGCCCTTCGTGTTGTCTCTTCGCTTCCCCCAGGTCGAGGGGGATGGCGCGCCGACAAGGCGCAGTGACCCAGGTTGCCCTGGATCGGCCCGAGAGTGCGTGGCTCCCGGGCGGGCCCGGATCGCCGGGCCCCGGGCGTGAAACGTCACGCCCCGCGCCTTGCGGCGCGCCAACGCGGCATCTTCGGCTTACGCCTCATCAACGGTCGGACCAGACAGGAGCTGTTTGTCCCTGCCGGTTTGTTCCGAGCGTCGCCCGTGGGCCGGGTTGCGTGAGTGCCTTCCCGCAGGTGCCGCTCCCGCTCCCCGCCTTACGAACGCCTCCGGAAGGCGCCCCTCGAAACACGGATCGGGATAGGCTCAGGATAATTACGCTGCAAGTGAAGTCAAGGATTATTTCTCTCATGGTGAATAACGCCGGGAGCGCATAAATTGGCCCTTCAGATGGCGAGAACCGTGAAGGTAGCCGCATGTACCACGGTCATTTCGACACGTAGCTACAGATCAAAGCTGGCCCATGAGAACCAGGACAATAAGGACTATTATGACGACGCCGATGACACCGACGCCGCCGTGACCAAAGCCGTAACCGTAGCCGCCGAAGCGGCCACTGAAGCCACCAAGCAGGAAAATGATGAGGATGATGATGAGTATGAGTCCAAGCGACATAAGTCGTCTCCGCTGTTAGAGCCCAACGAAACCTTGTGCCTTTGCCCACTTGGCCTGCCCCATGGCAGCCATTTGGGACAAGCAACAAACCCTCCCTCCCTACGCCGAAGCGTCCTGCAAGGCTCGTGGCGGGGCACTTGTACGTCAACGCGCCGTCTCTCTGCTCGAATATGACCAATCCCCTGTCGCCCATAACACCGGCAACCGAAGAGCTGCCTTCCGTAGTCAGTTTCGTATCTTGAACCTCATCTTATCCGTCGCCAGACTGACGGAGGACCAGATCATCCCCCAACTGAGGCGGCCTACGCCCGTTCGGTGGATTTCCTGAGGCCGCTGATCCACGCCCGCTTCCATCGCGTCTGTGCGCGCTTGAATATGCGTATCTGAAACGCCTCCAGTGATCACTTCGCGGTCTTGATTGATGACCTCCCAATACCAACCGGCGCCGTTATTGGGCAGGATGCGAAGCTGAACTGGTTCGGCCATGTCGTACCCCATGACGGTGTCGCATTTCCACATCTGGGCGAGCCTGTAACACTTGATAGCGGCAATCTGGTCAAAAGTGCTCATTGCGATAATTCGTCCCCAGATGAATCCTGAATATGTGCCGAACAACTTCGTCGCTGAAGTGCATGACGAGATGCCGGTTATCGAACCGCCCCCCTGCAAGGACCACTGATAGACTTCCATTGTTGCGTCTTAGTGTTGTCACCTATCTCGCAGAGCCGTCTGCGCGCACGGTAGGCAATTCCCAGTCCAATATGGGAACTAAACGCCCCACCGCAGGTTGAATAGCCGGGACCACAGCTTAAAGGAGAACATCTTATGCGCATCATCAACCGTTTTGCGGCTGCGGCGACGGTGGCTGCAGCTACCTTGCTCCCACTACTGGCAAACGCTGACACCGTTTGTCGCCAAGAATGCAGAGAAAATGTGTGTCGTGAGGTGTGCGTCGAAGTCGAAACACAAGGCCGCTCTGACCGACGCGAGCAAAGACAAGAGCTCCGAGAAGAAAGACGTGACGAGCGCCGTGATGAAAGGCGTCAAGAGCCGGGGATTGAATTGCGAGTACCGGGTATTCAGCTAGAGATTGGTCGATAGTCCCCCGCCAGTTTGAGCTACAGAAAATCGCGTTAACATGTTGGAAGAGCAGTTAGCGCGAAATTCCATCATCCATCATCAGGGAGAGCGTTACGAGCGCGCCCGCCTACGCCACCTCGATCTCGAAATTGAGCTCGGCAACCGACCTCTTACGCGCCCTCGAGACGATCGCTGAAGCCGCGCGCAGGCAATTCTGGCTAATTTTGTCACAAATGTGCGGCTGCACAACGCGGAGCCATCCGAATTGCACGCAATTCTCGACAACTAGAAAGTTGTCGAGGCCATGAAGTAAGGTCGACCAGTCTTGCGACTGGCTACTTCTTGCGCTTTTGGTCGCCGCGATCACCCTCGCCTTTCTTGACAACTGTGGTCGCCTTGGTGCGTCGGTCGGCCGCCAAGGAGCGGCTTACATCATCGCTTTCTTTGAATTGGCCGCCCTTGCTTCGACGGACGAATCTTTTGTCGCCTTTGTGCGGCTCGATCAGTTCGCGTGGCATCATACTCTCCTTAGTGATACTCCGGCTACGAAGCCGGACGTGGCGGGACCCAGCGGGAACATTGAAAATTCCCACGCTTACTTTAGCCACCGCCTCGGCGCGCCGTCTGTGCAGAATTGACCAGTTTTAAATTTAGATGATCGGCACAACCCGATCGAGCGTGAGCCACGATCGTCGAGCGTCTCTCGCGCGAGGTGGCGCGATCTTAATGAAGACCGGGAACTCAATGCCCAGTCATTTTGTTGGTATTCGCGATCTAGCCAGGAACAGGAAGATGCCCATGGGTCTCGCGCATGCTGCAGTTTGTCTAGCTTTCTGTGCGGGAACCGCATTTGCCCAAACCCCGCCGAACGGCGAAGCGCCGACCGTTTCACCACACAGCACTGGCCGCACTACCTCTCCCGAGACAAAGGGTCAGGTGCAGCCGCAAGGACGCACTGGCCCGATTGACACTAGAACCACGACCAAAGGAGCCCCTGCCGGAAGTCCGCAAGGGGAAACACCTCCCGGCACTGAGGCGGCTCCCGAGGGTTCGTCAAAGACCGTTGTCGAACCGAAACAGTAGCGTCAAAGGTGCTCCGACGGAGTGGACCGCTGTGACTACAGCGTGTCTCGCTAGAAATGAATCGGCAAAACATGTGGGTGGCCGTTTATCCGCCTCGTCCTGAGGAGGACGCACGCAACTGCGTGCGTCCGTCTAGAAGGATGGGGCGGCCCACTGATCTCGGGTTTAACCCGAGATCAGCAGTTAATGTGCGGACGTCTGGCAAGCCCGACTTGCGTGTTCGAGACGCCGCGCACGAGACTGCGCAATCCTGTTAGATCGAGCTTCGCGCCCGATGTGAGCTTGCGGCACCTCGCGCGTGCCCATCCGTCGTGGCATAATCAGACGCTTGTAAAACGGAGGAATTGCAATGCCGCTGCAGCGAGGTGAAGTGCTGGGCTACGACTTCAATCGGATGGTCGTTGATTTCACAATGCTAAATCAGGGCAACATAGTGCGATGTGCGATCAGCACCGCGGCAATGGACGATCTTGAAGACAAGCATGATGTGAAGGCAGAACAGCGAGTCGATCAGTTTGTGCGGCTGCGCGATGCGATTGAGGAGCGAGCATCGCATAAGTTCTTCGAAGGGCCAGTCGAGGCTAAAGGACCGGTGGTGTTGCGATCTAACGATTTCTTCAAGGAGCTGCCTCGCCGTCCTCTGACTTGACCCAATGCGGCGGCAAATAATCCGCCGATGTCCGCTTTGGATCGATGTTGTCGAAAAAGTATCCGCGGAAAGCTGTAAACTGCAGCATGTTCCGATGACGTTGAGCTCGTCCGTCGTGGCCACGCGCACCAGCTGCCGTGGCTCAAGCCTCCAAACTGCAGCGACGCGGCGGGACAGACGCGTCCTGCGGCGAGCGTCATGTGAAGGGCGGCTCGCGCACCGCGACGCGGCCAGCGCGTCGTCAGCGACAGTAGAGAGTCGTCAGCGACAGTAGAGAATTGTGCAAACGGGCAGCGGGCTGCGGTGCTCGCACCGGCGCAGTGCAATGAGCTTGGCGTCGATGATGCTCCGGCTACGCCCGAAGGTCGTCACCCCTACTCCGCCGGCCCGGCAGACCCAGGCTGAAGCCTCCGACGCGCCACAGGCCAGCACAGCGATCACCACTGCCAGCGTAGCCAGACTCGTTCTGATCATCCCCGTTCTCCCTCAGGCTCTTGTGCCGCCGATTTGAAGTGAGGATGCCATGCTCCTCATGCAAGCAACAAAGCATGGGCGACAAGGGCCGGTGCAGTAGCATTCTACTAAAGCCCGTCGATCCCCGATGATCACAGGCGGTCTGTCGCGCTTTCTGTTCTGATTCCCCCAAGCCACGCGCAATTGTCTGACCGCGTGCTCGGCCCGGGCGATGATCGCGCGTCCGCGGTCACGGTCACCACCCGACCGCCTGGCCGTCCTTGCGGTGGTCGGAGCCGGCCCGGTAGTAGCCGCCAAGCCCCTTGCCCTCGCCAATCGCCGCAGGCGTGGGCACGAACATGATCGACTGATAGCCGCCGACCCGCGAGCCGTTGACGGATTCGACGGCATGGCCCATCCGCTGCAACGGCGCGCCCACGAGCCGAAACAGCTCGGACTCCAATTCGAGCCTGTTAGGCACCTGGTCATGGCGGAAGCGCGCCATGTCGGTTGCCATCTGCAGGTTGGCGCCGAGGTCGATCACGTTCACCAGCGCCTGCGCGTGGCCCTGCGCCTGCATGTCGCCGCCCATCAGCGTGATCGTCATCAGCGGCTGCTTGTCCTTCATGACGAAGCCCGCCGCCAACGTATTGAACGGCCGCTTGTGCGGCGCGATGACGTTCGGGCTCTTGGGCTCGAGCGAGAACAGCCCGCCGCGATTGTGCAGCAGGATGCCGTAGCCCGGCACGGTGAGGCCTGAGCCGAAGCCGGCGAAGTTGCTGTTGACCCAGGACACCATGTTGCCTTCGCTATCGCCGGTCGAGAGCACGATGGTGTCGCCCAAGGCGAGATCAGTGCTGCTGCGCGGCCCGGTGGGCGAGGCCTTGTCGGGATTGACCTTGTCGCAGAGCGAGGCGGCATAGGACTTCGACAGCAGCCGCTCGAGGGGGACCTTCACGAAGTTCGGATCGGCGTTGAACGCGTACAGGTCCCGGTAGGCGAGCTTCTTCGCTTCGACCACCAGGTGCCAGTATTTGGGGTCGCGCGGCCCAAGGCTGGCCAGCGTCTGGCCCGGCGCCCATTTCGGCACGCAGGCTTCCAGAATGTTGAGCATCTCGTTCGCCGCCCAGGCTTGCGACGGCGGCGGCAGCTCGAAGAGATCATAGCCGCGGTAGCTGCTGGTCGCGGCCTCGACGAACTCGCCTTGGTAGTTGGCGAGGTCGTCCAGGGTCATGCTGCCGCCGAGCGCCTGCGACTTGGCGACGATGGCGCGCGCGATCTCGCCTTTGTAGAAGGCGTCGCGGCCACCTTCCTGCAGCAGCCGGAACGTCCGCGCGAGATCGGGGTTGCGGTAGATCTGCCCGGCGACCGGGCGCTTGCCGTCGATGTACCAGGTCTTGACCGAATCGGGATCGAGCTCGGTGCAGCACTTCTGCAACGGCAAGGCGTTGGGCAGGCGCCAGTCGTTGCCGATGCGCTGCGAGATCGGGAAGCCGTTCTCGGCATAATCGATCGCGGGCGCCAGCACGTCCTTGAAGGTCTTGCGCCCAAAGCGCCGGAGCAATTCGTCCCAGCCCCATACGGTGCCCGGAACCGTCACGGTCAGGATGCCGAAGCGCGGCATGCCGGAGCCGGGCCCCCAGTTCTCGGGATCGGCATGATAGCCGAGCGCGTTGAAACGCTCGAGCGTGGCGCCGCTCGGCGCCATGCCGCTGGCGTTGAGGGTGTAGAGCTTCTTTTCCTTGGCGACATAGACGATCGCGAACAGATCGCCGCCGACGCCGGTGTTCATCGGCTCGACCAGGTTGAGCACGGCCGCCGCCGCGACCGCCGCGTCGATGGCGTTGCCGCCGTTACGCATGACCTGCAGGCCGGCCTGCGCGGCGAGCGGCTGGCTCGTGGTCACGATGCCATGCGAGGCCATGACTTCGGCACGGCTCTGGGCCGCCCAGCCGTCGGCACGATCACCGCGCACCGCTGAGCAGGCGGCAGCCGGCGGCTGGGTGTTGCAGACCGCCATGGCCGGGCCTGTTTGCGCCCATCCGTGTGAGGAGGCCGCAAGCGCGACCGTCACGCCGAGGACGGCTATTCCGAGGACGGCACGTGTGCGGAGGGCGGAATTCCTCATGGCGTTCTCCCGGGACTATGGCTTTTTTGAAGTCGCGCAACAAGCGATTATCGCCACAGCTTCGCGCAGGCGTCCCACAAACACAAGGTATGTCCAGCTCGCGCGCTGGCACGGCCTTGCTTCCTGCCTCCCGCCGAAGAACTAATCGCCTTGGCGGTCTATCCGGTCGTGCTTTCCGACAGTCCAGCCGCCGCGGGCGAGATAGGTCTCGCCGATCTCGACCGGCTCCTCCTCGAGCGGCGTGGCCATGGTGTCGTTCCAGCGGTTGAGAAAACCGAACATCGCGATCACGCCGACGATCTCGACCATCTGCTCGTCCGACCAGTGCGTGCGCATGTGCGCAAACATCTCGTCGGTGACCGCGTTCGGCACCGCAGCGGCCGCGCGCGCGAAATCGAGCGCGGCGCGCTCGGCCGCACTGAACAGCGGGCTCGTTTCGTAGTCCCAGATGGCGGCGACCTTCTTCTCGTAGTCGCTGCTCGCGCGCGCGATGCCGGCGGTGTGCGCCATGCAGTACTGGCAGCCGGCAGCGCGGCTCGCCATGTGGCCGATCAGGCGCTTGAGACCGAAATCGACCTTGCTGGTCGCCGGATCGTTGAGCGCGGTCGTCAGCGCGGTCCAGGCGCGCACCATCGCGGGCTTGCGCTGCATGATCAGCATGCTGTTGGGCACGAAGCCCAGCCGCTTGCGAGAGGCTTCGAACTCGTCCTTCAGATCGGGGCTGGGCGGGAGCGGAGCAAGGCGCGGGGCCGGTTTCGTGCGCTGGTCCATCGGATGATCTCCCTGTTGGCACGGGATAGCTTTTGAGCGCTGGCGACGTTATGTCAACGCGCGCGCCCGGCGCCGGTGCCTTCGCTTGCCCTACAGCGCCGGCACCAGATCGCCAAACAGCGAATAGTTCGCCTTCGGGCCCTGCATCACCAGCGTCCAGTGCGCAAAATCCGCGGCGGTGGTGCAGCTGTTGCCGCGCCCCTGCAGGATCAGCGTCAGAAGCTGGCTCGGCCCGATGCCGACCGCGAAGATGCCGGTGCCCGCGGGCTTGGCGCTGAGCTTCCACTCCTTGTAGAGCGCCGGACCCGAGCCGCCCTCGCTCGCCTGCACGCGCGGGTCGACCTCGAACACCGACACCGTGGCGGGGCGCGGCAACGTGAGCGTGCCCGCGCGGCCCGACTTGTCGCGCAACGAAAACGTGAGGCGATCGTTCTGCCAGGCGGCCGTGAGATCGTAGCGCGGCGCGGGCGTGGCGATGCCGCGCACGTCGCTCGGATCGGCTTCGCCGGTGAAGAGCTGCGCCTCGCCGGCAAACCGCAATTGCGTGATCTCTCCGAGCTTGTAGGGGTCAAGCCGCTCGGTGCCGACGTTGCGCTGGCCGATATTGGTGCAACACGCGCACGCAAGAGCGTCGCGCAAGAGACCGACTGCGAGGATGATGGAGCAGAGCGCGATCAGCAGACCGGAGCGTCTCATGAGATCGACTCCCCTACTCCGCCGGCGAGGCCGCGTAGCGCTGCGGCTCGCCGGAAGGCGGCGTGAAGAAGATGAACATGTTGGCCACGATGATGGTCGCGACCAGGAAATAGAAGGTGGCAAGCAGCCCATAGCGGTCCGCGATCGCGCCGCACACGAGCGGGCCGATGCTCGAGCCGAGCGACTGGATCGCAAACAGCAAGCCGATCGAGGAGCCGCCCATGTTGGCAGGCGTGGCGTCGAGCAGCCAGGCCTGCAGCACCGCGCGGATCGAGAAGAAGAAGAATCCCAGGAAGGCGATGAAGAACACGAACGCGCTCGACTGCCCGGCCACGATCATGAGCGCGATGATCACCGCGGTCACCGCCATGCTGCTCATGATGATCTGGCGGCGGCCCATCTTGTCGGAGAGGTGGCCGGAGATCGGGGCCGCGATGAAGCCCGCGGTCTGCAGCGCCGCCATGGCGGCGCCGATCCATCCCGGCGAATAGTCGAGCTCGCGCGCAAGATAGAGCGGCAGGAAGGCCATCAGCCCGCCATGCGTCATCGAGCGGAACACCGAGCTCGCGCACAGGAAGATGAGGACCCGGTTGGTGAGCAGCGTGCGGAAATCGCGCAGCACGTCGGCGAGCGAGCGCTTGGGCCGCGCCGAGTCGATCTTGCCACCGGCGGCCGCGGCGCGCGACTTCGACTGCATGCCGCCCAGGAGCACGAGCAGCAGAAGCGACATCGCGATCCCCGGGATGACGTTGACCACCACCACCTGCCGCCAGGTCAGGTAGGCCAACAGCAACCCGGCGACGAACGGCGCCACCGCGTCGCCGACGTTGCCGCCCATGCCGTGGATCGAGACGGCGAGGCCCTTGCGGTCCGGGAAGTGCTCGGCCAGGAGCGGGATCGCGGTCGGGTGCCAGAGGTTGTTGCCGATACCGACCAGCGCCGCGCAGGTGAGCAGCAGCCAATAGTCGTAGGAGAAGCCCATCAGCAGGTAGGGCGCGCCGATCCAGAACAGGGACACCGCCATGAGCAGGCCCTTGCGGCCGACCGAATCGACCAGCAGGCCGCCCGGGATGTTGGAGATCGCACCGCACAGTGCCTGCGTGGTCAGGATCGAGCCGATCTGGACGTAGGACAGCCCCAGCTCGTTCCCGATCAGCGGCAGCAGCAGGTAGAATGTCGCCGGGTACCAATGGGTCAGCGCATGCCCGATGGTGATCAGCCAGACTTCGCGGAACGATTTCCGGGGGGCTGAGGGAACCGCAAAGTCGGTCATCTTGGCTTGTTTTTTCGATTGGCCTGATTTTTCAACGGTTGAGACCGATTTCTGACGCCGACCGTCCGGCAAGTCAATCAATCACGCGGCTTTCAACCTTCCGTGAGGAGCAACCTGGAACCATTCGTTAACGACCGCGTTTTCAAGGCATACCAACGCCGCGCAAGGGAAACACGCCCCGCAAGGCGATGGGCGGAGCAACTTTTCGGGCCGTCAGACCGTAACCGGATATGAACCAAATCGCCGCTGGCGGCGACCAATGCTCGAAAACCCTGGGGAGAGCCCCAAGGAGAGGACCATGAATAACACCTCGATGTTCACCGCTGACCGGATGACCCATCTCAAGATCGTGGTGGTCGCGCTCGTCTGCGCAACGCTCGTCGCGGCGATCGGAGTGACTGCTCGCATGGCCGATGCCGGCACTGGGCGCCTGGAGGCGACCGTGATCAAGGCCGGCGCCCCGATGACGGCGGCAAGCGAGATGAGCCGGATACGCTAACCCGATTCCACCTCCCCCCGGAGGTCCTTGTCCCCCCCCCCACAAGGATCTCACCCACTGAAGCGCGCCTTTGTGGCGCGCTTCTTTTATTTGGGCAGTCCAGGGAGTGCCGGGAGGTCCTATTCCTCGAACTGCGTGCCGTGCTCGGCCGGCAGGCGTTCGCCTTGGCCCGGATCACTCAATCCGAGCACCGCCAATGGTTGCAGCTGGGACGGCAGGCGATCGGGGACGAAGCGCCAAGCCGCGATCAAGCTGCCAAGGCCCAACGCCACGACGGTCATGAGCAGCGCCGCCACCCGCCAACGTGTGGGGCGCTCCGGCTTCTGGCCCGCCGCGGCGCGCGCCAGATCGGCCGGTGCTAGCAGCATCGTATCGCGGCGTGGAGCGGTGTCGCGGCTTGGCCAGGGTTCGGCCTCGGCCGCCTCAGCGGGGTTGGCTGCTTCCGGCCGGGTCTCTTCGTCCGGCTGGGCGGGCGGCGTGGGCACAAGCTTGGGCCCAATCGCTTCGGCCGCCTCGGACAGCAGCGATTCCGCCTGCGAGGGCGCCTTTGCCGGCGGCTCGACCGGTGTCGCGGCGGGCTCGGGCACCGTTTCGGTGGGCCGCGGCTCGGAAAACCTGTCCGCCTCCTCGATCAGCCCGGCGAGCTTCTGCTCAGTCGTGAGCGCCTCCGGCTGTGGCTCGGGCGGCGGCTCGGGCGGCGGCTCGGGCCGCAGTTCGGCCGCTGGGACGGGCTCGGCCACCGGCTGAGTGAAGGGCGGCGGCTGAACGACGGCCGCCGGCTGAACGAAAGGCGGTGGCTGAACGAAAGCCGGTGGTTGGACGAAGGGCGGTGGTTGGACGACGGGCGGCGGCGGTGCGTCGGCGGGCAGCCGCACCCCCAGCCGGCCCCTGATGCGCTCCCAAATCCGACCATCTGGCTCGACCGGCTCCACCATCAGGTGGAGCTCGCCGAGCCTGCGCTCCCACGCCCGTACCAGGCCGCGGAAGCCCTCGTCGACGTCGAGCAGAGCGTTGGCGCGCGTACGCTCGTTGGGATCGAGTGTCCCGATCACATATTCGGCCGCAAACGCGCTGAGATCGTCCTCGTTCACGATGTCAGGCATTGCTCAATCTCGGACAAGCTGCGCCGCAGCGACGCCTTGAGCAGGTTGGTCGGGGTATCAAGCTTGACCGCAAGCTGGTCGCGGCTGAAGGCGCCATAGTAGGCGAGCAGCAGCATGCGCTGACGGTCAGGCTCAAGCCTCCCGATGCAGGTCAGGAGCCGCTTGAGCGAGTCGGTCATCTCGCGGCGCGGCAGCACTCCTGGGCTTTCCGCATCGGCGATCTCAGGCTCGGCATCGTTCCCGGCGGTGTCGGGCCGGCGCGCGCGATCGATGGCCCGGCGGCGCGCGATCGCCACCAGAAAGGCCATCGGGCTCGTCTGCGACGGATTATACTGGGCAGCGTCTTGCCAGATTTGCAGATAGCTCTCCTCGATGACGTCGGCGGCGAGATCGTGCCGCCGCAGGATCCGCAGCACCACGCCATAGACCTTGGCGCAGCTCGCCGCATAAAGCTGCTCGAAAGCCCCCGCATCGCGCTTGGCGGTAGCCACGATGAGCCGCGATAGATCAACCGACGACAGAACCGCCACGGATAGCCTCACCGTCCTTTGTCACCCCGGCCGGATTATGGCCGCAGCGAGTGTTGCTCGTCGAGACTGGATACCTATGAATGGCGGCATGCGAAAGGTCGCACCCGGCCACCGCGCCGCAGCGGGGGAAAACCCTGCGTCCAGCGCCATAGCCCAGTTGGAGCGGCACACAATGGAAGGACAACCAACCCGCCGTTCGCCTCGGCGCGGTGAACGCGCCAAGGCGTGATGCGAGGACCGGACAGCGCCGGATTTACTGCGCTCAGGCCCGTGCGGAGCTGCGCATCAGGCCGATGGCGTCGAGCTCGGCCTGTTCTCGCGCCGCGACTTCCTCGCGTTCGCGCAGCTGGTCGCGTTCGTCGAGCAACTCGACCTTCTTCATCTCTTCAAAGGCTTCGCTGAGCGCCGCCTTGGCGTCCTCAAGCTGGACGCGCAACTCGTCGGCGGAGCGCTTGAGATTGTCGCGCCGGTTCATCGCAGCCTTGGCATAGGTTGGATAGGCAAAATGCCCGGGATCATGGATCCCGGCACGGTCCTGCTCCGTCTTGATCTCGCGCTCGAGGTCAACCGCCATGCGGTCGAACTCGGCAATCATGCCTTCGATCTGCGCGACCCGGCGCCGCTTCTCGTCTACCTGAAATTTCTTCAGGCGGATGAGCGTCTCGCGTGACTTCATCGACTCATACTCCCCCGAAGTCCCTGCCTGGGACGGGTCGGAACCCCCTGGTTGCCATACCCCGCAACCACTGCGGTCCAACCGATCCATAACCTTGACAGGACAACGTTATTTTTCGGTTTCCGTTGTCCGCAAAATTTGCTCAAGGCGTTGATATCCCTGTCCAAGGGGGGTGGATTCCTCCTTGCGCTGGCCGAGAAACTCCTCCAGCGGCTGGTGCAGCGCGATCGCCTGGTCGACTTCAGGGCTCGACCCGGCCCGGTAAGCGCCGAGCCGGATGAGCTCTTCCATATCGGCATAAGTCGCCATGACTTGGCGGGCGCGGGTGAGTGCCGGCAGAAAGGCCTGATCGGCCGCCTTCGGCATGGTTCGCGACACCGAGCGCAGGATATTGATGGCCGGATAGCGGCCGCGCTCGGCGATCTGCCGCTCCATAACAATGTGGCCATCGAGGATCGAGCGGACCGCATCCGCGATCGGCTCATTATGGTCGTCGCCTTCGACCAGCACCGTAAACAAACCCGTAATGGTGCCCTGCTCAGTGCCCGGCCCGGCCCGCTCCAGGAGCCGCGGCAGCTCGGTGAACACCGTCGGGGTGTAGCCCTTGGCGGTGGGGGGCTCGCCGGCCGAGAGCCCGATCTCGCGCTGCGCAATGGCAAAACGCGTGACCGAGTCCATCAGCACCAGCACGTCCTTGCTGGCATCGCGGAAGAATTCGGCGATCGCCAGGGTCAGATAGGCCGCCTGCCGGCGCATCAGCGCGGGCTCGTCGGAGGTCGCCACCACCACCACCGAGCGCTTGAGCCCCTCCGGGCCAAGATCGTCCTGCAGGAACTCCTGCACCTCGCGGCCGCGCTCGCCGACCAGCCCAATGACCGACACGTGGGCCGCCACATTGCGGGCGAGCATCGACAGGAGCACCGACTTGCCGACGCCGGAGCCTGCGAAAATGCCCATGCGCTGGCCGCGGCAACAGGTGAGAAAGGTGTTGATCGCGCGCACCCCGAGGTCGAGTGGGGCGCCAACCCGCTTTCGGGCGTGGGCAGGCGGTGGCGAGTTGCGGAAGGAATAAGGTGACGGCCCGGGCGGCAGCGGTCCCTTGCCGTCGATCGGCTCGCCCATGGCGTTGACTACCCGACCGAGCCAGCCGGACGAAGGCCGCACCGACGCCGCCATGCCGGACACGACCGCCCGACAGCCGCGCCGGACCCCTTCGAGCGGCGCAAACGGCATTAAGAGCGC
>Ga0209797_10000284_pt1 | contig 24775 bp, 24 predicted proteins | sample DOMMetBare3Fresh_2_FD_187472 | JGI IMG/M metagenome (GOLD analysis project Ga0209797, IMG submission 187472) | Wetland sediment microbial communities from St. Louis River estuary, USA, under dissolved organic matter induced mercury methylation -... | ecosystem: Environmental > Aquatic >... | reverse complement strand
GGGCGAGCGCTCGCCGGTCGACGACCGCACCCTACGGGCGGCCTTCCTCAACGTCTCGCTGGACACCGACCGGGCCGACCTGGTGCGTGCCGTGCTGGAGGGCGTCGCGCACAACCTCAGGTGGCTGGTCGAGGCGGCCGACCGGTTCACCGGGCGGCGTCTGGAGCCGCTGCGGATCCTCGGCGGCGGAGCCGTCTCGGACCTGTGGTGCCAGATCCACGCCGACGTCCTCGGCCGGCGGATCGAGCGGGTACCCAACCCCGGAGCCGCCCAGCTGCGCGGGGCCGCCCTCGTCGCGCTGCTGGGCACCGGCCGGGTGAGCGAGGACGACCTGGCCGCCCGGGTGCCGGCCCCCGAGGTGTTCGACCCGGACCCGGACGCCCGGGCGGTGTACGAGGCGGCCTACCAGGAGTACCGGCGGCTGTACGGCCGGCTGAAGGGCCTGTACCGCCGCCTGAACGGCTGACCGCCGCCCCCTAGACTCTGGACGACGCTCGCGAGGGAGGAGCCACCCGGTGCGCAAGGTCCTCATCGCCAACCGCGGGGAGATCGCCGTCCGGATCGCGCGGGCCTGCCGCGACGCCGGCATCGGCAGCGTGGCCGTCTACTCCGACCAGGACCGTGACGCGCTGCACGTCCGGGAGTCCGACGAGGCGTGGGCGCTCGACGGGCAGACCCCCGGCGAGACCTACCTCGACGTCGCCAAGCTGCTCGCCGTCGCCGCTCGTGCCGGCGCCGACGCGGTCCACCCCGGGTACGGCTTCCTCGCCGAGAACGCCGGGTTCGCCCGGACCGTCATCGAGGCCGGGCTGATCTGGATCGGCCCGCCGCCGGCGGCGATCGACGCGCTGGGCGACAAGGTCCAGGCCCGGCACATCGCCCAGAAGGTCGGCGCCCCGCTCGTCCCGGGGACCGCCGACCCCGTCGAGGGGGCCGACGAGGTCGTCGCGTTCGCCCGGACCTTCGGCTTGCCGGTGGCCATCAAGGCCGCCTTCGGCGGTGGGGGCCGGGGGCTGAAGGTGGCCCGGACCATGGAGGAGATCCCGGAGCTGTTCGACTCAGCCGTCCGCGAGGCAGTGACCGCGTTCGGCCGCGGGGAGTGCTTCGTCGAGCGCTTCCTCGACAAGCCCCGGCACGTCGAGACGCAGTGCCTGGCCGACCAGCACGGTCAGGTGGTCGTCGTCTCGACCCGGGACTGCTCGCTGCAGCGGCGCAACCAGAAGCTGGTCGAGGAGGCCCCGGCGCCCTACCTGTCCGCCGAGCAGGAGGCCGAGGTGCGGCGGGCCTCCAAGGCGATCCTGAAGGAGGCCGGCTACGTCGGCGCCGGCACCTGCGAGTTCCTGGTCGGGCAGGACGGCTCGATCTCGTTCCTCGAGGTGAACACCCGACTGCAGGTGGAGCACCCGGTCACCGAGGAGGTGTCCGGCATCGACCTGGTCCGCGAGATGTTCCGGATCGCCGACGGCGAGCCGCTCGGCTACGACGACCCGCCGTTGCGGGGCCACTCGTTCGAGTTCCGGATCAACGCCGAGGACGCCGGCCGTGGGTTCCTCCCGGCTCCGGGCACGATCACCAAGCTGCGGCTGCCCCTGGGCCCCGGCGTCCGGCTGGACGGCGGGTACGAGCAGGGCGAGTCGGTCCCCCAGGCGTTCGACTCCCTGCTCGCCAAGCTGATCGTGACCGGAGCCGACCGTCAGCAGGCGCTGGAGCGGGCGCGCCGCGCGCTCGCCGACTTCGAGGTCGAGGGCATGCCGACGGTCATCCCCTTCCACCGGGCGATCGTCAGCGACCCCGCCTTCGCCACCGACGACGCGACGCCCTTCGCGGTGCACACCCGCTGGATCGAGACCGAGTGGGTCAACACGGTCGAGCCCTATGCCGGGCCGGTCGGCGAGCCGTCCGAGGCGGCGCCCCGCGAGCCGGTCACGGTGGAGGTCGGTGGACGGCGGCTCGAGGTGATCCTCCCGGCTGGTCTGGGCAGCCTCGGCACCGCGGGCGGTCTGGGCGGGCACGCCGGGCCGGCCGGCCACGGCGGGCAGCCGCCACGCCGCAAGGCAGCCGGTCGATCCTCCGCGGCCGCCTCCGGCGACGCCCTCACCAGCCCGATGCAGGGCACGATCGTGAAGATCGCGGTGACCGAGGGGCAGGCGGTGGCCGCCGGTGACCTCGTGGTCGTGCTCGAGGCGATGAAGATGGAGCAGCCGCTGACCGCCCACAAGGCGGGCACGGTCTCGGCGCTGCACGCGGAGGTCGGCACCTCTGTCGCCACCGGCGAGGTGCTCTGCGAGATCAAGGACTAGCCGAGGTCGCCGTCACCCGGCGCAGCCGCCGGGCGGCCTCGGCGATCGACCCGGACAGCGACGGGTACACCGTGAACGTGGCGGCCACCTCGTCGACGGTGAGCCGGTGCTCCACCGCGAGGGCGACCGGGAACACCAGCTCGCTGGCCTTGGGGGCGACGACGACCCCGCCGACCACGATGCGGGTGTCCCGCCGGCAGATGAGCTTGACGAAGCCGTCGTGCAGCCCCTGCATCTTGGCCCTGGCGTTGGTGGCCAGCGGGAGCTTCACCGCGACGGCGTTGATCTCCCCCGCGTCCATGTCGCGCTGGGTCACCCCCACGGTCGCGATCTCCGGATCGGTGAAGACGTTCGACGACACCGACGACAGGGTCAGCGGCGACACCGCCTCGCCCAGCGCGTGCCACATGGCGATCCGGCCCTGCATGGCGGCCACCGACGCCAGCATGAGGACGCCGGTGCAGTCACCCGCGGCGTACACGCCGCGCGCAGCCGTCCGGGACACCCGGTCCACCTCGACGAACCCTCCCGGGCCGAGGCGCACGCCGGCCTCCTCCAGGCCCAGCCCCGCGGTGTTCGGGATCGAGCCGACCGCCATCAGGCAGTGGCTGCCCTCGGCGGTGCGCCCGTCGGCCAGCTCGACCACCACGCCGTCCGGCACCCGGCGCACCCGCGTCGCCCGTGACCGCGACAGCACCTGCATACCGCGCCGCCGGAACACCTCCTCCAGAACCTCGGCGGCGTCCGGGTCCTCACCCGGCAGCACTCGGTCCCGCGACGACACGAGCACCACCTGCGAGCCGAGCGCTTGGTAGGCCGACGCGAACTCGGCCCCGGTCACCCCGGAGCCCACGACGACCAGCCGCTCGGGCAGCTCGGCGAGGTCGTACACCTGGTCCCAGCTGAGGATGCGCCCGCCGTCCGGGACGGCGTCCGGCAACACCCGGGGGTGCGCGCCGGTGGCGACCAGCACCACGTCGGCGTCGATCCGCTCGACGGCCCCCGCGGCGGTCTCGGCGACGACGCAGCCCGGGCCGTCCAGCCGCCCGACCCCCTCGACCCAGCGCACGCCGTCGCGCTCCAGCCGGGCCCGGATGTCGCCCGACTGGGCCAGGGCCAGCTGCTTCACCCGGGCGTTGACGCTGGCGACGTCGACCCCTACCGCGTCGGCGGAAGCAGCCGCACCACCGAACCGGACGCCGAGGCCCGCGCTCTCGGCGGCCAGCGTCATCACCTCGGCGGTGGCGATCAGCGTCTTGCTCGGCACGCAGTCGGTGAGCACCGCGGAGCCGCCGGCACCGTCCCGGTCGACCACGGTGACCTCGCCCCCGTGCTGGGCCGCCACCAGCGCGGCCTCGTAGCCGCCTGGGCCGCCGCCGACGATCACCACGCGGGTCACGGTGGGCATTGTGGCGCACCCGGAGGGCACCCATACGCTTGCCCCTCGTGACGCTGTACGCGGCCTACGGGAGCAACCTCGATCCGGGCCAGATGCTCGAGCGCGCCCCTCACTCCCCGCCGGCGGGGACCGGCTGGCTCATCGACTGGCGGCTGACCTTCGGCGGCGAGGACCAGGGGTGGGAGGGCGCCCTGGCCACGGTGGTCGAGGACCCCGGGGCCCAGGTGTTCGTCATGCTCTACGACGTCTCCCCGATGGACGAGCGCGAGCTGGACTTCTGGGAGGGCGCCGAGCTGGGGCTGTATCGCAAGATCAGGGTCCGGGTGCAGACGCTCGACGGCGAGGCGCTGGCCTGGCTCTACGTGCTCGACGACTACGAGGGCGGTCTCCCGTCGGCCCGCTACCTCGGCATCATGGCCGAGGCGGCCGAGCTCGCCGGTGCCCCGGCGGACTACGTCGCCGAGCTGAGGGCTCGACCCTGCCGCTCGGTCGGACCCTGAGCGGTAGCGTCGGTCGCGTGCCGCCTCGGGTGCTCGTCACCGGCTCGTCCGGGTCGGTGGGCGCCGCACTGGTGGCCGGCCTCCCCGCCCACGGCTGGGCGCTGCGGCTGCTGGACCGGGTCGCGCCCTCGGTCGACGCCGGGCACGAGGTCGTCGTCGGGGACTGCTTCGAGCCCGCCGTCCTCGACCGGGCCCTGCCCGGCTGCACGGCCGTCGTGCACCTGGCCGCCGTGGCCGGCGAGGCGCCGGTCGAGCAGATCGCGCAGTCCCACGTGGTCGGCACCGCACGGGTCCTCGACGCCGCCGTCCGGCACGGGGTGCGGCGGTTCGTCTTCGCCAGCAGCAACCACGCGGTCGGCTTCACCCCGCGCCAGCCGTCCGTGGGCGTCGACGTGCCGCCGCGCCCCGACTCGTTCTACGGCGTGGGGAAGGTGGCCGGCGAGGCGCTGTGCTCGCTGTACACCGACCGGCACGGACTGCAGACGCTGGCCCTGCGCATCGGCACCTTCCGGGACCGGCCGGTCACCCGCCGGCACCTGGCCACCTGGCTGTCCCCGGGCGACCTCGCCCGGCTCGTCGACGCGGGTCTGCGCGCGCCCGACCTGACCCACGCGGTCGTCTACGGCATCTCGGCCAACACCCGCGCCTGGTGGGACCTCGAGCCCGGACGTCGCCTCGGCTACCACCCTCAGGACGACGCCGAGGCGTACGCCGCCGAGATCCTGGCCGGCACGCCCGAGCCCGACCCCGCCGACCCCGACGAGGCGTTCCTCGGCGGCACGTTCACCGCACTCCGGGAGGTCCGATGACCGCAGACCTGTTCGAGGCCGCCCGCACCTGGCTGGCGGAGGACCCCGACCCGGACACCCAGGCCGAGCTGGCGGCGCTGCTCGTCGACAACGACGTCGACGCGATCGCCGACCGGTTCTCCGGCCGGCTGCAGTTCGGCACGGCCGGCCTGCGCGGCGCGCTGGGCGCAGGCCCGAACCGGATGAACCGGGCGGTGGTCCTGCGGGCGGCCGCCGGGCTGGCCGCCTACGTGAGGGCCCGCGGCGGCGGTGCGGTCGTCATCGGGTACGACGCGCGGCACAAGTCCGACGTGTTCGCCCACGACACGGCCGCGGTCATGGAGGGAGCCGGCCTGCGCGCGATGGTGCTCCCGCGCCCGCTGCCGACCCCGGTGCTGGCGTTCGCGATCCGGCACCTGGGTGCCGCCGCCGGCGTCATGGTCACCGCCTCGCACAACCCGCCCCAGGACAACGGGTACAAGGTCTACCTCGGCGACGGCTCGCAGATCGTCCCGCCGGCGGACGCCGACATCTCGGCCGCCATCGACGCCGTCGGCGCCCTGGCCGAGATCCGTCGTGGCGAGGAGTGGCAGACCCTGGACGACGCCGTGCTGGAGGCCTACCTCGACCAGGTCGTGTCGCTCGTCGACGCGGCGTCCCCCCGCGACCTGGGGCTGGCCTACACCCCGCTGCACGGGGTCGGCGGGGCGGTCGTGGCGGAGGCCTTCCGCCGGGCGGGTTTCGCTGCGCCGTCCGTCGTCTCCGCCCAGGAGCGGCCAGACCCCGACTTCCCGACCGTCTCCTTCCCCAACCCCGAGGAGCCGGGGGCCATGGACCTCGCCCTCGCGGTGGGCCGGGACACCGCCGCGGACCTGGTCATCGCCAACGACCCGGACGCCGACCGCTGCGCGGTGGCCGTCCGCGACCACGCGGGTGACTACCGGATGCTGCGCGGCGACGAGGTGGGCGTGCTCCTCGGCGTCCACCTGCTGCGCCGCGGCGCCCGCGGGACGTTCGCCGCCTCGATCGTCTCCTCGTCGCTGCTCGGCCGGGTGGCGGCCGAGGCCGGCCTGCCGTTCACCGAGACGCTGACCGGGTTCAAGTGGATTGCCCGGGTTCCCGGGCTGGCGTACGGCTACGAGGAGGCGCTGGGCTACTGCGTCGACCCCGGCGGGGTCCGGGACAAGGACGGCGTCTCGGCGGCCCTGATGGTGGCCGAGCTGGCGGCCACCGAGAAGGCGGCCGGCCGCACGGTGCAGGACGTGCTGGACGACGTCGCGCTCCGGCACGGCGTCTACGCGACCGACCAGCTCTCCGTCCGGGTCACGGACCTGGCCGACATCGAGGCCGCGATGGCCCGGCTGCGGGCCCGCCCACCGGCGACCCTCGGCGGTCGGGCCGTCGAGAGCGTCGAGGACCTGGCCGAGGGAATCGGCGGGCTGCCACCGACCGAGGGGTTGCGCTACCGGCTCGCCGGGGGGGCCCGGGTGATCGTCCGGCCGTCGGGCACCGAGCCCAAGCTCAAGTGCTACCTGGAGGTAGTCGAGCCCGTCGCCGGGTCCCTCGTCGAGGCCCGGGCGAGCGCCGCCGCGGTGCTGGCAGCGATCAGCACGGACCTGACCGCCGCCCTCGGCCTCTAGGTCGCCCGGCTCGTCGGCAGGTCCCCGCGGAGCAGCGCGTAGGAGACCAGGTCGTGCCGACCGTCGGCCCGCGCCTGGGCCCCGCGCAGCACGCCTTCGGCCCGGAACCCGGCCTTCTCCAGCGACCGTCGCTCGGCGGTGTTGGCGACGTCGGTCGACGCCTCGACCCGGTGGACGTCGGTGGTCGCGAACAGGTGCTCGGCCAGCAGCCGCTGGGCGTGGGTGCCGATCCCCCGCCCCCGCGCGGCGGCCATCAGGCCGATCCCGATGTTGAACGCGCGCGAGCCCGGCGACGGGCCGTACCAGACCGCGTGCCAGGTGACCTCGCCGACCACGACCCCGTCGTCCTCGACGAGAAGTCGGCCGACGTCGGGAACCGCCGGCTGGTCGGGCAGCGGCCCCCAGTCGTCCCACTCCGACGACGTGTCGGGCCGTGGCTCGTCCGGGCCGAGGGCCCGCAGGCTCACCGACACCTTTCCCCCGTCTCGTCCCCCGTCATCCGGTCGAGGCGATCAGCAGCGCGAGCAGGCCCGAGGCGACGGCCGCAGCGAGCGAGCCCGCACCGCTCCAGGCCCAGTGGGACACCACGCCGGGACCTCCGCGCAGCCCGCCGAGCTGCTCGGCCGCGGCCAGTAACCGCGCCTGCACGGTGTCCGACCGGGACACCGGGCGCACCTGCTCCTCCGTCGGGGCGGCTGCTGGAAGGGCGCCGAGCCCCGAGCCGATCGTGCGCGGCCCCACCGCTCGGGTCCGCGGCACCGCGAAGCAGCGCACCACGGTCTCGCCGGCGTGCACGCGCAGCACGTCGGTCACGTCGACGTGCGTCACGGCCGCCCACGGCAGGTGGGTCGTCCGCACCGGGTTGCGTACCACCAGCCCGTGCGCCGCCTCCACCACGGCCGGCCGCAGGCCGAACACCACCGCCACCAGGCTGCCGGCCAGCAGGGTGAGCAGGACCACGGCGACGGTTCGCCCGTCGGCCCGCCGCACCGCGTCGACGGCGAAGAACGCGGCGGTCGCGAACCAGGCCCAGGCGAGCACCTGGCCGAGCACCAGCCGGTGGGTCTGCCCGTTCACCATGGGTCCCATTGTGCAAGGTCTACGATCGAGCGATGACGACGACGGTCGACTCACTAGCCGGCCGCCTGGACGAGATCACCTCGTCGGCCGCCGGGCTCGCCCGCTTCCTGCACGGGCTGCCGGGGGTCGACCAGGTGGGCGCCGACGCCCGGGCCGCCGACCTCGCCACCCGGTCGATCAAGACGACCGCCAAGGCCACCGCGATCGACCTGGCCATCTCGATGATCGACCTCACCACGCTCGAGGGCATGGACACCCCGGGCAAGGTGCGCGCCCTGTGCACGAAGGCCGTGCGGCCCGACCCGAACGACCTCACGACGCCGAGCGCCGCCGCGGTGTGCGTCTACGGCGACCTCGTCGGCGTCGCCGTCGAGGCGCTGAAGGGGTCGGGCGTCAAGGTCGCCGCCGTCGCCACCGCGTTCCCGTCCGGCCGGTCGTCACTGCCGGTGAAGTTGATGGACGTCCACGACGCGGTCGCCGCCGGCGCCGACGAGATCGACATGGTCATCGACCGCGGGGCCTTCCTCTCCGGTCGCTACCTGGAGGTGTTCGACGAGATCGTCGCGGTGAAGGCCGGGTGTGGCTCGGCCCACCTCAAGGTGATCCTCGAGACCGGCGAGCTGCAGACCTACGACAACGTGCGGCGGGCGTCCTGGCTCGCCATGCTCGCGGGCGCCGACTTCATCAAGACGTCGACGGGGAAGATCAGCCCGGCGGCCACCCCACCGGTCACGTTGATCATGCTCCAGGCGGTCCGCGACTTCCGGGCGGCGATCGGCCGCCAGGTCGGGGTCAAACCCGCGGGCGGGATCCGCACGGCGAAGGACGCGATCCGCAACCTGGTGATGGTCAACGAGACGGTGGGGGATGACTGGCTCGACCCCGACTGGTTCCGGCTGGGTGCCTCGAGCCTGCTCAACGACCTGCTCATGCAGCGCACCAAGCTCAAGACCGGCCACTACGCCGGACCCGACTACGTGACCCTGGACTGACGCCATGGCCAAGCTCGAGTACGCACCGGCTCCCGAGTCCCGGTCGCTCGTCGACCTGCGGTCCTCCTACGGGCTGTTCATCGACGGCGCCTTCGTCGACCCGGTCGGCGGCGGTGCGTTCAAGACCGTCAACCCCGCGACCGAGGAGGTCCTGGCCGAGGTCGGCGAGGCGTCCGCGGAGGACGTCGACCTGGCCGTCCGGGCGGCCCGCCGGGCCCAGGCGCGCACCTGGTCGAGGATGACCGGCCGCGAGCGGGGCAAGTACCTCTACCGGATCGCCCGGATCATCCAGGAGCGCTCGCGCGAGCTGGCGGTGCTGGAGACGCTCGACAACGGCAAGCCGATCAAGGAGTCACGCGACGTCGACATCCCGCTCGTCGCGGCCCACTTCTTCTACTACGCCGGCTGGGCGGACAAGCTGGCGTGGGCCGGCTTCGGGCCCGACCCGCGCCCGCTCGGCGTCGCCGGGCAGGTCATCCCCTGGAACTTCCCGCTGCTCATGCTCGCCTGGAAGATCGCCCCCGCGCTGGCCGCCGGCAACACGGTCGTGCTCAAGCCGGCCGAGACGACCCCGCTGACCGCCCTGTTGTTCGCCGAGATCTGCCAGCAGGCCGACCTGCCGCCCGGCGTGGTCAACATCGTCACCGGCGCGGGGCGAACCGGACAGTCGCTGGTCGAGCACCCGGGCGTCGACAAGGTGGCGTTCACCGGGTCGACGGACGTGGGCCGGCTCATCGCCCGAGCGGTCGCCGGCTCGTCGAAGAAGGTCACCCTCGAGCTGGGGGGGAAAGCCGCCAACATCGTCTTCGACGACGCCCCCGTCGACCAGGCGATCGAGGGGATCGTCCGCGGGGTCTTCTTCAACCAGGGGCACGTCTGCTGCGCCGGCACCCGGCTGCTCGTCCAGGAGTCGGTGGCCGACCAGGTCGTCGAGTCGCTCAAGCGACGACTGGGCACCCTGCGGCTGGGCGACCCGATGGACAAGAACACCGACATCGGCGCCATCAACTCCGCGGTCCAGCTCGAGCGCATCCGCACGATGACCGACGTCGGCGAGGCCGAGGGCGCCCAGCGCTGGTCGGCCCCCTGCCCGCTGCCCGACCGCGGCTTCTGGTTCCCGCCGACCGTGTTCAGCGGCGTCTCGCAGGCCCATCGGATCGCTCGCGAGGAGATCTTCGGCCCGGTGCTGTCGGTGCTGACCTTCCGCACGCCCAAGGAGGCGCTGGAGAAGGCCAACAACAGCCCCTACGGCCTGTCCGCGGGCGTGTGGACCGAGAAGGGCAGCCTGATCCTGTGGATGGCCCAGCGGCTGCGGGCGGGCGTCGTGTGGGCCAACACGTTCAACCACTTCGACCCGACGTCGCCGTTCGGCGGCTACAAGGAGTCCGGGTACGGCCGCGAGGGCGGTCGGCACGGTCTGGAGGCCTACCTCGATGTCTAGGCTCGCCGTCCGCAAGACCTACAAGCTCTACGTCGGGGGGAAGTTCCCGCGGTCGGAGAGCGGACGCTCCTACGAGGTGGTCGACGCCAAGGGCACGTTCCTGGCCAACGCCGCGCTGGCCTCCCGCAAGGACGCCCGGGACGCCGTCGTCGCCGCCCGCGCGGCCTTCGCCGGCTGGTCGGGCGCCACCGCGTACAACCGGGGCCAGGTGCTCTACCGCGTCGCCGAGCTGATGGAGGGCCGCCGCGCCCAGTTCACCGACGAGGTGGCGGCCGTCGAGGGGCTGTCCCGCCGCAGGGCCGGGGCCGCCGTCGACGCGGCGATCGACCGGTGGGTCTGGTACGCCGGCTGGACCGACAAGATCGCGCAGGTGACCGGTTCGGCGAACCCGGTGGCCGGACCGTTCTTCAACTTCTCGGTGCCCGAGCCCACCGGGGTGGTTGCCGTGGTCGCCCCGCAGTCGTCGTCCCTGCTCGGCCTGGTGTCCGTCGTGGGGCCGGTGGTCGCCACCGGGAACACCGCCGTGGTGCTCGCCTCGGAGTCAAGGCCGCTGCCCGCCGTCACGCTCGGGGAGGTGCTGGCGACGTCCGACGTCCCGGGCGGGGTGGTCAACCTGCTGACCGGTCGGGTCGCCGAGGTGGCGCCGTGGCTGGCGTCACACATGGACGTCAACGCGCTCGACCTCACCGGCGCCGGCGAGCTGGCCGCCGAGCTCGAGGTCGCCGCCGCCGAGAACCTCAAGCGGGTGCTGCGCCCCGAGCCCGACGAGCCGGACTGGTCAGCCGACCCGGGGACGGCCCGGCTGACCGCCTTCCTGGAGACCAAGACCGTCTGGCACCCCGCCGGCCTCTGACGACGTGTCAGGGTGTGGACGGGCGATAGCCCGTCCACACCCTGACAACTCTCAGGACTCGGCCGCCAGGGCGGCGTACCCGGGCTTGACCACGTCGTTGATCAGGGTCAGCCGCTCGTCGAACGGCAGGAACGACGACTTCGCGGCGTTCACCGTGAACCACTGCAGGTCCGTGAGCCCATAGCCGAAGGCCTCGGCCACCAGGGCCAGCTCACGGGTCATCGACGTCCCGCTCATCAGCCGGTTGTCGGTGTTGACCGTCACCCGGAACTTCAGCCGGGTCAGCAGCCCGATCGGGTGCTCGGCGATCGACGCCGCCGCGCCGGTCTGCAGGTTGGACGAGGGGCACATCTCCAGCGGGACGCGGGTGTCGCGGACGTACGCGGCCAGCCGGCCCAGGGCGACCGAGCCGTCGGCGTGCTGGACGACGTCGTCGATGATCCGGACGCCGTGCCCGAGCCGGTCGGCCCCGCACCACTGCAGGGCCTCCCAGATCGACGGCAGCCCGAACGCCTCGCCCGCATGGATCGTGAAGTGGGCGTTCTCCCGGCGCAGGTACTCGAACGCGTCGAGGTGCCGGGTCGGCGGGAAGCCGGCCTCGGCCCCCGCGATGTCGAAGCCCACCACACCCGCGTCGCGGTGCTCCACCACCAGCTCGGCGATCTCCCGCGAGCGGGCCGCGTGCCGCATCGCGGTCAGCAGGGTGCCCACCCGGATCGGCGTCCCCAAGGCGGCCGCGGCCGCCTCGCCGTCGCGGAACCCCTGCACGACCGCTCGGACGACGCCGTCCAGGGTCAGGCCCTGCGTGAGGTGCAGCTCCGGGGCGAAGCGCACCTCGGCGTAGACGACGCCGTCGGCGGCCAGGTCCTGCGCGCACTCCGCGGCCACCCGGCGCAGCGACTCGGCGGTCTGCATGACGCCAACGGTGTGCGCGAACGTCTCCAGGTACTCGACCAGCGACCCGGAGTCGCAGGCGGCCACGAACCACTGCCCCAGCTCGTCGGGGTCGGTCGTGGGCAGCCGGTCGTACCCCGACTCGCGGGCCAGCTCGACGATCGTCGCCGGTCGGAGACCGCCGTCCAGGTGGTCGTGCAGCAGGACTTTCGGGGCCCTGCGAATCAGTTCCGTCGGCACCGACACGCGTGCCACGCTAGCGGCTCGTCGCCTTTGCCGGTTAGCATCCGGTGTGACGCCGATGCGCCCGCTCCATGCCGATGACACCCGGATCATCCGTCCGGCGGCCGTCCTCGACCAGCGCACGGCCGCGCGGGTGATCGCCGAGCTCGAACGGCTGGACGTCGGCCAGGGTGGGATCTGGAACGCGACGTCCTCCTTGTGGCAGCGCTACGACCAGCCGTGGGACGGCCCGGGCGGCGGTCGCGGAACCGCCCAGCTGATCGGTTCGATCGCCGTCATGTACGACGCACCGCACCGGCACCAGATCACTATCTACAAGGTCACCGTGACCGGCTATGGCGTCAGCCTGGGCTGGACGGTCGACGGCCTGTGCGACGACGCGCTGTCCTGGGTCGGTCTGTCGCTGGAGTCCTGCCCTCGGGCGGAGCTGTCCACCCCGCCCACCGGCGACCCGTTCCGGCGTCGCCCGGTCACCGACCTCGGACCCGAGCCGGCCGCCCCCGCCGACTAGTTGTAGTGCCCATGGAGGTTGGTGACGGCTGGCGTGGTGCCGTGACCTGAGGAGGACCTCCAGGTGGAGTGGGGCTGTCTAGGTCGCCACTTCACCCCGGAGGTCCTCGTGTCCCACGCTAATGCCCCGTTGTCCGAGCTCGGCCGCCTGCGGTTGGCTCGTTGCGTCGTCGATGAGGGCTGGCCGCTGCGCCGGGCCGCCGAGCGCTTCCAGGTCTCGGTAACGACCGCTGCCCGCTGGTCTGCCCGCTACCGCGAGCAGGGCCGGGCCGGGATGGTTGATCGGTCGTCTCGCCCGCACCGGTCGCCGAGGGCGACGCCGGCTCGGAAGGTCCGCAAGATCCGGCACCTGCGGACCAAGCGCAAGCTCGGCCCGGTGCAGATCGGCGGGCGGGTCGGGATGCCGGCCTCGACCGTTCACGCGGTCCTGGTCCGCGAGGGCCTGAACCGGCTGACCCACATCGACCGGGCCAGCGGGGAGCCGATCCGCCGCTACGAGAAGGCACGTCCCGGCGAGCAGGTCCACGTCGACGTGAAGAAGCTCGGGCTGATCCCACCCGGCGGCGGCTGGCGGATCCACGGCCGGGCGGTAGGGCACCGCAACAACGCGCTGCGCAAACGAGCCGCGACAAGCACCGGGCGGCCCGGCTACAGCTACATCCACTCGATGCTCGACGACCACTCCCGGGTCGTCTACTCCGAAATCCACACCGACGAGACCGCCGCGACCACCGTCGCCTTCACGCAGCGGGCGTTGGCGCACTTCGCCGAACACGGCGTGGTCGTCGAGGAGGTCCTGTCCGACAACGGACCCAACTACCTCTCCCACGCCTTCGCCGCCGTGCTCGCCGACCGGGGGATCAAGCATCGTCGCACCCAGCCCTACCGCCCCCAGACCAACGGCAAGATCGAGCGGTTCCACCGCACCCTGATCAACGAATGGGCCTACGCCAAGGCCTACCGCTCGGAATCAGCCCGACACGCCGCCTTGCCCCGGTGGCTGCACATCTACAACCATCACAGGCCCCACACCGCACTCGGAGGTCGTCCACCCGCCAGCCGCGTTCCCAACCTGGCTGGGCACTACAACTAGTCACTGATCCTCGCGACCGGCCAGGTCGAGGGCGAAGGCAGGGACGCACACCGCGACGTACTCCGCTCCCTCGGCCTCCGGTACCGAGTAGCGCACCCGCTCCCCCGCCCGGGTCAGCACCGCCTGCCCGGCCCGCACGTCAAGCACCCCACCGTCGTGCTCCACCCGCACGCAGCCCCGGAGCACCACCGTGACCTCGTCGAACTGCGGCGTCTGGGCCGGCTCCGCCCAGCCCCCCGGCGCGGTCATGTGCGCCACGCTGACCGCGGCATCCCCCGTGGCGGCGCGCCCGGCGTACTCGTCGATCACCTTGCCACCCGGGACCGGCACCCGGACCGCCGAGGCGACCAGCTCGGGCACGCTCAGCCCCCGACCCGGTCGATGACCAGGGGCAGCCGGTCAGCCGGCCCGTCGACCTGCACGCCGCCGTCCAGCGCGGCCAGCGCCCGCTCGAACCGCTCCGGCTCGTCGGTGTGCAGGGTGAGCAGCGGCTGCCCGGCGACCACGGCGTCGCCCGGCTTGGCGTGCATGACCACCCCGGCGCCGGCCGACACCGGATCCTCCTTGCGGGCCCGACCAGCCCCCAGCCGCCAGGCGGCCACCCCTACCGCGTACGCGTCGAGGCGGGTCAGCGTGCCCGTCGCGGGCACGGGGACGACGTGGGTCTCCCTGGCCCGCGGCAGCGCGGCAGCCGGGTCGCCCCCCTGGGCGGCGATCATCCGCCGCCAGGCGTCCATGGCCGAGCCGTCCGCGAGCCGGTCGGCGGGGTCGACGCCACCGACACCGGCGGCGTCCAGCATCTCCCGGGCCAGCCGCATGGTGAGCTCGACGACGTCGGCCGGGCCTCCGCCGGCCAGCACCTCGACGCTCTCCTGCACCTCCAGGGCGTTGCCGGCGGTCCGGCCGAGGGGGGTGTCCATCGCGGTCAGCAGGGCGACGGTGCGCACGCCCGCCCGCTGGCCCAGCCCGACCATCGTCTCGGCCAGCTCCCGCGCCCGGTCGACGTCCTTCATGAACGCCCCCGAGCCGACCTTGACGTCGAGCACCAGCGCCCCGGTGCCCTCGGCGATCTTCTTGCTCATGATCGAGCTGGCGATCAGCGGGATCGCCTCGACCGTCCCGGTCACGTCGCGCAGGGCGTACAGCTTCTTGTCGGCGGGTGCCAGGCCCGACCCGGCCGCGCAGATGACCGCGCCGACCGCGCGCAGCTGGGCGAGCATCTCGTCGTTGGTCAGCGACGCCCGCCAGCCGGGGATGGACTCGAGCTTGTCCAGCGTGCCGCCGGTGTGCCCGAGGCCGCGTCCGGACAGCTGGGGGACGGCGACACCACAGGCGGCCACGAGCGGGCCGAGCGGGAGGGTGATCTTGTCTCCGACCCCGCCGGTGGAGTGCTTGTCCGCCGTGGGGCGGTCCAGGGCCGACCAGTCCATCCGCTCGCCGCTGCGGATCATCGCGTCGGTCCAGCGCGAGATCTCGCGCAGGGTCATGCCGTTGAGCAGGATCGCCATGGCCAGGGCCGACATCTGCTCGTCCGCGACGACCCCCCGGGTGTACGCGTCGACCACCCAGTCGATCTGCTCGTCGCCCAGCTCGTGCCGGTCGCGCTTGGCCGTGATGACGTCGACGGCGGCGAAGGGCTCGGTCGTCATGCGCGCTCCACCAGGTCGTCGGGGCCGAAGGCGTCGGGCAGCACCTCGGACATGGGACGGATCCCGGACACGGTCTGCACGAGCATCCCGGGCCCGCCGTTCTCGAACAGCAGCTGGCGGCAGCGCCCGCAGGGCATGAGCACGGCACCGTGCTGGTCGACGCAGACGAGCGCGACCAACCGTCCCCCGCCGGAGGCATGCAGCGCGGACACCAGGCCGCACTCCGCGCACAGCCCGAGCCCGTAGGAGGCGTTCTCGACGTTGCACCCCACGACGATCCGGCCGTCGTCGACCAGGGCGGCCGCTCCCACCTTGAACCGGGAGTAGGGCGCGTAGGCGCGGCCCATCACGGAGACCGCGGCCGCGTGCAGCGCCGCCCAGTCCGGCCCGGGCGCGGTCACCCCGACTACTTCGCGGTCCGCCGCCGGTACGGCAGACCGTCGGACGCGGGCATCCGCAGCCGCTGGGTCGCCACGGCCAGCACGACCAGGGTCGTCACGTAGGGCAGCGCCCCGGTGAGCTCGCTCGGGACCGTGTCGGTGAACAGGAACCAGGCGAGCACCAGCACACCCAGCACCGCCGAGACCAGCGCGGCGACCCGCCGCCCGCGCCTCAGGTTCCACCCGGCCACGACCAGCATCCCCAGCGCGACCAGCAGCAGCAGGGCGTGGATCGACTCCCCGCTGCCGCGCAGCTGGAGCGCATCGGTGAAGCCGAACAGGGCCGCGCCCGAGGCCAGTCCACCGGGGCGCCAGTTGCCGAAGATCATGGCCGCGAGGCCGATGAAGCCACGACCACCGGTCTGGCCGTCGCGGTAGATGCTGGACGCGACGATCGAGAGGTAGGAACCACCCAGGCCGGCGAGCAGCCCGGACACGATGACGGCCGTGAACTTGTAGCGGTACACCTTGACGCCGAGGGACTCCGCGGCCCAGGGGTTCTCACCGCAGGAGCGCAGCCGCAGCCCGAACGACGTCCGCCACAGGATCCAGTAGGACAGCGGCAGCATGACGATCGCGATGACGGTGAGCCACGAGACGTTGACCAAGCCTCCCCGAAGCACGCCGGCCAGGTCGGAGAGCAGGAACCAGTTCTTGCGTTCGAGGTCGAGCAGCGGCTGGTCCAGGCCGGGCAGCGAGACCCGGGGCATCGCCGGGATGCGCGGCGACTGCGTCTCGCCGCCGCCGGGGACGCCGCTGAACACCACGGCGGCGAGGTAGCGGGTGGCGCCCAGGCCGAGGATGTTGATCGCGACACCGGAGACGATGTGGTCGACACCGAACAGGACCGTCGCGATGGCGTGCAGCAGGCCGCCCAGACCGCCGAGCAGCACACCGGCCAGCATGCCGACCCACGGGCCGTGCTGGTAGCCGAACCAGCCCGCGCCGAACGTGCCGAGGATCAGCATGCCCTCGAGGCCGATGTTTACGACGCCGGCCCGTTCGGACCAGAGGCCGCCCAGACCGGCCATCCCGATCGGCACGGCCAGCCCGATGGCTGCGTTGACCGTGCCACTGGACGTCAGGTCGTTGGCGCCGGTGATCGCACGCACCACGGCGAGCAGCACCAGCAGCCCGGACAGCCCGAGCAGAATCCTCGGCAGCGCGCTGCGCCGACGCGAAACGGACTTGGGGGCGCTCGGCCCCGCGAGGGTCGCGGCGCTCATGCCGGTGCTCCGCTCGGTGCGGCGACGGGAGGCGGCTGGTCGTCAGCGAGGGCTCGCCCGACGCTGCGCTGCTCGAGGACCAGCCGGTAGCGGCGGACCAGCTCGTAGGCGATGACCACGGAGAGCACGATCGTGCCCTGCATGATCGCCACGATGTCCGGCGCCACCTTCTGCAGCTGCAGGATCTGGGACGACTGGTCCAGGAAGGCCCACAGCAGGGCACCGATGCCGATGCCGACGGGGTGGTTGCGCCCGAGCAGCGCGATGGCGATCCCGGTGAAGCCCCAGCTCGTCGGGAAGTCGAGGGAGTAGGTGTACGACGCCCCCAGCAGCTGGGGCATGCCCACCAGGCCAGCCACGGCGCCGGAGAGCAGCATCGCGGCGAGGGTCATCTTCTTGAAGTCCACGCCGCTGGCCGCCGCCGCTCCCGGGGAGGCCCCGGCCGCCCGCAGGTCGAACCCGAAGCGGGTGCGCCCGAGCATCAGCCAGTACGCCACCCCGCAGGCGACGGACAGCAGGATCAGTCCGGTCACCTGCACGCCGGCGCCGGGGATCAGGTCCAGCCCGGGCACCCGCCCCGAGGCCGGGATCTGCCGCGTCCCGATGTTGTTGCTGCCCTGGACCGAGACGGCCAGCCGGCTGGGCTGGAGCAGGAAGGCGATCACGGCCGTGGCGATCGCGTTGAGCATGATCGTCGAGATGACCTCGCTGACCCCGCGGGTCACCTTGAGCAGCCCGGCGATCCCGGCCCAGAAGGCACCGACCAGCACCGCGACCACCATGGTGAGACCGACGTGCAGCACCGGGGGCAGGGTCACGGCGCCGGCGAAGGCAGCCGAGACGAGCGCGGCCATCCGGTACTGGCCCTCGACCCCGATGTTGAACAAGTTCATCCGGAACCCGATCGCGACGGCGAGCGCGGACAGGTAGTAGTAGGTCGCCGTGTTGAGGATGAGGGCCTGGCTGCGCGGGCGGCCGCCGTACTCCAGCATCGCGCGGAAGACCGGCAGCGGGGCGTCTCCCGCCACCAGCAGGACCAGGGACGTCACGAGCGCGGCGAACGCCACCGCGAGCACCGGGGCGGCCACCGCCAGCAGCACGCGGCGCACGTCGAGCCGGCCGGTCATGCGACGTGCTCCGCCGCGCCGGTCATCGCCGACCCGAGCTCTTCGGGAGTGACCGTGTGCGGATCCGCATCGGCCACCATCCGGCCTCTCAGGATCACCTTGAGCGAGTCGGACATCCCGATCAGCTCGTCCAGGTCCGCCGAGACCATCAGGACCGCCAGTCCCCGCGCGCGGGCGGTGCGCAGGTGCTCCCAGATGGCCGCCTGGGCGCCGACGTCGACGCCTCGGGTGGGGTGGGCGGCCACCAGCGCCAGCTGCGCGCCGGTCATCTCGCGGCCCACGATCAGCTTCTGCTGGTTGCCCCCGGACAGCGACGACGCGGTGACGTCGATCGAGGGCGTCCTGACGTCGTACTCCTTGACGATGCGGGCGGTGTCCTCGCGCGCCCCCTTGCGGTCGATCCAGACCCCCTTCGCGTTCGGCGGCCGCGTCTGGTGCCCCAGGATCCGGTTCTCCCAGAGGGGGGACTCGAGCAGCAGCCCATGCCTGGTCCGGTCCTCGGGGATGTACGCGATCCCGGCCTCGCGACGCGCTCGGGTGGACCAGTGGCTGACATCCTCGTCGCCGAGCAGGATCCGACCGGACGCGGCCGGACGCATGCCCATGATCGCCTCGACCAGCTCGGCCTGTCCGTTGCCCTCGACGCCGGCGATGCCCAGCACCTCCCCGGCGTGGATGGTGAACGTCACGTCGTCGACGACCGGGCGGCCGTCGGCCGACAGGACGGTCAGCCCCTCCACCGTCAGGACCGGCCGGTCGGTCACCGTCGACTCGCGCAGCTCCGGCACCGGCAGCTCCGAGCCCACCATGAGCTCGGCCAGCTGGCGGGCGGTGACCTGGTCGGGCAGGACGGCGGCGACGGTGGTCCCCGCCCTGATCACGGTGATCTCGTCGGCCACGGAGAGCACCTCACCCAGCTTGTGTGAGATGAACATGACGGTGAGCCCCTCGGCCTTCAGCTCGCGCAGCGCGTCGAACAGCTCGTCGACCTCCTGCGGCACGAGCACGGCGGTGGGTTCGTCCAGGATGAGGATCTTCGCGCCGCGGTAGAGCACCTTGAGGATCTCCACCCGCTGCCGGTCACCCACGCCGAGGTTCTCGACCAGCTCGTGCGGGTCGATCTCCAGCCCGTACCTGTCGGCGATGCCCGTGATCCGCCGGGCGGCCTCGCCGAAGTCGAGAGTCAGCCCGGACCTCGGCTCGGACCCGAGGACGATGTTCTCCAGGACCGTCAGGTTGTCGGCCAGCATGAAGTGCTGGTGGACCATGCCGATGCCCGCGGCGATCGCGTCCGCCGGCGTGGAGAACGTCAGGAGCCGCCCGTCGACCGTGATCGTGCCCTCGTCCGGCTTCTGCATGCCGTAGAGGATCTTCATCAGGGTGGACTTGCCGGCGCCGTTCTCCCCGACGATGGCGTGCACGGTGCCCGCACGGACCGAGAGGTTGATGTCCCGGTTGGCCACGACGCCGGGGAAACGCTTGGTGATGCCCGCCAGCTCGACCGCGAAGGCCCCTCGGCCCGCCGAGGGAGCGCCCGGCTCCGTCATCGCCCAACCTCCTCGCTCGGCCCGACAGACCGCGGGCCCGGGGGAACGTTACCGCTCCCTCGGGCCCGTGGCCGCTACTCAGTCGATCAACCCAGGCCTACTTCTCCGGGACCTTGATCTCGCCGCTGATGATCTTCGTCTTGAACGCGTCGACCTGGGCCTTGATGTCGTCGACGAAACCACCGCTGGTGGAGTAGTCGATGCCGCCGGCCTTCAGATCGAACAGCTTGATGCCGCTCAGCGGGCTGCCGGCGTTCGCCGCCTTGACCGCCTCGAACACGGCGACGTCGACCTTCTTGAGCATGGACGTGATGATCACGTCCTTGACCGTCGGGTCGGCGGTCTTGTACTGGTCGGAGTCGACGCCGATCGCCTTGGCACCGGCAGCCTTCGCGGCCTCGAACACACCGCCACCGGACCCACCCGCGGCCGCGTAGATGACGTCAGCGCCGCCCTGGTACATGCCCTCGGCCGCCACCTTCCCCTTGGCCGGGTCGCCGAAGCCGGAGAAGTCCGGGGGCTGGGTCAGGTACTTGGACTGGACCTTCGTGCCGGCCTTGCCGGCCTCGACGCCGGCCTTGTAGCCGGCCTCGAACTTCTGGATGAGGGGCACGTTGACCCCGCCGATGAAGCCGACGTTGCCGGTCTTGCTCTTCAGTGCGGCGACCACCCCGACGAGGAAGCTGCCCTCGTTCTCGGCGAACACCAAGTTGGCGACGTTGGCCGCCGTGAACGAGGAGTCGTCGACGATGGCGAACGAGGTGGCCGGGAACTCGGCGGCGACCTTCTTCAGTGCGGTGGCGTAGGCGAAGCCGACGCCGATGACGAGCTTGTTGCCGTCGGTGGCGAGCAGCCGCAGCCGCTCCTCCTTCTGGGCGTCGGTCTCGCCCTGGGTGGCTTCGAGCTCGGTGGGCACGATGCCGAAGTCGGTCTTGGCCTTGTCCAGGCCCGCCGCCGCGGCGTCGTTGAACGACTGGTCGCCGCGGCCGCCGATGTCGTAGGCCAGGCCCACCTTGATGCCGGCCTTGGAGGCCGACGGGGAGCCCGAGGCACTGGTGCCGCCACCGCCGTCATCGTTCCCGCACGCGGCCAGAGCCAGCGCGCCGGCGAGGGCGAACGAGGCTACCTTCATGACCCTGAACAAGGGCTTCTCCTTCCGGGAGGCACCCGAACCGGGCGCCGGTGTCGGCCGCAGCCTAGTCGCGCCGGTCGCCTTGATCGTCTGACGAAGGTCCCGAACGTCGGACCGTTACCAGACCGAGAGCAAAGCGGCTCCGACGAGCAGACGCGAGCCCAGGCCGATCGCCCGTTCGTCCACGTCGAAGATGCCCTGGTGCAGGTCCCGCGACGCCTCCTCCCCAGGCCGGCGCACGCCCAGCCGGGCCAGCGCACCGGGCACGTGTTCCAGGTACCACGCGAAGTCCTCGCCACCGAGGCTCTGCTCGACCTCGATGACGCTGTGCTCACCGATCAGCCGGACGGCAGCGGCGGCCATGACCGCCACGCACGCCTCGTCGTTGACCACGGGCGGTACACCGCGGGTGTACTCCACGTGCACGCGGACGCCATAGGGCGCCACCACCGCGCGGACCGCCTCCTCGATGACGTCGGGCGCGCGCTCCCAGGCCGCGGCGTCCAGCGAACGGACGGTGCCCTCAGCCTCGCCGACCTGCGGGATGGCGTTGTGCGCCCCCCCGGCCTGGACGCGCCCCCAGACGAGGGAGAGGCCCGCGCGGGGGTCGACCCGGCGCGACAGCACGGCCGGCACGTCGGTGATCGCGCACGCGAGCGCGTAGACCAGGTCGGCCGTCAGGTGCGGACGCGCGGTGTGCCCACCCGGCCCGGCGAGGCGAACCAGCACGTGGTCGGCCGACCCGGTGATCGGCCCGGTGCGCAGGCCCACCGTGCCGACGTCGGCCCGCGGGTCGCAGTGCAGGGTGAAGATGCGCCGGACGCCGTCCAGCCCTCCGGCGGAGATGACGTCGAGCGCCCCGCCGGGGGTCGCCTCCTCGGCCGGCTGGAACAGCAGCCGCACCCGTCCGGGCAGCCGGCCGGACTGATGCAGGTCGCCCAGCACGAGCCCGGCGCCGACCAGCGCCGCCGTGTGCACGTCATGACCGCACGCGTGGCAGCGGCCGGGGATCGTCGACCGGTACGGGACGTCCTTCTCATCGGAGATCGGCAGCGCGTCCAGGTCGGCCCGCAGCCCGACGGCGGTCGGGCCCTCGCCGACGTCGCAGACCAGGCCGCACCCGCCGGGCAGCACCCGCGGCTTCAGCCCGGCGCGCTCGAGCCGCTCGCGCACCACCCGGGTCGTGCGCACCTCGGCCCGGCCGAGCTCGGGGTGGGCGTGCAGGTCTCGCCGGAGCGCGACCAGCTCGTCGAGGTAGGGCTCGACCAGGGTGGGCAGCTCGCCGGCGAGGGCGTCCAGGCCGGACAGCGCCGCTGCGGGGACCACGCGGCGAAGGCTAGTCCTGCCCAGCGCCCTCGCGCGGCAGCGGGGGCTCAGCCGGCTGGGAGCCGGGGCCGGCATCCGAGGGAGTGGACGGGGGGGCTGGCTCGGCCTGCGCCCAGCCGGAGGTGAGGTCACGGGCCCGGTGGAAGACCGTCTCGTCGTCCGAGGGACGCCTGCGGACCAGCGCCCACACGAGCAGGGCGAGCAGCAGGACACCGCCCGCGGCCGCCGCGGGAGCCACCCACTCGCTCATGACGTCGAGCCTGACAAAGCGGACCATTGCGGTCAAGCCGGGGGTCAGAAGGCGTCCGCCGGCGTATAGGTGCCCCAGACGGCGCGCAGCGCGTCGCACACCTCGCCCACCGTCGCGCGCGCGGCCAGCGCCTCCCGCATCGGCGGGAGCACGTTGTCGGTGCCCTCGGCGGCGGCCCGCATGGCGTCCAGCGCGCGGTTCACCGCCGCGCCGTCCCGCTCGGCCCGCAGCGCGGCCAGGCGGGCCGCCTGCTGCTCCTCGATCTGCGGGTCGACGCGCAGCGGCTCGTAGTGCTCCTCGCGCTCGACGGTGAACCGGTTCACCCCGACGACCACCCGCTCGCCGTCGTCGATCTGCTGCGCCACGGCGTACGCGGAACGCTCGATCTCGCCCTTCTGGAACCCCTTCTCGATCGCGGCCACCGACCCGCCGAGGTCGTCGATGCGCTGCATGAGCTCGCGGGCGGCGGCCTCGACCTCGTCGGTGAGCGACTCGACGACGTAGGACCCGGCGAACGGGTCGACCGTGGCGGTGACGTCGGTCTCGTAGGCGAGCACCTGCTGGGTGCGCAGCGCCAGCCGGGCCGCCTTCTCACTCGGCAGGGCGATCGCCTCGTCGAAGGAGTTCGTGTGCAGCGACTGGGTGCCGCCCAGCACGGCTGCCAGCCCCTGGACGGCGACCCGCACGAGGTTGACCTCGGGCTGCTGCGCGGTGAGCTGGACCCCGGCGGTCTGGGTGTGGAAACGCAGCATCATCGACTTGGGGTTCGTGGCCCCGAACTCGTCACGCATGACCTGGGCCCAGATCCGGCGGGCGGCGCGGAACTTGGCGACCTCCTCCAGCAGCGTGGTCCGGGCGACGAAGAAGAAGGCCAGTCGCGGGGCGAACTCGTCGACGTCCTGGCCGCTGGCCACCGCCGCTCGCACGTACTCGATGCCGTCGGCCAGGGTGAAGGCGACCTCCTGCACCGGCGTCGCTCCGGCCTCGGCCATGTGGTAGCCGCTGATCGAGATCGTGTTCCACTTCGGGACGACGTCGCGGCAGTAGCGGAAGATGTCGGTGACCAGCCGGAGCGAGGGCCGGGGCGGGAAGATGTACGTCCCGCGGGCGATGTACTCCTTCAGCACGTCGTTCTGGATGGTGCCGGTGAGCCGGGCGGGGGCGACCCCCTGCTCCTCCCCCACCAGCTGGTAGAGCAGCAGCAGCATCGCCGCGGGCGCGTTGATCGTCATCGAGGTGGAGACGCGGTCCAGCGGGATCCCCTGGAACAGCACGCGCATGTCGTCGATGGAGTCGATGGCCACGCCGACCTTCCCCACCTCGCCGTGCGCGATCGGGTTATCGGAGTCGTAGCCCATCTGGGTCGGCAGGTCGAACGCCACGGACAGCCCGGTCTGGCCGGCGTCCAGCAGCTGCCGGTAGCGCCGGTTGGACTCGACCGCCGTCCCGAACCCGGCGTACTGGCGCATCGTCCACGGACGGCCGGTGTACATCGTCGGGTACACGCCACGGGTGAACGGGAACGCCCCGGGCGGGCCGAGCCGCTGGACCGGGTCCCACCCGGCGAGATCCTCGGGACCGTAGACCGGGGCGATGGGCAGCCCGGACTCCGACATGCGCGCGTCGCTCATGGCCTCGGAGCCTAGCCATCCGCCGGCGGCGGCCACCCGGGGCCAAGGGCCCGGGTGGGCAGGGTCGGCGAGGGTCCCGCGGGACGGTGGGCCGGGCTCGACCTGCCGGGGCCGTGCGGGCCTGGATACCATGCAGGAAACCGGGCCGCCGGCCCGGTGGCGGGCGCCCGCCCGCCCGCGCTGATGCGGAGGACCGTCGGTGGCAACCGCTCCAGCAGGAACGCTCTACCGGGGCCGCGAGGGCATGTGGTCGTGGGTCGCCCACCGGATCACCGGCGTCCTGGTGTTCTTCTTCCTGTTCGTCCACGTGCTGGACACCGCTCTCGTGCGGGTCTCACCCGACGCCTACGACCGGGTGATCGACACGTACAAGTCGCCGATCGTCAACCTGATGGAGGTGGGGCTCGTCGGCGCGGTGCTCTACCACGCGCTCAACGGCGTGCGGATCATCCTCGTCGACTTCTGGGCCAAGGGCCCCCGTCACCAGCGGACGATGCTGTGGCTGATCGTCGGGGTGTGGCTGGCCCTGATGGTCCCGGGCGCGTTCTTCATGCTCAAGCACACCGCCGCCGCGCTGTTCGGGAGCTCCTCGTGACCGCCGAGACGACGCCCGCGCCCGCCGCGCCGGCGCTGGAGGCTCCCCGCTCGCGCCGGGTGCCCCGCAGCCGTCAGCGGACCAACTACGAGATGTACAGCTGGCTGTTCATGCGGATC
>Ga0209797_10000283_pt1 | contig 24795 bp, 16 predicted proteins | sample DOMMetBare3Fresh_2_FD_187472 | JGI IMG/M metagenome (GOLD analysis project Ga0209797, IMG submission 187472) | Wetland sediment microbial communities from St. Louis River estuary, USA, under dissolved organic matter induced mercury methylation -... | ecosystem: Environmental > Aquatic >... | reverse complement strand
CGATGCAATTGCGGCAATTAATACACCCGTTATTGAAGTTCATATTTCCAATGTACATGCTAGAGAAGATTTTCGGAAAATTTCTCATGTTTCAGGAAAATCAACCGGAAGCATTTTTGGTTTGGGGTTAAAGGGATACGAACTGGCTTTGGAATGGTTTGTAGCGAATGCTGCGAAATAAATGATATAAACTCTTCCATTTATTTTATTGAATTTACTAACACTTAGTAGTATGATTTTTATCACTTGACATAAATACAAATGTCATTTCTTAAGCTATCGCAGTTTGTAGTTTTGCATCAGTATGAAAATTCCAATTGTTTATAAAACACCTGAAGAAGCACTTTCTGTTATTCAATCAAATAACAGAGTGTATTTGCATGGCAGTGCTCAAACTCCAACTTATTTATTAAGAGCATTACCGTCTCATGCCAATCGGCTAAAGAATGTAGAACTCGTTTCCATTACGGTTTACGGCGATCTGTATGTTGATAAACCTGAGTATGAAGGAATATTTCATTTCAATTCGCTTTTTGTTTCTGCAAGTATTCGCAATGCTGTGAACCAGGGTTTGGCAGATTATGTGCCGGTATTCTTAAGTGAGATACCAGAATTATTCAAGCAAAAAATCTTACCACTTGATGTAGCACTGATACAAGTATCGCTGCCTGATGCTCATGGTTATTGCTCGATGGGTGTTTCTGTTGATATTGCCCGTTCAGCAGTGAATACCGCCCGGCATATTATTGCATTGGTAAATCCAAATGTTCCAAGAACACACGGGGATGGTTTGATACACAGCAGCCGGTTTAATAGCATGGTTTATTGCGAAGAGCCTTTGTATGAAATGGACTTCAGCAAGAAAACAACCCCCGCTGATGAAAAAATCGGAAGCAATGTTGCGGAGTTGATCGAAGACAGAAGCACAATCCAAATGGGGATCGGTTCGATACCAGATGCTGTTTTAAGATGTCTTACTAATCATAAAGATCTTGGTGTGCATACGGAAATGTGTTCTGACGGTATCATTGATCTTTTCGAAAAAGATATCATAAATAATAAATACAAACAGATACATCCTAATAAAGTAGTAACCGCATTTGCACTTGGTACAAAACGTTTATATAATTATGTAAATGATAATCCTGCTTTTCAATTCCTCGATATTGATTATGTAAATGACCCGCATGTGATTCGCAGAAATAATAAAATGGTGGCGATCAACAGCGCTATTGAGATTGACATCACCGGGCAGGTTTGTGCTGATTCTATCGGTACTTATCAGTATTCAGGAGTTGGTGGGCAGATGGATTTTATTCGTGGTTCGTCTTTGAGTGAAGGTGGTAAACCAATCATTGCATTGCCATCAAGAACTGCAAAAGGAATATCCCGTATTGTATCTATATTAAAACCAGGAGCCGGAGTAGTTACTACCCGTGCACATGTACATTATGTGGTTACTGAGTATGGCGTTGCTTATTTGTTTGGTAAAAATTTGCGGCAAAGAGCAAAGGCATTGATCAATATCGCTCATCCTGATGATCGTGAAGAACTGGAAAGAAGTTGTCATGAACGATTCAAAATTTTTTAAAGAATATATTCAAAAAAAATCCCCCGATAAAATCAGGGGATTTTTAGTATTGGTGTGTTTAAAAATTAATCTACATCCCAGAAAAGCCTGGTAGCAAATACATCAATTGTTCCTTGTGCAGTTACATTTGCACCATTTGATGCTAATTCACCTTGAGGATAAAATAATCTAACAGGACGTGGTGCATTTCCAGCCGTAGAGGCTGAAGCAGGTGTAACCGGGAAATTAGTTCTGCGATATTCACTCCATGCTTCTAATCCGCTATAGTTTGTTAATGCGATCCATTTTTGCATCCAGATTGCTTTTAGCTTATCAGGAGAAGCATTCCAGTCTGCAAGATCAAAACCGCTTGTTAATAATGTTGTTGCTGTAGCAGCACCATAAGCAGTTGTAGTACCTGTAAGCCTGAATGATTCTCTTACACCTTGTTCATAATAAGATTGAGCAGTTCCTGGCATAGTAACTGATGCTCCATAACGCTGTTTTGCTTCAGCAAGTAAGAATTGAGATTCTGCATTTGTCATTAAGATCATTGGTCTTGCAAATTCTCCTTTTTTAATTTGCGAAGGCCCGATATAAGAAGTGTTTTGTGACAAATAACCAGAAGCAATTCCGAAAGGAACTCCCACATAATTAGAAATGATCTCAGGATTAACACCTTCTCCGCCCTTCGGATAGGCAATACGTTTCATCCTGAAAGTATCGTTAGTTGCTGTTAAAGAATTAAATAAGAATGTAGTTGGGCGAGGGTAACGGGCCAAAGCTTGTGCGCCACCTGCAGCATTATATCCCCATGTCTCATAAAAAGGATTCAATTTTCCTGTGCTTGATACATACCCAGGATTACTTGTTACATCCAAACCATTTGATAAAAAACCTTCCGTAGTTGCGGCAGCTTTGTTGATCTCTGCAATTATATATGCATCACGACCCGTAATTCTGCTTTGACGAATCAATATTTTTAGCTTTAAACTATTTGCAAACTGGATCCATTTATTAGCAGCCGTAGCAGCGCCACCACCACCAAAAACTATATCAGAACCAGCATATGCAGTTGTTAGCGGATTTGCTTTTAAAATTGTAATTGCTGTATCAAGCACTTTTATCAGGTCTTCGTATATCGTTTTTTGATCATCAAATTTTGGAGCTAATGAGCCTGTTCCTTTTAATGCATCTGAATAAGGAATATTTCCATACAGATCAACTAAAATTTGAGTTACATAAGCTTTTAGCACTTTCGCTGTGCCGCCAAAATAAGACAATGTACCGGAAGCTCCCTGAGCTGCATAATCCAGGTCTTTCAATATATCATAATAGCCACTCCAGTAATCAAAATTCGTATTGTTGAACTGGTATGCAAAAATTGTATTACTGATAATGTAAGTGCTTGATTGTGTCCAGTGACCTGACCAGTATTCACCCAATTCATTTGGACCTAATGTGGCTGCTACACGGTTTGCACCAGCTGCAAAAGTAAAATCAGGCGTAGAGCTTGGTAATGCGTTAGGATTAGTATTTACATCGAGCCATTCCTTTTTACAACTGACAAGAGCAAATAATAAACACGCTGGAATGATTAAAATATTTTTGAGTTTCATATATCTGATTTTTTGTATTTATTATTTAAAGTTCAGGTTCAAATTAATACCCAATTGTCTTACCGGTGGAGTTTGATCTGTATTGTTAATACCAATTCCGTTACCGGTTGTAAAGCTAAATTCAGGATCAGCAAACTGATTCAGTTTATCTTTTATCGTGATCAGGTTACGACCATAGATAGCCAATGTAATTCCTGAAAACACTTTTGTTTTTGAAACCATTTTATTAGAGAACGAGTAAGAAAGATTGATATCTCTCATTTTAATGAACCATGCTGGTGCTACAAAGTTTTCTGAGATCAAACGATAAGAATCAACCCATAATCCATATTCAGCTTCTCTTGTCATGATAGAAGTATTCTGGATATATTTTCCTGAAGTGGCATCGAGGTAAGCAGAATTAGGGAAGATATGTGGAGCCCTGTTTTCTGTCCACGCACCTGAACCTGTAAAGGTCATTTGTCTTCCAAGATCGCTGAACATATAGTTTCCACCTCTGTATTCCCAGTTAGTTGCTAATGTGAATCCGGCAAAGCTAACATTGGTACCTGCACCTAACATGTATTTTGGTGTTACACGACCAAAAGCTTTTAGTGGTCCTGTTGTTACAGGATGACCTTGTGATGCGTTATTCGCTGTAACAATGATAACCCGTCCGAGTGAATCACGGGTATATGATGTGGCCTTCAGCATTGGATAGATCATATCCTGCATAACATAAGTGCCGCCATAAGTATAACCACTCACAAAGAATTCTTTTACTCCGGGATACAGTTCGATAACTTTATTTTCATTGATTGAACCACGAAGGCTCAGATCCCATGAAAGTTTAGCTGTTTTTAATAATTGAATTTTTATATCAGCTTCATATCCCCAGTTCTTTGTTTTACCTACGTTTAATACAAGGCTGGAGAAACCGGTAGACGTTGGGATACCAACAGTCAACACCTGGCCTTCACTTTTTTGAGTATAATAAGAGAAGTCAATGCTCAATTTATTTTTGAAAAACTGGAACTCTCCTCCAACCTCAAGTGTTCTTACAAATTCGGGTTGAAGATCAGCATCTGGCAATGTGTTTCCAACGCTGATACCTACAGTATTGCCATAAGGGAAGCCGCCTGCATTTCCAAATACAGGATCAAGACCATAAAGACCAATGTTATCGTTACCATTCTTATTATAACCACCTCTTATTTTAGCATAGCCCAGTATATCATTTTTTAAAGAAGGGATCAACTCTGTAATAACTGCAGAGACGTCAACACCAGCATATGTATAAGCATACGAGCTGTATGGTCTTGTGTCTTTATAAAATCTTGAAGACGCATCGTGTCTTACTGTACCATGTAAAAACAACATATCTCTCCAGCCAACTTGTGCATCGGCATAGTAACCATATTTTCTTTCTTCAGTGTTACCTTCACTTCCGCCTAATTCACCACGGCGATTGCTTACGTTATAAACATCCGGAACAACAATAGAGCTTGAGTTTACATTCACTGATTTTGTTTTGCGATTATAACCGTTCACACCAAGAATACCTTTTACATCAAAGTCGTTAAAATTCTTATTGACCTGTAATTGAAGCTCATTATTGATCAGGTTTTCAGTAGCAGAGTTATCAGAAACACTTCCCTGAAGATCTGTCAATGCTCTTGTAATTCCCGAACCATCGCCTCTATCCCATGGAGCAGGAACTGTTGCTCCTGATTTTGCCCATGTGCTATGGAAGAACTGAGCCACTGTACTTTTTTGAGTACGGGTGTTGTTCATCGCAGAGAATTTATTAGATACTGCTAACCATGGAGTGATCTTATAAGACAACTCAAGCGTACCATTAAAGTTAGCATCCTGGTATTTTGTTCTGTCGTTATCAAGACGGAAATAAGGATTAGTGAAATAATCATTATAGAAAGCATTAGGATGGGCAAATTTGTTAGTTCGCCAATCCCTGTATTTATTTAAAGGAATATGTGCGGCCTGGTTGATGCTTTCATTATAGAAGTTGAAAGTTGTACGGTTATATCTTGCCTGTACATAGTTTGCACTGAACCCAATTTTAAAATTGCCATACTCTTGGCTTGAAGAAAAACGGGCACCGGTTCTGTTTGCTTTATCACCAGGTACTATACCTTCAGTCGCGTTGTTTTCAGCAGAGAAGAAGAATGTAGAATTATCATTGCCACCAGAAAAAGAAACCTGGTTGTTCAAAGTATACCCTGTATTCCATATATCTTCTCTTATCCCCTTGATTGCAGCATAAGGAAGTGTATTTACACTACCATCCTGCAATATCCTTCCGACGGGACGCAATGAACCATCAAATGCATCACCATATTGCTGGTTCTCGTAAGATCGCCAGTTGTCAACCATCCTGTCTAAATAATTTGTTTTATATGTTGTTGATGTAGGTGTATAGCTGGTGGCATAGTGTGAACCACTGCCATACATGTCCTGGAAGTCGGCCATGATATTTATCTTCTCAATATTATATGAGCTGCTGTAAGAAACTCTCAGCTTTCCTTTTTGGCCTCTTTTAGTTGTGATGATCAAAGCGCCATTGATACCCTGAGATCCATACAACGTAGCAGCTTGTCCACCTTTAAGAACTGTAATGCTCTCAATATCGTTTGGATTTAAAAGATTGAACATAGTTGATGAACCCGGAGGCTGAGGTAATCCATCAATTACGATCAGGGCATCGTTATTACCAGACATTGAACGGTAACCACGAAGATTGATTTTTACTGCCGGGTCAACTGAATTGTTTGCATTAATAATTACCAAGCCAGATACTTTACCCGAAAGACCTGCAGCAACTGTAGGTGTTCTTCCTGTTGTAAGTTCTGCATTAGAAACTTTTGCAAGTGAATAGCCAAGTTCTTTTGGCCGGCGACGAATACCCTGTGCAGTAACAACCACTTCACTCAGGGTTTTGTTTTCTTCCACCAAAACAACACTCATGTTGTTGGCAGCATCTACTTCTATTTCTTTATACCCTGAAGCAGATACGATCAATTTTGTTCCAGCAGCTACGTTTAATACGAAAGAGCCATCGTTATCCGCAATAGCACCTGCTTTTGAACCTTTGATTTTAACGGAAGCATTTGGGATAGTTATTCCTTTTTCATCTGTCACTTTACCGGTAATGGTAGTTTTTTGAGCCAGCAGACCTGTAAATATGAATAACAGGGCTGGTACAAGTAGTACTAGCTTTCTCATGTTTTAGTTTTGGGGTTAAGGGCGACAAGGTAAGGAAACTTCAATTTTGTTTAACAAAAGATTTTAATTTTTTAATTCTTAAACGGGGTTATTTTTTTGCAAGGGAAAACTAAAGAAATTATTCAGTGGCCGCAAAAACCCGCAAGCTGGTCTTTTTATTCGAAAATCCGGTTAAAGTTTCAGATGGCAGCAGACGAGTTGTAACCTTATTACCAAGCACCACTTTAATTTTCAACTCAGACATTTAACAATCTGTATTAAAACTATTGCAAGCTGTTTGCAATCTGTATCAGTAATGATTGATCACAAATTATAAACTTAAAAGCTAAGATTATGAAAAGAATTTTTACATTATCAATAATGACCGTCGGGCTTCTTGTATTTTTTACAGGTTGTGTTAAAAACCGTGGGTATATAGATGAAAGCTACTGGTTAAATAAAGAAAGGGGTGAAGTAGTGTACAGCGATTCATACTGCAATTATTATGTAGTGGAAACAGATTATGGCTACACTGTTCTTCGTGCATATAATGGTTATAAACCGTATGAGGGCACAACTGTATATGGTAATTTCAGTAACTATGGACTCAGAGACTTTTACAACCGTTCAAACGGAATAACATTTACTGCTGAGGTAAAAGAATACTGGCTGACTTATATTGAAGCACAGGCAGCCGTAGATTATTATTGTTATTAAAAATTATAAACAGGTTTCTGGTGATGACAGCCTTTAGCAAAAGAATAATTCGTGCTTGGCTGTCATCATCATTTAATTTATAAGTTGTTTATAGCTAAGGGTTTCAATTTTGAATTTGCTATTTGGATGTCTTGAAACCACGATGAAGTTGATTTCTTCGTATTACTTACCGGGCATATTTTTACATCATCAACCAGCCAAACAACTCTCCGGTTTCTGACACCGGCATTGAGACTCACATTTAAAAGTTACTTGCCGGTCACAACTTGCCCTTTTGCTTGCTTCGTTACGATTGTTTCCATGCAACTATTTTTTTAACTATTAAACATTATGACTATGAAAAAAGTAATGAACAGTAAAAAAGCAATCATCATTGCGATCGCATCAGTTTTCAGTATGGCGTTTACAAACCCTGTTATCGCTATGGATAAGAAAACTGAACAAGGAGTTGAGATCAAATACCTGGGTTTCCAGGAGAATAATCCTGTATTTGAGATCAACATTACGAAACCTGAGGCTGAAAATTTTATTATCACCATCAGAGATGCGTCAGGAACAATTTTGTTTTCTGAGAAGCTAGCGGGTAAAACTATTTCCCGTAAGTATCGTATCGATACTGAAGAAGAGATAGAAGAAGGCGGTCTTCGTTTTGAAGTAAAAGCTGTTAGCAATAACAGGACTGAAGTTTATCTGGCCGGGGTTAGTGAAAACATCACAAGAGAAATGACGGTAAATAAAATTCAGTAAAAGTAGTTTATCAAAAAAAGTTGCCCCGATCTGATCGGGGCAACTTAATTAATTTTTTACCTGTAAGATATTTTACTTTTTTGCTTTCTTCTGTACTTCATCAAGCCTGGCAATGTAAATACTGCGGCCATGTGTGCCAAGCACAATTTCATTTTCTCTTTGTTGAATTGCTATATCATGAACAGGAACTGATTTCGGTAAACCTTTATTCCACATCATAAAACTATTTCCTTTATCAAAGCTTACATATAAACCGCCATCAGTGCCGACATAAAGTATGCTATCATTTTTTGGATCTTCACGAATTACATTCACAGGTTCATTAGGGAGATCTTTTCCAATTTGGCTCCATGTTTTTCCATAATCATCGCTTACATATACATAAGGAGCAAAGTTATCAAAGCGATAACCGTTTAATGTGACATACACTCTTGCTTCTTTATGTTGTGATGCAAGGACACGGCTTACCCAAAGATTATTAGTCTTGAGTCGAGAGTCGGTAGTTTTTACTTTTGACTTTTTACTTTTTACTTCAACAGCTCCGGTTTGATTCAATTGCTCCCATGTATAACCGCCATCTTTTGTCACATGGATGTTTCCATCATCAGTGCCGGTATAAACCAAACCGAATCTTTTTGGCGATTCAGAAATTGTAGTAAGTGTACCATAAGGAACATTACCACCTTTGGCTCCGTTTGTCAGGTCGGGTGTCATCGTGATCATTGTATCGCCTTTATTCATGCTGCGATGAAAATGATTGCTTCCGAAATAAACAATATCAGGATTGTGACTGCTGATCTGGATTGGTGATTGCCAGTTGAAGCGATAAGGAAATTCACCCAGTTCATGTCTTGGTGTAATTCTTCTTGTACCTTCTCTTGTCATCCTGTTTGTTCTTGAATAATTTCCGAACTGTGATCCATAATAAGTGGTTGTATTATCTCTTGGGTCTACCTGCACATTCATACCATCGCCGCCACCAATATTCACTTCACCGCCTACAGTTTGCCCAAGACCAGAGCCTGCAAAAGGATTACGTCCGCTTTGCGACGGAACATACCACACTCCATTATCCTGCAAGCCGCCATAAACATTATATGGTCTTGCATTATCTGTTGTTATTGCATAGAACTGCCCAACAGCCGGAGTGTTTGCTTTAAACCAAACTTCACCATCATCATAAGTAATATTTACACCACCATCATTTCCATTAATGAGGTAAGAATCTTTTTTTGGATTCACCCACAATGCATGATGATCTGCATGCACATTATTTTTATCCATGTTTTTCCATGTTTTGCCACCATCTGTTGAAAGCTGTGATGAAAAGCCCAGTGCATACACTTTATTTTCATTGTATGGTGACACATATATTTTGGCAAAATAATATCCGTAAGTAAAAAAGATCGGGATCTCCTTCTCATTTACTTTTTTCCAGCTTTGTCCTCCATTATCACTCCGATAAATTTCACAACCGATCGGATTTGATTCAAAACCTGTATTGACATTTAAAAAATCATACAGCACAGTTGGTTTATACTTATCATTTGCCACCCATTCTTTCAAAAGTTTTGATGTATATCTCGGATACATTCTGCTTCTTGATAAAAATGTGTCAAGCTTTTTACTGTCAAGCTGGGCAAATTGTTCTTTTGTCAATCCTTTAAAATCATCAGTTCTGAAAGTTGTTGTATCTCTTCTTGCAGTATCAGGTTTGTTATTTTGATTATCAAGAATAGCATACACGATCTGCGGATTTTTTGCATAAACACATAATCCAATTCTCCCCACACCATTACCAGCCGGGAAACCTGAGTTGTCACCGCTTATCAGCTTCCATGTATTACCACCATCAGTGCTTTTATAAATGCCACTTGTTCTTCCACCTTCTTCAAAATTCCATGCAGTTCTTGTTTTATACCATGCAGCAGCATATAGTTCATTTGGATTTTGCTGATTGATATCCATTTCCACTGCACCGGTATTTTCATCAATGTATAAAGTTTGTTTCCAGGTTTTACCGCCATCGGTTGTTTTGTAAACACCACGTTCTTTATTTGGAGAATATAAATGACCAAGTACTGCTACCCATGCGGTGTTGTCATCAGTTGGATGTAATTGTATTTTACCAATATGATGAGAATCCGGCAAACCGAGATACTCCCATGTTTTGCCAGCATCACTGCTTTTATAAACACCAATACCGGAATAAGATGAGCGGCTGCTGTTCACTTCGCCGGTTCCAACCCAGATCGTTTTGTTTTTCCAGTTAACTGCAATGTCACCGATTGTGAGAATATCTACCGAATCAAAAATTGGTTTGAATGAAAGTCCGTTATTTTTTGTGTACCATAAACCGCCGGATGCATATGCAACATAAAATTCAGTAGGATCATCGGGGTTTGCTTCAATATCTACAACTCTGCCGCTCATTGTTACAGGCCCGATATTGCGGAAGGTTATGTCATTTACAACAGATCTTTTTTCAAGTTCTTTCCTTTGTTTCACTTTTTTCATCCTTTCCTCTGCGGATGTTGGATTTACCTGAGCAAATGTGCTAATGTGCAAGCTTGCAAATGCGATGAATAAAACAAATAGTCTTGTGTGTTGAAAATTTAACATGGAAAACATAAAAGCAGTCGTTTTTCGTTATTAATTTTGTGTGTTTGGCTCAGAGCTTGTAGCTTATGGCTCGCAGCTATCACTTCAAACTTACTAAACTATGCGATACATACTTGGTATATTTCTTTTGATTTCCATAAAGGGGTTCTCTCAGTGCAAAACCTTTATCATTGGCGTGAAAGGAGATACCCTGAATTGCATGGATATGAAAGGAATGAAGCAAGGCCGCTGGGTAGTGGAAAAACCGCCCCTGCGTGGCGAAAAGGGTTATGAAGAGCAAGGGGTTTTTATAAATGATAAGAAAGAAGGTCAGTGGCAACAGTTTACTTTAGATGGCGATCTGCTTTCTATAGAAAACTATCGTTGGGGAAATAAAAATGGCCGCAGCATATACTATACAGCTTTTGGCCAACCACTTCGTGAAGAAAGCTGGAAGGCTGTGAATCCCGATAATCCTTATGATACAATTGACATTTTTGGTCTTGATGACCCGAATAGGGTAATACGAAAAGAAGTAATAAAATTAGATGGTCATACACTTCGTCATGGTATCTGGAAATTTTTTGATCCCGATCTTGGAACCATTGTAAAAACAGAACAATACAGGCATGATAAACTTGTTGTTGCGGGATTGGCGGAAGATGAGTTAGCTCCAATTGATATTAAAGGCAGTAATACAAAGACGGCAGTATCTGATACAACCGGAAAGAAAACAGTTGCAAAACCACAGGCCGTACTTGATTACGAAAAAAAGAATGCCGGCAAAAAGAAGATCAAGGTGAGAGATGGTAGAACGGGATATTAAGTTCAATTATCTATAAAAGCAAAAAGCCACTTCATTTGAAGTGGCTTTTATATTTAATAAAGGATATTTTTTAAAACGCTTTCTTCTTCTCTGTTGATTTCTGCATTGGATTACCTGCCTGTGATTGCCCGCCTCTTCCTCCACCCATTCTTCCTTTGAATACTGTGAACTTCGAAGGCTCGGGAATCACATTCCATGAATTGTTTTTATCGTTAATATCAGCAGTCTCTTTGTAAGGATCTAACTTTATTGATGACACTTCTTTGTTCTTAATAAATGTTTTTACAACTTTGTTTTCATTCAAACGCCAAACCTGTGCTGGTATTCTTTCAATTTCGGTAGTGCCGTCTTTGTATGTCCACTCAATAATAATTGGCATTACAAGACCACCTTTGTTGCTTAATGTAAGCTCATACATATTTGTATTCGCATACTTTTGTTTTTCCGCATCTGAAAGCGGCTCAGGGTTATTTGCAGGAATAGTAACACTATACTGTGTTGTATCATATGGTTCAATTCCTCTTGCATAACGCCAGTAAAAATCACGAAGCGATGTATCGGCATCAGTTTGAAATTTTATGCTCTTGTCTTCCCTGTTCCTGATCTTCGAAAGATCATTATCAGGTACAAGAATAGGTTTATCAATACTGCGCTTCATTACAGATTCTTTTGTTGGTTCAGCAACAAAATTCACATCGGCCTTTGCATATCTCACACTGTCCAATGAAATATCAGTGGCATCGGTGCTGTAAAACCAACCTCTCCAGAACCAATCAAGGTCTTCACCGCTTGCATCTTCCATAGTACGGAAGAAATCAGCAGGCTCAGGATGTTTAAAAGCCCATCTTCTTGCATACTCACGAAATGCATAATCAAAACTCTTACGACCCATTACTGTTTCTCTCAAAATATTTAAACCGGTTGCAGGTTTTGAATAAGCATTAGGGCCAAACTGAACAATGTTTTCACTGTTGGTCATAATAGGCTCAAGCTGATCTTTGGGCAACTTCATATAATCAGTGATAAATGCTGCGGGACCTCTGCGGTTTGCATATTTATTATCAAATAGTTCCTGCGTAAGATATTGTACAAAAGTATTCAGCCCTTCATCCATCCAGCTCCATTGACGTTCGTCGCTGTTGATGATCATCGGGAAAAAGTTATGGCCAACTTCATGTGTAACTACACCGATCATTCCATATTTAGTTCCTTCGGCATAAGTGCCGTCTTTTTCTGTACGGCCATTATTAAAACAGATCATCGGGTATTCCATACCGCTTGATGCCTCGATACTTTGTGCAACAGGATAAGGGTAGGGGATCGTGAATTTTGAATACGATTGAATAGTATGCTCAACTACTTTGCTTGAAAACTTTCTATACAAACCATACGCTTCTTTTGGATAGCCGCTCATACACATGATCTTTTTCCCTTCGATCTTTGTTGCCAATGCATCCCATATAAATTTGCGTGATGTGCCCCACGCAAAGTCACGAACATTATCAGCCTTGAATATCCATGTCTTTTTCTTGTCGCTTTTTTGTTTCTCAGCAGCTTTAGCCTCTTCTAATGTTACTACTTCAATTGGCTCTTTTGAAGCTTGTGCTTTATTCCATCTTGCAAGCTGTGCAGGTGTTAATACCGCTGAATAGTTTTGTCCTTCACCTGTAGAAAGAATAACATGATCGGCTGGCACTGTCATTTGCACTTTAAAATTTCCGAATGTAAGAGCAAACTCTCCACGGCCAGTGAACTGGTGATGTTGCCAGCCCTGGAAATCGCTATAAACACAAAGCCTCGGATACCATTGTGCCATAGTAAAAACATGATTGCCATCTTCTGGGAAAAATTCATAACCACCGCGACCACCACGGGTCATACGGTCTGATATCTTATAATCCCAATCAAGCTTGAATGTAAAACGCTGACCAGGTTTTAATGGAGCAGGAAGTTCTATCCGCATCATTGTTTTGTTGATGTCGAATGATAATTTTTTGCCGGTAGCGTCAGTTAATTTTAAAATATTAAAACCATAACCATTGTCGGTTGTTGCTTCGGCAACTCTTTCTAATTGTTGGGGAGTTACCCTGTTCTGCATTGCGTTGCTTGTTTGATAATTAGCATTGTTGACACTGCTATGCTGGTTTTCATCAAGCTGAAGCCATAAGTATGTAAGCACATCCGGAGAGTTATTAAAATAAGTAACTGTTTCGCTTCCGGTCAACTTCAAATTCTTTTCATCCAATTCGCATTTGATATCATAATCACAACGCTGCTGCCAGTATTTAGGTCCGGGTGCGCCGCTTGCTGTGCGGTATTCATTCGGAGTTGGGAAATTTGCTCCCATTTGTTCAAATTTATTGCCATGATTACTGCCTGCATTATTATTTACATTTTGTGCAAACAAAATGGTGGCAGTAAAGATCATAAAGAGAGTAGAAAGAAGATTTTTCATGTGTGTGAATTTTTAGACTGAAAAATGTGATGGGTTTCAAAGCTAAATGAAAAAAGCAAAATCACAAGCCCATTCATCCCAATCGTCAGGTCAAACGCTTAAAAATTCTTTTAAAAATAAAAAACGGGAACACGGATGACACAGATTGAACGGATAAAAACTGATATCATTTACAATATGATCCATTTCAATTCAATTAAGAACTATAATCCATGAAAATCCGTCTGATCAGTGTCATCCGTGTTCTATTATCCTCAACTTATAATGCGTTTTGGAATATCCCGATAAGCAAATAAAAAAGCCACTGGAAGACCCAATGGCTTTCTTAAAAGAATATTGCAGCTATCAGAATGCCTTTTTCTCCATTGCTTTTTGCATAGGATTAGGGAATGATGGCTGAGGAACATTTTGTTTTTGTTTGAACAATTTGAACTTGCTTGGCTCTTTAATGTCGCCATAAGTATTGTTATCTGTATTGATGTCCGCCGTTTCATTGTACGGATCAAGTTTTACAGAAGCCACTTCTTTATCTTTCATAAAGGATTTGATGACTTTATTCTCATTCTTGCGCCATACTTGTGCCGGAATTCTTTCAATTTCAGTCGTACCGTCTTTGTATTTCCATTCAAGAATGATCGGCATTACCAAGCCACCTTTATTGCTGAATGTGATCTCATAGAAATTCTTATTTGCATATTTTGCTTGACCTTCTGCATCAAGTGCTTCTGTGTTTGGCTTGAGGGTTACAGCATATTTTGCTGTATCATACTTTTCAATTTCACGGTCGTACTTCCAATAAAAGTCACGAAGCGTTGTATCCTTATCTGTTTCAAAAACGATTTTCTTATCTTCTCTGTTTCTCATTTTTGAAATATCATCACGGGTTACCTGTGGTTTTGCCAAAGCCTGCATGATCACTGTATCCTTTGTACGGGCAGGAATGGCATTTACATCAGGTTTGTAATGTTTTACTGTATCGATCGCAAGATCACATGCATCAGTGCCATAAAACCAACCTCTCCAGAACCAATCAAGGTCTTCACCTGTTGCATCTTCAATAGTGCGGAACAGGTCAGCAGGTGTTGGATGTTTGAATGCCCAGCGTTTTGCATATTCACGAAATGCATTGTCAAATAATTCACGTCCTACAATGGTTTCTCTTAAAATATTTAAACCAGTTGCAACTTTTGAATAAGCGTTAGAACCAAAGTTGTTGATATTCTCGCTGTTTGTCATGATAGGCTCCAACTGATCTTTTGGCAACTTCATGTAGTCAGTGATCGACCATGCCGGACCGCCATTTGAAGGAAATTTATTATCCCATAATTCCTGTGTCAGGTATTGCATATAAGAATTCAAACCCTCGTCCATCCATGTCCATTGTCTTTCATCGCTGTTAATGATCATAGGGAAAAATGTATGACCAACTTCATGTATGATCACAAAAATTGCAGCATTTTTATTGCCTTCATTATAAGTGCCGTCTTTTTCAGCACGACCCGGATTGAATGATATCATCGGGTATTCCATTCCCTGGTTACCTTCTACACTGATAGCAACAGGGTAGGGGTAAGGAATTGAAAAATCAGAATACGTTTTGATGGTATGTGCAACAGCTTTTGTTGAAATCTTACTGTAAATAGGATAAGCTTCTTTTGCATAATAACTCATGCTCATCACTTTTTTTCCTTGCACATTTGTTTTCATTGCATCCCATACAAATCTTCTTGAACTTGTCCATGCAAAGTCGCGAACATTGTCAGCTTTATAGATCCACGACTTCTTTTTCCCATTTGTGGTAACCTTTGATGCAGCCAATGCCTCATCTAATGTTACAATTTGTACTGGCTGATCAGCATTAGTTGCTTTTTGCCAACGACCCATTTGCGTTGGAGTTAATACTGCAGCATAATTTTGACATTCACCTGTTGAACCAACGATATGATCAGCAGGCACAGTCATTTGTACTTTAAAATTTCCAAAGCTAAGAGTGAACTCACCAGTACCTGTGAACTGGTGGTTTTGCCAGCCAATTTCATCACCATACTTACACATGCGGGGATACCATTGTGTTATGGTATAATTGTTATTACCATCTTCAAATGGTTCATAACCACCTCTGGCACCTCCAAAGCGTAAAAAGTCACTGCGGTTAGCTAATTTATAGTTCCAATCAAGTTTAAAAGAAATTTTTTGGCCTGGTTTCAATGGAGTTGGAAGATCAACTTTCATCATGGTCTTATTGATGAAATATTTCAATGGCTTGCCTGCAATATCAGTCAGTTTGGTGATATTAAAACCATAGCCGTTATCACTTTTTCTTTCATCATACCTGTCCAGTACTTTATCTGTCGATTGGTTATTGGCAGGCATTGGATTTTGTGACTGGTAATTTGCATTGTTAACTGTGCTGTGCTGATTTTCATCAAGCTGCAACCACAAATAACTAAGCACATCCGGTGAGTTGTTATAGTAAGTAATGATCTCTGAACCGGTGAGTTTGTTATTTACTTCATCAAGTTCACACTTGATATCATAATCAGCACGCATTTGCCAATATTTGGCACCCGGAGCGCCACTGGCAGTTCGTTGTTCATTTGGTGTTGGCAAAATGGTTCCTAATTGCTCAAACTTGTTTGCGTGGTTACTGTTTGCATTATTTTTTATGTCCTGGGAAAATGCAATACCGTAAACTGCGAAACTGAGAGCAAGAAATAAAATGATACGTTTCATTTTTGTTACAGGTTTTATTGAATAAAGATTTATCTAAAAAGGCCATCTTTCAATGGCAATATTTAATGCTACACTGAATGCACATCCCGATGCAAAAATCACCCACTCCCTGCGATTTGCTTTAAAAACATTCAAAACAAGAAATGATATCAGCAATATGATGATCACAACGATGATCTGTCCTGCTTCCAACCCCACATTAAAGCCAAACAATCCCCAACCCAAACTTTGATCGCTTGCCAATGCCACTCGAATGGTGTTTGCAAAGCCTAACCCATGTATCAATCCAAAGAACAACGCTAAAAAATAATTGATTCGGATCGTTTTCGGTGTGAACTTTTTCAGAAACAAATTGGTGAGGGCTGTAAAAATAATGGTACACGGTATTAAAAACTCAACCCAATTGCTACTGACCGTTACCATTTCTTTTACACTAAGAAACAATGTGATTGAATGGCCAATGGTAAATGCAGTGACAAGAATAAGCACCTGCTTCCATTCTTTTATTACATAAATAGCGGCCAGCGCCAAAATAAAAAGCTGGTGATCCAATGCATCACGGCCTATAATATGCTGCCAGCCAATTCTGAAATAAAACGGAAAATCACTCATAGTTGAAACCTGCCTGCAATAAGACCATCCATAAAATATTAACAACAATCCTGAACAGGTCACCAAAATAAAGCAGACTTTTGTGGTAATAAAATTTAATTTGGTTAATGGCAATAGAACTCTATAAATGGCTGCTAATACCTGTATTTTCTGTTTCCTTGTTTGCCAACGGGGGGAAAGATGATCTGAATCCACCCAAAGCCCTGCATCCCCTGCACCTGGCAACGGTGGAAATAAACCACAATGCATCGGATAAAACGCTTGAGATCACCTGCAAAACCTTTTGGGATGATTTTGAAAACATTTTAACTAAGGTAAATAAATCCAAAGTGGACCTGGTCGGCGGAAAGGACACGGCTGGTAACAACAAAAAGATTTTTGACTATATTAAATCTCATTTACAAATAACGATAGACGGTAAACCGGTTCAAATGAGTTTTGTGGGTTATGAAAAAGAAGATGTAGTGGTTTATTCTTATTTGCAGGTTGATGATGTTAGCTCAGTAAAAAAAGTTTCTATCGTCAATACGCTGATGCATGATATGTTTGACGACCAGGTGGAGATCATTCACATGATCGTAAATGGCAACCGCAAAAGCACCAAGCTGGATTACCCCGCAAAAAATGCCGAGTTTTCTTTTTAGAATTAACCATCTTAATCCATCTCCAGTCTTAATTCTTTACTGATATGCACCAACACTTTGTCGATACGATGACCGTCCATGTCAACTATTTCAAAACGAAAACCTTTCCACTCAAATTTGTCACCTGCATGTGGTATGCGTTCAAGTTCATGTAAAATAAAACCAGCCAGCGTATCAAATTCATGTTCTCCTTCATTCATCCATTGTTCTTTATCGAAGCGGGAAAGAAAATCATAAAAAGGAATTTGAGCATCTACTAAAAAACTGCCATCATCTCTTTCCGTTACTTCATAATCGGTAACATCCGGTTGAGGTATATCGCCAACGATCGCTTCGAGTATATCATTTAAAGTGATCAGACCCTGCATAGTTCCATATTCATCCACGATAAAACAGGAATGCTGTTTTGTTTGTTTAAATTTTTCCAGCACCTGGTAAGCTGAATTATTTTCAGGAACAAACATCGCCGGCTTCATCATTTCTTTGAATTTTGTCATATCATCGGTTACATACAGGTCTTTAATTGAAACAACGCCTTTGATATTGTCAATTTCGCCATCACAAATAGGATAAACAGAGTGAGGCTCTGAAACGATCTTTTGTTTTATCTTTTCTTCATTGTCTTCAAGATCAAACCAGATAATATCGCTGCGGTGTGTCATTAGTGAAGTGATGTTCCTGTCGCCCAAATGAAAAACCCGTTCGATGATCTCCCTTTCTTCTTCTTCAATTGTTCCTGCTTCTGTTCCTTCGGTGATCATTGTTTTTATTTCTTCTTCTGTCACCGCATCATCTTTTGATTTTTTTATATTAAATATGAAAAAGAAAAGAGTACTTACTTTGCTAAGCAACCAAACGAATGGATGGGTGATCTTGGCAAAGAAATAAACCGGTCCGGCAACAGCCTTTGCAATTTTTTCAGCTCGCAGAAGTGCAATTCTCTTCGGGATCAGTTCTCCAAAAATGATAGAAAGAAAAGTAACAATGACAACTACAATAGTAAGTGAAATGCCTTCGGCATAATCTTTAAGAAAATTTATTTTTTCAAATAAAGGAACCAGATATACGCTGAATCTTTCACCGGAATAAACACCGGTAAGAATTGCAATAAGTGTAATGCCGATCTGTGCAGCTGATAAAAAAAGTTCAGGGTTATTGGCAAGTTGTAATGCTCTTTTTGCATTCAGGTCGCCCTTTTCAGCCATTGATTCCAGCTTTGCTTTACGAACTGAGACCAGGGCTATTTCCGACATCACAAATAACGAATTCAGGAAAATAAGAAAGAGCAAAATGATAATCTCCATTACAATGATAGTTAGTTATTATTCGAAGTTAACAAATCCGAATTGCTTGTTAAAGAATCTGCCAAATAGCCATCCAAAGAAGAGTCCGAGTGCTGCGCCGCCCAAAATATCAAAAGGGTAATGAACACCAACATACACTTGTGCGTACCCAACAATAGTTGCCCACACAAAAGCTATCCACAGCCATTTTTTTACTATAGGGCGAAGGGTAATAAAAATAAATGTTGCCATGCCGAAATGATTGGCTGCATGTGAAGAGGTAAAGCTATAAGTGCCTGAGCAGCGATCAACCAGCAGGTTCACATATTGAAAAAAGTCAGGATCGCCACAGGGCCGCAAACGTTCAAATACTTCTTTTACCAGCTTACTGCTTGTCATATCACAAAGTGAAACCGTACAAAGAAAAAAAACAAACCACCACCAGCCACGTTTGAAATTCATGGTGATAAAAACCAACAGAAAAAGATAAAGTGGCGCCCATGAATAAGCACTTCGAAGAAAAGGCATAATACTGTCAAAAAAAGAATTGCTCTGGTGATTATTTATCTGGATAAAAAGCCATTGATCCCATTCTTCTAACTTGCCAGTCAGGTTGTTTTGAAGCAAAAACATTTGACAAAAATAGAGGTAAAGGGCAAAATATTAACTCTTAGTCGTTGCCCGTAACAAAGAATTTCTTTTCTTTTGCAGTCCTCCATGCTTATAAGGTTTAAAATACCAAAGACGATCATGTGGGTGATAAATCTGCTTGTCATCTTTTTGGTGATATTTACAATGTTCAGGTTTGCCACTTATTTTTCATTTAAACCAAAAGATCTCAGCTTTGGTGATCTCATCCCGTCTTTTATTCTTGGCATCCGGTATGACCTTCGTTGGATCGCTATCATACTTTTGCCAATCGTTCTTATAAGTTTATTTCCAAACCTTTCACCATTTTTTTCGGCAAAAAATAAAAAATGGTGGACATGGTATTTGGCCATTATCACGTTTATTGTGTTTTTCTTTTTTGCCGCTGACTTTGGAAATTTTGCATACAACAGGACAAGGCTGAATGCCAGTGCACTCAATTTTTGGGAAGATGCCAAAATTTCAATGACGATGCTGTGGCAATCGTATCCAATTTTCTGGATGTTGTTGGGTTTGGTAGTAGCAGTGCTTTTTTTTCGCTGGATGTTTCGCCGCATGCATTGGACGGTGATCGCCAAAACGGATGGCCACGGTATCCCTTATAAAAGAAAATGGTTCTTTATTTCCGGGTTACTGTTGCTGATCTTTATTTACGGAAGCATCAGCCCTTCATCTTTAAAATGGAGAAAAGCATTTGAGCTGAATGATAATTTCAAAAGCTATCTTTCATTAAACCCACTTCAGAATTTTTTTACAACGCTGAGATTTCGCCAACCGCAGTTCAATGAAAATAAAGCAAGGGAAAATTTTTCTATCATGGCTGATTGGATGTCTTTGCCACACAAAGATAATTTTTCCTACCGCCGCGAATTTTTTCCTGAAGGAAAAGCTTTGGAAAGCAAACCAAATGTTGTGCTGGTAATGTGTGAATCATTCAGCATGTATAAAAGCAGCATGAGCGGTAACCCGCTTAACACAACGCCTTACTTTAACCAGATGGCGGATAGTGGCATCTTCTTTGAGAAATGTTTTTCACCTCACTTTTCTACGGCTCGTGGTTTATTTGCATTGCTGACAGGAATTCCGGATGTACAATTATCTAAATTTTCAACAAGGAATCCGGAAGCAATGAATCAGCATACCATCATCAACAATTTTGAGGGCTACGATAAAATGTATTTTCTTGGCGGTGATCCCGGGTTCAATAATTTTCATGGGCTGTTACAAAACATTGAAGGCTTGCAAATGCATGTGGAAGGAAGTTTTAGTTCGCCAAAAGAAAATGTGTGGGGCATCAGTGATAAGAATCTGTTTATTGAGGCAAATAAAATTTTTACAAAACAACAAAAGCCATTTTTTGCAATTATTCAAACTGCCGACAATCACCGGCCATTCAAGATTCCGGAGGAAGACAAAGAATTTGAGGAAATAATTTTACCAAAAGATACATTGCGCAAATACGGTTTTGAATCAGTAGGGGAATTCAACGCTTTCCGCTATTCAGATTATTGTTTTAAGAAATTTATTGAATCGGCAAAAGCCGAATCATATTTTCATAATACGATATTTGTTTTTATAGGCGATCATGGCGTTTCGGGTAATGCAAGTGAAATGTATCCTGCTGCATGGACGGAGCAACGACTATCAGATGAACATGTGCCGCTTTTATTTTATGCTCCTTATTTATTGACGCCGCAAAAAAGATCAGAAGTAGTTTCGCAAATTGATGTGTTGCCAACCATTGCGGGGATGATACAGCAGCCTTATGTAAACACAACTCTTGGAAGAAACCTGTTGCATCCCGCCATACAAAATAATTATGCCTTTATTATTTATCATGACGAAGGACGTATCGGCATTGTGACCGACACTTATTATTTTACCAAGAATATAAATTTTACAGAAGAACATTTATACCCGGTTGCCGGTGAAGTGCTCCCATACACTCTTGCTCAGCAGGATTCCATAAAAAATAAGATCAGTAAGGTGACCACTGCTATTTATGAAACGGGAAAGTGGATGCTGATGAATAATAAGGGAAGACGTTAGCCACTAACTTTTAGCTGTTAGCGTTTTCTTTGCTACAATGATAAGCCTTGGCTTTGTTCTTACATCATAATTTCCTAACTGGTAATCACCAAAAACTTCCTGTACCTGCAGGCCGTGATAACTAAGCATATCGTTAAGATCGCCAAAAGAAAATTTGGAAACTTTTTCAGTATAATCAATTGCCTGAAGTAAAAGCGTATCTGTGATAATTATTTTTTTATAGAAATGTGTTTCATCGTGCCAGCGGCGAATTTCATACCTGGTGCCGTTGATCGTTTTTTCTTCGTTATGCACCAAATGGTCTTCGGAGTAATGAACATTCAGGTAGTCGATCACAAAAATCCCATTGGGTTTTAATCCATTTGCAATTGTTCTTATAGCATCATCATGTTCTCTTCTTGTTTTAAAATATCCGAAGCTGGTAAAAAAATTAAATGTGTGATCAAAATAGTTTACCCGGAATGGCAATCGCATATCATGCTGATAAAACTCCAGGGTATCTTTTTCATATTTTTTTGCAAACGCAATGCTGTCAAAAGAAATATCAATGCCGGTTACATTAAATCCTTTTTCTGCAAGTATGCGGCTATGCCTGCCGCGGCCACAGGCAACATCCAGCATATAACTTCCGTGAGCAGGCTTAAGATGATCGATCAGTTTTAAAATAAATGCTGAAGCCTCTTTATCATCCCTTTCAAAATATAATTTGTGATAAAATGGGGAATTGAACCACTCTTTGTACCAGGCCTGCTCTGACATGGCGCAAATGTAGTGATGAAGTAATAAAACTTTTGAGCCTTTAAAAGCTTATTTTTGCATCCCTGCTGAATTTTTGAATTGCAAATCCATTAAACAGAAAAACTAATATAGCGTGGCACTTATTAAAAGTATATCGGGCATAAGAGGTACAATTGGTGGTAACTCGGGAAATAATTTAACTCCGGTCGACATTATAAAATTTACAGCTGCATTTGGAAGCATCATTATAGGCGATAAGAGTGAGGAGATTGCTTCGTCCCAACAAGTCGGGACTCGCAAAACAAAAATCGTCATCGGTCGTGATGGCCGCATCAGTGGCCCCATGGTTCGTGATCTTGTAGTAAGCACCTTAACAGGAATGGGGATCAATGTCATTGATCTTGGACTTTCCACTACACCTACTGTTGAAATTGCGGTAAAAGAAGAAAAAGCTGGTGGCGGAATTATTATTACTGCCAGTCATAATCCTAAAGAATGGAATGCCCTCAAACTGTTGAACAGTGACGGAGAATTTATTTCAGCAGAGCTGGGAGCCAAAGTTCTTGAGAAAGCTGCAAACGAAGATTTTGTTTTTAATAGTGTTGAACAGCTTGGCGAGGTATCAATGGATAATTCGTACATGCAAAAACATATTGAGGCCATTTTAAATTATCCGCTGGTAAATAAGAATGCAATTGCCAGCCAGCAGTATAAAATTGTGGTAGATGGAATTAATTCAACCGGCGCTACATTTGTACCTGCGTTACTTAAGAAATTAGGAGTAGAAAATGTGATCGTACTGAATGATGAAGTGAATGGAAATTTTGCACATAATCCTGAACCCTTGCCGCAACATTTGTCGGAGTTAAGCCGTGAAGTTGTAAAACAAAATGCACATCTGGGAATTGCAGTTGATCCTGATGTGGATCGTTTATGTTTTGTTTGTGAAGACGGTTCAATGTTTGGCGAGGAATATACACTTGTTGCCATTGCTGATTATATATTGGGTAAAAGAAAAGGTAATACAGTAAGCAATATGAGCAGTACCCGGGCATTAAAAGATATAACAATAAAGCATGGCGGCGAATATTTTTCATCCGCAGTGGGAGAGGTGAACGTGGTAAAGAAAATGAAAGAAGTAAATGCAGTGATCGGCGGCGAAGGAAATGGCGGCATTATTGTTCCGGATTTTCATTATGGCCGCGATGCATTGATAGGAATTGGTTTGTTCTTAAGTCATCTTGCCAATCAAATGTTTGGTGCAAAATCGTTGCGTGGTTTATATCCTGATTATTTTATTTCAAAAAATAAAATTGAATTAAATAATGGGGTGGATGTGAAAGCAATCTTTGAAAAAATAAAAAAGAAGTATAAAAAGAATCCGATCAATACTGAAGATGGAATAAAAATAGAATTTGATAATGATTGGGTGCATCTCCGCACTTCAAATACGGAACCTATCATCCGCATATATGCTGAAAGTGATTTTGAAACAAAGGCAAATCATATTGCTACACGCATCATGCAAGATATTGGGGAGTTTATGTGATTATAAGCAGCGGTTACTATTCATTTTTTGGAAATCTAAACTCCGGTCTTTGAGTTTTTTGGTTTTTCAGGTTGTTTTTTAGGCTGAACAGGTGGTTTATTTGTTTTGATCACTGCTCTGATGATGTCAATTACTGCGGTGCCGATACCTAATCGCTGTGCATTCGTAAAAGCAGGTATTGCTTGTTGCCCGGTAGGATCAAAAACCACATGCTCATTGTTCAGTTTGTTATCTGCATCAAGTAAGTCGGTAGGTACATACACCTGGATTTTTACTTTTTTATAGCTCTCAGGAAAATATCGGACATAATAATTTTCTTTTTGTTTATACCATTGGTCGTATTTCACACCTTTCCTTATAATTTTTGATTGTTCACTTCGTACAGCTATTCTTTCGTATGCTTCGTAAGAATGTACACTTGTTTCAAATAATTTTTTGATATCATTATTTGCATTCAATAACCCGGTTGAGTAAGAAACGTTTTTGATAACACCCAGCACTCCACCTTTCAATTCAAATATCTGTTTCTGTGTTAAAAGCTTTGCAGCATCATTTTGCACTGCATAAGAAAGACTATTGAAATTTGAACCACTTACGATCGACCATAAAAGCAATTGAATGTTTTTCTGATCAATATCTTTTTTTTCTTTTGAATTGAGCAGCACTGTTTGAACGATGTCGCTTCGGTAACCTGTAACCGGGCCCTGCAAATAGGCATCGCCCTGCCTGGGATCTGGTGTGCCTGGTTGTAAACAATAGGTTTTGAATTCTGCTTCATAAAAACCCGGCTTCAATACAAATCC
>Ga0209797_10000282_pt1 | contig 24862 bp, 23 predicted proteins | sample DOMMetBare3Fresh_2_FD_187472 | JGI IMG/M metagenome (GOLD analysis project Ga0209797, IMG submission 187472) | Wetland sediment microbial communities from St. Louis River estuary, USA, under dissolved organic matter induced mercury methylation -... | ecosystem: Environmental > Aquatic >... | reverse complement strand
TCCTCTACGAAGAGCAGACGCGGCGCGGCATCAGCCTGGCGCACTGGGAAGAGTTCGAGGACGTGGCCGACCACTGCACGGTGTGCCACAAGTGCCTGTCACCTTGTCCGGTCAAGATCGACTTCGGCGATGTGTCGATGAACATGCGCAACCTGCTGCGCAAGATGGGCCACAAGACCTGGCGCCCGGGCAACGCGGCGGCGATGTTCTTCCTGAACGCCACCAACCCGCAGACGATCAAGCTGATGCGCAGCGCGATGGTCGATGTCGGGTTCAAGGTGCAGCGCTTCGCCAATCAGATGCTGCGCCTGGCGGCCAAGCGCCAGACCGAGGCGCCACCGGCCACGGTCGGCACCGCGCCGATCAAGGAGCAGGTGATCCACTTCATCAACAAGAAGATGCCCGGCGGCCTGCCCAAGAAGACGGCGCGCGCGCTGCTCGACATCGAGGACGCGCACTACGTGCCGATCATCCGCGATCCGGCGGCGACGACGGCCGAGACGGAGGCGGTCTTCTATTTCCCCGGCTGCGGCAGCGAGCGGCTGTTCAGTCAGGTCGGCCTGGCCACGCAGGCGATGCTCTGGCATGCCGGCGTGCAAACCGTGCTGCCACCGGGCTACCTGTGCTGCGGCTATCCGCAGAGGGGCTCCGGCCAGTTCGACCGTGCCGACAAGATCATCACCGACAACCGCGTGCTGTTCCATCGCGTGGCCAACACGCTGAACTACCTCGACATCAAGACCGTGGTCGTGTCCTGCGGCACCTGCTACGACCAGCTGCAGGGCTACCGCTTCGAGGACATCTTCCCGGGCAGCCGCATCGTCGACATCCACGAGGTCCTGCTCGAGCGGGGCATCAAGCTCGAGGGCAAGGGGGCCTACCTGTACCACGACCCTTGCCACAGCCCGATGAAACTGCAGGATCCGATGAAGACGGTCAGGGCGCTCGTCGGCAATCAGGTGATGAAGAGCGATCGCTGCTGCGGCGAAAGCGGCACCCTGGGCGTCACGCGGCCGGACATTTCCACGCAGGTGCGTTTCCGCAAGGAAGAAGAGCTGCGCAAGAACGAGGCCGCACTGCGCGCGAGCGGCGCGGTCGCACAGCGCGACGACATCAAGATCCTCACCTCGTGCCCGAGTTGCCTGCAGGGCCTGCAGCGCTACGGCGCCGACCTGAACAACGGCCTGCTCGAAGCCGACTACATCGTGGTCGAGATGGCGCGCCGGATTCTCGGCGAGAGCTGGATGCCCGACTACGTCGCGCGGGCCAACGCGGGCGGGATCGAACGAGTCCTGGTCTGATTCAGACCACGCGCAGCGGCGTGGCCTTCTCGCGCCGATGCAGCGCTTCGGCCTTGCCCGAAGGCACGTACAGCGACGCACGGAAGGCCTGCTCGTCTTGGCCGCGGGTGTCCAGGGCCCACTGCAGCAGGTCGGCGCCGGTCATCGGTCGCGCGAACAGGAAGCCCTGCATCTCGTCGCACTCGAGTTCAGTGAGGATCTGCCGCTGGCGCATGGTCTCGACGCCTTCGGCGACCACCCGCTTGCCCAGCGCGTGGGCCAGTTTCACCACGGCGTTGACGACGGCGCGTGCATCGGCGCTGCGCTCCAGGTCCAGGACGAAGCTGCGATCGATCTTGATCTCGCGTGCCGGCAAACGCCGCAGGTAGGCCAGGCTCGAATAGCCGGTGCCGAAGTCGTCGATCGACATGTGCACGCCGATCTGCCCGAGTTGCGCCATGGTCGACTGGGTCGCGGCGGTGTTCTCCATCGCCAGCGTCTCGGTGATCTCGCAGGTCAGTCGCGACGGCTCGACGCGGTGCAGTTCGAGTGCAGAGCGGATGCGCGCGGCCAATTCGGGTTCGCGCAGGTGCTGCGCCGACAGGTTGATGGCCACTCGCATGCTCAGGCCATGGTCCATCCACACACGTGCCTGCCGGCAGGCGCTGTCGATCACCCATTCGCCCAGGCGCGCGACCAGGCCGAAGCGTTCGGCCAGCGCCACGAAGGTGGCGGGTGAAACGTCGCCGCGCACAGGATGGCGCCACCGCAGCAGCGCTTCGGCCGCCGTGACCTGTCCGCTGCGCGCGTCGATCTTCGGTTGGTACGCCAGCTCCAGGGCGCCCTGGTCGAGCGCCTGGCGAAAATCGCGCAGCAACTCGAAGTCCTGCGCCAGGTCTTCGTCGAGGTCGCTGCTGTAGTAGGTCGCGCGCCCGCCACCGCCTCGCTTGGAGGCCTTGACGGCCATCTCGGCGCGCGCGATCAACATGTCCGCTGCGCCGTGATCAGGGTACAGGGCCGTGCCGACCGAGCCGGTCAGTTCGATCACCCGCGTTCCCACCCGAAGCGGCCGGCTGACCGCTTGCACCACCCGTTCGGCCAGGCGGTCGAGGGCATCGCGAGTGGCGCTGCCGGCCAGCAGCAGCGCGAATTCGTCAGCGCTGCTGCGCACCAGCATGTCACCGGTGCCGATCAGGCCCGCCAGGCGCTGCGCCGTGCGCTTGAGCAGCTGGTCGCCGACACTGTGGCCGAAGGTCGCATTGACGGCCTTGAATCCGTCCAGGTTGACCACCATCAACGCCAGGCCACCGCGTCCGGCATCGCAGCGCTGGGCTTCCTTGGTCAGCCTGGCATCCAGCGCGAGGCGGCTGGGCAAGCCTGTCAAGGCGTCGAGTTGCGCAAGGCGGCTGTCCGGGCTCTGTACCAGGCTGCGCTGGCGGCGCAACTGCCGCAGGCTGGTGGCAAGCAGTGCGCCCATCACCACCAGCAGGCCCATCGGCAACAGGAGCGGATCGAGCGCGGCGGGAGCCGCCGCTTTGCGCTCACAGACGGCCGTCAACACGGCTGCGGCAGACAGTGCCGCCATGGCCCTCAGCGCTCGGCCCGTCAGGCCCTGGCGCAGCGGCGCGTTCAGCCATCGCAGGGTCAGAGCCAGCAGTGCCGCGGCGAACATCAACCCAACCGGCGACCAGTGCAGTCCTTCGCCAGGCGCCATGTGCATGAGCGCCACGCCGGAACAGGCCCCCAGCAACGTCATGCCCAGGCCCAGGAGGTGCTCGCGCCGGTACCAGGGCATTCGCATGCCGAGGCGCGCGCCATGGGCCGTGATCGTGGCCGCTGCGCCCAGCAGGACGTCCAACGTCGACCAACTTTCGGTGAGGCGGGACTGCCACAGGTGCGTGGGCCACCAGATGGCGGCAGCACCCATCAGCGTGGCCAGCCAGCGGGCGCGTTGTGCCAGGCGTTCGCCGGAGGCCTGGCTCTGATCGCCCAGGTCGGCCGCGACCCAGAACAGGGCCACGCACAGCGCGATCGAGCTGAGCGTGTTCCAGAGATCGGGCGACAGGAATTGCATCGAGTGGGGGACGCCACGCAGGCGTTGTGCGCCAGGCCAGCGTATTGTTCTTGCCCTGGCCCCACTGTCTCGGCTCGTGCTGCCCGGCGGCGTGAACTCCTGACGCCAATACGATCCCAGGCCCCTGGATATACCCCCACGGCTACACTTTTGACATGACCGACAAGCCCCGTCCGACCGCACTGACCGTGCACCAGCAGTCGCGGCTGCTCGAGATTGCCTTCGACGATGGCGCGAGTTTTCGCATCCCGATCGAGCTGATGCGCGTGTACTCGCCATCGGCCGAGGTGCAGGGACATGGGCCGGGGCAGGAGGTGCTGCAGACCGGCAAGCGCGAGGTCGGCATCGATGCGCTCGAGGCGGTCGGCCATTACGCGGTGCAGCCGACGTTCAGCGACGGCCACAGCTCGGGCATCTTCTCCTGGGACTACCTGTACCACCTGGGCGCCGAGCAGGATCGCCTGTGGCGCGAGTACGAGACGCGGCTGGCGACGGCCGGCGTGTCGCGCGACGCGCCGATGCCCGAAGCCGCCGGTGGCGCCTGCGGACATCACTGAGCGCATGAGCGAGCCACCAACCCGGACCCATTTCGGCTTCGAGCAGGTGCCCGAGGCCGAGAAGGCGCGGCGAGTGCGCGGCGTGTTCGATGCCGTGGCGGGCAAGTACGACCTGATGAACGACCTGATGTCGCTCGGCCTGCACCGCGTCTGGAAGACCTATGCGGTCGCGGTGGCTCAGGTGCGCGAAGGCGACCATGTGCTCGACGTGGCCGCCGGCACCGGCGACCTGACTCGCGCGTTCGCGCGCCGCGTCGGCGCCAAGGGCCTGGTGCTGCACAGCGACATCAACGAGGCCATGCTGCGCCAGGGTCGCGACCGCCTGCTCGACGACGGCGTGGTCGTGCCCTCGCTGCTGGCCGACGCGCAGGCCTTGCCGCTGCCCGACGCCTGCATGGACGTGGTGAGCGTGGCGTTCGGCCTGCGCAACATGACGCACAAGGACCGGGCGCTGGCCGAGATGGCGCGCGTGCTCAAGCCCGGTGGACGCCTGCTGGTGCTGGAATTCTCCCGGGTCGCCGCGCCGCTGGCCCCGCTGTACGACTGGTACTCTTTCAACGTGCTGCCGCGCCTGGGTCAGTGGATCGCCGGCGATGGCGCCAGCTACCGGTACCTGGCCGAATCGATCCGCATGCACCCCGACCAGGCCACGCTCAAGGACATGATCAAGGCGGCCGGCTTCGGCCATGTGGACGTGCACGACCTGGCTGGCGGCGTGGTGGCGTTGCATTTGGGCATCCGCTGTTGACCACCCGGCTATGCGATCAGGGGGAGCAGGGGTACACAACGTGCCGATCCTGCTACACAATGTTGCCGTTACTGTCGTGACCCGAGCCTGCGAGTCCCGCCACTTGCGACGCCAACGACCATGACCGCACCAATGCCCCCCAAGAAGCCCGAGCCTCTGGATGCGCTCGAGTTCGAGATCACGGATTTCGACGCCGCCCGGCGCGCACTCGACGAGCTGCCGCCCGGCGTGGCCCAGGTGCAGCGCCTGAACAGTGGCTTCGGCGACTGGGAGGGCCAGCGCCGCCGTCCGCTGCCTTCCGATCGCGCCTTGACCGGCGAGGCGATGGACTGGGTGGTTCAACTGCCGCCGGCCTTGCGCCCGCACTCCACCTGCGAGCAGTTCCCGCGCGTGGCCAATGCGCTGGCCGCTTCGTGGTCGGACGTGCCGTTCAGCATGAACGTGATCGACCACATGATCCACGACTATCGCGGCGGGCGGCGCGGCTTCCCGGCGGCCGTGCAGGCCGAGTTGCAGGAACTCTACGCCTACCAGGCTGCGCGCCAGCGCCGCTGATCAGGGCGACCGCGCGTTCGCGGCGTCGTATCCGTGCGGGTTGCGCTGCTGCCAGCGCCAGCTGTCGGCGCACATCCGATCGAGGTCATGGTGGGTGCGCCAACCCAGCCGCTGCAGTGCCAGCGCCGGGTCGGCGACGCTGACCGCCACGTCACCGGGGCGTCGGGCAACGATGTCGTAGGCGACCGTGCGACCGCTGGCGCGTTCGTAGGCGCGCACGACCTCGAGCACGCTGTGGCCGGTGCCACTGCCCAGGTTGACCGTGAACGAGGCGGGCGAATCGAACAGTTGCCGTAGCGCTGCGACATGGCCTTCGGCCAGGTCGCACACGTGGATGTAGTCGCGCACGCCGGTGCCGTCGGGCGTGGCGTAGTCACCACCGAACACCTGCAGCCGCGCCCGCGTGCCGGCGGCCACCTGCGCCACGTAGGGCATCAGGTTGTTGGGCGTGCCGCGCGGGTCTTCGCCGATCAGCCCGCTGTCGTGTGCGCCCACCGGATTGAAATAGCGCAGGCAGGCGGTCTGCCAGCGCGCATCCGCAAGTCCCAGGTCGGCCAGGATCTGCTCGGACATCGCCTTGGTGTGGCCGTACGGGTTGGTGGCCGCGACAGGCGTGTCTTCCGGGATCGGCACGCGTTGCGAGGCACCGTAGACGGTTGCGCTGCTGGAGAACACGAAGCGCGTCGCGCCCGCACTGCACATCGCGGCGCAGACTGCGACCAGGCCCCCGAGGTTGTTGGCGTAGTAGCGCAGCGGATCGGCCACCGACTCGCCCACCGCCTTGGCCGCCGCGAAGTGCACGCAGGCGTCGATGCGGTGGCGCTCGAACAACGACGCCAGCGCCGCGCGGTCGCAGACGTCGAGCCGCTCGAACAGCGACGCATGGCCGAGCAGTGTTTCCAGGCGCTCCAGCACGCGCGGCGAGCTGTTGCTGAAGTCGTCGACGCCGATCACCCGAAAGCCTGCCTGTGCCAGAGCCAGCCAGGTATGGCTGCCGATGTAGCCGGCCGCGCCGGTCAGCAAGACGAGAGGTGCCATGTTGTCGGTGAAGTCGAGCGGGCGATTCTGATGGATGGTGCATTGCGCATGCGGTTGACGGCCGAGGCGCGCAACGATGCCCTGCCTACAATGCGTGCAAATGTTGCAGTCCGTCGGTGCCACGATACTGCCCGCGGTGCAAGCGCGGCTGGTGCTGATCGTCAATCACGTGCTCGCGCGCGAGCCCCAGGCCGGCGAGCGCATGCGAGCCCATGCAGGGCGCGTGCTGCGTATCGAGTGGTCGGGGCTACCGTCGTGGCTGCCGCCGCTTCCGTCGGCCAGCGTGCGCGTGACACCGGTGGGCTGGTTCGAACTTGACACCGCGGCCGAGCCTGCGAGCGCCGACCTGACGCTGCGCGTGGCGGCGCCGGGTCCGGCTCAAGTGCTGGCTGCGCTGGGCGGCGATGCCAGACCCCAGGTGCAAGTCGATGGCGACGCGGCCCTGGCTGGCGATGTGCAGTGGCTGGTGGCCAACCTGCGCTGGGACATCGAGGCCGACCTCGCCGACGTGATCGGGCCGATGGCTGCGCATGAGCTGATGCGCGTCGGCCGTGGGGCGGCCTCCGTCCTTCGCCGCTGGGTCCCGGTGGCGAGCGCCGAGGAGACGCCCCCGCGATGAGGCAACTCGCGCGCGCGCTGTTCATCGCATGGACGCTGCTGCGCTTCGGGATCGACGACCTCGCGTTGTCGGGCCTGCGCCAGCGCTGGGTGCGCGCGCTGGCCTGGCTGGCGATGGTGGGCCGTCGCTTCGACGAACCGCGCGGGGTGCGGCTGCGCCTGGCGCTCGAACGCCTGGGCCCGATCTTCGTCAAGTTCGGCCAGGTGCTGTCGACGCGGCGCGACCTGCTGCCACCCGACATCGCCGACGAGCTGGCCCGCCTCCAGGACCGCGTGCCGTCCTTTCCCGGCGCGCAGGCGGCGGCGATCGTCGAGCGTGAGCTGGGCCGTCCGGTGGCCGACACCTTCGCCACCTTCGACACCGAGCCGGTGGCCAGCGCATCGATCGCCCAGGTTCACTTCGCGACGCTCAAGGACGGCCGCGAGGTGGCGGTCAAGGTGCTGCGACCGGGCATGCTGCGCGCGATCGACAGCGACCTTGCCTTGCTGCACCGCCTGGCGCGCTGGGTCGAGCGGGTCAGCGACGACGGCAGGCGCCTCAAACCGCGCGAGGTGGTGGCCGAGTTCGACACCTACCTCCACGACGAGCTCGACCTGGTCCGCGAAGCGGCCAACGCCGCGCAATTGCGCCGCAACATGGCGGGCCTGGCGCTGGTCGAGATCCCCGAGATGCACTGGGACCTGTGCACGCAGAAGGTGATGGTGATGCAGCGCATGAGTGGCATCCCGATCAGCCAGGTGGAGCGGCTGCGCGAAGCGGGCATCGATTTCAAGCGCCTGTCGCGCGACGGCGTGACGATCTTCTTCACCCAGGTCTTCCGCGACGGCTTCTTCCATGCCGACATGCACCCGGGCAATATCCAGGTCAGCGTCGACGAGAAGACCTTCGGACGCTACATCGCGCTGGACTTCGGCATCGTCGGCACCCTCACCGACAACGACCGCGACTACCTGGCGCAGAACTTCCTCGCCTTCTTCCGGCGCGACTACAAGCGCGTGGCCCAGCTGCACATCGAGAGCGGCTGGGTTCCGCCGGCCACGCGCGTGGACGCGCTGGAGTCGGCGATCCGCACGGTGTGCGAGCCCCTGTTCGACCGGCCGTTGAAGGACATCTCGCTCGGCCAGGTGCTGCTGCGGTTGTTCCAGACCTCGCGTCGCTTCAACGTGCAGATCCAGCCGCAACTCGTGCTGCTGCAGAAGACGCTGCTCAATGTCGAAGGGCTGGGCCGCCAACTCGATCCCGAACTCGACTTGTGGAACACGGCCAAGCCCTTTCTCGAGCGCTGGATGAGCGAGCAGGTCGGCTGGGCCGGACTGGCCGACCGGCTGAAGGACGAGGCGCCGCGCTATGCCAAGCTGCTGCCCGAGCTGCCGCGCCTGGTGCACGATGCACTGCAACCGCGCGAGGACGCGGCGCTGATGGAGGCGTTGCTGGCCGAACAGCGCCGCACCAACCGCCTTCTGCGCGGCGTGCTGTGGGTCGGGGTCGGCTTCGTCGGCGGGCTGCTGGTTGCGCAGATCCTGTTGCGCTTCGGCTCCCTTTTGCGGTGATTCCCGAGATGGGTTGCGAGGATCGGCCCTAAACTCGCGCCCGCGCTGAAATCACCACTCCGGAGCCCGCCGTGCTGATCACCTTCGTCGTTGCCTATCTGCTGGTCACCATCGCGATCGGCTTGATCGCCGCACGGCGCGTCCACGGCGCCCGCGACTTCCTGGTCGCCGGGCGTTCGCTGCCGCTGTACATGAACGTGGCCACCGTGTTCGCCACCTGGTTCGGCGCCGAGACGGTGCTGTCGGTCTCGGCCACCTTCGCCAAGGACGGTCTGCACGGCATCCCGGGCGACCCCTTTGGCGCGTCGGCCTGCCTGGTGATCGCTGCACTGCTGTTCGCCAAGCTGTTCTATCGCATGAACCTGTTGACCATTGGCGACTTCTACAAGCAGCGCTACGGCAAGGGCGTCGAGGTACTGACCAGCGTGGCCATCGTGTTGTCCTACCTCGGCTGGACCTCGGCGCAGATGACAGCACTCGGTTTGGTCATTGCCACGCTGTCGGGCGGGGCGATCGATCTCAACACCGCCATCATGCTCGGCGCCGGCGTGGTGCTGATCTACACCATCTTCGGCGGCATGTGGTCGGTGGCCTTCACCGACCTGTTCCAGACGGTCGTTATCCTGATCGGCCTCACGCTGGTGGCCATCCTGGTCGGCGACCTGGCCGGCGGCGCCGGCAAGGTGATCTCGCAGGCTGCCGCCGACGGCAAGCTGGTGATGTTTCCGGCCGACATGGACGCTGCGGCCTGGTGGGCGATGGCCGGCGCCTTCTTCGCATTTGCCTTTGGCTCGGTGCCGCAGCAGGACGTCTTCCAGCGAATGACCAGCGCCAAGGACGAAAAGACGGCGGTGCGCGGCACGCTGATCGGCGGCGCGATCTACTTCTGCTTCGCCTTCGTGCCGATCTTCATCGCCTACGGGGCGCTGGTGGCCGACCCCTCGATGAAGGCGCTTTTCGGCGCCGAGGATGCGCGCGACGTGCAGCGCATCCTGCCCGATCTGGTGCTCGGCAAGATGCCGCTGTGGGCACAGATCATGTTCTTCGGCGCGCTGCTGTCGGCGATCCTGTCCACCGCCAGTGGCGCCTTGCTCGCGCCGTCGGCGTTGTTCTCGGAGAACGTGCTGCGCCCCTTCGTGCCGCACATGGGCGACAAGCAACTGCTACTGACGACGCGGATCATCCTGGTGACGTTCACCGCCGGCGCGCTGCTGTTCGCGCTGAACAGCAAGTCCACGATGTACGAGATGGTGCAGAACGCCTACAACGTGACGCTGGCCGGCGCCTTCATTCCTTTGCTGGCCGGGGCCTACTGGAAGAAGGCGACCACGCAGGGGGCCCTGCTTTCGATCATCCTGGGCATCGGCACCTGGCTGGCCGCCAACACCGTAGCGCCGGCAGCCATGGTGCCGCCCAACCTGGTGGGACTCTTCGCCTCGATCATCGGCATGTTGATGGGTTCTTTGGCGCCGCAGCTGATCGGCAACCAGGGCCATTCGATCGAGACGGCATTGCGCCACGCGGCGCATCCGGCTGGCAGCAAGGCCCACCACTGACCGCGGCCGGCCGTGCAGGGCCGGCCTTCTATAATTTGCGGTTCTGCCCGAGGGTTTGAACCATGCCGATCTACGCCTATCGCTGCGCCGCCTGCGGCCATGCGAGAGACGTGCTCCAGAAGCTGTCCGACGCGCCGCTTGCCGATTGCCCGGCCTGCGGCGAGCCGCGCTTCGAAAAGCAGGTGACGGCGGCGGGCTTTCAACTCAAGGGCTCGGGCTGGTACGCCACGGACTTCCGCAACGGCCAGTCCAACAAGCCCGCCACCAAGGCCGATGGCCCGACCGATGCCAAGCCGGCGTCGGACGGCGCAGCAGCGACTGCGCCTGCAGCCGGCGCGAGCGCAGCGCCCGCGGCTTCACCGGCGCCCGCAGCGGCGGCTGCAGCGCCCCCCGCGAGTTCGACGTCGTGAAGAAATATCTGATCGCCGGCCTGCTGGTCTGGCTGCCGCTGGCCATCACCGTGTGGGTGTTGCAGGCGGTGCTGGGCATGATCGGCGATGTCTTCGGATGGTTCCTGACGGCCACGCAGACCGTCTTGCCTGAAGACGCGCGGGCGCCGATCGAGACCTTGCGCCATGTTCCGGGCCTGGGCGTCCTGGTAATGCTGCTGCTGCTGCTGGCGACCGGCGTCTTCGCCGCGAACATGGTCGGCCAGTGGTGGCTGCGCCAGGGCGGCCTGCTGCTGCAACGCATTCCGATCGTCAAGTCGATCTACAGCTCGGTCAAGCAGGTCAGCGACACGCTGTTCTCGTCCAGCGGCAACGCCTTTCGCGAGGCCGTGCTGGTGCAGTACCCGCGAGAGGGCTCGTGGACCATCGCCTTCGTCACGGGCAAGCCCGGCGGCGAGGCCGCGCGGCACCTGACCGGCGACTACGTGAGCCTGTACGTGCCGACCACACCGAACCCGACCTCGGGATTCTTCCTGATGGTGCCGCGCACCGACGTCGTCGCCCTGAGGATGAGCGTTGACGAGGCCCTGAAGTACATCATCTCGATGGGCGTCGTGGCGCCGCCAGCCCCATTGCGAAATTGACCCGGCCGGACGCGCGGCGGGCGTTCGGCCTCTGAAGGCGCCATCCCTTCCTGCTACTCACGGCTGCAACGATGCAGCCGGAGCCCCCCACCGGAGTTCATTGCCATGCGAACCACCTATTGCGGACTCGTCAGCGAAACGCTGATGGATCAGACCGTCACCCTCATGGGCTGGGCCCACCGCCGCCGCGACCACGGCGGCGTGATCTTCATCGACCTGCGCGACCGCGAGGGGCTGGTGCAGGTCGTCTGCGATCCGGATCGTGCCGAGACCTTCAAGACCGCCGAGGGCGTGCGCAACGAGTTCTGCCTCAAGGTCACCGGCCGCGTGCGCGCGCGCCCGGCCGGCACCGACAACAGCAACCTCGTCAGCGGCACGATCGAGGTGCTGGCGCATGAGCTCGAGGTGCTGAACCCCAGCGTCACGCCGCCGTTCCAGCTCGACGACGAGAACCTGTCGGAGACCGTGCGCCTGACGCACCGCGTGCTCGATCTGCGCCGCCCGGCGATGCAGCGCAACCTGAGGCTGCGTCACCGCGTGGCGATGGAGGTGCGCAGGTTCCTCGACGCCAACGGCTTCATCGACATCGAGACCCCGATGCTGACCAAGAGCACGCCCGAGGGTGCGCGCGACTACCTCGTGCCCTCGCGCGTGCACGACGGCCTGTTCTTCGCGCTGCCGCAGTCGCCGCAGCTGTTCAAGCAGTTGCTGATGATCGCGGGCTTCGACCGCTATTACCAGATCGTCAAGTGCTTCCGCGACGAGGACTTGCGCGCCGACCGGCAGCCCGAGTTCACGCAGATCGACATCGAGACGTCCTTCCTCGCCGAGGACGAGATCCGCACCATGTTCGAGGGCATGATCCGCAGCACCTTCCATCACGCGATCGGCGTCGCGCTGCCGTCCTTCCCGGTGATGACCTGGGCCGACGCGATGCGCCGTTTCGGCTCGGACAAGCCCGACCTGCGCGTCAAGCTCGAGTTCACCGAACTGACCGACGCCGTGAAGGACGTCGACTTCAAGGTCTTCGCGAACGCGGCCAACATGAAGGACGGCCGCGTCGTTGCGCTGCGCGTGCCCGGAGGGGCCGAGATGAGCCGCGGCGAGATCGACGGCTACGGCGAGTTCGTGAAGATCTACGGCGCCAAGGGCCTGGCCTGGATCAAGGTCAACGACGTGGGTGCCGGCCGCGACGGCCTGCAGTCGCCGGTCGTCAAGAACCTTCACGACCGGGCCCTGGCCGCGATCATGGAGCGCAGCGGCGCGCGCAGCGGCGACGTGATCTTCTTCGGCGCCGACCGTGCCAAGGTGGTCAACGACGGCATGGGCGCGCTGCGCGTGAAGATCGGGCACAGCGAGTTCGGCCGCACCAAGGGCCTGGCCCAGGGCGACTGGGAGCCGCTGTGGGTGGTCGACTTCCCGATGTTCGAATACGACGAGGACGGCCAGCGCTGGAGCGCGATGCACCACCCGTTCACGAGCCCCAAGGATGGACACGAGGATTGGCTCGAGAACGATCCGGGGCGCTGCATCGCCAAGGCCTACGACGTGGTCTTGAATGGCGTCGAACTCGGCGGCGGCTCGGTGCGGATCCACCGCGAGGACGTCCAGAGCAAGGTCTTCCGCGCCCTGAACATCGGGCCCGATGAGGCCCGCGCAAAGTTCGGTTTCCTGCTCGATGCGCTGCAGTACGGCGCGCCGCCACACGGCGGCATCGCGATCGGCCTGGATCGTTTCGTGATGCTGATGACCGGCGCCGACAGCCTGCGCGACGTGATCGCCTTCCCGAAGACGCAGCGTGCGCAGGACCTGCTGACCGACGCACCGGGGCCGGTCGACGAGAAGCAGTTGCGCGAGCTGCACATCCGGCTGCGCAATCCGCAATCGACCCACTGATCGTGCGCGTGGGCCGGCTCGATGACCCCGCGCACGACCGTGAGGTCGGTGCGCGCGACGAGACGCTGGACACGACGCGCATCGACGACACGCGCATCCGCGCGGTGCGCCCGCTGGTGTCGCCGGCCATCGTGCTCGACGAGGCGCCGGTCACGGCCACGGTGGAAGCCCTGGTCGAGGCGACGCGCGAACGCATCGCCGACGTGCTGCACGGCCGCGATGACCGCGTGGTGGTCGTGGTCGGTCCCTGTTCGATCCACGACCACGATCAGGCGATCGAGTACGCGCGCCGGCTGAAGGACGCCGCCGACGAGCTGGGCGACGCGTTGATCACGGTCATGCGCGTGTACTTCGAGAAGCCGCGCACCACGGTGGGCTGGAAGGGCTACATCAACGATCCGCGGCTCGACGGCAGTTGCCGCATCAACGAGGGCCTGCGGCGCGCCCGCGACCTGCTGCTGGCGATCAGCGAGCTCGGCCTGCCGGCGGGCACCGAGTTCCTCGACCTGCTGTCGCCCCAGTACGTGGCCGACCTGATCGCCTGGGGTGCGATCGGTGCACGCACCACGGAAAGCCAGAGCCACCGCCAGCTCGCCTCGGGTCTGTCGTGCCCGGTGGGTTTCAAGAACGGCACCGACGGCAGCGTTCAGGTGGCCGCCGACGCGATCGTCGCCGCGCGGGCCAGCCACTCCTTCATGGGCATCACGAAGATGGGCGTTGCGGCCATCTTCGAGACCCGTGGCAATCAAGACGGCCACGTCATCCTGCGTGGCGGGCGCACGCCGAACCACGACGCGGCCCACGTCGATGCCGCCTGCGCGGTGCTGCGCGCCGCCGGGCTGCGCGAACAGGTGATGATCGACTGCTCGCACGCCAACTCCGGCAAGCAGCATCGGCGCCAGATCGACGTGGCGCAAGGCATTGCGCAGCGCGTCGCCGCCGGCGAGCGACGCGTCGTCGGCGTGATGATCGAGAGCCACCTCCACGAAGGGCGGCAGGACCTGAAACCCGGCAAGCCACTCCTGCACGGCGTGAGCATCACGGATGCCTGCCTGGGCTGGGACGACACGCGCAGCGCCCTGGATGCGCTGGCAAGCGCCGTCCGGGCGCGGCGCTCGGCGTTGTCCTGACGCCCGCCGCGGCGGCTATGCTTGCTCGCGTGAGTGCAGCGCCATCGAAGATTCCCGAGTCGGTCCTGGTCGTGATCCACACGCCGTCGCTCGACGTGCTGCTGATCGAGCGCGCCGACAAGCCCGGCTACTGGCAGAGCGTCACCGGATCGAAGGATGCGCCCGACGAGGCGCTGGTCGATACCTGCGTGCGCGAGGTGGCCGAAGAGACGGGCATCGCCATCGGCAGTCGTGAGGTCCCGCTGACGGCGCTGCGCGACTGGCGTCTGTCGAACGTGTACGAGATCTACCCGGTCTGGCGTCACCGCTACGCACCCGGCGTCACCCACAACACCGAGCATGTGTTCGGCTTGTGCGTTCCGGCCGGCACGCCGGTGCGCCTGAATCCGCGCGAGCACCTGGCCCATGCATGGTGGCCCTGGCGAGAGGCGGCCGATCGCTGCTTCTCGCCCTCGAATGCCGAGGCGGTGCTGATGCTTCCGCGTTTCGCGCCATGAAGCCGTACGCGGCCAGCCAGTTGCCGCCGGCCACCGAGTCGGGCAACCGCCTGCGCGTGGCCACCTACAACATCCACAAGGGCGTGCGCGGCATGGGGCCGCGCAAGCGCCTGGAGATCCACAACCTCGGCCTGGGCATCGAGGCGCTCGACGCCGATCTGGTGTTCCTTCAAGAGGTGCGCCTGTATCACGCCGGCGACGCGCGGCGTTTCAGCCGCACGGGGCTCGGCTGGCCCGACGAAGGCCAGGCCGAGTTCCTCGCACCCGAGGGCTATGCGGTGGCCTACCGCAGCAGCGCAATCACGCGCCACGGCGAGCATGGCAACGCGTTGCTGTCGCGCTGGCCGTTGGGCGACGTCGGCCATCACGATGTCAGCGACCACCGCTTCGAGCAACGCGGCCTGCTGCACGTGCCGGTGCAATGGCAGGGTTGCACCGTGCACGCCGTCGTCGCCCACCTGGGCCTGATCCACGCCAGCCGCGTGCGCCAGGTGCAGCGCCTGGCCGACTTCATCGCCAACGAAGTGCCGGCCGATGTGCCGCTGGTCGTGGCCGGCGACTTCAACGACTGGGGCGAGCGCCTGGACGGCCCGATGCGGGAGATCGGCCTGGCGCGGGCGGTGGGTCAGCGCGCCCGACCCACCTTTCCGTCGCGCGTGCCGGTGTTCGCGCTCGACCGCATCTACACGCGCGCGATGAACTGTCGCTTCACACATGTGCCGCGCGGCAGCGCCTGGGCGCGCATGTCCGACCACCTGCCGCTGGTGGCGGAGTTCGACCTGTGAGCGACCTGGCGCCGCGCCGCCAGGATCGCGGACCCCAGTTCAGCGGCAACAACGCGGTGGCTTTGCTGGCCGGCGGCGATGAGTTGTTCCCGGCCATGTGCGAGGCGATCGCCAGAGCGGGACACGACGTGTGGCTGGCCACCTACATCTTTCACCACGACGAGGCCGCGCGCAGCATCGCCGATGCGCTGATCTCCGCGGCGCGGCGCGGCGTGCGCGTGCGCGTGGTGGTCGACGGTTTCGGCTCGAAGGCCAGCCTGCCGGTGCTGCAGTCCTGGTTCGAGGGCAGCGGCGTGGCGCTCGTCGTGTTTCGCCCGCTCGACCGCTGGACGGCATACCTGCAGCCCGGCCAGCTGCGCCGGCTGCACCAGAAGATGCTGGCGGTGGATGACGAACGCGCCTTCGTCGGCGGCATCAACATCATCGACGATCGAAACGACCTGAACCATGGCCGCTCCGAGGCGCCGCGGCTGGATTTCGCGGTCGCGCTGCGCGGCCCGATCGTCGAGCAGGTGGCGCAGACCACGCGTGCGATGTGGACGCGCGCGGCCTTCGGCCAGGAGTGGCGCGAGGAACTCGTCAACCTCGTGCGCAGCACCGAACCGGTGGCGGGCGCACGGGCCCTGTTGCAGCGTCTGCGCATCCTGCCGCGCACAGCAGCGCTGGCCGTCGACGACACGCCGCCGGTGCACGCCGCTTTCGTGGTGCGAGACAACCTGCGCCAGCGCCGTGCCATCGAGCGCGGCTACATCGAGGCACTGAAGAACGCGCGCTCGCGCATCGACATCGTCTGCCCGTATTTCTATCCCGGCCGCGCATTTCGCCGCACGCTGGGCCAGGCCGCGCGCCGCGGCGTGCGTGTGCGACTGCTGCTGCAGGGCAAGCTCGACTATCGCCTGGCCGGACTCGCGGCCCAGGTGTTGTATGACGAGCTGCTGGCCCATGGCGTGCAGATCTTCGAGTACACGCCGGCCTTCCTGCATGCCAAGGTCGCACTGGTCGATGACGACTGGGCCACCGTGGGCAGTTCGAACATCGACCCCCTGTCGCTGCTGCTGAACCTGGAGGCCAACGTGATCGTGTACGACGCGCCGTTCACGAATGCGCTGGCCGCGGCCTTCGACCGGGCGGTGGCCGTGTCGCGCGAGGTGACGGCCCCTCCGGTGGCCAGTGGCTGGGTCGCCGCGGCGCGGCGCGCCTTCGTGGCCTGGACCGCGCACTGGGTGCTGCGGCTGGCGGGCCTGTCCGGCCGCTACTGAAGGGCCCCCCCCGAAGCGGCTTCGCCGCTCCCCCCAGGGGGGAGCCGCTGGCGGACCGGCCAAGCCGGATCCGCGGCGGCTGCTTGGTGAGGTCGTCCGATGTACGCGTCGCGGGTCGAGCGCAACTCGGTGGAACAACTGAAGCGCTTCAGCGTATCGTCTTGCCGAAACAGACGCTGGTCGTGTCGCCGACGAAGCTGCCGTATGCCTTGGTGCGGCGCCAGCCGCTGGCCCGGTACAGCGCCATCGCAGGCTTCTGCTTGACGCCGGTCTCGAGCAGCAGCCGGCGATAGCCCAGGGCCAGCGCCTCGGCCTCCAGGCGCGCCAGCAGCGCCCGCGCGACGCCTTCGCGCCGTGCCACGCGCGTGACGAACATGCGTCGCACTTCGCCGGTGCCGGCATCGATGCGTCGCAGCGCGCCGCAACCCACCGCCACCCCCTCGCGCCAGGCCAGCAGATAGACCTCGCGCTCGCCCAGCGGCTCGTTGGTGGGGGCCGGGCTGTCGGACGAGAAGAGTTCGGGGTACAGCGCACGCGCCTCGATGCCGGCCTCGGCCAGCAAGGTCAGGGCCTGCAGATGCTGCGGATCCACGCGCTCGATGATCAGCGGCGGCGCTTCGGCCACGTTGTCAATGGCGGTCATGCCTCGGGCAAGGCGCTCGCGTGCAGGCACAGTGCCGAAAGTTCGCGCTCGACGTCCGGCGGAAACCCGCGCCGCCCGACCCGACGGTCGTTGAGCAGGTGCTCGAACATCTTGTCGCGAGCATGGACCTCGTGCCAGGCTCCGGCCAGCGCGTTGACGATGCGCGCGTAGCGCGCGATGGTGGCATGCGGGCGCAGTTGCTCGGGCAAGTCACCGAGCCAGGCCATCGCCTTGCCGGTCAATGCACGGTCGGTGGCCAGCGGGGCGCGGCGCACCTTCTCCCAGTATTGATCGTCGAGCAAGCGGGCCATGCCTTCGGGCAGTTCGTCCAGCGAGGCGCGCGCAGAGTCGATCGAGACGGGCTCGAACTCCATCAAGCCCGATTCGCTGGGGACGTATTTCTTCGTGGGGATCGGCATGGCGGTGCTGTTGCACGCCAATTGTGGTGGGCCGCCCGGCACGCCGAGCGGAAATGTGTCACGCAGCGGCGTGAATTCCTGCCTGCCGCAACGACGCATGCGCGGCCAGACGACCGACCTCGATGCCGCGCCAGTTGCGAAGTGTGACGTTCGACAGGCGTGCCAGGAGTGCCGCCTGCGCATCGTCACGCGCCGCCACGAAGCGCTCCAGCAACGCCGCCGTCGCCACCTCGCAGGCGCGCGCGGTGTTGCCGTCGTCCATCTTCAACGCGATGCCCAGCCCCTGCTCGGGCAGGGCCACGCAGTACATGCCCTCGGCGCCGACCTTGCAGAACACGCGCTCGCCGAAGCGTTCCATCACCAGGCTGTCCACGCGCCCGGTGCCTCCGACCATGAACGGCGCTGCCGCCACCGCCACGCGCAGGCGCCGCGCCGCGGCAGCGCGTCCCGGCGTCAGGCCCTGGCCGGTGGCCACGCGCGCGAAGGCGTGCGCGAGCCGGCGCAGTGCGATGCCGTAGGTGGGAATCGAGCAACCGTCGGTGGCGCGCGGTGCATCGGCCAGGCGAGCGCCGGTCGCGGCTTCGATCGCGGCGCCCACCTCGCGCATCACCGTGTGCTCGGGCGTCACGTATCCCGACAGGAAGCCGCGCGGATCGTGTCCCGCGGCCAGCACGCAGCCCAGGCAGACGAAGCCTGCATGCTTGCCCGAACAGTTGTTGTGCAGCGCGCTCGGCGATTCGCCCGCGGCCGCCAGGGCGCGCTTGGTCGCCTCGCTGTAGGGCCAATGCGTGCCGCACTCGAGCACGTTCGCATCCAGCCCGGCCTTGGCCAGCACCGCCGCGGCGGTGCGCGTGTGCTCGGCCTCGCCCTCGTGCGAGGCGCAGGCGAGCGCGAGCTCGGCGTCGCCGAGGCCGAAGCGCTCGGCCGCACCGCTCTCCACCAGCGGCAGCGCCTGCAGCACCTTGATCGCGGAGCGCGGATAGACCGGCCGCTCGATGTCGCCGGCCTGCTCCACCACCATGCCGGCGGCATCGACCACCGCATAAGCGCCGCGGTGGAAGGACTCGACGATGTCGCCGCGCCAGGCTTCGACGAGGACAGGGTGGGTGGTCATGGACGATCGTTGCGTTGTCTCGCGCTCGACTGTAGCGCGCACCGCGCCTGGGACAATCGGCCGATGCCTGTCACCGCCCTGGCTCTCGTGCTCGCCGCCGCGCTGCTGCACGCGAGCTGGAACCTGATCGTCAAGGCCAGCGGTGGCGACCACCGCTTCGCCTTCCTCACGGCCGCCGGCGTGGCGGTGGTGTGGGCGCCTGCAGCCTGGTGGTTCGGCGCCGAGGAACTGCCGCGCTGGGGCGCGGCGCAGTGGGGCATCGTCACGCTGAGCGCGCTCGTACACGTGGCCTACTACCTCACGCTGCTGCGCGGCTACCGCGAGGCCGACCTCACCGTGGTCTACCCGGTGGCCCGCGGCGGTGCGCCGCTGGTCACCGTGCTGGCGGCGGTGCTGTTGCTCGGCGAGCGCCTGAGCCTCGCGGCCACGCTCGGCGTGGCCGCCGTGTGCGGTGGCGTGTTCCTGATCGCCGGCGGCCCGGCGCTGTGGCGCAGGGGGCACGACGCCGCCGCGCACGCTCGCCTGCGCCAGGGCCTGGTCTGGGGCGGCGCCACCGGCCTGTGGATCGCCGGCTACAGCGTGATCGACGGCTACGCAGTGAAGGTGATGCTGATGGGTCCGGTGCTGTTCGACTACATGGGCAACGTGCTGCGCGTGCCGCTGCAGGCGCCGCTGGTGTGGCGCGAGCGCGCCACGCTGCCCGCGCTGATGCGCTCGCACTGGAAGCCGGCACTGGCCGTCACCGTGATGGGGCCGCTGGCCTACATCCTGGTGCTCTACGCGATCCAGCTCGCGCCGCTGTCGCACGTGTCGCCGGCGCGCGAAGTCTCGATGCTGTTCGCGGCGTTGATCGGTGGGAGGCTTCTCGGCGAAGCCGACCGCGGCCTGCGCATCGCAGGGGCATGTTGCATCGCTGTGGGCGTGAGCGCCCTCGCCGCGGCATAGTCGCCGCATGGACTCGGTTTCGCAGATTGCGCTCGGTGCCGCGGTCGGTGTCGCGGTCATGGGCCGCCGCACCGCCCTGTGGAAGGCTGCGGCCTGGGGCGCCGTGGCCGGCACCTTGCCCGACCTGGACGTCTTCATCGACCACGGTGACCCCATCTCCAACATGGTGCTGCACCGGGCCGAGACACACGCGCCGTTCTGGTTGACGCTGTTGTCGCTGCCGTTTGCGGCAGCCGTGGCGCGCCTGCACGGGCAGTGGGCCCTCTGGCGGCGCTGGTGGCTGGCGATCTGGTTGGCACTCGTCACGCACCCGCTGCTCGACGCCCTCACCATCTACGGCACGCAGATCGGCCTGCCGTTCACCAACCATCCGTTCGGTGTCGGCAGCGTCTTCATCATCGATCCGCTCTACACGGTGCCACTGCTGGTGGGCACCGGCATCGCGCTGCGAGGCGGCGCCGGGGCCCTGCGCGCCAACGCAGTCGGTCTCGTGCTGTCATGCCTGTACCTCGCATGGGGTGTGGGCGCGCAGGCACACGTGCAGCGCGTGGCCATCGCCTCGCTCGCGGCGCAGGGGCTCGAAGTCCAGCGCGTGCTGGTCACGCCCACCGCGTTCAATTCGGTAGCCTGGCGCGTGGTCGCGATGCAGCGCGACCACTACCTCGAGGGCTTCTACTCGCTGCTCGACAAGGCGCCGGCAGTCGCCTTCGACCGCTTCGAGCGTGGCGCCCCGCTCGAGGCCGAGCTTCAAGGAAGCAGCGCATTGCGGCGCATCGCCGCTTTCAGCCATGGCTTCTACGCGCTGCGTCAGGACGGCCCGCGTGTGGTGCTGACCGACCTGCGCATGGGCCAGGAGCCGTCCTACATCTTCACCTTCGAGATCGCCGAGCGCGCCAGCCCGGCGGTGCCGCTGGCCGTGCCGGTGCAGGTCGGCACGCGGCCGGACCTGGGTCGCTTTCTGCCCTGGCTCGCGCGTCGTATCGGCGGCCAAGCCGTGCCGCCGCCGCGCTGACTCAACGTCGCGTCAGAACGATCGCCAACTCGGTCCAGCCCATCGCGTGCGGCACGCGCTCGTACGGCGGCGCTGGCCACTGCCAATGCGACGTCGGCAACAGCGCTCGCACGGCGTTGATGTCCATGTGATACGGCGGCCCCTCGATTCGGCCCTCTGCTGCGCTGTCGCGCCGGCATTGCATCGCCAGCATCAACAACCGACCGCCCGGTCGCAGCCAGCGTGCGAGCTGCGCTGCATACGCAGTCCAGTAATCGGGGTGCAGCGCGCACCAGCAGGTCTGCTCGTAGACCGCGTCCAGCGGTGAATCGGGCTGCCACTCGAGCACATCAGCCTGCACGAGGTCGGCCGTTGCATGGGCTGCCGCCAGCCGTTCGCGCGTGAGCGCCACGGCGGCCTCGGCATAGTCGATCGCGATCACGCTGCAACCGGCGCGCGCCAGCGCCAGCGCATCGTGTCCGCCGCCGCAGCCGGGTACGGCGATGCGCAATCCTGCGGTCAGCGTACCGTCGGCGATCCAGCGCGCGATCTGTGGACCGGCCACGCCACGGTCCCACGGCGTCTGCTTCTGCTCGAAGCGCTGCTGCCAGAAGTCGCGATCGGGGCCAGCCATGCAGCCATTGTCTCGCGAGGAACGAGACCGCGGGATCAGCGTCCGAGCAGGCCCTTGATCAACCCGCCCACGCCCTCCACCACGCCACCCACCGTGATGCCGAGCTTCTCGGCCAGCCCGACCGCGAAGCGCGCCGCGAAGAGTTCGTTGATCGAGAACTTGGGGTCGTCCACGCGCCCTTCGAGCGTGAAGTCGAGTTCGATCTTGCCGTCGCGGCTCATCGCCGCGAGCACGGCCTGCTTGGGCACGCCGCCGAAGGTGCCGAGCACGCCGCCTCCGGACTGCAGCTCGAGGCCGTTGAGCGTGAGCCGCCCCGGCGCGTTCAGGCGTTGCTGCGCCGCCTTCGCGCGCAATGTCAGGTCGAGCGTGCCGGCCTTGATGGCCGACTCGCCGCTCCTGAGCAGGTAGGGTTGCAGCGCGGTCAGGTCGACGCCGCGCGCGTCGAGCGTCAGCGCAGCGTCGCGCGTGGCTGGCGTGAGCGTTCCCGCCAGCGCGACACGGCCGTCGCGCAGCGGGCCCTTGAAGATCGCCGCGACGTCCACCGACATGCGCTCGTCGAGCGTCGGCAGCGCGAGCGGGCCGACATCGGCACGCAGGTCGGCCAGCCGGATGCGGTGCGGCGCGCCGCGCGTGATGCTCGCGTCGAAGAACTCGAGCGCCACGTCGCGCAAGGAGACCTGGCCGATGCGCAGGTGCAGGCCCGGGGTGGACGGGCCGGTGCTGCCGCCCCCTCGTCCCAGCAGCGAGGGCACCACCAGCAGCCGGCCGTCGCGCGTGCGCAGCAGCGAGACCTGGCCACCCTCGACCGTGATCCGGGCGATGTCCAGGCTGCCTCCGAGCAGGCTCGACAGGGTGGGGCGGATCAGCACTCGCGCGGCACGCAACTCCTCGGCGGCCGGCCATTGGCCCGGTGCCGCGCGCAGCACCAGGTCGCGCACCTCGACGCCACGCCACGCCAGGTCGATCGCGCCGACGGCGGCGCGCGGACCGAGGGCCTGGGCCACGCGAGCGGGCAGTTGCTGCACCAGGAAGCGAAGCGCGGCCAGCGCTGCCAGCACGAGCACCAGCAGCGTGCCCATCACGAGGGCCCAGCGGCGTTGGCGCGGCGACAGCGTCATGTCCGTGATTCTGGCGGTGGTAGCGACAATGCCCGCATGTCCAAGTCCCTGATCGGTGTCGATTTCACGAGTGCGCCGTCGCGGCGCAAGCCGATCGTCGTGGCGCGCGGCACGCTCGCCAGCACGCGCCTGGCCGTGCAGCGCCTGGACACGCTGCACGACTTCGAGGCCTTCGAGGCCCTGCTTCGCGAGCCGGGGCCATGGGTCGGCGGCTTCGACCTGCCGTTCGGCCTGCCGCGAGAGTTCGTCGACGGCCTGGGGCTGGGCGGCGACGCGGCCACGCTGATGGCGAGCGTGCGAGAACGCTGTTCGAGCCGCATGGCCTTTCGCGCCCTGGTCGATGCCTGGGGCAACGGCCGCCCCGCGGGCCAGCGCCTCGTGCATCGCCGCACCGACCGCGCCGGCAGCGTGGCCTCCACGAGCCCGCTGCAGACGCGCTACGTGCCGGTGGGCTTCATGTACTACGAGGGCATGTCGCGCCTGATCGACGCCGGCGTGCACGTCCCGCGCGTGCGCGACGGTGACGCGCAGCGTGTGGCGCTGGAGGCCTACCCGGGGCGCCTGGCGGCCCGCCTGATCGGAGCGCGCTCGTACAAAAACCGCGACGATGCCGAGCACCTGATCGCGCGCAAGGACATGCTGCACGCCCTGACCCTGGGAACCGCCGGGCTCGGCTTGCGCGTGGCGCTGTCGGCCTCCCTGCACGACACCATCGTGGCCGATGCGCAGGGCGACCGGATCGACGCGCTGCTGTGCCTGGTGCAGGCCGGCGTGGCCAGCCTGCACCCCGGATGGGGCCTGCCCGACGAGGTCGACCCGGTCGAAGGCTGGATCGTCGCCGCGTGATGCAAGGCCTCGCCCCCTGGTTCGCCGAGCGCGGCTGGCGCCCGTTCGAATTCCAGCGTGCCGTCTGGGACGCGATGGCGCGCGGCGAGAGCGGCTTGCTGCACGCCAACACCGGCAGCGGCAAGACCTACGCGGTGTGGGGTGGGGCGCTCGAACGTGCCGCGGCGCTGGGCGTCGATGGCGCGGGCGCCGCCGCGCCGGCGCTGGGCGTGCTGTGGATCACCCCGATGAGGGCGCTGGCGAGCGACACGACGCGGGCCTTGGCGCTACCGTTGCCGCAGGTGGCGTCCGCATGGACGGTTGCCCAGCGCACCGGCGACACGCCGAGCGCCGAACGCGCGAAGCAGGACCGGCGCATGCCCACCGCGCTCGTCACCACGCCGGAGTCCCTGTCGCTGATGCTCACGCGAGCCCATGCCGCGGCCGAGCTGGCCCGCGTGCACACCGTGATCGTCGACGAATGGCACGAGCTGATCGGCAACAAGCGCGGCGTGCAGGTGCAGCTCGCGCTGGCGCGTTTGAAGCGCTGGAATCCGGCGCTGGTGGTCTGGGGCCTGTCGGCCACGCTCGGCAACCTGCCCGAGGCGATGGACACGCTGTGCGGTCCGGGCGCGACACTGGTTCAGGGCCGCAGCGACAAGGCGATCGTGATCGACACGCTGTTGCCGCTCGAGCCCGGCCGCTTCTCTTGGGGCGGACACCTGGGTGCGCAGATGCAGCAGCCGGTGGTCGAGGAGATCGAACGCTCGACAGGCACCACGCTCGTGTTCACCAACGTGCGCTCGCAGGCCGAGATCTGGTACCAGCTGCTGCTCGAGGCGCGGCCTGATTGGGCCGGGCAGATCGCGTTGCACCACGGCTCGCTCGACCGCGAGGTGCGCGACTGGGTCGAAGCGGGGCTCAAGGCCGGCACGCTCAAGGCGGTGGTGGCCACCTCGAGCCTGGACCTGGGCGTCGATTTCCTGCCAGTGGAGCGCGTGTTGCAGATCGGCAGCCCGAAGGGCGTGGCGCGCCTGCTGCAGCGCGCCGGGCGCAGCGGCCACGCGCCGGGGCGCGTAAGCCGGGCCACGCTGGTGCCCACCAACACGCTCGAGCTGGTCGAGGCCGCCGCCGTGCGGCGCGCGGCGGCGACCGGGCGCGTCGAGTCGCGCGCGTCGCCCGACAAACCGCTGGACGTGCTGGTGCAGCACCTCGTGACGGTGGCGTTGGGCGGTGGCTTCGTCGCCGACGAACTGTTCGACGAGGTGCGCTCGTCGCGCGCCTACCGTGCGCTCACGCGCGAGGAGTTCGACTGGGCCCTGGCCTTCGTCGAGCGCGGCGGCGCGAGCCTGGGGGCCTACCCACAGTACCACCGCGTGGTGCGCGGCGACGACGGCGTGTACCGCGTGCCCGACCGCGGCATCGCGCAGCGCCACCGGCTGCAGATCGGCACCATCGTCAGCGACGCGTCGATGCAGGTGGCGTGGATGACCGGCGGGCGAATCGGCACCATCGAGGAGAGCTTCATCTCGCGCCTCAAAGCGGGCGACTGCTTCATCTTCGCCGGCCGCGTGCTCGAGTACATCCGCACGCAGG
>Ga0209797_10000281_pt1 | contig 24882 bp, 26 predicted proteins | sample DOMMetBare3Fresh_2_FD_187472 | JGI IMG/M metagenome (GOLD analysis project Ga0209797, IMG submission 187472) | Wetland sediment microbial communities from St. Louis River estuary, USA, under dissolved organic matter induced mercury methylation -... | ecosystem: Environmental > Aquatic >... | reverse complement strand
TGCTGCGCAGCTGGCCACCGTGATCCTGAAGGGGCGCGCTTCGCGCGCCCGGGGTCTTGGGTGCAACGGTACGAGACGCCGCACCAGAGCTCCCCGCTCCGGGCCGACTCAGCGTGTCCCCGTTCCGGGCCGGCTCAGCGGCCGGCCGCCGGTACAATGCGCCTGGAGGTTGCTGCGCTGTTGAGGTCCGAGGCTCGGTCGCGTTCGGCGCCGCTTCGGGGTGTTACGCCCGAGGATGTTCTGCGCGATGTCTCTGCAGGATCGAGTACCTGCCCTGCGGCGCAGCTGGGCACGACGGTGGCGTTGGCGCCGCTCGACCCCCGGCCCACGGCCGTGTACCTCGAGCCCTGTGTGCTCCTCCACGAGGCGGTCGCACTTCTCTTGCGGCGCATCGGCGTTCGCCTCGTCGCCGCCACCGGCTCGCCGCAGACGGCGCTCGAGCTGCTCCGGCTGCACCACCCCGACCTCTTCCTGCTCGAGCTGGCGACGCCGGGTTGCAACGAGCTGGACGCGGCGGAGTGCCTCCGCCGAGCGCGCTCGGCCGATGCGAGCCTGGTCGCCGTCGTCTTGTCGTCCGGAGACGCAGCCGAAGGGGCACGAGAGGCGTACTCCCTGGGAGCGTCCGCCCACCTGCACAAGTCGGCCCGGCCGGCCCTGGTCGCGGAGGCGATCGCCAGGACCCTGGAGCGGTCGCGTTGCGGTGAGCCGCTCTGGTCGACGCTGACCCCCCGCGAGCAGGAGATCCTCGGCCTCGTCTCCGGAGGGAGGACGAACGCACAGGTCGGCAGGCTCCTGTGGGTGTCCCCGGACACCGTCAAGTTCCACCTGGCGAACGTCTATCGCAAGCTCGGCGTCACGGGCAGGTCCGAGGCGGCGCGCTGGGCGCGCCGGCACGCTCCGACCCTATGGAGCGAGCCCGGTGACGGGCGGGGCCGCAGCACGCAGCCCGTCCACGAACGCCAGCGCGTCGACGTACCCGGACGCGACGCCGCCGCCGCGTAGCGGGGCCGCGGTCTCTGAGATGACGCGCTCCACGTCGACGTTCGAGGCGGTCGGCACGACCGACAGTGCGAGGGCGACGACGCCCGCTACCGAGGCGCTCGCGGAGGACGTGCCGCAGAACATCGTGTAGTCGCCGCCGCGCGCGGTCGACGGGCTGCACCCGGGTGCGGCGACGTCCACCCAGGGGCCGCGCTGCGTCCAGGGGTAGAGCGCTCCGTCCTCCTGCGCTGCGGCCACGCTGATCACCTCGGGATACGCGGCCGGGTAGGTGGGGTCGAGCCCACTTCCGTTCCCCGCGGCTGCGACGACGACGACGCCCCGGTCGTGCGCGTAGCGAACCGCGTCCTCGACGCTCTGCTGAGGGCCGTCCAGGATGACGCTCAGGTTGATCACCCGCGCTCCGTGATCGGTCGCCCAGACGATGCCGGTGGCGATGTGGGCGGCGTCGCCGAAGCCACTGGCACCGATCACCTTGACGGGCATCACGGCGCAGGTTCCGCAGACGCTCGTGACGCCGATCCTGTTGTCGGAGCGAGCGGCGATCACCCCGGCCACGGCGGTGCCGTGACCGTTGTCGTCCGCAGTGCCGGTCCCGCTGTCGAGCGTGTCGGCGCCTGGAACGAGAGCGCCGGCGAGATCGGGCTGCGCCGGGTCGACACCGGTGTCGATCACCGCCACGACGGTGGCGGGCGCACCGGAGGCCGAAGGCCAGACGTCCGGCAGCTTGAGGGCGCGGAGCGACCAGGCCTGCGACCAGAACGGGTCGGACGGGACGCGCTGCGAGCGGGAGAGCGTGCGCGCCGACCCCGAGAGGGAGTCGTTGTCGAAGCGGGCGATCCGGGCCCCGCCGGCGACGGCCGGCCGCAGCGAGAAGAAGGAGGCAATGCCCGCCGCCAGGATCGCGGCGAAGGCGAGCGAGACGAGTGTGTCGCGGCGCGAGAGCTTCACAAGGGAGGTTGTCGGCAGACATGCGCCCTCCCTTGAGTCGCACCGCGACGAGCTCCCCTGCTACCGGGTGAGCCACCCGCGGCGCCAGAAGTAGCCGAGCACCACCGCCAGCGTTGCCAGCTCGAGCGCGAGCCCGAAGACCAGGAAGGCCGTCCAGCCGCCGATGTGCCCCACCAGCGACGGGAAGTTCTGGCCGAAGAAGCCGGTCAGGAAGGTCAGCGGCATGAACACCGTCGCGATGATCGCGAGCTGCTTCATCACGCCGTTGAGCCGGTTCGAGACGGTCGAGAGGTACACGTCCATCGCGCCGGTGAGGAGGTCGCGGTACGTGTCGACCAGGTCGCTGATGCGGATCAGATGGTCGTAGACGTCGCGGAAGTAGCGTGCGTCTTCGGTGGTCATGCCCGGCACCCCTGACGCACCCACCGCGACTGACGCGAACAGGTCGCGCTGCGGCGACACCACCTTGCGCACGCCGACGAGGAGCCGCTTCATCGCGAAGATCTCGTGCAGTTGGGCATCGTCCGCCCTCAGGAAGATCGCATCTTCGAGCTCGTCGATGCGGTCGTCGAGCTCGGCCAGGGTCGGGAAGAAGCTGTCCACGAGACCGTCGACGACCGCATAGAGCAGGCGCACGGGCTCGTCGATCGGCGGGCCGCGCCTGGCGTACCGCTCGCGCAGCGCGACGAGCGACGGCGCCTCGTCCCGGTGAATCGTGACGAGGTAGCGCTCCGAGTAGAAGCAGTGCACCTCGACGAGCCGGTCCTCGTCCGGGGAGGCGCCGTACACGACGAGGAACACGTAGGTGTCGTACTCCTCGAGCTTGGGGCGCTGGCCGAACTTCCACGAGTCCTCGAGCGCGAGCGGATGGAAGCCGAACACATCGCGGAGGACGTCGAAGTCGGCGGCCTCCGGTTGCAGCAGGTCGAGCCACAGGAACGTTCCCGAGCGAAGCACGTCCTCCAGGTGTGCCCGCTCGAGGGTCAGGTGGGCGGATCCGTTGCAATGCACGACGGAGCCACGGTTGGGGGCAGGCGTCGGCTGCGCTTCCACGCGGCGATCGTACTGCGCCTCGTGGAGATGTGTCCGGCTACGCTCGGGACGTGGATTTCGACACGGTCGTGATGAAGTTCGGCGGCTCCTCGGTCGCCGACCCGGAGAAGATCAAGCACGTGGCGCGCCGCCTGGTCGCCGCAAAGGAGCGCGGCCTCCGCGTCGTCGGCACGGTGTCGGCGATGGGCAAGACGACCGACGGGCTGATCGACCTGGCGCACCAGGTCTCGCCGACGCCCAATGTGCGCGAGCTCGACATGCTGCTCTCGACCGGCGAGCGCATCGCCTGCGCTCTCGTCGCCATGGCCATTCACGATCTCGGTCAGGTAGCCGTCTCGCTGACAGGCTCGCAGGCGGGGATCCTGACGGACGCAGCTCACACGAAGGCGAAGATCCGCGAGATCCGTGCCGACCGCGTCCGCGAGGCGCTCGAGCAGGAGAAGATCGTGCTCGTCGCCGGCTTCCAGGGCTTCTCGCGCGACACGATGGACGTGACCACGCTGGGCCGGGGCGGCACCGACGCGACCGCCGTCGCGCTCGCGGCCGCCCTCGGTGCCGCCTGTGAGATCTACTCCGACGTGGCGGGGGTCTACACGGCAGACCCTCGCATCGTCCCGAACGCCCGCAAGCTCGCGGTCGTCTCGTACGAGGAGATGCTGGAGATGTCCGCCTCTGGGGCGAAGGTGCTGATGCTCCGCTCGGTGGAGCTCGCCCGCAATCACGGAGTCCGCATCCACGCCCGCTCGACCTTCTCGGACGAGGAGGGCACCTGGGTTCAGGAAGGAGACACGATGGAACAGCCGATCGTCTCGGCGGTGACCCACAGCGAGCACGACGTCGTGTTCACGCTGACGGGCATACCCGACCGCCCCGGCGTGGCGGCCATGATCTTCGACGTGGTCGCGGCCTCGCATGCCAACGTCGACACGATCATCCAGAACGTCGTGCACGGGAACGCGGAGATGTCCTTCTCCGTCCCGGCCGAGGACGTGGCGGCGACGCGCGGGGCGCTCGAGAGCACGAAGGCTGAGCTAGGCCCGTACTCGATCGCGGAGAACCACGACCTCGGCAAGGTGTCGCTGATCGGGGCGGGCATGCGCTCGCACCCGGGCGTCGCGGCCAAGATGTTCCGCACGCTCGCCGACAACGGGATCAACCTGCAGATGATCTCGACCTCGCCGATCAAGATCTCGTGCATGATCGCCCAGTCGGAGATCCCGAACGCGGTGCGCGCGCTGCATGCCGCGTTCGAGCTGGAGCGCGAGCCGGTCGCCGAGTGATCGACCGCGCGTAACACCCGCACCGGCACAGGCTCGTGCAGGCAGACGCCCCGTGCCGCCGAATCACGCCCTGATGTCAGATCGCGCGACGCAGGCGCTCGTCGGCGCCGTCCTAGGCCTGGCCGCCGTGCTCGGCGCACGGTGGGCGCTGGGGCGAGCCTTCGCCGCGTACGAGCGCCGGCTGGGCGAGCGCGACCCGGCCCAGGCGGCCCGGCGGCGCACCACCTTCTCGTTCCTGCAGCGGATGATCGTCGTCCTCGTCGCGGCGATCGCAGCGTGGAACGTGCTGTCGCTCTACAGCGCCACCACCCAGATCGCGAACGCGCTGCTCGCCTCGAGCGCGGTGCTGGCCGTCTTCGCGGGCCTCGCGTTCAGTACGCCGCTGTCGAACCTCGGCGCCGGGATGCTCGTCGCGTTCTCGCAGCCGTTGCGCCTCGGAGACCGCGTCACCGTGGCGGACCAGACCGGCTTCGTGGAGGAGATGACGCTGATCTACACGACGCTCGTCACCGACGACGGCCGCCGCGTCTTCATCCCGAACAGCCAGCTGACGAGCTCCACGATCGTCAACCGCACGATCCGGGACCCGAGGCGAGCGGTCGGGGCGCGCTTTCCGATCGGGATCTCCGCCCCGGTAGGAGACGCGCGGGAGGCAGTGCGCGAGGCCGTCGCCCGCATCGACGGAACCGTCCCCGGAGAGGCGCGCGTGCTGGTGGCGGACATCGGAGAGCAGGTTGTCTGGCTCGACGCCACGGTCTACGCACCCCTCGACGCAGACGTTGCCGCCCTGGCGAGCGAGCTGCGCGAGGTCGGTCTCACCGTCCTGCGCGAACGGGGCGACCTGCGGGGCTGAGCCCGGAACGAGGACGGGCCGCGGTCGCCCGCGGCCCGTCCGTTCGATCCGTGGAAGGAGCTACGCCGCGGGCGGCAGCAGCACCTTGTTGATCACGTGGATGATGCCGTTCGAGGCCTTGATGTCGGTCTTCGTGACCTGCGTCGACCCGTTGAGGAAGACCTTGCCGCCCTTGACGGAGATCTTCACCGAGGCGCCGTTGACCGTCTTTGCCGACTTGCCGTCGAGCGTGACGACGGTGCTGGCGGGCACCTTGCCGCTGACGACGTGGTAGAGCAGCACGCTCTTGAGGAGCATCTTGTCCTTCGCCAGCTTGTTCAGCGTGGCCTTCGGCACCTTCGCGAACGCGGCGTCGGTGGGAGCGAAGACGGTGAAGGGGCCCTTGCCCTGCAGCGTCTTGACGAGGCCGGCCGAGGTGAGCAGCGAGGCGAGGGTCTTGAACTGGCCGGCACCGACAGCGGTGGCGACGATGTCGGGCTTGGCGGTCGGCTTCGCGGTTGCGGGAGCAACGACGACGGCGACGGCGACGGCCGCGACGGCGAGCAGGGACAGGGTCTTGCGCATGGTGATCTCCTTCGCTTGGACAGTATTTGTCTAACTTCTGTCCATGGTACGGCGGCCGCCGCAAACCGGATCACTCGCTGCGAAAGACGATCGAAGACGACGCCGGGGGACGCGGCTGCCCTCCCCCGGCGTCGTCGCTGGTGCTACACGCAGTCGCGAAGCGCCTGTGCCTCAGGCAGCCCCTCGAGCTTCTTCAGCGTGTTGTTCTCGATCTGGCGAATGCGCTCGCGCGTCACGCCGAAGGCACGACCGACCTCCTCGAGCGTGCACGGCTGGGTGCCGGAGAGCCCGAAGCGCAGCTCGATCACCTTGCGCTCCCGCTCCGGCAGCGAGGACAGCGCGAGCTCGATGTCCTCACGACGGAGCGACAACGAGGCGGTGTCGAACGGGGACTCGGCCTGCTCGTCCGGCACGAAGTCGCCCAGCGACGACTCCTCCTCCTCGCCGATCGGCTTCTCCAGCGAGACCGGCAGCTGTGCCATGCGCAGGATCTCGCGCACCTCGTCGGTCGTCATGTCGAGCTCCTCGGCGATCTCCTCCGGGCGGGGCTCCCGGCCCAGCCGCTGGACGAGCTGGCGCTCGATGTGCACGACCTTGTTCAGCTTCTCCACCATGTGCACCGGGATGCGGATCGTCCGGGCCTTGTCGGCGATCGCCCGGGTCACCGCCTGCCGGATCCACCAGGTCGCGTAGGTGGAGAACTTGTACCCCTTGCGGTAGTCGAACTTCTCGACTGCCCGGATGAGGCCGAGCGACCCCTCCTGGATCAGGTCGAGGAACGAGAGACCCCGGCCCAGGTAGCCCTTGGCGATCGACACGACGAGCCGCAGGTTCGCCTCGATCATGTGCTGCTTCGCGGACATGTCGCCCCGCTCGATCCTCTTCGCGAGCGAGACCTCCTGGTCGGCGGTGAGCAGCGGCACCTTGCCGATCTCCCGCAGGTAGAGCCTGAGCGAGTCGAGCGACGGCTCGACCGTGAGGTCGAGCTTCGGGGCCGACTTCTCGTCCTCCGCGAGCGCCGGCTGCTCGTGCGGGGGCGACTTGTGCTGCTCGCCCTCCATCAACTCGATCGAGTGGTCGATCAGGTACGTGTAGAAGTCCTCTATCTGCTCCTTCGTCAGCTCGACGTCCTCGAGCGCGTTGACGATCTCGTCGTAGGTGAGGAACCCCTTCTCCTGCCCTTGCTCGACGAGCTTGTGGAGTTCCTCGACGTCCGGAAGAGCGATCTCGACGGAGAGCATGAACCTCGGCTTTCTGCTCGCGGGTTGACGAAACTGCCCTGCACGAACATGCGGATCGCCGGACTCCCCTCCGGCCCCGTCCCCTCACAGGCGGCGAATCCTATACATGCACACGTCGTTTGGGAACAGGGATCTCAGAGACGTGCCATAACCTCCCCGACCACCTCCCCGCGGCTGTTGTCGACCGTGACGATGCCGAGCTCGCCGGTCTCGACACCCAGGGTGCGGAGGAAGGCGGCGAGGGCCGGCCGGATGGCGCGAAAGGCCCCGTCCTCGACCTTGAGCGCGACCCCGAGCCCGTCCGGCGAGCACGCGCAGAAGAGCCCCTCCGCCCCGCCCTTCGCCACCCAGCCGGCTATTGCGCGGATCAGTACCGCATCCGCGGCGACCGGCCCGCGCAGCAGCTCGGGATGGGCCTGCATCGCGCCCGCCACCCGCTGCCCGCCGTCGAGCGCGCGGAGGCGAGCGAACATGTGCGCACAGCGGTCGAGAGGCAGCGCGAAGGTGACGACACCGCAGCCGTCCGTGGCCGTCGGCAGTGACCCGGGCTCGACCTCGGCAGCTGCGGCCACCTCGGCCAGCATCGCCTGCTGCAGCGGATGCCCCGGCAGGCGGTAGCCGGCGCTGTCCCAACCCCGCGCACGGCAGAGCGCGAGGAACCCAGCGTGCTTGCCCGAGCAGTTGTGCTCGATCGGCGAGGGCTCCGGGCCTGTCTCGAGCTCGTCCTCCGCGGCCGGCGCCGCCGCCAGCAGGCGACGCACGGCCTCGAGCTGCTCTGGGCGCGCGAGGTGGGACGCGCAGGCGATCGCGATCTCAGCGTCGTCCAGGTCGGGCCGGGCGCGCACGAGCGGCAGCGCCTGGAAGGGCTTCGCCGAGGAGCGCAGGAAGGTGAGGATGTGCGCGTCGCCGGCGGCGGCGACCACGACGCCGTCCCTGACGGCGACCGCGTGGATTCGGTGCGTCGCCTCGACGACGCCGCTGCGCGTGACGACTACGCTGATCGGGTCGGCCATCGACCGGAGCGTAGCCTCTGAAATGCCCGAACTTCCCGAAGTCGAAGCCTGGGTGCGGGAGCTCGACCCGCTCGTCTCTCGTGTACCCGTCGAGCAGGCGGGGCCTGCCCACATCGCGACGCTGAAGACGTTCGACCCGCCGCTCGCAGCGCTCGCCGGACGCCGTCTCGCCGGCGCAGGCAGGCGCGGCAAGAACCTGCTCTTCCCCACGGACGACGGGGAGCTCGTCCTGCGCGTGCACCTGATGAGCGCCGGCCGCCTCCGCTACCACGCCCCCGGAGCGAAGACGCCGAAGTCTCCCATGTTCCGTCTCCGCTTCAGCGACGGCGGCGAGCTCGTCCTCACCGAGGCGGGCAAGAAGAAGCGCGCCGGCGTCTGGCTGCTGCGCCCCGACGCCCTGGAGGCCGAGCTCGCGCACCTGGGGCCGGACGCTCTCGGCCTTGGCGCCGAGGCGCTCGCACCGCTCCTCTCGCACGAGCGGCGGCAGCTGCATCCGTTGCTGCGCGACCAGCGGGTGCTCGCCGGGATCGGCCGCGCGCACGCGAACGAGATCCTGTGGGTGGCCCGACTGTCACCGTTCAAGCTCTCGACCGATCTCGCCACAGACGAGGTGGAGCGGCTGGCAGCGGCGATCGACGAGGACCTCTCCCGCGCCCTCGAGCTCCGCGCGCGGGGCAAGGGCGACACAGCCGTCTACCGTGTGCACGGGCGCTTCGGCGAGCCGTGCCCGCGCTGCGGCGACACGCTGCGGCGCGTCGACTTCGAGGAGCACACGATCACGTACTGCCCCACCTGTCAGACGGGCGGCAAGGAGCTGAAGGATCGGCGCCTCTCGCGCCTGCTCCGCTAGAGACAGCGCCGCACGAGAGCCCTCCCCCGTCGTAGGATCGACTGGCAAGGCCTTGTCCGCTGCGTGACTCCGGCACGACGGAACGACATCACAGCGCTCTCGACGTCCATCCGCGCCCATCCGCTCGCCAGCGAGGCGTTCGCCGTCGCGGTGGTGGCAGGGGCCCTCGCGGCGTTCCTCGCGTGGTTCGGCCCACCCGGCAGCGACACGGCGGCGCACGTGTACCAGAGCGCCCTCTACGACCGGCACGGATTCGAGCTCTGGAACAACTTCTGGTACGACGGCCGCTACAGCTTCGTCACGTACAGCCTCCTGTACTACCCGGTGGCGTCGCTCCTCGGCATCCATCTGCTCGCCGTCGCGAGCGTCGCGACCGCAGCACTCGCGTTCACCGTGGTCGCCGCCCGTGAATGGGGCCCGGCGTCACGCTGGTCGGACCGTTCGTTCGCCGTCGTCTGGGCGGGAATCGTCCTCTCGGGCGCCTTCCCCTTTGCGCTCGGCGTGGCCCTCGCCCTGCTCGCGCTGTGGGCGCTGCAGTCCGGCGCGCGCGGGCGCTTCTCGCTGTTCACGGTGCTCTGCATCGCCGCGAGCCCCCTGGCCTTCGTCCTGCTCGTCGTCGTCCTCTCCGCGATCGGGCTCGCACGCGCACCGAGAGGGAAGGACCTCGCGCTGCCGGCGGCTACGATCGCCGCGCTCGGCGTCACAGAGCTCGTGCTCTGGCGGCTCTTCCCGGCCGGCGGCCGCTTCCCCTTCTCGCCCGAGGAGCTCGCCGCCGCCTGCGTGTTCTGCGTCTTCGGGATCGTCTTGACGTGGCGCGTGGCCGCCGCACGCCTGCTGCGCTGGCTCTACCTCGTCTACCTCCCGGTCTGCGTGCTCGCCTTCGTCGTGCCGTCGAGCCTCGGCGAGAACATCGCCCGCCTCCGGTTCGCCGCCGTCCCCCTCGCCATCCTGACGCTCTCGCTGCGACGGTGGCGGCCGCTGCCGCTCGCCGCAGTCGCGTTCGCGCTCGCCCTCTCGTGGAACGTGAGCCCGCTCGTGGCGAGCTTTGCGAAGAGCACCTCCGACCCGGCGGCGAGCGCCGAGTACTGGCAGCCGGCGGTGACGTTCCTCCAGAAGCGGCTCACCCCCTCGTACCGCGTCGAGGCGGTGGACACGGCCGGCCACTGGCCGGCCGTCTACCTCCCCTCGGCCGGCATCCCGATCGCACGAGGCTGGTTCAGGCAGGACGACTTCCCGCGGAACCGCCTGCTCTACGACGAGAAGCTCGCCGCCCGCTCCTACGTCGCGTGGCTGCGCCGCATGGCGGTCCGCTACGTCGTCCTCCCCGACGCCCCGCCCGACTACAGCGCCCGCATGGAGGCCGAGCTGCTCCGGAGCGGCCGCTCGGGGCTTCGTCCCGTCTTCCGCTCGGCGCACCTCACCGTCTACGCCGTGCCCGCACCCTGGAAACTCGTCACCGGCCCCGGCGACCCGCGCGTGCTCCATTTCGGCCAGTCGCAGCTCGTGCTGAGGGTGCGTGGCCCGGGCCGCTACCGGGTGGCGACGACCTGGTCGCCCTACTGGAAGGTTGCGCACGGCTGCCTGGAGCAAGCGGAGGACGGCATGACGATCCTCCACGCTGACAGGGCCGGCACGGTGACCATGCGGATCACACTCTCTGCGGGGCCGGCGCTGAGGACGCTCGCCGGGCGCGCCGTTCAGAGCTGCGCTCGCTAGCGGACGCCCATGCCCACAACGCCGCGGCGCCGAGCGACCCCCAGACGAGCTCGTCCACGGGCGAGTCGTTGACGACGAGCGACGCCGCGAACCCGACGAGGAACGCATCCAGTGGCGCCCGCCTCGGCGACCTCGTCGCCAGCACCGCGAGCCCCGCGAGCCCGGCCAAGCACAGGAGCGCTGTGTGCAGGGACTGCGTCGCCCCCGCCCACGAGATGTCGAGCCGGCGCGTGAGGTCGTCGACGAGCCCGGCGGGGCCGCTCCCGGCGGCACGCGTGACGTGGCTGGACCCGCCTGCGACGCGGTCGAGCACGACGAGAGCGCCCGCGACGGCAGCGACGGCGGCCACAGCGACACCCACCCGGCGTCCCGTGGGGGCGATCTCCCCGCGCAGCAGGGCGAGTGCGGCGAGACCCGCGAGCACGACGAGCACCCCGCCGCCGTCGGCTCCCGCCCGGCTCCAGCCGACGGCCACGAGCGCCGCCAGGCCGACGATGACGAAGGCGCGCCGGCTCGTCGAGGCGGCGGCGAGCACCGGGGCGAGCAGCAGCGTCTCGACCTGGTTCGTGACCCCGTAGAAGCGGGCACCGCCGTCGGGATGCGGCCCGATCGCAGCCAGGGCATTCACCTCCGGCCAGGCCACGAGCACGAGAGCGAAGCCCGTGAGAAACAGCGCGACAAGGGCCGCGAAGCCCCGTTCGCGCCGGGCGCCGATGCCCGAGAGCAGAGCGCCGCCGAGGCCGACGCCCCAACCCACGGCTGCAGGAGAGCGCACGCCGGCGGCGGAGAGGACGAGGCCGAGGCCGACCGCAGCCGGCGCGGCGAGGAGTGCGGCGCGCGTCAGCAGCGGCGTGCGGATGACGAGGGCGAGCCCGGTCAACGTCCCGATCAGCACGCCGAGGGCGATTGTCGCGGCCGTGCGACCGTCGTGTGCGCGGGCCAGGCGCCGGTCGAGGGCACGTACCTGGGCGACCGTGCCGGCGGCGTCGAAACGGATGGGTGGCTGCCGGCCCTGCTGGAGCGCCAGGGCGGTCGGGGCGATGTCGGCGATCGAGACGAGCCCGTGGATCCGTGTCGACCGCGACGTCAGCACGCCGCGGTAGCCGGCGCCGACGATTGCCACGGGGTAGCGCGTGTCGTTGTGGCGGCTTCCCGGAGGCGGCAGGACGACGTAGATCGTCACCCGGCCCGGAGTCGTGCTGAGCCGGATCAGCGGGCGGCCGCCCGTGTCCTCCACGAGCGACGAGATGCTGCGTCCGCGCACGAGCGAGTGCAGGGCACGCTCGCGCGACACCGTCGCCCCGGCACCGGGGACGAACAGCCCAACTGCGCCACGCGGGCCGATGTCGGCGAGATCGAGGCTCGGCACGACGACGACGTGCGCAGTCGCTGCAGCGGCGCCCCCGGTGGCCGCACCTGCGCAGACGACCGTAGCGACGAGCAGGACGATGACCCGAACGAGATGCCTGCGGGCGCTCACGGACGGACTCTAGGGGGCGGGGGCGCGCGGTGGCTTCCTCAAGCTCGGCCTGACCGGAAGCGGTCTCGTCACGTCCGGCGCATTCGTGCATCGCCGTGCGCCCCGAAGCTCTCCTGAACGGTGTCCTTGCTACGTTGGCGCGATGGCTGACCTGCCGCGCCTCGTCGGCGACATGCAAGCGTCCTCGCCGCCCGTCGAGATCGCCCTCTCGCGGGCGGGCGTCACGGGCGTGCAGAAGGCGATCCGGATCCGGCGGGGCGACGCCGAGACCGTGATGGCAGCCGACATCGAGTGCACCGTCGACCTCGATCGGGCTCAGAAGGGCGTGCACATGTCGCGCTTCCCCGAGCTCTTCGACGAGGCGATCGGCGAGGTGGTGCTCGGGGAGGCGCTCCAGGTGGAGACGCTAGCCGAGCACATCGCCCGGCACATCGTCGAGCGGCAGCGCGCGCTCCGGGCCGAGGTGCGCATCACCGCGCGCTGGCCGATCCGGCGGATGACACCCGTCACCGGCCTGCCGACACAGGAGATGGTCTCGCTGATCGGCGTGGCGGCCGCGACCGCGGACGCCGCCCGGCGCGTGGTCGGCGTCGAGGCGACCGGCATCAACGCGTGCCCGTGCGCCCAGGGCCTCGTGCGTGGCCGCGCCGCCGAGCGGCTCACGGAGGAGGGCTACGGAAGCGACGAGGTCGAGCGGATTCTCGACCTGGTGCCGATCGCGACCCACAACCAGCGAGGCCGTGGCACGCTCTACGTCGGCTCGAGCCACGATCTCGACGCCGAGGAGCTCGTGGCGATCGTCGAGCGCTCGATGAGCGCTCCGGTGTTCGAGCTGCTGAAGCGCGCCGACGAGCTGTACGTCGTCGAGCAAGCCCACCTGCAGCCCCGCTTCGTCGAGGACTCCGTCCGCGTCGCCCTGAAGGGGTTGCTCGACGCGCACCCGGAGCTCGACGACGACGACTTCGTGCTCTCGCGCCAGGTCAATCTCGAGACGATTCACGACCACGACGTGCTCGCCGAGCGCTGGGGCACCGTCGGCGAGCTCCGTAGCGAGCTCGCCGAGCCCGGGCGGACGCCGCGTCAGACGACGCTCGCCGAGTGGCTCACACGGTCGTAGAGGCGCGCCGGCGCGAGAAGCGAGGCTCGGTGCCGTCGAGCAGCCGGCGGATGTTCTGGCGGTGCAGCAGCACCACTGCCAGGAAAGCCGCGCTGGCGAAGAGCACGGTCGGCCACGGCTCCCCGAGCACGAGGCAGAGCACGGGCAGCGCCACCGCTGTCAGGAGCGACGCCAGGGACGCGTAGCGGAAGAGCACGAAGACGACGGCCCAGATCGCCAGGCAGAGAGCCGCCGGCACCGGCGCCAGAGCGAAGCTGACACCCCCTGCCGTCGCCACCATCTTCCCGCCCTTGCTGAAGCGCAGCCACACCGGGCGGGCGTGACCCAACATGGCTGCGGCGCCCGCCAGCACCCCGACCCACTCCCCACCCGCGAGCAGGCCGGCGAGGGCCGGGACGAACCCCTTGGCGACGTCGAGCAGCGCCACCGGGATCCCGAGGGACTTCCCGTAGACACGCCAGACGTTCGAGGCGCCGATGTTGCCGCTGCCCTGCGCCCTGATGTCCTCGCCCTTGAACAGGCCCACGAGCACGGGCCCGAACGGGATCGAACCGACCAGGTATCCCCCGACGACGATCAGCGCGTCGGCAACCACGGTTGGAGGCTACGCCCTGGGGATGCCGTACGCGTCGACCCAGCCGTTGACGACGTCCCAGTCGAGGTTCCCGAGGAACGCCTCGATGTAGGAGCCGCGATCGGTCTGGTAGTCGAGGAAGTAGGCGTGCTCGTAGACGTCGAGCGCGACCAGCGGTGTCGCATTCCAGACAGGGAACGTGTTCTGCGCATCGCCGATGTAGTTGAACAGCCGCCGCTCGTCCCAGTCGTAGGCCGTCCACGCCCAGCCGCGGCCGGCCAGCCCGGTCGCCTTCAGGTCCGCCCGCCAGGCGTCGGCGGAGCCGAAGTCACGGACGATCAGGCCTCCGATCGCGCCCGTGGGATCTCCGCCCTCTCCTCCCAGGTGGGCGAAGTAGACTTCGTGGTTCTTGATGCCGCCGATCGCGAACGTGAGGTCGAGCTTCAGCGCCCGCACATCCGAGTACACCTGGTTCGCCGCCACCAGGTCGACGCCGGCGAGCCTGCCGAGGATCTCGTTCCGCTTGCTCACATACCCCTGGTACAGCTTGTAGTGGGCCTCGACCGAGGCGCGCGAGATGCCGTCGAGCTCCAGCAGCGCCGGCTTCAGCTCACGGGGCTTGATCTCCTCGTAGTTTGACATGACCTGGATCCTCCGGCTCGACGGGACGGGCGTGAGCATATCCTTGAGGTCGACAGAGACGAACCGAACAAGGAGAGCCTCATGGCCTACCAGCTGCCCGACCTGCCATACGCCTTCGACGCGCTCGAGCCGCACATCGACGCGCAGACGATGGAGATCCACCACGACAAGCACCACGCCGCGTACGTCACGAACCTGAATGCCGCGCTCGACGGCACCGAGTGGATGGATCGCCCGATCGAGTCGGTGCTCGCCAACCTCGACATCCTGCCGGAGGACAAGCGCACGGCCGTCCGGAACAACGGCGGCGGCCACGCGAACCACTCGCTCTTCTGGGAGACGCTCGGGCCGAACGCGGGCGGCGAGCCCGGCGGCGCCCTCGGCGAGGCGGTGCAAGCGACCTTCGGCGCCTTCGACGTGCTCAAGCAGCAGATGATCGAGGCGGGCATCAAGCGCTTCGGCTCCGGCTGGTCGTGGCTCGTCTGGGACGGAACCGGCCTCGCCGTGGTCTCCACCCCCAATCAGGATTCGCCCGTGATGGAGGGCAAGACACCGCTCTTCGGCATCGACGTGTGGGAGCACGCGTACTACCTCAGGTACCAGAACCGCCGGCCCGAGTACCTGGAGGCGATCTGGAACGTCGTGAACTGGGGTGCGGTGGCGGCCCGGTTCGACGCCGCGAAGGGCTGAGCCGTGGGCCGTCGGGGCCGGCGCGGTGCCGGCCCCGGCCGCAGCCGGCCAATCCGCCGGGTCGGCGCCGCCGTAGAACGATGACGTGGCCATTGCGCTCTGCACCTCCTTGCCCTCGAGCCTGCGAACGGCGAGCATCACCTTCGTGAGCGGGCCTTCACCGACCGACGGCGAGCTGATCGCCCGCGTCGCCGCCCGCGACCGGTCCGCCTTCGAGGAGTTGCACCGGCGCTACGCCCGAGCCCTGCTCGGCTTCGCCCTGCGCAGAATCCCGGATCGCGGCCGCGCCGAGGACGCAGCGCAGGACTCGTTCGCGGCCGTCTGGCGCTCGGCGTCGACCTACGATCCCGCCCGCGGCCCGGGAGCCGCCTGGCTCTACACGGTTGCGCGCAACGTGATCGTCGACGCGCTTCGCCGCGCGCCGGCCGCCACGGTGGCGGAGCCGCCGGAGCTCGTCTCAGCCGAGGCGGAGCCCCCCGAGCAGGCGGAGGCAGCGTGGCTCGCCTGGCGCGTCCACCGTGCGCTTGCCGTGCTACCCGAGCACGAGCGCCCGGTGATCGAGCTCGCCTACTGGAGCGGCCTCTCGCAGAGCGAGATCGCGGAGTTCCTCCACCTCCCGCTCGGCACCGTCAAGACCCGGACGCGCAGCGCGCTCGCCCGCCTCGCCGACGAGCTCGAAGGAGAGCTGCGATGACAGAACGGCACCCGTCCTTCGACGATCTCGTCGGCGGCGATCTCGCTCCCGCCGAGCGCGAGCGGCTCCAGTCCGTCCACGAGTTGCTGCTGCGCGCGGGCCCGCCGCCCGAGCTGCCGCCTGCCCTCGCGCTGCCGCCGGTGGTGGAGACGGCTCAGGTGATCCCCTTCCCGCGCCGCTATCGGTTCACGGCGATTGCCGCGGCGGCGGCAATCGCGGTCGTGCTGTTCGGCGCCGGGTACCTGCTCGGAGGCAACGGCGGCTCGCCCGCTGTCCTCCGGACCGTCGAGATGCGAGGCAGCAGTGGGGCCGTCGCGTCGCTCGCCGTGTTCGCCAAGGACGACGCCGGCAACTGGCCGATGGAGCTGACCGTCTCGGGCCTCGAGCCCCTCCCCGCAGGGCAGACCTACGAGCTGTGGCTGACGCGGAACGGGAAGCTCGCCGATCCGTGCGGCACGTTCGCGGTCGCGCGTGGGACGACCGAGGTGCCGCTGAACGCGCCGTACCGCCTGAGAGACTACGACGGCTGGGTCGTCGTCCGGGCGGGCACGACGACACCGGTGCTCTCAACCTAGAACCTCTAGTGCGACGTCTCGTACCGTTGCACCCAAAAAGCCCGGGCGCGCGAAGCGCGCCCCTTCAGGATCACGGTGGCCAGCTGCGCAGCAGCTCGCTGCCGTGCAACAAGCATCGAGTGCGGCACTAGCCGACGGTCGCCCCGGCCGACCTCGCCACCTGCACGGCGCCCTCGAGATCCAGCCGAACGCCGCGGAGCTCGAGGGCGGCGAGGTCGACCCCGTCCAGGCGAGCGTCGCGCAGGTCTGCGCGGGCGAGCCGCGCGCCCGACACGGTGGCGCGCGTCAGGTCGGCCCCGCGCAGATCGGCGCCCGTCAGGTCGGAGCCCGACAGGTCCGCCTCTACGAGACGTGTCCCGCGGAGGTCGAAGCCCGAGAAGTCGTGGTTGCGGAGGTTTGCGTACGACCAGTCTCCGCCCTCGATCCTCAGGCCGGTCAGCGTCGCACCCGCGAACGAGGCGCCGAGCAGGCGGCAGTCGCGGAGCACCGCCCCGAACAGGTTCGCCCCGTCGAACCGGCAGTTCGAGAAGTCCGTGCGGTCGTGCTCCGAGCCGGCCAGGCGTGCGTTCCGCAGGTCGCAACCGGCGAACGTGCAGCCCTCGGTGCGGACGTCCGCCAGGTCGGCGCCCTTGAAGCTACAGGAGTCGAAGCGGCGCGCCTGCCAGTCCGAGCCGGCGAGGTCGGCGTCGTCGAAGGAGACGCCCGTCTCGGGCCCGCGCGGGTGGGACACACCCCGACCCTAGACGACGGGCCGGCCTTCCGGGCCGGCCGCTATCGTCGGGTGGACGTGCCTGCAGCTCCCGCACAGGTTCCCGCCCGCAGCCAGTACGAGGACTTCGCCCGCCACGTGTTCACGGCGGGGGTACCGAAGCACGACCGGACGGGTACGGGAACCGTGAGCGTCTTCGGCTACCAGATGCGCTTCGACCTGTCCGCCGGGTTCCCGCTCGTGACGACGAAGAAGGTGCACTTCCCGTCGGTCGCGTACGAGCTGCTGTGGTTCCTGCGGGGCGACGGGAACGTGCGCTGGCTGCAGGAGCACGGAGTCACGATCTGGGACGAGTGGGCGGACGGGAACGGAGATCTCGGGCCCGTCTACGGCGTGCAGTGGCGCAGCTGGCCGACTCCCGACGGCGGCCATGTGGATCAGATCGCCGAGGTCGTGCGGCTGCTGCGCGAGGAGCCCGACTCCCGGCGCATGGTGGTGTCGGCGTGGAACGTCGCCGATTTGCCGCGCATGGCGCTGATGCCCTGTCACGCGCTCTTTCAGTTCCACGTGGCGGAGGGCCGGCTCTCCTGCCAGGTGTATCAGCGCAGCGCGGACGTCTTCCTCGGGGTGCCGTTCAACATCGCGAGCTACGCGCTCCTCACGCACATGCTGGCGCAGCAGGCCGACCTCGAGGCAGGCGACCTCGTCTGGACGGGGGGCGACTGCCACGTGTACGACAACCACCGCGAGCAGGTCGAGGAGCAGCTCGGGCGCGACCCGTTCCCGTTTCCGACGCTTCTGCTGCGGCGCCGTCCCACGTCGATCTTCGACTATGCGTTCGAGGACTTCGAGGTGGTCGGCTACGAGCATCATCCGGCGATCCGCGCGCCGGTCGCGGTGTGAGGGTCGCGCTCGTCGCCGCCGTCGCGCGCGGCGCTGTGATCGGGCTGCACGGTGGGCTGCCTTGGCCGCCGCTCCGGGAGGACCTGGCGCACTTCCGCTCGCTCACGACGGGGCACCCGGTGGTGATGGGGCGGCGGACGTGGGACTCGCTGCCCGACCGTTTCAGGCCGCTTCCCGGCAGGCGCAACGTCGTCGTCACGCGTGACCCCGCCTGGCAGCGCGAAGGCGCCGAGCGGGCAGGGTCGCTCGCGGAGGCGCTCGCGCTCCTGGCCGCGGAGCCCGTCGTGTTCGTGATCGGCGGCGGCGAGATCTACGCCGCGGCGCTCCCGCTCGCCGACGCGCTCGAGCTGACCGAGATCGACGCGGACGTGCCGGGCGACACGTTCTTCCCGCCGTTCGACCGCTCGGCGTTCCTGGAGGTTCGCCGCGAGCCCGGCGTGACCGAGGACGGCACGCCGTTCGCGTTCGTGACCTACGAGCGGCGGCGGGGCTCCGTTGACGAACCGGACCGGCGTTGACGCGCGTCATCGTCGGCACGAGCGGCTGGAGCTATCCGTCGTGGCAGCCGGGCTTCTACCCCGCGGGCCTCGACCGCACCTCCTTCCTCTCGTTCTACGCCGAGCGCCTCCACGCGGTCGAGCTGAACGCGACGAAGTACCGGCTGCCGTCGCAGGGCCAGTTCGAGAGCTGGGCAGCACAGGTACCGGACGGATTCCGCTTCGCGGTCAAGGCGCCGGAGGGCGTCGAGCGCAGGCTCGACGTCTTCCAGGAGCGGGTGCTCGCCCTCGGCGACCGGCTCGGGTGCGTCCGCGTCGTCGTCGAGCGCCCCCGTGACGACGGCTTCCTGGAGCTGCTCCTCGGCTCCGCCGATCCCACCATTCGCTACGCCCTCGATCTCCGCGACCCGTCGTGGGACGGGGTCGAGGATCGCGTGGCCGAAGCGGGCATGGCAAGAGTCGGCGCTGCAAGCGCAGGCGCCCGCTGGGCGTACCGGCGCTTCCGTGAGCTCTCGTACGACGACGAGGAGGTGGCGGCGATCGCCGCGCAGCTCGCGGGCGCCGCCGCGGGGGGTGTCGAGACGTTCGCGTTCTTTCGGCACGGCGAGGCGCCCGACGCGCCCCGCTTCGCGCTCGCCGTGGCAGCGCGGCTCCGGGCTCCGGGCGGTGGCTCGAGCCGCCGGTGACGTCAGCCAGGCTCAGTGGGCGGCGAGCTCGAGCACGGCTTCGCGGAAGACGGTCGTGTGCAGGTCGACGTCGGCCTCGGTCGTGGCCGGCGACATCAGCGCCATGTTGTGGAACGGCGTCAGCAGGATGCCACGGTTGAGCGCGTGCAGGTGCAGGTAGCGCTCGAGCGCGAAGTCACCGGCGGCGTGCGCCTCGCTGCCGTTGCGCGGCCGGTCCGGCCCGAACAGGTACTCGGCGCGGCAGCCGAGCTGCGTCACGTGCCAGGGCAGGCCCGCCTCGGCGACCGCCGCCTCGACGCCCGCTGCCCAGCGCTCGGCGAGCGGGATCATGCGGGCGAACGCCCCTGCAGTGAGCACCTCGCCGAGCGTCGCGCGCATCGCGGCGAGCGACAGGGCGTTTCCGGCAAGCGTGCCGCCGATGCCCCCGACGTCGACGTCCTCGAGCTCGATCGACGCCACCACCCGCTCCGCCAGCTCCGCGGAGAACCCGTAGGCGGCGGCCGGCACGCCGCCCGCGATCGGCTTGCCGATCGTGACGATGTCGGGCTCGAGCGCGTGCGCGGCCGTGTACCCGCCGGGCCCGCAGCAGATCGTGTGCGTCTCGTCGATCGCGAGCAGCGTCCCCGCCGCGCGGGTCAGTGCCCGGAGCCCGTCGTGGAAGCCGGGAGCGGCATGCACGATGCCGACGTTCGTCAGTGCCGGCTCGGTGAGGACGAGCGCCACGTCACCGTGGGCGAGCTCACGCTCGAGAGCCGCGAGGTCGTTGAACTCGACCACCCGTGTCGTCTCGACCGGGCTGACCGGCGGCCCGAGATTGCCGCGCCGCGGCTCGACTCGTCCGTCCACGAGCGTGGCGAAAGCCTCGTCGACCGTGCCGTGGTAGCACCAGTTGAAGACGAGCACTTTCGGCCGCCCGGTGACGTGGCGCGCGAGCCGGATCGAGAAGCGGTTCGCGTCAGTGGCGGTGAGCGCGAACTGCCAGGACGGCAGGCCGAAGCGCCGGGAGAGCTCCCCCGCCACCCAGAGAGCATCGTCGGTCGGCAGCATCGTCGTGATGCCCCGGGCCGCCTGCGTCGCGATCGCGGCCAGCGTCGCCGGTGGGGCATGGCCGCTCATCGCGCCCGTGTCGCCGAGGCAGAAGTCGACGATCTCGTTGCCGTCGACGTCCACGAAGCGGCTGCCCGAAGCCTCCTGCACGAACAGCGGGAACCCGCCGGGCCACTTCGCCATCCAGTGCATCGGCACGCCTGCGAGCAGGTGTTGCCGCGCCCGCACGGCGAGCTCGGACGAGCGCGGATGCTCGGCGGCGAACCGTGCTTCCTCGCGCGCGACGAGCTCGGGCAGGCGCTCGTGCACGGCCGACACCGGGCCGCTCACGCCTCCGACCAGGCCGTGCCGGACACGTCGACGACGGTCGCCCCGCCGTCGACCGGCAGCTCCGCGCCGCTCACGTAGCTCGCCTCGTCCGAGAGCAGGAACGAGACGACGGCGGCGACCTCCTCTGCGTCCGCGGGGCGCCGCAGCGGCACGTGCTCGTGCGCGAGGGCGTAGGCACCCTCTCGATCGGTGCCACGCAGGCGTGCGAGCTCGTCCATGTCCGCATCGCCCATCGGCGTGCGCACCCAGCCCGGGCAGACCGCGTTGGCACGCACACCGACGGGGCCGTAGTCGTTGGCGATCGTCTTGCACAGCATCACGAGCCCGGCTTTCGAGGTGCAGTACGAGGCCCACCCCGGCCCGGCCCGCATCGCGTTCACCGACGCGATGCCGACGATCGCCCCCCGTCGCTCGACGAGATGCGGCAGCGCTGCCCGCGCAACCAGGAACGCGCCCGTCAGGTTCGTGCGGATCGTGCGCTCCCAGCCCTCCAGCGTCTCGTCGCCGGCAGGGTTCGAGTCGCCGATGCCTGCGTTGAGCACGACGCCGTCGACGCCGCCGAACCGGTCGAGCGCGGCCGACGCGAGCGCGGCGGCGAGGTCCGGCTCACCGACGTCGCCGGGCACTGCCACCGCAGCTTCCCCGAGCTCCGAGACGAGCTCCTCGAGCGGCTCACGGCGCCGGCCGGAGAGCACCAGCCCGAAGCCGTCCTCGGCAAGACGGCGCGCCACCGCGGCGCCGATGCCCGTTCCCGCCCCCGTGACGATCGCCGCGCGCACGGCAAGCCCTACGCGCGGCGGATCGAGACGATCCGCGCCCGCCAGGAGCCGCGCGGTGCGGGCACCTCGACCGTGTCGCCGACGGCCGCGCCCATCAAGGCGCCGCCGAGCGGAGAGTCGGGCGAGACACCGCCGACGCTCGAGATCTCCACCTCCATGCGCTCGCCGTGCTCGTCCTCGATCTCCACGATCGAGCTGACGCCGACGTGGTCGTCGTGGTCGTGCTCGACGGTGACGGCGTGCTGCAGCCGGTGGCGCAGCTTGCGAATCCGGGCCTCGAGCAGCCCCTGCTCGTTCTTGGCGGCGTGGTACTCGAAGTTCTCGGAGAGGTCGCCGAACGAGCGCGCGGTCGCGATCGCCTCCACGGCGGCCGCGCGGCGCGGGCCTTCCAGCTCCGCGAGCTCGGCCTCGAGCGCTTCGCGCTGGGCGGCCGTGAGATGATCGACGCGGTCAGTCACGCGGTGAAGGCTAGCGCGTGCGGCCGGGAGCGATCCGCGTCGGCCGGTTTATTGCCAGAGACGGGACAGTCGTGCCGAGAACGCACGATCCGGTTTGACACGGGGGTCGTCGAGCGCATAGACACCTAGCTACATCGCGGCTGTGCCAACAAGGAGGAACGACCGGTGGCAACCGATCTCGAGCGGTTCGTCGACAACGAGGCCCGCGAGGCGCTGATCGCCGACGTACGGCGTCGCATCGACGCCGAGGGGATCACGTACATCTACTACCAGTTCGCCTCCGTCACGGGCCGCATCATGGGCAAGGGCGTGCCTGCCACGCACTGGGAGAACACGGCGCGCAAGGGGTTCCAGCTCGTCTACGGGGCGACGGCCAACCTCTTCACCGACCGTCACGGCGAGTACATCGGCTACGGCCCGGAGGCGGCCGAGCTCGTCGGCCTGCCCGAGCCGGAGACGTTTCAGCCGCTGCCCTGGGACGCGAAGGTGGCGCGCGTCTGGTGCACCCTCTTCCGCAACCGCGAGGAGCGCGAGAACCCGGGCGCCTTCCTCAGCTCCGACTGCCGCGGCAACCTCCACCGCCACCAGCGCGCGTTCGAGGAGGCAACCGGCCTGCACCTGCGCGCCGGCACCGAGCCGGAGATGATGTGGCTCAAGCTCGGCCCCGACGGCGAGCCGTCCGTCGAGGGGCTCTCCAAGCCGTACTGCTACCACATCGACCAGTTCTCCGAGTTCCAGCCCGTCATCCACAAGGTGATCGAGTACGGACAGGCGATGGGGCTCGACATGATCCAGGGCGACCACGAGGACGCGCCCGGCCAGCTCGAGCTCAACTTCAACTTCGACCGCGCGGAGCGCACCGCCGACAACCTTTCCACGTACCGTCAGATCTGCCGCCAGGTGGGACGCGAGATGGGCGCTTTCCCGTGCTTCATGCCGAAGCCGTTCATGGGCGTGTCGGCAAACGGGTGCCACCACAACATCTCGCTCTGGAAGGGCGACGAGAACGCGTTCATGCCCGAGACGGCCGACCAGCAGAAGCCGAGCCAGATCGGACTGTGGGCGATCGGCGGCATCCTCGAGCACCTCGGTGCGCTCACGGCCGTCACGGCATCCACGGTCAACTCGTACCGGCGGCTGTGGGACACGGGCTTCTGGGCACCGGTGTTCGCCGACTGGGGCTTCCAGAACCGGACGACGGCGCTGAGGGTCTCGGCGCCCGGGCGGTTCGAGTACCGCTCCGTCGACTCGGCCGTCAACCCGTACCTGTCGATGTCGGCGCTGATCATGGCCATGTGGGACGGGATCGAGCGCAAGCTCGACCCGGGCGAGCCCGAGGAGCGCAACATCTACGAGGCCATGTCCGCGGGCAAGGAAGTGAAGAAGATCCCGATGACCTTCGGCGATGCCCTCGACGCCCTCGAGGCGGACGAGGTGATCAAGAAGGCGATGCCGGACGAGATGTACAGGGTGTTCACCCACTACAAGCGCGACGAGTGGGAGCGCTACTGCGCGACGGTGACCGACTGGGACGTGAAGGAGTACCTCGATGTGTTGCCGTAGGGGCGAGGAGCGCCGCGCCCTCCGGGGGCCCGAGAGAAAGGAAACGTAAACGCCGCCATGTGTGGGATAGCAGGAATCATCTACAAGGACGGAGCGCACCCGATCGGGACGGAGATGACCCGCATGCTCCAGTCCATGAAGCATCGCGGGCCCGACTCCACCGGCTACGCGCTCTACGGGCAGCCGTCGAACCTCGTGGTCATGCGGTACAAGCTGGCCGACGCGAACACGCCGCGGGACTTCGAGTACGAGGACCGGCTGCGGCGTCACCGCTCCGAGGTGGAGCGGCGGCTCCACACCCTCCACGCCAAGATTCACGAGATCGACGAGGAGACGGAGTATGCGTTCCGCGTCACGCTCGAGTACGACGGCGACCTGAAGCGGCTCGCCGACTACATCGAGGACGTGCCCGACTGCGAGGTGCTCTCGCTCGGGAAGTCGCTCGAGATCGTGAAGGATCTCGGCGACGCCGAGACCGTGTCCGAGGGGTATCACCTCGACGACTTCAACGGCACACACGCGATCGGCCACGTCCGCATGGCGACCGAGTCGGACGTCGACATCTCCGGCGCCCACCCGTACTGGGCGTACCCGTTCTCCGACGTGGCGGTCGTGCACAACGGCCAGCTGACGAACTACTTCCACTGGAAGCGCAGGCTGGAGCGGGCAGGCCACCGCTTCCAGTCCGAGTGCGACTCGGAGATCATCGCCGTCTACCTGGCCGAGAAGATGAGCGAGGGCTCCTCGCTCGAGGATGCGATGCGCGAGAGCCTCGAGGACCTCGACGGCGTCTTCACGTACATCTGCGTGACGGAGGACGCGCTCGGCGTCGCCAAGGACGAGATGGCCGCGAAGCCGCTCGTCCTCTACGAGGCAAACGACCTCGTCGCGCTCGCCTCCGAGGAGATCGCCATCCGCGCGATCATCGACCACGAGATCGACACCTACGACCCGTACGAAGGGGAGGTGCTGGTATGGCAACGCTAGCCGGCGAGCACTCGATCAGCTACGACGCGCGCGGGCTCTCCGAGCCGAACGCGGCGGTCCCCAAGGTGTCGGAGATCGACGGCACCACCGCCGTCTTCGACGCCCACGACCTCTCCACCCGCCAGATCAACCTGGAGCTGCGCTGGCTGATCAACGAGCAGGGCATCACCGACGTCACCGTGAAGAACCCGGGTGCGAAGCACTCGCTCGGCGTCGGCATCCTCACGCGCTGCAAGATCACGTTCGACGGCAGCCTCGGCTACTTCGGCTGCGGCATCATCGACGGCCCCGAGGTGCACATCAAGGGCCGGGTCGGCTGGTCGGCGTGCGAGAACATGATGTCCGGCGTCGTCATCATCGACGGCAACGCCGGGTCGCTCACGGGAGCCGCGTTCCGCGGCGGCGATCTCGTGATCAAGGGCCGCGTCGGTGCGCGCACCGGCATCGACCAGAAGGGCGGCACCATCATCGTGTGCGGCAGCGCCGGGTCGATGAACGGCTTCATGATGCAGCGCGGCCGGCAGATCATCTGCGGTGACGTCGGGCACGGCCTGGGTGACTCGATGTACGACGGGACGATCTACGTCGCCGGCAAGGTTCGCTCCCTCGGGATCGACTGTGTGCCGGGCGA
>Ga0209797_10000280_pt1 | contig 24911 bp, 23 predicted proteins | sample DOMMetBare3Fresh_2_FD_187472 | JGI IMG/M metagenome (GOLD analysis project Ga0209797, IMG submission 187472) | Wetland sediment microbial communities from St. Louis River estuary, USA, under dissolved organic matter induced mercury methylation -... | ecosystem: Environmental > Aquatic >... | reverse complement strand
TGAAGTCGGGAGGCCCGCACCCGGACCACAACCCGGCGCTGCGCCGCGCGCTGCAGAACGCGCGCGGGGCCAACATGCCCAAGGACAAGGTCGACGCCGCCATCAAGCGCGCCAGCGGCCAGGACCAGCAGGCCTACGAGGTCGTCCTCTACGAGGGCTACGGCCCCCACGGCGTCGCCATGGTGGTCGAGACGGCCACGGACAACGTGGTGCGCACCGTCGCCAACGTCAGGCTGCGCTTCAAGGACCACGGCGGGAACCTGGGTACCGCGGGAAGCGTGGCCTTCCAGTTCCAGCGCATGGGCGTCTTCCGGGTGGCGCCGGAGGGGCTGGTGCCAGGAGAGGAGCGCACATGACGCAGGACTGGGCACGCCCGGCGGATGAGTTGAGCCAGGGCGGTATCGAGCCCGGGCCCGGCAAGCGTCGCCGGGTCGGAGTGGTGGCCGGTCTGGGTGCGGCAGCGCTTCTGGTCGGAGGGGTGGCCGTGGCCTCGGGGATCGCCTCCGCGGCCTCACCGTCGCCCTCGCCGTCCGCGTCGTCGGCCGTCCCGGGAGCCCCCGGTGACCGCGACGGTGGCGGTTTCGGCCGGGGTCACGGGCCGGGACCAGGGATGCTGGGCGACCGGGGGATCGGCGCCGGACGCGGCGCGGTGCGCGGGGAGTTCGTGGTGCCGAAGAGCGGCGGCGGCTACCAGACCCTCGTGATGCAGCGCGGCGAGGTGACCGCCGTGAGTTCCACGTCGTTGAGCGTGAAGAGCGAGGACGGGCACACCGGCACCTACGTGGTGACCGCTGACACTCTCGTCAACGCCGCACGCGACGGTATCGACACGATCAAGGTCGGCGAGACCGTGCACGTCATGGCGACCAAGGATGGCGACACTCTGACCGCCGTGCGTATCGGCGACACGTCGAAGATGCAGCAGTTCCGCGACCGGTTCCGCCCGCAGGCTAGCCCGAGCGCTTCGGCCTCGGCCACGGCGTAGCCACCCGGGATCCCGTCTGCAGATCGAGGCCTCTCTCCGGGAGCGTGCAGGGCGCTCCTGGAGGGAGGCCGACCTGTCTCAGCTCGTCTGCTCGGCGTAGAAGTCGGCGAGCCGGGCGAACCCTTCGTCCAGGCTGACCTGTGGTGCCCAGCCCAGGACCTCGCGGGTCCGGCGCTGGTCGAACCAGTGCGCGGTCGCCAGCTGTTCGGCCAGGAAACGGGTCATCGGCGGCTCGTCGGTGCGCCGGCGGGCCGACCAGGCCAGCTCCACCAGGCTGCCGGCCACCCGCGCCACCGGGTAGGGCACGCCCAGGCTCGGTGGTGGGACACCCGCCGCACGGCAGATCCGAGTCAGGACCTCGGCTACGGTGCGCGGCTCCCCGTTCGAGACGACCAGTGCCTGGCCGTGGGCGGCGTCGGCCTGGTCGACCGCCGCGACCAGGGCGTCCACCGCGTTGTCGACGTACGTCGTGTCGATGAGGGCCGTCCCGCCGCCCACCAGCGCCAGCCGGCCGGCCCGGGCGCGTTCGACGACCCGCTCGACCAGCTGGGTGTCCCCCGGGCCCCAGACCAGGTGCGGCCGGACGGCGACCACGGCGAACCCGGGTCGGTCCGCGAGCAGCGCGATCCGCTCGGCCGCGGCCTTGCTCCGGGCATAGCTCCCGCGCGCCCGGAGCGGGTCGGCCGGCCCCGCTTCGGCACCGACCAGGGCGGCGCCGCTGTGCGCCACGGAGGGCGAGGAGACCTGGACGAAGCGGCCGACACCCACGCGTTGTGCCGCGGTCAGCAGGACCGCCGTGCCGTGCACGTTCACCCGCTCGAACTCCGCCCACGGGCCGGTGACCGACACCTTGGCGGCCAGGTGCAGCACCGCGTCCTGACCGGTGGCCGCGTCGTTGACGGCAGCCGGGTCGGTCACGTCCCCCAGGACCTCGCGCACCCCGTCGAGGCCCGCCGACCGGCGCTGCAGCACCGTCACCTCGTCCCCTCGGTCGTGCAGGGCTCGGGCGACCCCCGCGCCGAGCATCCCGCTGGCGCCCGTGACGAGCACCCTCACGGCCGCCGGCCTCCACGGCCCGACAGCATCGCCTCGGCCCATCGGGCGACGGAGGCGCGGTCGATCTTGGAGTTGTGCCGGATGTCGACCGGGAGCGCCGGCGTGACGAGCACCGCAGCCAGCGGCCGACCGGCCGCGGCCCGCACGGCGTCAGCAAGATCCAGGTCGGCCAGTCCGCCCTTGGCGGCCGGCGGGTCGGTCTGCACGACGACGACCACCTGCTGAGTGCCGACCGGGCCGACGCCGACCGCCGCGGCCAGCGGGACGGGGGTCGTCGACTCGACCTGACGCTCGAGGCCCACGGGGGCCACGGGACCCTCGGCGGTCACGATGACATGGGCCAGCCGGCCGCCGACCCACAACCGACCCTCGTCGTCCAGGTGCCCGACATCGCCGGTGCGGTGCCAGCCCGGGTTGCGCGAGCTGGCCCGCTCGGTGGCCCACAGCCGGTCGTAGCGGTCCTTCACCTGAGGGGCCCGCACGCAGATCTCGCCGAGGACGCCGGGCGCGCCGGTCAGCGGGCCGTCGGCCGAGCCGTCTCGGCCGAGCGGGCTCACCAGCACCTCGACCCCGTCGACCGGGCGGCCCACGCAGACGCCGTCGCCCACCCCCGCAGCCTCGATGCCGGCCAAGGTGATGTCCGCAACGGGGATCGCCTCGGTCATGCCGTACGGCGTGTGCGGCTCCGCCTTCGGCAGCAGGGCGGCCAGGGCACGGAGCACCTCCGCGGGCACGGGGGCCCCGGTCGACAGGAGCAGCCGGACCCCACCGAGCGCCGTCCGCTGCCGGTCGGTCAGCGCGCCGGACGTCCGAAGCAGGCTGGCCAGGGCGGCCGGGGAGGCGAAGACCAGCGAGGCGGCCACCGTCTCGACTGCGTCGGCCAGCGCGGCCGCCTCGAGCGTGCCGGGGGAGGTGACCTCCATGTCCGGCACGACGGAGGTGATCCCGAGCGCCGGTCCGTAGAGCGCGAAGGGGGCGAAGGCGGCCACCAGACGGTCGTCGGGCGTGACCCCGTAGGTGCGCGCCAGCGCGTCGCGCTGCGCCTCGAGCTGGCGGTGGCGATAGACCACGCCCTTGGCCGGCCCGGTGGCGCCGGAGGTGAACAGCACGGCCGCCTCGGCGTCGGCGTCCGGGGCGGGGGGCAGCGGCCGGCCTCGCCCGGCCCGGGCGACGTCGGCGAGGGTGAGCCGGGCGCCGAGCAAGCGCGCCTCCGCCCGACTCCGCGCCCCTGCCGCGATCCGCTGGCCCGGCAGGCCGATCGCGCGGGCCACGACCAGCCCCTTCGGGACGGCGACCACGTGGTCAGGCTGCGCCCCGCGCAGCGCCCGGCGCAGACCGGGCAGTCCGAGCCCGGCGTCGGCGACGACGATGACCGCGCCGATGCGCCAGCAGGCGTACACCACTGCGCTGAGGTCGGCTCCGGGCGTCACCAGCAGGGCCACCCGGTGGCCACGCTCGACCCCGCTGGCGGCCAGTCCGGCGGCCAGGTCGTCGACGACGCGGGCGAATGCGGCCCAGGTCACCGTCCGGGCGGGCCCGCGTCGGGACATCTCCACGACCGCGGGTTGGCCGTCGCCGGCCCGGTCCACCACGGCCGACCACAGCGGACGGCGTCCCGTGGGCTCGGCAGCAGCGGCCGGCGGCGCTGTGGGGGCGTCGAGCTCCCGGATCCAGGCCATCGCGTCGGGGATCGCCGTCGACTCCTCGGTGACCAGATGGCCGGCACCTTCGTAGCGGTGGACGCCCGCCCGGGGGAACCGCTGCTGCAGGTCCTGCAGGTAGCGGTCGGAGAAGACGGGGTCGCGCGGCCCCCACAGCAGGAGGGCTGGCCGGTCGGCCAGCTCGGGCAGCCGCCGGACGACGTCCTGCAGCGAGGTCCAGCTGGGGTGCCGGTCGTCCAAGGGGATGTCCTCGACGAAGGCCCCCACCGCCGCCCGCCGGGCCGCGGTGCGGTACGGCGCGAGGTAGGCCGCACGGACGTCCGGGGCGAGCCCGGGTGTGAGCAGGCCCACGGTCCCTCGCACGAACGTCGCGGTGGCCACGGTCGTGGCCCGGTGCACGCCTCGGGTCCGGGCCAACCGGATGAGCCCGGGTGCAGGGGCTCCCGCCGGCTGGTGCACCGCCGTGTTGGTGAGCACGATTCCGGCCAGCTGGTCCTGGTGGTCCAGGGCCCAGCCGAGGGAGATGGCGCCACCCCAGTCGTGGGCCAGGATGACGACCGGACCCCGGACCTCGAGCGCCTCGGTGAGCGTGCCCAGCTCGGCGATGCGGTCGGCCAGGCGGTGCAACTGACCCGTGCGCTCCGACCAGCCCATCCCAAGGTGGTCGGGGGCGAGGACCCGCCAACCCGGGGGCGACTGCGCCAGCGCCGCTCGCCACAGGTAGGACCAGGTGGGGTTGCCGTGAACGCACAGCAGCGTGCCGACAGGGTCCGTGGCGCCGTTGTCCAGGACGTGCCAGGTCCGCGGGGTGCCGTCGGGCCCTGCTGCGGTGACCAGGCGCGACCACGCCGGGTCGAGTCCCGGCAGGTCGTCGGGTGGCAGCGTGGCCGCGGCCGTCACCCGCGCGGTCACCAGACGATTTCGCTGAACGCGGTGTTCAGCCCGGAGCCGATGCCCATGAGCAGCACGCGGTCACCGCGGCGCAGCGTGGCCGCCTCGCGGGCGAGGGTCACCGGGACGCTCGCCGGTCCGATGTTGCCGAGGAAGGGGAAGGTGAGGGGGACCAGGTCAGGGTCGAGGCCGAGCCGCTTGCACAGCGCGGTCGTGTGGACCATCGACACCTGGTGGAGTATGTAGCGGTCCATCGCCGTCCAGTCGTACGCGTCGCGGACGGACAGCCAGGCGGCCTCGGCCAGGTCGAGCCCGGCGTCCAGGAGGCCCTTGGTGTCGGTGCGCATCTGCTCCATGTCGCCGACGCACAGGTCATGGTGCTCGGTGGCGGCCCGGGCGATGCCCCGGACGAGCCGGTGACCCTCGGGGTGGGCGCTGGCCGGGCCGAGCACCATGGCCGCACTGCCCGAACCGAGGGTGAGCGTCGCGAACTCGGCGAAGACGTCGGTGACCACCGCGTCGTCCCGGTTCAGCCGCTCGATCGTGCGCTCCTGGGTGTAGCGGCTGTCCTCGCCGTCGACCACCAGCGCGTACTCGATGTGTCCGGCGTCGATCATCGTTGCGGCGAGGTGCATGGCGTTGACGAAGCCGAGGCACGCGTTGGCCAGGTCGAAGTTCAGTGCCGACGTGGGCAGTCCCAGCCGGTGGTGGATCTCGACGGCGGTCGACGGCTCGAGGTTGGCCCGGCAGACGGAGGAGTTGACCATCAGGCCGATCCGCGAGCGGTCGATCCCTGACTCGTCGATGGCCTGCTCTCCCGCCATCGCCGCCGCGTGGGAGAAGGTCACGTCCTCGGGCCACCAGCGACGCTCCCGGATGCCGGCAACCGACTGCAGCAGGCCGGGCCGCAGGCCCACCCGCTCGAGGGTCGGAGCCAGTCGTTCGTCGAACTGGTCGGACGTCACCACGATCGGGGCCTCGACGGCGGACACGGCGACCACGGCCGTGTTCGTGTGGACGTAGGTTGAGTTGCCGTTCATGGGCGGGGGCGTTCCTCTCGGCCGGGCGGAGAAGGCCCGTGTCCCTGGCCGGACGATTGTCTCACGCCTGAACGGGCGCCAGACATGCTCCGGCTCCCGGACGGGGGAGCCCGGGAGCCGGAGCAGGTCGAGGCACGCGCAGCCGGAGGCTGCGCGCCGGGTCTACACCCCTGCGCCGCGCCGACCCGTCACGGACATGACCAGGCCGACCACCACCAGGATGACGGCGATGATGAACAACCACTTGGCTGCGGTCGCGAAGCCGACGAGTGCGGCTACCAAGGCAGCGATGAGCAGGATCAACCACGGGGCCATGTCGGGCTCCTTCATCTCGGTAACGGGCCACGAGGCGGCGTCCGTCGCCGGGCGGCCTCAGTTCTGGTCTGCCCCTCGGGAGCCGATCGGAAACCTGGCGGTGCGCCTTCGCCTGGTGTCCTGGGTCACTCGGGTGGCGACGCGCGCAGGGCAGCGCGGGCCGCGTCGTAGCCGGCGCGCATGAACGTCGGCCACTCGCGCGAGTCGAGGAACTGCGCGTAGAGCCTGGCGCCGGCGACCCGGTCGGAGGGCACCGGCTCCAGCAGCACGACGTCGACCGTGTCGCGCAGCTCGGCGAGCGCCCGCCGGGCGAGCGCCAGGTGCTGCATCGTCCGGGTCTGCTCGGCCAGGTGCAGCACGCTCCACCGACGGTCACGCCACCCGACCGCCCCCTCGGCCCCGAACTCGTGGGGGTAGAACCCGTTGACCACCACGGCCACGTCGCAGCGGTCCTCGTCCAGCAGCGGCTGCGCGGGCAGGATGTCGACCACTCCACCGTCCAGCCACCAGCCACCGTCGAAGCGGACCGGCTCCACCGCCAGGGGCAGGGCGACCGACATCCGCACCAGGCGGGCCGCGGTCAGGTCGGGATGGGTGTCCGGGCCCACGTAGGTGAGCCGGTTCTCCTCGACGTTCCAGACCGGTGACCAGACCGGGATCGGCAGCTCACCCAGCCGCACGTTGCCCAGCAGGTCGGTGACGCACCGTTCGATCCGCTCCCCGCGCAGCAGCCCTGCCCACCCTCGACCGAGGCGCAGCGGGAGTGCGGCCAGGCCGGCCCAGTTCGGGTCGAGGTAGTCGGCCGGGCGCAGCGTCTGCACCCACCGAGCCACGTCGGCCGTCGCCAGCCCGGCGGCCAGCGGGACACCGAACAGCGCCGACCCGGAGCAGACGCAGTAGGCCGAGGGCTCGACGTCGCCCTCCTCGAGGACGCGAACCACCCCGAGCAGCGACGCCAGCGCCCCGCTGCCCCCGGTGGCCACCACGCCCACCCGTCGGCCGGCCAGTCTCGGCACGGGGCGGCGCCGGAAGGTCGGGAAGGGGTCGACCGGCTTTCGAGCCCGGTCGGTCGGCAGTGGCAGCAGGCCTCGGCGGACCTGTCCGACGAAGCCGACGTCCGCTCGGACGGCGCCCAGCACCGCGCGGGTCCGCGTCGCGTGGTCGAAGTACTGCCGGACCCGCTGGATGTCCAGCAGGTACCCGAGGGCACCGGAGGGGGCCACCCGCCCATCGTGGGGGCCGAACCGCCGGGCGCCCAGGGGCGAACGTCCACCCGACCCCGGGGGTGAATGACACGGTTGTACTTCGGTCGTAGGATGGCGGTGCGGCCCGGGAGGGGAAGCCCGGGCCGCGCCTCAGCCGTCTTGACGACACGCCTTCCCCGAGTGCCCGGTCCGTGGAGCCACGAGGAGACCTGATGGACGCCGCCGACGCGCTGACCGGTGCCGAATCGGGCCTCGCCCGGGCCGGCCTGTCCGACCGTGACCGGGCCGTGCTGGACTTCGAGCGGCAGTGGTGGAAGCACGCTGGGGCCAAGGAGGAAGCGATCCGCGAGCTGTTCGAGCTGTCGGCGACCCGGTACTACCAGCTGCTCAACGCCTTGATCGATCGGCCGGACGCGCTGGCCCACGACCCGATGCTGGTCAAGCGCCTGCGTCGGCTGCGTGCTTCGCGGCAGCGGGCGCGCTCCGCCCGCCGCCTGGGCTTCCAGGTCTGAGCCGAGCGGTCGCGTGAGCGTCGATCCGCCGCCCTACGGCCGCCCTGCGGGCGCTCATCGTGCCCGGCGCGACTGGCTCGCCGCCATGGGGGCGGGAGTGGCGGTGACCCTGGCCGCGATGGCCCTGGCGGTCGGCGTGGTGGGCTGGCTCGGCCCCGGCCCGGGCGAGGGCGCCAGCGCCCGGCCGAGCGCCAGCCGGAGCATCCCCGGCGTGCTGCTGGCCTCCCCGAGCGCCAGCTCGTCCGCCCCACGCGTGGCGGTGTCCCCCTCGACCGCTACGCCGACCCCGTCGTCCTCGCCGTCCGCCCGGCCGACGGCACCGCCCACTCCGTCGCCGTCGCCCTCGGCGACGGCCTCCCGGCCGGCCCGGTCCGTGGTCAAGGCGCCGGTCGTCGTGCTCAACCAGACCCGCCAGACCGGCCTGGCCGGCAGCGTCGCGTCACGCCTGCGGGCCAGGGGGTGGCAGGTCACCGGCGTCGGCAACTGGCGGGGCAGCGTGTCGTCGACGACCGTCTACTACGCGGCCGGTCTCGAACGGGCCGCGCGGAGCCTGGCCGACGTCCTCGGCGTCGAGCGCATCCGCCCCAAGGTGGCCGGCATGGCCAGTGGGCGGCTGACGGTGGTGCTCACCGCCGACCCGTTCCGCTGACATGGGCGACCTGCCGGTCCCGCGGACCGCGGCCGGGGTCGAGGGCATGGCGGCTCTCGTCGCGGACCCGACCGGTTCGCTCCTCGCCTTCGACTACGACGGCACGCTCGCGCCGATCGTGGACCAGCCGGCGCGCGCCGTCCCCGAGCGCGGTGCCGTGCCCGCGCTGGCCGCGCTGGCCGCCCGGGTGGGTGGGGCGCTGATCCTGACCGGTCGCCCGGCGCTGGACGTCGTGCGTCTCGGTGGGCTGTCGGTCGTCCCCGGGCTGGTCGTGCTGGGGCTGTACGGCGCGCAGCGCTGGCCGCCGGTCGGTCCGACGGGGACGGCCGAATCCGGCATCCAGGCCGCACTCGACGCCGCGCGCGACGCGCTCGACCCTTTGCTGGCCGCGGCGCCGGCGGGCACCTGGCTGGAGGACAAAGGCGGCTCGCTCGCCGTGCACGTGCGGCGTACGGCCGATCCGGCGTCCGCCCTCGACTCGCTCAGGGAGCCGATCGCCCACCTGGCTCGCGATCTCGCGCTGCGCGTCGAGCCCGGTCGGTACGTGCTCGAGCTGCGCCCGCCAGGTGTCGACAAGGGCGCGGCGTTGGAAGCGCACACGAGGGAGGTGGGCGCCCGGGCGGTGCTCTTCGCCGGCGACGACCTCGGCGACCTCGCGGCGTTCGCCGCCGTCGAACGGCTCCGGTCGGCCGGCGTTCCTGGGGTCACCGTGGCCAGCGTCAGCGAGGAGGCCCCCGAGGTCGCCCAGCGGGCCGATCTGGTCGTCGCCGGGCCGGTCGGGGTGGTCGACCTGCTCACGAGCCTGGCTGCGGCCCTGGGCTGAGGGTGGCTCAGCCGGCAGCGCCGACGCGCAGGTCGGCCAGCTGGTCGGCGAGCCACCGCCTCGGGGTCAGGGCGGTGGCCCGAGCGGCGAGTGCGAGCCCGCGCGACTGGCGCTGCTCCATCGTCAACGACAGGGCGTCGTGCAGCGCCCGCGCCGTCTCGCTGACGTCGAACGGGTTGACGAGCAGGGCGTCCCCGCCGAGCTCCACGGCCGCTCCGGCCTCGCGGGACAGCACGAGCGCGCACCCGCGCTCGGACAGCACGGGTGCCTCCTTGGCGACCAGGTTCATGCCGTCCCGCAACGGGTTGACGAGCAGCACGTCGGCCAGCACGTAGGCGGCGAGCGAGCGGGCCAGGTCGTCCTGGACGTGCAGCAGCAGCGGCGACCACTCGGGGGTGCCGAACTCGTCGATGATCTCGTTGGCGACCCGCTGCACCGCGGCGGTGTACTCGCGATAGACGGGCAGGTCGTGCCGGCTCGGGTAGGCGAACGCCACGTGCACCACCCGGCCCCGCCACTCCGGGTGGGTCCGCAGCATGAGCCGGTAGGCCTCGAGCCCACGCACGATGTTCTTGCTCAGCTCGGTGCGGTCGATCCGCACCAGGGCCAGCCGGTCACCGACCTGCTCCCTCAGCGTGGCCAACCTGATCTGGACGTCGGGTTGAGCGGCTCTCGCTCGCAGCTCGTCGCCGTCGACACCCAGCGGGTGGACGGTGACCCGGGTCGTGCGTCCCCGGTGGTCGACGGTCGCGGCGGCCCGGTCGACCCGCGCACCGAGGGTCTGCTCGCAGCAGTTCATGAACGCGTCGGCCCATCGGGGGGTGAGGAAGCCGGCCGCGTCGGCACCCAGGACGCCTTCGAGCACGGCGACCGCGACGTCGTCGGGGAGCACCCGGTAGTAGTCGGGGGGAGCCCAGGGCGTGTGCGAGAAGTGACCGATGCGCAGGTCCGGCCGGCGCTGCCGAAGCAGGTGGGGGACCAGGGTCAGGTGGTAGTCCTGGACGAGGACCCGTCCGCCCTCGGCGGCCTCCTCGGCGAGCGCGTCGGCGAAGGCCGCGTTGTACTCCACGTACGAGGTCCACTCGCGGTCCCAGCGGTCGTCGAAGACCGGCCGCTGCGCGGTGTCGAACAGCAGGTGGTGGACGAACCACAGCGTCGAGTTCGCGACGTCGTTGTAGGCGCGCGCGAACGTGATCGGGTCGATGCTGAGCATCCGGATCTGCGCGCGGGTCCCCTCGGCCACCCCCAGTCGTCCGTCGGCCGCCCGGGCGGCCATCCGGTCTCCCTCGGTCAGTGCGGCGCAGACCCAGACGGCGTCCGCGACCCCCGCCAGTCCCGAGATCAGGCCGCCGCCCCCGCGGCGAGCCTCCAACGTCCCGTCGTCCGCGACGGAGTACGACAGCGGGCCACGGTTGGACGCCACGACGACCTGGGCTGCGCCTGCCTGCGGACCGACCACCCGCCCACCCTAAGACGGCCCGCGCTAGTCCGAGGGTCGCCGTCCGAACAGCGGACGGGCCGCTCGTGGCCGGTACCCCCCGTCGGCCAGGCCGGCCCGGCGCTCGAACACGTTGTGCGAGAAGTGGTCGCCGGTGCGCAGGTAGGACCAGCCTGCCGCGAGCAGGTACGCGGGCAGGAAGGGCAGCCCCAGCCAGCACGCCCACTGGGTCGAGTGGCGCGCCTCGTGGACCAGCAGGGTGGGCCGGGCCGCCAGCCGCTCCGGCGACAGTCGGGTGATGACCACGTTGCCGACCGTGAAGGCGACGGCACGCGGGTAGGCCAGTCGGTAGCCGGTCGCCACGGTCAGCCCGTGCGGCCCAGGCGCCCGGTGCGCGCGGCCGGCCCGCGCGATGGCGACGCCGAGCGGCGTGGAGAGGTTCAGCGCGTTGAGCAGCCGGCGCACCGGCCGGTCGGTCGACGGCACGCTAGGAGGCCCGGCTGTCACGGCGGGCGGCGTACTCGGGCACGGTGATCATCGGCGGCCGCTCGACCAGGCCCACGTCGTGCGTGGTGACGCTGAGGTCTCCGTCGACGCGGGTGTACTGCGCGAGGGTCGGGTTGAGGGCGGCTCTCCGGCGGATCCGGCCCTCCCGCTCCAGCCGGGCGAGCGCGGTCTGCATGATCTCGCTGGCCATCAGCCCGAGCCGGGCGTCGTCGTGGTGGCGGTGGTGCCGCTCGCCGACGTCGACCTGGGCGATGGAGTCCAGCCCGGCCACCGCCAGCGTGTCGACGAGCAGGGCCAGCTCGACGCCGTACCCGGTCGGGAAGGGGAGCAGCTCGAGCAGGCCGCGGCGGGCGGCGTACTCACCGGCCAGCGGCTGGACGACGCCGGCCAGCTCCGGCCAGTGCAGGTTGAGCAGCGGCCGCGCGACGAGCTCGGTCACCCGACCGCCTCCCGCAGGGAGTACGGAGGTGCCGTCGCGCAGCGGTCGGTCGTACAGGGCCTTGACGAGCACGACCGAGCGGTCGGTGAGCAGCGGGCCCAGCAGGCCGGTGACCAGGCCGGAGCGGAACTGGCGCAGGTCGGCGTCGACGAACACCAGGACGTCGCCCGTCGTGGCCGCGAGGGAGCGCCACAGGACCTCGCCCTTGCCCGGACCGGACGGGATCCGCGGCAGCACGGCGGAGCGGTGGACCACGACCGCCCCGGCCTCGGCCGCGACCTGCGCCGTTCGGTCGGTCGAACCGGAGTCCATGACCACGAGTTCGTCCACCAGCGGCTCGGCCACCTCGACCAGGTCGGTGCGGATCGTCTCGACGATGGCCCCGATGGTGGCCTCCTCGTCGAGCGCGGGGAGGACGACGCTCACGGTCAGGCTGCCCTTGGCGGCCACGAGTCGCTCGACCGGCCAGTCGGCGGCGGCCGAGGTGCGCCTGGACAGCCAGCGCTCGACGTCCGGTCGCACGCCCGCTCCCTCCGTCAGCTGCTGCTGCCCGCGCGCAGCCGCCCCGGTCTCGCCCGCTGGACACCCAAGGCGGGCTGGGGCCGCCGTCGGTTACAGTCTCCGTCACCCGGTGAGTGCCGTCCAGGCGGCGTCCGGCGACAACTTCATATCGCTCATCCAGAGGGGCAGAGGGAACGGCCCGGTGAAGCCCCGGCAACCAGTTCGTAGCCGTCGTCGTCATGGCGGGGCCGGACGAACCAGGTGCCAATTCCGTCCCGGCCGAGTGGCGCGGGAGAGATGAGGGAAAGGCCTCGCGATGACCACGCTCCAGCACGACCCCCTTGCCCCGGCAGGCGCCTTCGGGCCGGCGGTGGGCCTGTCCTGTCGCGAGTGCGGCCACGAGGTGGAGCCGTCGGCCCGGTACGCCTGCGACCAGTGCTTCGGGCCCCTGGAGGTCCGGTACGCGTTCGGCCGGGTGTCGCGCCGGCAGATCGAGGCCGGGCCGGGGTCGCTGTGGCGGTACGCCCCCCTCCTTCCGGTCCCGGCGGACCCGGGTGACCGCCCCGTCGACCTCGCCGCCGGCTGGACCCGGCTGCACCGCGCCGACCGGCTGGCCGCCGAGCTGGGCCTGCGCCGGCTGTGGATCAAGGACGACAGCGGCAACCCGACGCACTCGTTCAAGGACCGCGTGGTGGCCGTGGCGCTGACCGCCGCTCGCACGCTCGGCCTGACCACGGTGGCCTGCGCCTCGACCGGCAACCTCGCGAACGCCGTCGCGGCGGCCGCGGCCCGGGCCGGCCTGCGGTCGGTGGTGCTGGTCCCCTCCGACCTCGAGGCGGGCAAGATCGTCACCACGGCGGCCTACGCCGGCACGCTCGTCGCCGTCGACGGCAGCTACGACGACGTCAACCGGCTGTGCAGCGAAGTCGCCTTCGACCACGAGGACTGGGGCTTCGTGAACGTCACCCTGCGCCCCTTCTACGCGGAAGGGTCGAAGACGGTCGGATTCGAGGTCGCCGAGCAGCTGGGCTGGCGGCTCCCCGAGCAGGTCGTCGTCCCGGTCGCGTCCGGGTCGCTGCTGACCAAGGTCGACAAGGCGTGGCGGGAGCTCGGCGAGCTCGGGCTGGTGGAGGCGACGCCGTACCGGGTCTTCGGCGCGCAGGCCAGCGGGTGCGCCCCGGTCGCTGCTGCGTTCGACGCCGGTCTGGACGTCGTCCGCCCGGTCAAGCCGGACACGATCGCCAAGTCCCTGGCGATCGGCAATCCTGCCGACGGGCCGTACGCGCTCGACGTCGCCCGCCGAACCGGAGGTGCCGTCGCGGACGTCAGCGACGAGGAGGTCGTCGAGGGCATCCGACTGTTGGCACGCACCGAGGGGATCTTCGCCGAGACGGCGGGCGGCGTCACGGTCGCGACCCTGCGCCGGCTGCTGGCCGAGGGACGGCTGGACCCGGCGGCTGAGACCGTCCTGCTCAACACGGGGGACGGGTTGAAGACTCTCGACGCGATCGTCGACCGGGTCGGTCCCACGGCCACCATCCCAGCCTCCTATGACGCGTTCCAGGAGCTGGGGCTGTGAGCGTCACGGTGCGGGTGCCCACGATCCTGCGGGCGTACACCGCCGGTGCGGCCGAGGTGGTGGTCGAGGCGGCCACGCTGGCCGACGTCGTGGCTGCCCTGGAGGGCGCCTATCCGGGGATCGGCGGCCGGGTCCTCGACGAGCAGGGCCGGCTGCGGCGTTTCGTCAACGTGTACGTGGGCGACGAGGACGTCCGGTTCGCCGACGGGCTCGGCACTCCGACGCCCGACGGTTGCACGGTGTCGGTCATCCCGGCGGTGGCCGGCGGCTAGGCTGCCCGCGGGCTGGCGATCTCCGCACCGAGAGGGACGCTTCGATGGCGCAGGGCACGGTGATGTGGTTCAACGCGGAGAAGGGGTACGGGTTCATCGCCCAGGACGACGGGCCGGACGTGTTCGTCCACTACAGCGCGATCGACACCCCTGGCGCCAAGTCCCTCAACGAGGGTGACCGGGTCGAGTTCCAGGTCTCCCAGGGCCAGCGCGGCCCACAGGCGGACGCCGTCCACCCGATCTGACCCAAGGTCAGCGGTCGAACTCGTCCGCGGGCAGCCGGTCCTCGTCGACGGCGTCCTCGAGCATCAGCTCGGTGTCGTCGATGACGTGCATGGCGGCTTCCTCCGCCGACAGCCACGCCGTGTCCCCGACGGCCACGTGGGCGACCGCCTCGGACGTCGTGTCCGGGTGGACGCCCTCGTCGTCCTCGACCAGTCGGCCGTCGTGCGGATGGGGGTCGCGCGGGCCGTAGGCGTCGTCGTAGGTGACCTCGTCCTCTGCCTCGACGGCACCGCCTTCGGCGTCGACGTACCAGGCGCCTTCACTCATGTCCCGCACCTCCTCGTTCCCTCGCACGGGGGCTCGCACCCGCCGGTTGACCAGCCATCCGAGGCCATCTTGCCCCCGCTCGAGGGGGTCGCGTGAGGCCTTTCGTCCTTCCTTGCCCGAACGGGCGAGGACCTCCGACTCTCGTGCCGGAGGACGTCGCGATGATCACCTGACGGCAGGACCCCCTCGGGTGCACGCGGAGGACGGCATGACCTGGGACGTCATCCACCCGCAGCCGGCGACGGTCCAGCCGAACCTCGCGGACTACGCGGAGGTCCGGCGGACCTTCAGCTGGCCTCAGGCCGGCGCGTGGCTCGCCGGCCCGGCCGGCCGGCCGGACGCCGGCCTCAACATCACCGACAAAGCGGTGACCCGGCACGTGGCCGCCGGACGCGGCGACCGGGTCGCCCTGCGGTTCCTGGGGCCGGCCGGCGTGGACCGCGAGCTCACCTACGCCGAGCTGGACAGCGAGACGGCCCGGTTCTCGACCGTGCTCGCCGACCTCGGCGTGCGGCCGGGCGAGCGCGTCTTCGGGCTCTCCGGGCGGATCCCCGAGCTGTACGTGGCGATCCTCGGGTCGTTGCGGCACGGCGCCGTGTTCTGCCCGCTGTTCTCGGCGTTCGGACCGGAGCCGGTGCGCCAGCGGCTGCAGCTGGGCGGCGGCCGGGTCCTGGTGACCACGCCCTCGCTGTACCGACGCAAGGTCGCCCCGATCCGCGACGAGCTGCCCGACCTCGACCACGTCCTGCTCGTGGGAGACGCGGTCGAGCCGTCTGACGTCCCGGGCGGGCTGGACCTGCGGGCGCTGCTCGCCGCGGCCGCGCCCGCGTCCTCCAGCGCCGCGACCGGCCCGGAGGATCCGGCCCTGCTCCACTTCACGTCCGGTACGACCGGACGGCCCAAGGGCGTCGTCCACGTGCACGGGGCCGTCGTGGCCCACCACATGACCGCGCGCTACGTGTTGGACCTGCACGACGACGACGTGTTCTGGTGCACGGCCGACCCGGGGTGGGTGACCGGCACGTCGTACGGCGTCATTGCTCCGCTCACCTGCGGGGTGACCACGGTGGTCGACGAGGAGGAGCTGGACGTCGACCGCTGGTACCGCATCCTCGAGGAGCAGCGGGTCACCGTCTGGTACACGGCCCCGACGGCGCTGCGCATGCTGATGAAGGCCGGCACCGAACGGGCCCGCCGCCGTGACCTGTCCCGGTTGCGCCATGTCGCGAGCGTCGGGGAGCCGCTCAACCCTGAGGTGGTCGTCTGGGGGGTGGAGGCGTTCGGGCGGCCGGTGCACGACACGTGGTGGCAGACCGAGACCGGCGCGATCATGATCGCCAACTACCCGGGCACAGACATCCGGCCCGGTTCGATGGGCCGGCCGGTGCCCGGGATCGACGCAGCGCTGGTGGCCCGGGACCGGGAGGGCCGTCCCGTGGTGGGCCCGGACGGGCACGCCGTCCTGGTCACCGAGCCTGGGGTCGACGGTGAGCTGGCCCTGCGCGCGCCCTGGCCGTCGATGATGCGCGCCTACCTCGACGAGCCCGAGCGGTACGCGAAGGCCTTTGTCGGGGAGTGGTATCTCTCGGGCGACCTCGCCCGGACCGACGCCGACGGGTGGTTCTGGTTCGTGGGGCGAGGCGACGACGTGATCAAGTCCGCGGGGCACCTGATCGGGCCATTCGAGATCGAGAGCGCGTTGATGGAGCACCCGGCGGTGGTCGAGGCCGGGGCGATCGGGGTGCCCGACCCGGTGGCCGGGCAGGTGGTGAAGGCGTTCGTGGCGCTACGGCCGCCCTACGAGCCCTCCGACGAGCTGCGGCTGGAGCTGATCGGCTTCGGCCGCAAGAAGCTGGGTCCGGCCGTGGCACCGCGGGACATCGCGTTCGAGCAGGACCTGCCCAAGACGAGGAGCGGCAAGATCATGCGACGGCTGCTCAAGGCCCGCGAGCTCGGCCTGCCCGAGGGTGACCTGTCCACGTTGGAGAACGCGTCGGGGCGCGGAGCGGGTGCCCGATGACCATCACCCACGAGGTCGACCGCGACACGGGACTGGCCCTCCTGCACGAGATGCTGCGCATCCGGCGGTTCGAGGAGCGGTGCGTCGAGCTGTACAGCGCCGCGGAGATCCGCGGGTTCCTGCACCTGTACATCGGGGAGGAGGCCGTGGCGGTCGGGGTGATCCGCCACCTCGACCCAGAGGACGCCGTCGTCGCGACCTACCGGGAGCACGGGCACGCGCTGGCCCGGGGCGTGCCGATGGACGCCGTGATGGCCGAGATGCTCGGGAAGGTCGAGGGCGTCTCCCGCGGACGGGGTGGCTCCATGCACCTGTTCCACGCCCCCTCCCGGCTCTACGGCGGCAACGCCATCGTCGGTGGCGGCCTGCCGTTGGCCGTGGGGCTGGCGCTGGCCGACTCGATGCAGGGCCGCGACCGCGTCACGGCGTGCTTCTTCGGCGAAGGGGCGGTGGCCGAGGGCGAGTTCCACGAGTCGATGAACCTGGCGGCGCTCTGGCACCTCCCCGTGTTGTTCCTCTGCGAGAACAACCTCTACGCGATGGGGACGGCTCTCGCCCGCTCCGAGTCGGAGACCAATCTCGCGATCAAGGCCTCGGCCTACGAGATGCCGGCGTGGTCCGTCGACGGCATGGACGTGCTCGCCGTCTCCGAGGCCGCCGCGCGGGCGGTCGGCCTGGTGCGCGACAGCGGAGGTCCGGTGTTCCTCGAGGCGCGCACCTACCGGTTCCGCGCCCACTCGATGTACGACCCGGACCGGTACCGGGACAAGGCCGAGGTCGAGCGCTGGAGGGAGCGCGACCCGCTCACCCTGCTCGCCGACCGGCTGCGCGCCGACGGCCTGCTGTCCGACCAGGACCAGACCAGGGACGACGCCGAGGTCGCCGCCGAGGTCGACGCGGCGGTGGCCTACGCCCAGGCGGGCACCGACGAGCCGGTGGAGGAGCTCACCCGGTTCGTGCACAGCGAGGCGGTCCGGCCATGACGACCAGCACGGGCACGGTCACGACCACCTACCGGGAAGCCCTGCGCGCGGCCTTGCGCGAGGCGATGCAGCGCGACGAACGGGTGTTCCTGATGGGCGAGGACGTCGGGCCCTACGGCGGGGCGTTCGGGGTCAGCCTCGGCCTGCTGGAGGAGTTCGGGCCGGAACGGGTGCGCGACACCCCGCTGTCGGAGTCCGCCTTCGTGGGGGCCGGGATCGGCGCCGCCCTGGGCGGGATGCGCCCGATCGTCGAGGTGATGACGGTCAACTTCTCCATGCTTGCGATGGACCAGCTCGTCAACACTGCCGCAGCGCTGCTGCACATGAGCGGCGGGCAGTTCCCGGTGCCGCTCGTCGTCCGGATGACCACCGGTGCAGGGCGGCAGCTCGCCGCCCAGCACTCGCACTCCCTGGAGAACTGGTACGCCCACGTGCCCGGTCTGCGAGTGCTCGCCCCGGCGACGCTGGCCGACGCCCGCGGGATGCTCTGGCCCGCCCTGCAGGACCCCGACCCGGTGATCATGTTCGAGCACGGGTCGCTCTACAACCTGGCCGGTGAGCTGGCCGAGGACGCCGGGCCGGTCGACATCGACCGCGCGGCCGTCCGCCGTGAGGGTGCGGACGTCACGCTGGTCACCTACGGCGGGTCGCTGGGCAAGACGCTGGAGGCTGCCGACGCGCTCGCTGCCGAGGGGGTCGACGCGGAGGTGGTCGACCTGCGTACTCTGCGCCCGCTGGACGACGCCACCGTGCTCGCGTCGGTGCGCCGCACGCACCGGGCGGTGGTCGTCGACGAGGGGTGGCGCACGGGATCGCTGGCGGCCGAGGTGAGCGCTCGGATCACCGAGCAGGCCTTCTACGAGCTGGACGCGCCGGTCGCGCGGGTGTGCTCGGTGGAGGTGCCCATGCCGTACGCCCGTCACCTGGAACTGGCCGCGCTGCCGTCGTCCGAGCGCGTGGTCGCGGCGGCGCGGGAGGTGCTCGGGCGTCGTGGCTGAGTTCCGGATGCCGTCGCTCGGGGCGGACATGGACGAGGGCACCCTCGTCGAGTGGCTGGTCGCGCCGGGCGACCGGGTGCACCGGGGCGAGGTGGTCGCGGTGGTCGACACCGCCAAGTCGGCCATCGAGGTCGAGGTCTTCCAGGACGGCGTGGTCGAGGAGCTGCTCGTCCGACCCGGCACCACGGTCCCGGTCGGCGCGCCGCTGGCCAGGCTCACGGACGGTGCCGCTGAGACGGCTGAGGCCCCCGCGGAATCCCCCGCGTCACCCCCTGCCACCGAGGCGCTTCCCGCGGAGGCGGCGCTCGGTGGCCCGGTGGTGACCTCGCCGATCGTCCGGCACCTGGCTCACGAGCAGGGGGTGGAGCTGGCTGACGTCCGGGGCACCGGGCCGCAGGGTGCGATCACCCGGGCCGATGTCGAGGCGCGGGCGGAGTCGCGGTCCACGGGGCGGGCCGTGCAGGGGACGGTCCGCCCCGCGTCGTCCCCCCTGGCCCGGCGCCGGGCGGCCGAGCTCGGGGTCGACCTGGCCGGCGTCCGCGGGTCGGGCCCGGACGGCGCGGTCACCGTCGCCGACGTCGAAGCCGCCACGGGGGCGGCGCCGGCCGGCACTGGCCCGGCGGCGGGGGCCGTCCCGGTCACCCGGGCCTCGGCTGCGACCAAGGCCCTGGCGATGCGGGAGGCCATCGGCGCCCTGATGGCCCGGTCGAAGCGGGAGATCCCGCACTACTACCTGTCCACCACGGTCGACCTGTCCGCCGCGCTCGCCCGGCTGCGCTCGGACAACGCCACCCGGAGCGTCTCGGAGCGGGTCCTGCCGGCAGCGCTGCTCCTCAAGGCCACCGCCGTCGCCGTCCGGTCGGTGCCCGAGGTCAACGGGTTCTACGTGGACGGGGCGTTCCGGCCGTCGGCCGGCGTGCACCTGGGGGTGGCGATCGCGCTGCGCGGCGGTGGGCTCGTCGCCCCGGCGATCCACGACGCGGACACGCTCACGCTCGAGGAGCTGATGGCCGCGCTGAAGGACCTGGTCGCCCGGGCCCGGGCCGGCCGGCTGCGCGGATCGGAGATGGCCGACCCGACCATCACCGTCACCAACCTCGGTGACCAGGGGGTCGAGGCGGTGCACGGCGTGATCTACCCGCCCCAGGTCGCACTCGTCGGATTCGGCAAGGTGGTCGAACGGCCGTGGGCGGTCGACGGCCTGCTCGGCGTCCGGCCGCTGCTCACGGCGACGCTGGCGGCCGACCACCGGGTCACCGACGGGCACCGCGGTGGCCTGTTCCTGGCCGCGGTGGAGGCCCTGCTGCAACGACCGGAGGAACTGTGATGACCCTCGACGCCAGAGCGGTCGTCGCCCGGGTGCTGGCCCAGGTCGCGCCCGAGGCCGAGCTCGACCAGGTGGATGCGGGCGCCGACCTGCGCACCGAGCTCGATCTGGACTCCATCGACTTCCTGAACCTCATCGAGGGGCTCAAGGAGGAGACCGGGGTCGACGTGCCCGAGTCGGACTACGCCGAGGTGCGCAGCCTGAACGGGCTGGTGGCTTATCTGGTCGCCCGGGCGGCCTGAGCGTCGGCCTGGCAGGGGATGGCGGACGGCTGGCGGCTTGCACTCGGCACCGTCGAGTGCTAATCATGTGTTAGCACTCCCTACGGGAGAGTGACAGAGCAGGGCCGATGAGACGAGGCCTTCGGCGTGCCGGACCGATCCGGTGCGCCTCGGTCGTCCGTCGCGGGCGTCTCCCGGCCTTGGACCGCAACCGTTCCGGAGGACGGACACCATATGGCCAAGATCATCGCGTTCGACGAGGAGGCCCGCCGCGGCCTCGAGCGCGGCATGAACCAGCTGGCGGACGCCGTCAGGGTGACGCTCGGCCCGAGGGGCCGCAACGTCGTGCTGGAGAAGAAGTGGGGCGCTCCCACGATCACCAACGACGGTGTCTCGATCGCCAAGGAGATCGAGCTCGAGGACCCGTACGAGAAGATCGGCGCTGAGCTCGTCAAGGAGGTCGCCAAGAAGACCGACGACGTCGCCGGCGACGGCACGACGACGGCGACCGTCCTCGCCCAGGCCCTGGTCAAGGAGGGCCTGCGCAACGTGGCGGCCGGTGCCAACCCGATGGCGCTCAAGCGCGGCATCGAGAAGGCCGTCGAGGCCGTGAGCGAGCAGCTGCTCGGCATGGCCAAGGAGGTCGAGACCAAGGAGCAGATCGCGGCCACCGCCTCGATCTCGGCTGCCGACCCGCAGATCGGCGAGATGATCGCCGAGGCGATGGACAAGGTCGGCAAGGAAGGCGTCATCACCGTCGAGGAGAGCAACACCTTCGGCCTCGAGCTGGAGCTCACCGAGGGCATGCGCTTCGACAAGGGCTACATCTCGCCCTACTTCGTCACCGACCCGGAGCGCATGGAGGCGGTGCTCGAGGACGCCTACATCCTCGTCGCCAACTCCAAGATCTCCGCGGTGAAGGACCTCCTCCCGGTGCTGGAGAAGGTCATGCAGAGCGGCAAGCCGCTGGTCATCATCGCCGAGGACGTCGAGGGTGAGGCCCTGGCGACCCTGGTCGTCAACAAGATCCGCGGGACCTTCCGCTCGGTGGCCGTCAAGGCGCCCGGCTTCGGCGACCGCCGCAAGGCCATGCTGCAGGACATCGCGATCCTGACCGGCGGCCAGGTGATCTCCGAGGAGGTCGGCCTCAAGCTGGAGAACACCGGGATCGAGCTGCTCGGGCGGGCGCGCAAGATCGTCGTCACCAAGGACGAGACGACCATCGTCGAGGGCGCCGGCGACGGCGAGCAGATCTCCGGTCGGGTCAACCAGATCCGGGCCGAGATCGACAAGTCCGACTCCGACTACGACCGCGAGAAGCTGCAGGAGCGGCTGGCCAAGCTGGCCGGCGGCGTGGCCGTCATCAAGGCCGGCGCGGCGACCGAGGTGGAGCTCAAGGAGCGCAAGCACCGGATCGAGGACGCCGTCCGCAACGCCAAGGCGGCCGTCGAGGAGGGCATCGTCGCCGGTGGCGGCGTCGCCCTCATCCAGGCCGGGGCGCGTGCCTTCGACAAGCTCGACCTCGCCGGTGACGAGGCGACCGGGGCGAACATCGTCCGGGTCGCGCTCGACGCACCGCTGAAGCAGATCGCGATCAACGCCGGGCTCGAGGGTGGGGTCGTAGCGGAGAAGGTGCGCAACCTCGAGGCCGGCTTCGGTCTCGACGCGGCGACCGGCGAGTACGTCGACATGATCAAGTCGGGGATCATCGACCCGGCGAAGGTCACCCGGTCGGCGCTGCAGAACGCGGCCTCCATCGCCGCGCTCTTCCTCACCACCGAGGTCGTCATCGCCGACAAGCCGGAGAAGGCCAACGCGCCGGCCGGCGGCGGCATGGGCGGCGGGGACATGGACTTCTAGGTCCCTGTCACGCACCACCCTCGTCAGGGTGGGGACACCGTTTCGGTGTCCCCACCCTGACGGCTTTCCGGGGTGGGCCCGGCTGGCGGCGGGGGTGATGCCCCGGCTCGACGGCCCCGACACGGGAGACGGAATGCGCCGAATGGGTGATGCTGATCGGCGGTCACCCGCTACGGTAACGCCCGGGACTCATCAGTCACTTTGGTCCCACCAGCAGCATCCGCCTGACTGAGGAGTCAGGCGGTGGGTCACACCTGCCGATCCATCCCCAGGCGGTCCGTCCTGGACATCGGGTGGCGTTCAGGCGAGACCATGGACCCACGGGGCGGGAAGGAGTGCTGGGCCCGGCGATGGCGCCGACTCTCGCACTACCGCGCGGAGCGATCCGACGCGCGGCGATGCTGGTCGTCCTCGCGCTCGTCGGCGCCGCCCTCGGGTTGGGGCCGGCGCTCGCCTACCAGGTCAACAGCGCCGGCTGGACCGGGACCACGGGGACCGGCGGCAGCGGCACCACGACCCTGCCCTCGGGCCTCACCCTGACGGTGGCGACGGCGGGCCTCACCACGGTGAGCTCGCTGACGGCTGATGCCACCGGGCGTGGGGCGACGTCCGCGATGTTCACGCCCAGCATTCCGGCGACCACGCCGACGGTGCTGGCGTCGGTGAGCGCGAACGGCTGCGTGCGCGGCACCACCTGTGCCGACCGTGGGTCGCTGACGATCAGCTTCAATCGCCCGGTCCGCAACCCGGTCCTGCACATCGCCGGGATCGGCGGGTACGCGTCCGGGGCCCTGCACGCTCGGCTGACGGTGGGCTCGTCGACCCCCGCTGGAGCCACCCTGGGCGCGGTGTCCGCCGGAGCGACCAACCTGGTGACCACGGCGACCACGATCGACACGGTGAACTACGACAACAGCGCCTCGTGCTCGGTCCTCAACCCGACGAACACGACGGCCTTCGCCGGCTGCGGGAGCGTCCCGGTCGTCGGCACGGTGTCGTCGATCCGGCTCGACGCAGTCATCCTCGCGCCCGGCACCGGGACGATCTCGTCCGGTGCGGACGCCTTCACGATCACCGCGTCCGTCCCCGAGGACTACGGCGACGCACCCGTCTCGTACGACGCCGGTGCCGCCCCCACGCACGTGACCAGCGACTTGACGCTCGGGGCGACGGTGGACGCCGAGAACCAGACGGTGCAGAACACCGGCTCCGCCCCCAGTCCGAACTCGGTCGCCGCGGGCACGTCGGCGAACAGCCCCGCCGGGGACGGCGCCGACGAGGACAGCCGGTCGTCCCCGCTGCCGTCGGTCCTGACCTCGCGGATCGGGCTGACGTACTCCCTGACCATCCCGATCTCAGGCGCCTCCCAAGCGGGGCAGGTCTGCGGCTGGATCGACTTCAACCGCAACGGGGTGTTCGACAACCCCAGCGAGCGGGCCTGCTCGGCCTTCGCTGCCGGTGGTACGTCCGTCAACCCCACCTGGACCATCCCGACGGCCACCACGGCCGGCGTGACCTACCTGCGCCTGAGGGCCTCCTACAACACGACCCAGGCGCAGAGCCCGACCGGCTTCGCGGACAGCGGTGAGGTCGAGGACTACACCCTCGACATCAAGCCAGTCGTGCGGGTGCTCAAGTCCGCCCCGGTCGCCGGGGACACCGGGCTGTTCAACCTGCAGGTGGCGGGGACCACCTTCGCGGCCAACGTCGGCAACGGCGGCGACACCGGCGCCCGCACGGTCTTCCACACCTCCGCGAACGGGGCCCCGGACGTCACCACGGCGACCAACATCCAGTCCGCCGCCGTGAGCACGACCGTGGGTGAGACAGCGGGCACGGCGACGTCGCTCGCGAACTACACCTCGACCTACTCCTGCGTCGACGGGACCGGCGCCACCGTCGCCTCCGGCACGGGGACGTCGACCGCCGTCACCCTGCCGCAGTCGGTCACCGGGGCATCGGCCAACGGTCGGGCGCAGAGCATCACCTGCACGCTGACCAACACGGCGCGCAACGCGACGGTCACCCTGGTCAAGTCACTCGTTCCGACGACGGACGCCGGCCGGTTCAACCTGCTCGTGGGGCCGACGACGGTGGCGACCGCTGTCGGGAATGCGGGCACAGGCAGCGCGTCCGCTGCCCCCTTCGCCGCGGTCACCGTGTCGGAGACCGGCAGCGGCGGCACCGTCCTGGCCAACTACCTGTCCACCCTGACCTGCGTCGACACGGGCAACGGCAACGCGCCCGTCGCGGTCGCGAGCAACACCGGGACGTCGGGCTCGATCACGCCCACGGCCGGCCAGCAGGTGAGGTGCACCTTCACCAACACGCTCTCCGCCCCGGCGCTGACGGTGACGAAGACCACGTCCACGCCGACCTACGCCGCGGTCGGCGACGTTCTCACCTACTCCATCGTCGTCCGCAACTCGGGCAACGTCCCGCTCACGTCGGTGAGCGTGAACGACCCGAACGCGGTGCTGGGTGCCTGCGCACCGACGGTCCTGCCGGGTGCGCTGGCCGCCGGCGCCTCCACGACGTGCACCGCCACGCATCCGGTGACCCAGGCGGACCTGGACGCCGGCTCGTACGTCAACAGCGCGACTGCCTCGGGATCCTTCGGCGCGACGACGGTGACGTCCCCCCCGTCGACGGCCACCTCCACCGGCACTCGCAACCCGCTGCTGACGACGACGAAGACATCGTCGACCGCGAGCTTCTCCGCTGTCGGTCAGACGATCAGCTACTCGATCGCGGTGGCGAACACCGGCAACCAGACGCTGACGGGGGTCACCGTCAGCGACCCGAACGCCGTCCTGGGCCTGTGCTCGCCGGTCTCGCTACCGGGAACCCTGGCGCCGGGTCAGTCGACGACGTGCCCCGCGACGCACACGGTGACCCCCTTGGCCACGGCGTTCGCGACCGCGCCCTGGAGCGCGGCCAGGTTGTCGTTCGCCCACGAGCAATTGACGACCATCGCGCCCTTGGCCACGGCATAGTTGATCGCCTGCGCGCACCACGACATGTCGACCACGCCGCTATCCGACAATCCGATGGCCCAGCCCGCGCGCAGCGCCATG
>Ga0209797_10000279_pt1 | contig 24914 bp, 20 predicted proteins | sample DOMMetBare3Fresh_2_FD_187472 | JGI IMG/M metagenome (GOLD analysis project Ga0209797, IMG submission 187472) | Wetland sediment microbial communities from St. Louis River estuary, USA, under dissolved organic matter induced mercury methylation -... | ecosystem: Environmental > Aquatic >... | reverse complement strand
AGCAATTGTAATACTGGTGGTTTCATTTTGGATCTTACGAAACCTCCCTTTTGCTCCTTTTTCATGGTTAGCGCCATGATAAATTCATTATAGCGAATGGTAAACTATAAGTTGAATTGTCTTTATTGTTATAAAACTTCAAAAACTCATCATTATGGAACAGAACCAGGAAACCTCTCTGTTTGGATTTGGAATTGACCAGTCTTCTAAAGTTCATTTAGCTGAAGCTGCTAAATGGGCAAAATTTCTTGCTATTGTTGGATTTGTTATGTGCGGATTAATTGTGGTTATAGCAATATTTGCTGGTTCAATATTTACAATGATGTCAACCTCATATAATGATGAGTACCGCAGTTCAGCCCCTTTAACAGGGGGATTGGGTGCATTTGTGGCTATATTTTATATTGGTATTGCAGTTTTGTTCTTTTTTCCATACTTATTTCTTTTCAGGTTTGCTAATCACATGAAAAATGCACTCAACTCTAATGAACAACTCACATTGAATGCATCGTTTCAAAACCTGAAAATTATGTTTCGGTATGTCGGCATTCTTACAATTGTTATGCTGTCTTTTTATGCATTGGGGATATTAATGGTGATTTTATCAGCGGCTTCTGGCGGGTTTAATTAACTTCTTGCAAACTATAATACTCTATTACGATTTTATTTTGTAGAAATATAATTGTAGTCCATCAAAACTTTTTCAAGAAAATCAAAAGGGGACATGGAACTTTGAATCTTCAAATGGTTTTTGATCTTATCTGCGGCAGATGCTGCTAATTTGAAATCTCCTTTTTTTGAAGCGACATCGAGTATGCTTTTAATAGTATTGATATCACGGTCGGTCAGCTTCATCACTTCAGGAAACTGAACTGTATAATCCTTATGTGATATATCAAGAAAGATCGTTTCGTGAAGGTAAGTCTTGATCTTTGTGTCAACAACGACTGTTCCTGCGCCAAGATCACCAAGCCGCTGGCTAGATTTTGAAACCGCTATAATGATCACAACAAACACTCCAAAAAAACCGACAAAGAACAACTGAAAAACTATTAAGAAATTTGGCAACACCAATCCGAAGACAAGCGGCCATTCAAAAAAACGAGTTGCCCAGCGAAGCAAGTATTGACTTACAGTTGGCTCACCACCTTCAAGGCTCATTACTCTTATACCCACCAGTTTTTTACCCAATGATTGGCCATGCATTGTTATTTCGCAGATCAATGCATAGAGTAACATAGGTATTGAGACAAATAATATCTCAAGGCCATACCTGTTATTTTCAATTGCAACTACGTCTCCTAAAAATATTTTTATCCCCCATGCATACACAACAAGTACAACAATATCGGCGAGGTAAGCAAGTATCCTTTTGTGTAGTGCCGCCACTTCAAAATCGAGGGCAAGATTAAAAGGAGTATTTATTTGAATTGAAGGCATAGTGTATATGCAAAATAATAAAAAACTGCTGTACAAAATGACCTCAAATAAAAAAGAGAAATACAAGACATCTTTAAGAAATTACTTCTTAATATTGAAGAACCATTTTATTGATTATGCGTGAAGCCTTATTCATTAAAAAGAATGCACAAAAATGGCAGGAGTACGAGCATTTTGAAACCGATGACCCTGATGAAATGGCTAACCGGTTCACTACCCTTGTTGATGATCTTGCTTATGCTAAAACCTTTTATCCTCACAGTAAAGTAACAAAGCTTATCAACGGCCACGCTGTTGCCATATACCAATCTATTTATCAGAATAAAAAAGAGAAATACTCCCGGCTCATCAGTTTTTGGAAAACGGAGCTGCCGCTCGTTATCCGTAAAAATCATAAAACTTTTCTCTTCACATTTACAGTATTTGCAGTTTGCTTTTTAGTTGGCATTTTTTCATCAATGCGTGATTTTGAATTCGTAAAAGGAGTGATGGGGGAAGAGTATGTTGCCATGACAGAAGAAAATATTTCGAATGGTGATCCGTTTGGCGTTTATAAAAACACAAGTGAGGGTGGCTATTTTTCCAGCTTCATGTATCTTTTTTATCACAATGTGAAGATCGATTTCTGGATGTTTATTTTCGGATTATTATTCGGCGTCATTACAATATACCTTCTGTTTTACAACAGCATTATGCTTGGTTGTTTTCAATATATGTTTTTTGCAAAAGGAATTGGCATAAAATCAGTAATGGTAATATGGATACATGCTACGCTGGAAATTTCTGCCATGATCATTTCAGCAACTGCCGGTTTTATAATTGCAAAGAGTATTTTATTTCCGGACTCATACACCCGTCTTAGCTCTTTTAAACGGGGGATTAAAGACGCTGTCAAGATCATGATCATTTTTGTGCCGATGACGCTTGGCGCTGCTTTTCTTGAAAGCTATGTCACCCATCTCATGTCAGAATCTTTTGACAAAGACGGAAAAGGAGGCATGCCGGTTTGGGTAAGCATATTAATATTGGGTGTTTCTTTATTTTTTGTTGTATGGTATTTTATTATTTATCCTATTCTCGTTGAAAGAAAATTAAAACGACGATACCAGGCTTTATCTAATTCACTTGTTATTTGAAAAGAAGAAAAACATATCATCATTGTTTGATATTAATAGCAGTATTGTTGATGGCCATTAATATTGATGCACAGGAAGAGGCCCCTGCAATTGATACGGCAAGAATTGAAGTTGCTCCTCCCGGAGAATATGAATCAACTTATGACGAGGAAACTGACCAGGAGGGAGATTATTATCCAGATACATTAAAACCGGGATATCGTTCTGTTGTTTACGACAGTGTGCAGGCAATTGCAACTGACAAAGGATTTTATTACAAAAGTTATATGGATAGCCTTTTAAGAGCATCACAGGCGAAGCCTCCAAAAAAACCGCTAAGTATTGATCTCAGGGGGTTTGATTTTTTCAATTCAATATTCGGCGTCATCTTTTGGATCATTGCAATAGGATTGTTCGGGTATCTTGTTTACAAATTATTCCTAAGCAATTCATCTTTTTTATCACGAAACCGGAAAAATGTTGCGGCCGATATATCAGTAGCAACAGAAGAAATTACCAGTGATCCCGAAGCGCAGCTTCGAAATGCGATCAGGAAAGGAAATTATCGTCTTGCAATTCGCTATTTGTATCTCCAAACATTATCGCGGTTGTCAGAAAAAAATTTTATTGAGATAAGTACCAATAAAACAAATTTTGAGTATGTGATGGAAGTGAGTAAACACAGGTTCGCAAACGAGTTTGCGGCACTAACACTTCAATACGAATATGTTTGGTATGGGGAATATCCTGTTGACGAAAACTTATTTGAACAGATAGAAGGCGGCTTTTCACAATTCAATAAAAATTATACTAGGAGTTGAATAAAAGATCTGCATACAAGTATTTTATAGTGGCAGCTTTTGCATTTCTTGCGTTGTTCAGCGGTTGTAACAAATCGTCAATTGGAGGAGTAAAAGTGCCGAGGCTGAATCCTAAATATGGCTACAGGGATAAAGAACCGATGGGAGGGTATATTGCTTATCACTATCTCAACTCTCTTTTCTATTATGGGGTAACGGATGTTATTGATAAGTCGTTTTCAAAACTGCGGTATGAGATCAATTATTCAAATTCCCTTTACATTATTGTTGCAAAAGCGGTTTTAATAAACCGGGATGATGTAGAGAGTATGATGAATTATGTAGGCAATGGCAATACACTTTTTATAAGTGCAGAATACATCGATAAAAAACTAATTGATACACTTGGTATTGATATGTCTTTTGATTTCGGCTCTTTTTTCGGAAGGAGTGAATACCAGATGGAGAAGAAGGATACATGGGTGTCATTGGCTCATGAAACATCTGCAAAACCCAATACCTACGGATTCTATTTTGTCCCTTTTGATAACAGGGTGGTTTCTTATGATACATCAGTAACGCAGGTGTTAGGTTATAATGAAAGAAGGTATACCAATTTTATTGCTGTCGATTACGGTAGGGGGAAATTCATTTTTCATACTGCCCCGGCAGCTTTCAGCAATTATTTTTTACTTACCGGTAACAATAAGGAATACCTGGAAAAGGCTTTTTCTTATTTAAATGCAGAAACTTCTTCTGTTTACTGGGACAATTTTTACCGGTTGCGAAAAAGCTCGGATGAAAATTTTTCCATTGTAGGGTTTTTTAAAAAACACCCTCCCTTATATTACGCATTTTTCATTGTGCTTGGCTCGCTGCTCTTATTCATCGCATTTGGAGGCAAGAGAAGGCAGCGGTTTGTGCCGGAGAAAATCCCAAATGTAAATACCACTGTTTCTTATACTGAAACTATCGGCAGGTTGTACCTTCAGAAAAAAGATAACAGGAACATTGCTTTGAAAATGTTTACCTATTTTCTTGAACATGTCAGGAACAGTTATTACCTGAATACGCAAACATTAAATAATGAATTTGCAGAATCTTTATCAAGAAAAAGCGGCGTGCCTGAAGTAAAAGTGAAACGCTTATTGGAATTAATGGATGATACTGACCGTGCCGATAAGATCAGCGATATGCGGCTGCTGGAGTTGCATAACCTTATACAAGACTATTTTAAAAAATAAATTATGGAAGAAACAGTTTTTCAGCAAAGAACAGACCTGACAAAATTGACTGAAGCAGTTAATGCAATTCGCGACACTGTAGGTAAGGTGATCGTTGGCCAGCACAAAATGGTTGACCTGATGATCGCCGGTCTTTTATCTGACGGTCATATTTTAATTGAAGGGGTGCCGGGTGTCGCCAAAACATTAAGTGCAAAACTGCTTGCAAAAATTATTGATGTAAATTTTTCCCGCATACAATTTACACCTGACCTGATGCCTTCTGATGTGCTTGGTACATCGGTCTTCAATCCCGGTGATGCAAGTTTTCATTTTAAAGCAGGTCCTGTTTTCAGCAATATCGTTTTGATAGATGAAATAAACCGTGCCCCGGCAAAAACACAGGCGGCATTGTTTGAAGTAATGGAAGAAAGACAAATCACTATCGATGGATACACTCATTTTATGAAGCCGCCGTTTATTGTTTTAGCGACGCAAAATCCGATTGAACAGGAAGGAACTTATCGTTTACCTGAAGCGCAGTTAGACCGTTTTCTTTTTAAAATAGATGTTGGATATCCTTCTTTGCAGGAAGAAGTAACGATTCTTGAAAGACAGCATCATGTTAGCCAAAAAGATCTCCTGAAAGATGTTCCGAAAATTTTATCAGCAGCCGATATCGCAGCATACCGGAACACAATAATGGAGATCAAAGTAGAAACAAAGCTGCTTGAGTTTATTGCTAAGATCGTGAATGAAACAAGAAACAATCCATCGCTTTATCTTGGTGCATCTCCAAGGGCATCGCTTAATATATTAAAAGCTGCAAAATCGATGGGCGCCATAAAAGGAAGGGATTTTATTACACCGGAAGATATAATTGAAGTAGCGCCACACGTCATGCGGCATCGTATTATTTTAGCCCCGGAAAAAGAAATGGAAGGGATAACAGCTGATGAACTGATCGAAAAAATTATTAAGTCAATAGAAATTCCACGCTGAGCATGCTGCTTTTTCTTTTATTTATTGCTGGTATAGCGTTGTGGCTTATCGCCAATTTATGGCTGAAAGCTTTGTTTTTTAACAACCGTTTATTCTGGGCAAGCGGCCTGATCGTTGTATTATTCATTACTTCATTTTTTTATCCGGAACTCTTTGAGCCGGTTAAAGTGATCTTTCTTGTTTTTTTATTACTGCTTATTACTGATGCCATGTTTCTATTTGCATTCAGGGGCAAACCAGTTGCAAAAAGAATAATTGCAGAAAGAATGAGCAATGGGGATAAAAATCCTGTTGTATTGCTGGTAAAGAATACATACCCGTTCACTGTTAAATTGAAAGTGATCGATGAATTACCGGATCAATTTCAATCAAGAAATAATTCCTATAAAAAAACATTTAAGGCAGGAGAGGAGAATAAGTTCAGTTTTTTTCTCCGCCCGGTTGAAAGAGGAGAGTATCATTTCGGTGATATAAATATTTATGCAAGTTCATTGCTTGGCTTTATCAACAGGAGATTTACAATAAGTTCAAAGCAAATGGTTCCTGTTTATCCTTCTTTTTTTCAAATGCGGAAATATGATCTTATAGCAAGAGATGCGCAAACAAATGAAGCAGGGTCAAAAAAATTAAGAAAGCTTGGGCTTAGTTTGGAATTCGAGCATGTAAAAGAATATACACGGGGCGATGACATTCGCATCATTAACTGGAAAGCATCAGCACGGAAAGGCGGACTGATGGTGAATAATTATCTGGATGAAAGATCGCAACAGGTTTTTTGTGTTATCGATAAAGGAAGGCTGATGAAAATGCCTTTTGATAAACTTTCATTGCTTGATTATGCTATCAATTCTTCTCTTGTTATGTGCAATGTAAGCCTGCGCCGTCATGATCGCTTTGGCCTTATCACTTTTGCAGATAAGATCGGGACGATTTTACCGGCAGATAAAAAAGCGACGCAATTGCAAAATGTACTTCAGATACTTTACAATCAAACCACAAGATTTTTAGAAAGCGATTTTGAAATGCTATACAAACAGATCAGGGCAAATGTCCGCCACCGGAGCCTGTTGATCTTATTTACAAATTTTGAATCGTTCGGAGGCATGCAACGGCAATTGCCCTATTTGCGTTTGATCGCTAAGTATCATTTACTAATGGTTGTGTTTTTTGAAAATACCGAGTTGAAAGATCTTGCAGCAAAAAAAGCAAAGGACATCGAAGGGGTTTATATAAAAACTGTTGCAGAAAAATTTATTCATGAAAAGAAAATGATCGTTAAAGAACTTCAGAATCATGGAATACTTGCTATTCTCACCACTCCTGAGAATCTTACCGTGAATACCGTAAATAAATATCTTGAACTGAAAGCAAGGCAGGCTATATAATTTGGCGTTTGGGGTTTGGTGTTATTAAACTTGGAAGATTGTTCTCTTAACTCGAACTTCAACCCCAAATTCCAAACCCAAACTCCAAAACACCTTGAATATTTTTGAAGAAGGAAAAGTAATGCTGGTTGATAAACCTATTGAAAGGACATCATTTGATGTGGTAAGAAAGATCAGGAACATGATCCATATAAAAAAAGTTGGACATGCAGGCACTCTTGATCCATTGGCTACAGGACTTCTCATCTTATGCACCGGAAAGTTTACCAAAAAAATAAACGAATACATGGCGCAGGAAAAGGAATACACCGGAACCTTTACACTCGGCGCCACTACGCCAACTTATGATCTTGAAAGTAAACCGGTAAATTTCAAAGACACAAGTTTGATCACCCGGGAAAAAATTTTTGAAGCAACAAAACAATTCATTGGAGAGATCATGCAAGTGCCACCGGCACATTCTGCAATAAAGATTGATGGTAAAAGAGTATATGAATTAGCAAGACAGGGAAAAGAAGTGAAGTTGGAGCCAAGAAAACTTGTGATCAAAGAATTTCAAATAACAAAAATTGAAATGCCTGTTGTTTCTTTCAAGGTCGTGTGCAGTACCGGCACCTACATTCGAAGTCTTGCTCATGATTTTGGAGCAGCACTTGGTTGCGGAGCATACCTCAGCAGCTTGTGCAGAACAAGAATTGGTGAGCATAAGCTTGAAGATGCAAAGACCATGAATGAATGGGAAGAAGAAATAAAAAATATCAAAATGCAAATGGATAGTTGATGCCGATTTGCACAATCCCATTCTTGGGAAAATTATAGAACCATTTATTTTGACCCAAACCATCAACTGGATTAGGGTTCTTTACTTTAAGTCCATAATCCAATCTTACTTTCAAAAATTCAAAATCAAAACGCAGACCAGTGCCAAGGTCAACTGCAAGATCTTTTAAAAAGCTATTTGCAGTTAAATTACCACCGGGAAAGTCGGCATTTTCTTTTAAGAACCAGACATTGCCAATATCAGTGAAAAAACAACTGGCGACCTTATAACCAAAAAGCCTCATCAAAGGAAAACGATATTCAACATTTGTCTCGAATTGAAAATCGCCGAACCTGAGTGGTGCCTCTTCTCTTGTTTTTAATGCAGAGCCAGGCCCAAGTAAACGGATACCCCATGCCCTCATACTATAAGGTCCACCGGCTGTAAATTGTTTGAAAAATGGAAGTTGGGGATTTGTTGGCCGTTCTTTGGTTGTCATTGCAAACCCTGCTCCGATATATCCTCTTACAATTAAATTATTTTTCCCAATCTGTGTATTCCTGATAAACTCTGCATCGATCTTTATAAACTTAAAAATGTCTTTTAATATTTTCAGATCAATGAGACTGGTAAGCAAACCCGACTGCTCAAAATTTGTTCTGAATATTTGTGAAAAATTTTTCTTACTACTCCGCACAGAAAATCCTGCTTGCATCGATAACACTAATCCGTTCTCCGGAAAAACTGTTTTTAGTGAAGGGTTAGCATCAAGAAAATTTATTAAGCTATCTCTTTTTATAACATGTGCAAATTCGATGTTCGGTAATTTTAAATATGCCGCTTTATTTTTCCATTGAACATTATAGCCCCATGATGCATTTAACGAAGTAAGATTGAAAAAATCATTTCGTTCGGTATTTCCTAATGAAAAGGTAAGGGCTGTTTGGAAATTATCTCTGAATTTATCAGGGATCCATTTTGCATTTGGGATAGGCTTGGGAAAAAGAACCGTATGACTGATGCTGGTTTGAATCGTTTTTACAAATTCACCTTTTGTATCCACTTCGGTAGAATACCGTATCGTTGTGGAAGATCTGTTGGCAGAGCGGCCAAAATTTGTATTAAGCAACGTGGCGCTTGCTCCAACCCCTAACAGGTTTTCCTGTAAAATAATACTATTACTATTGTTGAAGCTGCCTTCAATATTCGCTGTAAAAGAATATTTATTTGCCGGTGTAAGATATATTTTGAAATCAACCGTATCGGTTGGTTCTCTTGGAATTTGATCAATATTAACCACACGCCATGATCCTAATTCGTTGAAGCGATTGATCGTTTTTACAAATCTCTTCTGGTTGTAAAGATCACCACGTTTAAAGAATATGTTTTGTGCAATAAATCTTTTCTTAAATAAATTTCTGTAAGTGACAAAAGTGAAATTACTGTCATAAACAAATGTAGTTGGAGTTTTGTTGGCTGTATCAATTATAGTAAAGTCAGGGTAAATGGTTGTGTGCCCGACAAAATATTTTTTTAATTTATCTACATTATAACCGGGTCGCAATCTTATTTCAATATCTGCTGTTGGTGAATCACGTCTTTTTCTAAGCTCTTCGAGCATTTGAATATCGAATGGATCAATAGTTGGACGTAGTATTGCAAGGTTCAGTGTATCCCAAACTCCGGCGAGTTCATCGAAACTGAATTTGAGATAGCCATTTTCACGATAAAGCTGAACAAGCCTGTTCAACTCTTCAGAGATCAGTTGTTGTGAAAAAGGATCTCCTTTTTTAAGGATCGAATTTTGTTTTGAAGCATGAGCCAAAGCCTGCAATTCATCATTATTGATCACATGACTTATTGAATCAATAGTAAAAAGTTGTTTTGGGATCACATTAAAGTTAACAATCGTCCTGAGTTGCGGCGGATTTGTTTCAGTTCTTATATCCATTACAGTATCATAGGATATAGAGTTTCGCAAATACCCGTTTTTGTTAAGCAAGGCTTTCATAAAGGCCATGGAACGGTCCGCACTTGCACTGTCAAAAACGGGAGGGTTTTCTAAAACCAGGCGGTTGATCCCTTTGTATAAAAGCTTATAAACGGTTTTTGCCCGCATGCTGTCATCCAACTGGCTTCTTAATTTAGAAATTAAAGCATCCCTTTCTTCTTTGGAGAAGTTACCTTCAACATTGATCTTTGTTTCGAAAACAAAAGGTTTATCACGGGGATAATTTTTGGGTATCACCCCACAGGAAACCAGCACAAGAACGAGTGTTGCGGTTGTAATAAAAACAGTAAGAAAGCGTAGTGGCTTGGCTTCTAACATGATAAAATAAACGAAGTAATGATAACGAAAAATCAGGTCAAATATATTCAAAGTTTAGGCCAGAAAAAATCCAGAGATGCTGATAATGTATTTATTGCAGAGGGGCCTAAACTGGTAAATGAGTTAATCGTTGCGGAAAACTGTCGGGTCACTCAGCTTTATGCTTTAAAAGAATGGATAGATAATGCAGTAACCGGAGTTGAAATGATCGAAGTATCAGTTGATGAATTACAGAAAATTTCACAATTGACCACACCTAACCAGGTATTGGCTGTTGCAGAAAAAATAAAATGGGAGAATGAGCTGGTAGTTAAAGGAAAGGTTTCATTGGCATTAGATACCATCCAGGATCCCGGAAATATGGGAACGATCATCAGGCTGGCAGATTGGTTTGGTATAAAAAATATCTTTTGCAGCGCTGATAGTGCCGATGTTTATAATCCTAAAGTAGTGCAGGCATCAATGGGCAGCATTACAAGGGTGAGGGTAGAACATCTTGATCTTTTACCATTCCTGAAAGCGAATAATGATATACGCATTTATGCAACTGTATTAAATGGAAGAGATATAACTAAAATGGAGAAGATAAATGAGGGTATCATTGTTATCGGTAATGAATCAAAGGGTGTAAGTGATGAAATTCTCGATGTGTCAAATGTTCAAATTACAATTCCCAAAAAAGGAAAGGCCGAATCGTTAAATGCCGCAGTTGCAACCGGTATCATCTTGTCTCATTTGGTATAAAATGTTCAATGCTCAACGCTCAATTTTCAATGTTCATATATTGCCTAACTCAAATTGATTATTGATTATTGATTATTGAGTATTGAAAATTGAATATTGAGAATTTCATTATCTGAATTGTATTGCCTTCACCGGTTTCACTTTTTTTACAATGTAAGTTGGTATCATGAGTATAAGTAAACTGACAACAAAAGTGAGTGCACAAACAAGCAATACCTGCCACCAAACAATTTTTACGGCGGCTTCACTCATATAATAAGCTTCTTCCTTAAGTGTTATAAAACCAGTAGCCTTCTGAATAAATAAAAGCGCAAGCCCGAGAGCTGCACCAATAATAATTCCTACAGAAGTAATAATAAGTGAATGGCGAAGGAATATTTTTTGCACCATCCAATCAGTGGCGCCAAGTGCTTTCAATATGCCAACCATTCTGATCCGTTCAAGCACTAAAATAATAAGGCAGGTAATTAAATTAATAACAGCAACAAGTACCATAAACCCGATCAACAAATTACGGGTTAGGTTTTGCAAATTGAGCCAATCAAAAATATTTGGATAAATACTTCTTATCGGTTGCGTATCCCATGTTTCAGGAAAATCGGCCAATGCATACAGGTCTTCGCTTACTCTTTCCATTTTGTCAAAATCATGAAGAAAAACTTCATAACCACCTATCTCATTTGGTTTCCAATCGTTGAGTTTTCTTATCAATTTCAGATCGCCGATCGAAATTTGTTTATCATAATCATCAATACCCGTTTTATAAATACCAACAACATCAAGTTTATCCGGTCTTAGTGATCCATCGGGGCGAATAAAATAGATAAGTATCTTATCATTAAGTTTTACCTGTAGTTGGTTTGCAGTATGCGTTGAAATAATGATCTCTCGGGAATAACTGCTGTCATTATAATTTATCCATCGACCCTCTTTCAAAAATGGTTTCAGAAGATTAAAGTCAAACTGGTTGTCGAGGCCTTTCATCAAAACACCTTCCATGGCATCCGTTGCTTTCAGGATCGCATAGCGGGTAGCATAAGGATGTATGCTTTTTACACGAGTATCTTTTTTTATTATAGCCTCAGTGTTTGCATTTCTTTCAATGGGAATTTCTTCCGTTACCGGTCCCCGCAACGCCTGTTTATACTGCACTCTGATATGCCCGGAAAAACTGAATACTTTATTGCTTACCGTTTCCTGGAAACCGTTTACCAAAGCAAGTGTCACGATCATTACAGCCACGCTGACAATCGTGGCGCCAACAGAAAGCCTGATGATAAACCGGGAAAATGAATTCTGACGGTTAAATGCGATTCTATTTGCTATGAAGCCTGCAACGTCCAAGAGGTAAAGTTTGTCTGTCAAAAGTAGTATTGCAAAAAGATTTATCCTCTTTTTCAGCATTATTTCACAATATTGTACACAATTTGTGGTTTATTTATACGATCTCCAATGAAACATACGATCCTGTTTTTTCTTTTATCAATTGCACTGGCTGCTAACAGCCAGTTGGCTGATCATATCTATAAGCAGAATATAAGATCTGTAAAACTTCACAAAGCCAATGATCCTTACAGTTACCCCATTATCCGGCTTAATAGTGTTGATGATCTTGAATTATATTTTGATGACCTTGATGCTGACATAAAAAATTACTATTACACTTTCCAGCTTTGTAATGCTGATTGGTCAGCAACAGATCTTCGCCCATTCGATTATATAAAAGGGTTTCAGACAAATCGCATCACTACTTATCGCAATTCTTCAATTGCATTTGTAAAATATACCAATTACTATGTAAGAGTACCTGACAGAAATTGCTCACCTACCAAATCCGGCAATTATTTATTAAAAGTTTTTCTCGATAGCGATACTTCAAAACTTGTTTTTACAAAAAGATTTTTGGTGGTTGATGTTAAGTCTTCCGTTGGTGGGCAGGTATTGCAGCCATTCGGTGGAAATATTTTCAGAACACATCAAAAACTTCAAGTGTCTGTCAGTCTTAATTCGCAATTAAATGTATTTAGCCAGCAAGATGTAAAAGTTGTGCTGCTGCAAAATTATGCATGGCCTACTGCGGCATACTTGCAACGTCCGACGATCTTCCGCGGAAATTATTTTGAGTATAATGATGAGAGCAGCAATTCATTTCCTGCGGGAAAAGAATGGCGTTGGATCGATCTCCGTAGCATTCGCCTGATGAGTGAACGAATGCAGCGACTCGACAAGCAACCTACCCGAACCGATGTTTATATAAAACCCGACAATGAAAGAAAAAACCAGATTTATTATTATTATCGTGACATCAATGGGCTTTACACAATTGAAACTACCGATAAAGTAAATCCATTCTGGCAATCGGATTATTCTTATGTGCATTTTACTTTTTTTCCTCCAGGCAATCTGCAATATCCGGAACGTGACATTTATGTCTATGGCGAGTTAACCAATTATTCTGCTGATTCAAGTTCCAAAATGGAGTTCAACGCCGGGAAAGGAGCTTATGAAAAGACGTTGTTGCTCAAACAGGGGTTTTATAGTTATTCGTACGTCACACTTCCTGTAAAAAAATCAAATGAACCGGTGAGTTTTGAAAACACTGAAGGAAATTATCCAAGCACGGAGAACATTTATCTTGTTTTGGTTTACTATCGGGCTTTCGGAGGAAGATCTGATGAATTGATCGGTTTTCAGTTGCTCAATTCTTTGCTTGAAAGACCTTAGGATTTCTTAACCAGCTTTTGTAACTCCGTTTGAAAGTCCCTTGCGACGCTCCGTTCAGCAACAGTAATTCTATTTAACAAGTAAAAGTGTAACCTCAAACGACCCATTTCACATTTCACGTCTCACATCTTCTTAGCGTCTTCCAAAAACTTAGCGAGGCCAATATCAGTAAGTGGGTGTTTTAATAAGCCAAGAATAGAATCAAGCGGGCATGTACAAACATCAGCCCCTGCCTGTGCACAACGAATAATATGATTTGGATTGCGGATAGAGGCAGCCAACACTTCGGTTTTATAACCCTGTATTGAATATATCTGCACAATCTGTTCTATCAACTGCACACCATCCCAACCACTATCATCAATACGACCAATAAAAGGAGAGATATATGCGGCGCCTGCCTTAGCTGCAAGAATTGCTTGCCCGGCCGAAAAACAAAGAGTGCAGTTTGTACGAATACCATTATCAGAAAACCATTTAATAGCTTTTACTCCATCTTTTATCATCGGCACTTTTACAACAATGTTTGGATGTATTGCAGCAAGTTTCTTTCCTTCTTCCACTATTCCTGCAAAATCAGTGGCGATCACTTCGGCGCTGATATCTCCATTTACCATTTCACAAATAGTTTTGTAATGCGCCATCACAGCATCATTACCTTTTATTCCTTCTTTAGCCATCAGCGATGGATTTGTGGTAACACCATCAAGGATTCCCAATTCATTTGCTTCTTTGATCTGTGCGAGGTTGGCAGTGTCGATAAAAAATTTCATTTATGTAAGTTTGGTTAAATACTCCCCTTTAGGGGATGGAGGTAAATAAAAAATGGCAGGCTCCTCACATCGCACCGCTACAACCATCTATCCTTGCTGCCTTCCGGCCCTGGGGAGGTTCAACAGGAGCTGGTCGTGTAAGACCTGCCGCCGCAAAGATAGGGGGATGAGGGCAGTCCTGTTGTTTGAATTTGTAATGTTGAAAATTTTAATTGCTGCGTTTTGATTTGCCGTTTTTTTGTGGCTTGCTTTTCAGAATTTCTTCAGTGGTAGGCAATCTTTCATCATCTGGTTTTTTCTTTATCCAGATCGTTATTTCTTTCCACAACTTTGGGTCAGATTTTAAAACTGCTTTGATCGTTAGTTTTTCAACGGCGGGTTTATCAGGAAGAATTAATTCTGCACCCTCAAACGTTCCGTAAGTTGAAGTAAAAGTGATCTCTTTTGCAGTAAGCGGTTTCCATTTACCATCAGATGTTTTTCCATCAACATTTATATAATTATGCGTTCCTTTTTTCAAACTATCTGTGTACAGATGAAAGAAAATACTGTCAATTTTTTGGGCATTGCTCAAAAAACCAAGAGAAAGGAGTAAGCTAAATAGGAAAAATTGCTTCATGGTCTTAATAAGTCGCAAAATTGATGCAAAGAGTTGGAAGCTGGTGTTAAAATTTTAGTTAGCGTTTATTTTTCTCCATTCACCCGGTGAAAGATGTTTTATTTTCTTAAAAATCCGGTTGAAATTCGAGAGATTCATAAAACCACAGTCGTAACAGATGCCTGCTATGCTTTTATCCTCTGTAAGTAAGCGGCAGGCATGATTAACCCGTATCTCGTTCAAAAAATTGATATACGTTTTTCTTGTTCTTGTTTTAAAGTATTTGCAAAATGCCTCGGGTGTAAGATTGGCAAGGCCGGCTACTTCTTTTAATTTAATAGGGCGTTGAAATTCTTTAAATGTAAACTCGATTACTTTATTCAACCTGTTACCGTCATACGATTTAATGTTGCGCTGAATAACCGGTTTTGCCAAAGGCTGCATTTCTTTCCGGCTGCCAAGCATTTTTAATATTTCAAGAAAAGTGATCAACCGGTCAATCCCTTTGGCATCGACTATTGACAATAATTTTTCGGCCAACAACTTTTTTTTCCGTCCCGTTATTCTAAATCCTCCGGAACTGTTTTTTAGAAATTGTTGCAATGGTTTCATTTCTTCTAACAACCAGAAATTTTCTCCGAATGTTGTTTCATCAAAGAAAATTGTAATGGCAACTGCTTTTGATCTTTTCCTGAAAAACTTTTCATCATTCCTGAAAACATGGGGTTGATTGCCGCCGATCACAAACACATCACCGGTATGAAATGGGCCAACATAATCACCGGCTACCAGGGTGCCATTACTTTCTTTGATAAGAGTCAGTTGAATTTCCGGATGCTGGTGCAAATGATTGTATAGATGTGGCAGGTCATCAACCTGTACACGAAATGCTTCTTCTGTGTTTTTTGGTATCTGGAATGGAACCACCTTCATTGTACTAAATTAGTTTAAAAGAGCTAATGAGCATTATAAACTGGTTAAAATAGTATCAGTATGGGTTAAAACGTGCAGGCTGTTTCTAATCGCCTCCATGTAGCTTTGTGCAAAACAAAAAAATATGTCATTTGAATGGAAAGGAGTTTTCCCTGCTCTGCTTACACCTTTTACTGAAAAAGAGGAATTAGATCTTGATATGTATGAAAAGAACCTTGCTGCACAAGTGGCGGCGGGTGTTCACGGAATTATTATCGGTGGCTCACTTGGCGAAGCCAGTACAATAACTGAAAAAGAAAAAGAAGAGATGGTTGAATTTTCAGTTGAGTATCTCAATGAAAATATTCCGGTGATCCTGAACATAGCTGAAAGCACAACTACTGATGCTATAAAACAAACAGCGAATGCCAAAAAATGGGGAGCAGATGGAATAATGTTGCTTCCACCTATGCGCTATAAAACAGATGACAGGGAAACGATCACTTATTTTAAGTCTGTTGCAAGATCAACTGACCTCCCCATAATGATCTATAATAACCCGCCGGATTATAAAATTGATACAAGACCAGAAATGTTTGATGAACTGATCGAATGTGAAAATATCACTGCGTTAAAAGAGAGTTCCAGAGATGTAACAAACCTGACAAGAATGAAAAACAGGTTTGGTGACAGAATAAAAATTCTTTGTGGTGTGGACACTTTGGCCATGGAAGAACTTTGTCTCGGCGCTGATGGTTGGGTGGCCGGATTAGTGGATGCATTTCCAAAAGAGACTGTAACAATTTATAATTTGGTAAAAGCCGGCAAAATAGAGGAAGCAACAAAAATTTATCGCTGGTTCATGCCTTTGCTTGAATTGGACATTCATTCAAAGCTCGTTCAGTATATTAAGTTAGCTGCTAAACAAACCGGCATCGGAACTGAATATGTAAGGGCTCCGAGATTAACTTTGGCTGGAGATGAAAGAGAACGTATTTTGAAGATCATTAATGATGCAATAGGTAAAAGACCTTCATTATAATTTCAATGATCAAAAGTATTCCAATAGCGATTTTGATTTTTTTTATTGGGACAACTGTTTCTGATATAGATCAGTGGCAGCATGGAAGATTGCAAGTAACCCGGGACGGTCATTATTTACAATACGAAGATGGCACTCCTTTTTTCTGGCTTGGTGATACCGGGTGGGAGTTATTTCACCGTCTGAAAAAAGAAGAAATAGAAAACTATCTTGAGAACAGGAAACTAAAAGGATTTAATGTAATCCAGGCTGTAATACTTGCCGAGTTTGATGGTTTAAGAAAGCCTGATCGATACGGAAATGTGCCTCTCATGGACATGGATCCCAATAAACCTAATGAGAAATATTTTGCATTTGTTGATTGGACAGTGAAGTTGGCTGAGGAAAAAGGTATGTTCATGGGTTTATTGCCTACCTGGGGAGATAAGGTAGCCTTATTATGGGGAACAGGGCCAGTGATTTTTAATGAAACTAATGCCTACTCATATGGACTTTTTCTGGGTAAGCGATACAAAACATTTGCCAATATCATTTGGATACTTGGTGGTGATCGTCCACCAAAAAATGATACAGCCGATTGGAGACCCATTTGGAGAGCTATGGCAAATGGTATTAAAACAGGAACTGACGGCAAAGCAATTTTGAGTTATCATATATCAGGTGGCGAACATTCCACTTCTTATGATCTGCATAATGAGGATTGGCTTGATATAAATATGATGCAAAGCGGGCATGGGGGCGGACATGATGTGCCGGTATGGAATTGGATAGAAAGAGACTGGAATCTTTCACCCAGGAAGCCAACTCTTGATTCAGAACCAAACTACGAGGATCATCCTGTGAACCCGTGGCCCAAATGGGATTCTGCTAATGGATATTTCAGAGATTATGATGTTCGAAAGCAAACTTATCGTTCAGTTTTTGCAGGAGCATGTGGTGTTACCTATGGCCATCATTCCGTTTGGCAATTTTATAGCCCGGGAGAAGAAAAGATAAATCATGCTGATCGTTATTGGACTGAAGCAGTAGATCGTCCCGGTGCTTTCCAGGTTGGCTATTTAAAAAAATTAATTGAATCAAGATCGGTAACAGGGAGAATTCCTGATCAATCTATTATTACAGAAGGGCAAGGCGAAAAAGAAGAATACATAGCATCGTTCAGAGATGTGGAGAATAAATATTGTATGTTGTATTTACCCGTAGGTAAAAAAATCTCGGTGAATCTTTCCTTTTTGCCGGCTATGCAGATTCGTGTATGGTGGTTTAATCCACGAACAGGTAAATCAGGGAACCCGGTTGTATTGAAAAAGGAGGCGACTATGAGTTTTACTCCACCTTCAACTGGAATTGAAAATGACTGGGTATTAGTGATTGATAATGCAGAAACAAAATTTTCAGAACCAGGAAAATAAAGCCTCTATGTTCAAAGATGCTACAATTAATGAGATCAATGAAGTGATGCAACAGTCGTGGAATGCATTTCATGTATACAGGAAAAAGAGTTTGAAACAGCGGGCAGATTTTATGAGGGCAATTGCAGTAGAACTCGAGGCCTGTGGAGATGAATTGATACAAACTGCAATGAGGGAAACCAATCTCCCCGAAACAAGAATGAGAAATGAAAGAGGCAGAACAATTTTTCAATTGAATTCTTATGCCGATGCATGTGAAAGAGGTGAGTGGCTGGAAGCAAGAATTGATACCGCGATCCCAGATAAAAATCCACCAAAGCCTGATATAAGAAAGATGCTTATACCCCTTGGACCCGTAGTTGTTTTTGGTTCTTCAAATTTTCCATTTGCATATTCTACCGCCGGTGGTGATACTGCCTGTGCATTTGCGGCAGGTTGCCCTGTTATTATAAAAGCACATCCTGCGCATCCGCAAACATCAGAAACAGTTGCGGCAGCAATCTTAAAAGCAGCTGATAAATGCCAAATGCCAAAAGGAATTTTTGCTCATGTTCACGGTATCTCATTTGAAGTTGGTAAAATGTTGGTGATGCATCCGCATACAAAAGCAGTTGGCTTCACAGGATCATTTATTGGAGGTAAACAATTATTCGATTGGGCCAATCAAAGAAAAGAACCCATTCCGGTTTTTTCAGAAATGGGAAGTATCAATCCTGTTTTTCTTTTACCGGAAAAATTAAAATCTGCTGCTGCTGATATTGCAAAAATGTATGCGGGTTCGATCACATTGGGTGTTGGACAATTCTGCACCAATCCCGGGTTGATCATCGGTATTGAAAGTGAAGAGTTGAAAACATTTGTGCATGATCTCGGTAAAGCAATTCAGCAGGTTGCTCCGGGGCCGATGCTTCATCCTGGTATTGTAAAAGCTTATAAAGAAAACAAAGGAAATGCTTTATTACAAGATGATGTACATCTTGTTGCTGAATCAGAAACAACAGTAAAAGAAAATGAAGGATTACCAACGATAGCAACAGCAAGCGGACAGGCATTCTTAAATAATCCTGTACTTCACCAGGAAGTATTTGGCCCATACTCGCTGGTCATTCGTTGCAAAGACCTGAATGAAATGATCAGGGTAGCAAAACATCTGGAAGGGCAACTTACTTCAACTTTAATGGCAACAGAAAATGATATCAGGAATAATGATGAATTAATCGAAGCAGTGAAAAATATTTGTGGTCGGTTTATTTTAAATGGAGTACCAACAGGCGTTGAAGTTTGTTTGAGTATGCACCATGGCGGGCCATTTCCTGCAACCACTGATTCAAGGTTTACCAGTGTTGGCTCTGATGGAATAAAAAGATTTGCAAGACCAATATGTTTTCAGAATTGGCCGAATGAATTGTTGCCTGATGAATTGAAAGATGAGAACCCACTTGCGATATGGAGAACACTGAATAATGAATTAAAAAAATAGGCTAAGAGAATAAAAGAGAGAAAGAGAAAAGGAGTCGTGAATTAATTCTCTTTATCTCCTTTTCTCTTTTTCACTCTTAGCCCAAAAAATAATTATGAGAAAGCTAATCTTACTGCTGTTGCCAATTTCTTTATTTGCCCAGCAAAAAACACCAACTACCGGCGCACAAAAGCTTGCTGCATTTACAAAGCAAAAGCAAATGCTCCGGCAATCACCGTATAAAGATCTGCAATGGCGATTGGTTGGGCCAGACAATCGTAGCGGCAGAAGCACAGATGTAGAGGGCATCACCGGCGATCCGAATATTATTTACGCAGCAATAGCCACCGGTGGTTTATGGAAAACGGAAGATGCCGGAAATTCATGGCATCCAATTATGGATCAGGAAGCAACACAGTCCATCGGAGATATTGCATTGGCCCCATCAGATAAAAACATTTTGTATGTCGGGACAGGTGAAGCAAATATTTTCCGTGCATCATTGCCGGGTGTTGGCATGTACAAATCAACTGATGCAGGAAAAACATTCAAACATATCGGTTTGGAGAATACAGGTACGATTGCAAGGATATTGGTTCATCCTAAAAATCCAAACCTTATTTATGTGGCCGCAAGTGGAAATGAATGGACTTACAATAAAGATCGTGGTGTTTATCAAAGTACGGACGGCGGAAAAACATGGAAGAAAATTTTATTCGAAAATGAGAAAAGTGGGTGTATTGATTTGGTAATGGATCCGACAGATCCAAATACTATTTATGCAAGTTTCTGGAACCGCATTCGCCGGAGATGGAGCGATCCGGTGCCCGAAGATGGTGACTATATCTATAAAACAACTGATGGCGGCAAGACATGGAAAAAAATTGTGAAAGGTTTACCTGATACAAAAAACACTGGAAGGATCGGAATTGCAATTTCACACTCTAATCAAAATGTGTTGTACGCATTTGTTGATGACCATAATAAAAAACGAGATCCGAGAGATAATGAGTTTGATAGTTATGAAAGAAAAGTTCAGAAAGTTGTCATCGGGGGTGCTATTTACAGGAGTAATGATAAAGGTGAAACATGGCAAAAGCAGGCGGAGATACATGATTTCTTTACACCTTTCTCCGGCACTTATGGCTGGGTGTTCAGCCAGATTCGTGTTGATCCAAAAGACGAAAATGAAGTATATGCTTTTGGTGTATCCAAAGGCATCAGCCGGGATGGAGGTAAGACCTGGAAAATTTGGAATGCCACTGATACTACAAGTGATTGGACACATGGCGACAATCATGCCATGTGGTTTGACGAAGAAAACCCAGATCGCATAGTTGTAGGAAATGATGGAGGAGTTACACTTACCTACAATGGAGGCGTTAAATGGAAAAACTTTTTTGACAAGATACCAACGACACAGTTTTATACGGTTACTTATGATATGAAAACGCCATTCAATGTTTTTGGCGCAGTGCAGGATGAAGGAACAATGAGTGGAAATATCATGAACACATTTGGAAAAGATGCTGACACTACGCTTCGCCCATGGCGGATGGCGCCTGGTGGCGAAGGAACACAAATACAAATTGATCCAACGGATCCAAATATCGTTTACTCTTCTACTTATTATGGCAGATTGATGAGAACTGATATGAGTAAATCACGTCGTGACGGTGTAAAGCGAATGGCATCTTTTGATGTTGGTCGTATTGATTCTCTGCGTGGCGAATGGTTGGCTGCTACGTTGATCAGTCGTCATGATAGTAAAACGATATATCATGGTCTGCAACATTTGTATAAATCAACTGATGGCGGCGAGACTTGGAAAATGATAAGTCCTGATCTTTCTTATAACAGTGATGCAGCAAAAGGAGTTTATCCTTATCTCATCTATCACCAGGCAATTACTGCAATTGCAGAAGGTAATGAACCAGGTTTTCTTGCTGTTGGCACCGATGATGGTCGTGTATGGTTCAGTATGAATGATGGGGGAAGTTGGCAGGAGATTACAAACAATCTTCCAAAAAATAAACATGTGGCGAAGATCTATACATCTACTGGTCCGTCATCACCAAATTTATATTTGGCATTGAATGATCGAAGACAGGATAATCACACAACCTATTTGTATAAGTTAAGCAGCGATGGAAAATTTCAATGGCAGCTGATCTCATCGAATCTTCCACCGTCACCGGCAAATGTGATCATAGAAGATCCTGACATGAGAAATGTTTTATACTGCGGAACTGATATAGGTGCTTATATCAGTAAAGATGCTGGTAAAACATGGATGTCTATAAATGGAAATTTACCAGCAGCTGTTTCAGTAAATGACATGTTCATTCATCCAAGAGATAAAAAATTGGTGATCGGAACGTATGGAAGAGGTGTGTATGTGATTGATGATCTCTCAAAGTTGAGATAGGATTATTTTGTTACCAGCATTTGTAATTCTATTGATCGTTCCTTGCGTCGCACTCTTGTACTGTAACAATTCTATTCAGCAATGAAGACTAAGCCAATTACAAAGTCTTTTCCAAACTCCTCCGCCAAAGGCGGACTAGGGGGTTGGGTTTTTCATTGTATCGATGCACATACATGTGGTAATCCTGTTCGTCTTGTTGCAGAAGGTGGCCCTGAACTGGAAGGAAACAACATGAGTGAAAAACGTCAGCATTTTTTAAAAGAATATGACTGGATAAGAAAAGGATTGATGTTCGAGCCCCGCGGTCATGATACGATGAGCGGAAGTATTTTATATCCGCCACATGATCCGCAAAATGATTTCGCAGTTTTATTTATTGAAACGAGTGGTTGTCTTCCAATGTGCGGTCACGGAACCATTGGAACTATTACAATTGCAATTGAGGAAGGATTGATCACCCCAAAAATTCCGGGCAAGATAAGAATGGAAGCTCCTGCAGGGCTTATAAATATTTCTTACAAACAGGAAGGAAAGAAAGTAAGTTCAGCAAAACTTACCAATGTTCCTGCATATTTAGATAAAGAAGGAATCACTGCAGATTGCCCTGAACTTGGCGAACTGGTGATTGATGTTTCTTACGGCGGAAATTTTTATGCAATAGTTGATGTGCAGAAAAATTTTAAAGGACTGGAAAATTATGCTGCTGATAAACTAATTGCATGGGCAAGAGAGTTAAGGAAAAACATCAATGCTAAATATGAATTTGTACATCCTGAAGACCCAACGATCAATGGATGCAGTCATATTCTTTGGACTGGAGCTGTGCTTGACAAAACATCCACTGCACGCAATGCGGTTTTTTATGGTGATAAAGCTATTGATCGTAGTCCTTGCGGAACAGGCACCAGTGCAAGAATGGCTCAATGGTATGCAAAAGGAAAATTGAAAAAAGGTGATGTATTTGTTCATGAAAGTATAATTGGCAGTAAATTCAATGGCACAATTGAAGAGGAACTGAAAGTGAATGGAAAACCTGCAATAAGGCCAGGGATTGAGGGTTGGGCAAAGATCTATGGATACAATACAATTTCGATAGATAAAGATGATGATCCGTATGCGTATGGGTTTCAGGTGGTGTAGGCCCTTTAGCTGGTACATAGCCATGACTTATTTGAAATTTTCTTATTGTCCCGTAGGGACAAAATGTTGGTAGCCCCAGGTTTTAACCCGGGGATTAAAAGAACCCCCAATGGAAAGGAACCCCGTAGGGATTCAACATATGTTCAGAGAAATAATGATAATTCAGTAATGATTTTCGATAAATGCCCAATATAATTGCTGCCGTACCTGCCTACTGGCAGGCAGGCAAGGGACGATGATAGAGTTACTGTAGCTGATAAAATAAACAAAACATCATGAAAAAAATTGCAGCAGTTGTTTTTTTGATTTTCACATTCAGCATTCTTCAGTCGCAGACATTGAAGGCGAGGATCAAGATTGATATTGAAAGAAAGATCGGTGCTATTGATACGATGCTTTATGGAAATTTTACCGAGCATCTTGGCCGTTGTATTTACGGTGGTATTTATGATCCGAAATCGGCACAGGCAGATGCCGATGGTTTCAGAAAAGATGTTGTCAAAGCAACGAATGATCTTGGTGTAAGCATCATTCGTTACCCGGGCGGAAATTTTGTTTCGGGTTATCATTTTGAAGATGGCATTGGCCCGAAAGCCAACCGTCCAAAACGTAAGGACCTTGCATGGGGCGCCATTGAAACAAATGAAATAGGAACCGATGAGTTCATGAAATTTATTTCAAAAACAAAGTCAGCACCTTACATGTGTGTGAATCTGGGAACCGGCACCATTGAAGAAGCAAGAAACTGGGTGGAGTATTGCAATGCTCCGGCCGGTTTGTTTTATTCTGACCTGCGTGTAAAGAATGGGCATGCGGCACCATATAATATTAAATACTGGGGATTGGGAAATGAAATGGATGGCCCCTGGCAAATGGGGCATAAAAATGCAGAAGACTACAGCAAGTTTGCGCTGGAAGCTGCAAAGCTGATGAAGTGGAGTGATGAAAGTATAAAACTCATTGCTTCAGGCAGCAGTAACTATGGCGCTGACTGGATGAACTGGAACAGAACGGTACTGACCCAATTGCGGAATCACATTGATTATATTTCTGTTCACCAGTATGTCAACAACAGCGATTCAAATCATAAAAAATTTATGACGGCAACACTGTTCACTGATAAGATCATAAAATCTACCGAGGCATTGATAAATGAAGTGAGAAGTCGTTACAGGATGAACAAGCCGATTTATATTGCCTTTGATGAATACAATGTGTGGTATCGTGCATGGACTGAGCAGCAGCTGGAAGAACATTACAACTTGCAGGATGCGTTGGTGGTGGCACAGTTCCTTAACAGTTTTGTCCGCAATGCACATATTGTAAAAATGGCCAACATGGCGCAGTTGGTAAATGTGATAGCGCCGATGATGGTGACCAGCGATAAACTATGGCTGCAAACCATTTATTATCCGTTGCAGTTATTTGGTACCAATTGCTTTGGTCAGTCGTTGAATACTTTTGTAGATGGTGATACTTATGATGTAGGTGAGCAGAAAGGAGTTCCTTACCTTGATGTGTCAACGGCATATAACGAGACAAAAGAAGAGTTGGTGATAAACGTGGTGAACAGGAGTGAGGATAAAGCGGTAGAAACGGCCATTCAAAACCAGTTTGGAAATTTGGCA
>Ga0209797_10000278_pt1 | contig 24963 bp, 22 predicted proteins | sample DOMMetBare3Fresh_2_FD_187472 | JGI IMG/M metagenome (GOLD analysis project Ga0209797, IMG submission 187472) | Wetland sediment microbial communities from St. Louis River estuary, USA, under dissolved organic matter induced mercury methylation -... | ecosystem: Environmental > Aquatic >... | reverse complement strand
GGGGCACTAGCAACTCTATGATTCTAGTGCCGCTTTTCGATTTGAAGTTCCTAACCGAGTTTGCGGCAAGTGGTGTAGGAACTTCAAATCGGCGGCACTAGTTGCTTGTCAATGCCTCGCGCTCGGGGAACAATCGCATACGGAGCGGAGCCATGATGATGCGCGGGTCGAGATGGTGGTCGGTCATTGCTGCGGCTTGCGTCGCGGCACTTGTGTCGCTCGGCGCACAGGCCGCTGCGCAGGAGAAGCTGCGCGTCGGCAAGGCGGTGGCGGAAGCGTTCGCGTTCCTGCCGCTCGACGTTGGCGTCCGCCAGGGCATCTTCAAGCGGTACGGCCTCGACGTCGAAATCACCGCGTTCGGCGGCGGCGCGCGGCTGCAGCAGGCGCTGGCGGCCGAGAGCATCGATATGGGTGTCAGTGCGGGTCCTGAGCTGGCGCTCCTGGAGCGGGGCGCGCCGGTGAAGGGCGTCGCCATGCCGTTCGGCCCGCCGGTCTATCTCATGCTGCTGGTGCGGCCGGGTGACGCCATCAAGACTGCCACCGACCTCAAGGGCCGCAAGATCGGCGTCTCCTCGGCGCGCTCGCTCACCGGCTGGCTTGCCGTCGAGCTGTCGCGCCAGCAGGGCTGGGGCGCCCGTGGCATCGAGCTCGTCGGCTCGCCGCCGCGCACCTCGCTGGCATCGATCAAGACCGGACAGATCGACGGCATGGTGACCGATATCACCTTCGCGCTGCGGGCTGTGCAGGCGGGCGAGGGCAAGATCCTGCTCGGCTTCGGCGACCTGGTGCGGGATTTTCACACCCACATCATCTACGCCTCGAACAAGCTGATCGCCGGCAAGCCCGACGCGGTGCGGCGCTTCAATGCCGCCTGGTTCGACACCATCGCGTTCATGCGCGCCAACAAGGGCGAGACCGTCAAGACCGCGATCGCGGTGCTGGAGCTGCCGGAGGAGATCGCGAGCCCGACCTACGACAAGCTGATGCCGGTGTTCTCGACCGACGGCAAATTCGACGACAAGGCGCTCGCGACCTTGAGCCGTTCCTTCGTCGACCTCGAGCTCCTGCCGAGCGAGCCCAAGGACATCCGGCGGCATATCACGGAAGAGTTCCTGCCGAAGCCGTAGTGCGGGCTGGGCAACACGCTCGGCGTCGTCCCCGCGGCCAACACACTTAGCGTCGTCCCCGCGAAAGCGAGGACGACAACGGAGAGATCCGCGGGCACAAATAGCGGAAGTGTTGGCGATAATGACCGTCTACTTGCGGCGCTTCAGCTTCGCCGTGAACGACATTCCGCCGGCGCCGCAGCACGGGCAGCTCATGGCGATGAGGACGTTCTGCTTCTGCTCCTCGTCGAGGTCGGTGCGGTCGAGCATCGTGCGCGCCTGCTGGGCGAACAGGTCGTGGAGGGAGAAGCCGCTTTTCGGACCCTGGTCGTCCGCCTTCATGGTTGTCGCTTTGCCAAACGCCTCGGGCGGCGGTGGCGGCGCGAAGTCCGGCGCCGCTTTCGTCTTCGCCGGCTTTCGCCCGATCGGCGTGATCTTTGGACGCCGCATATCTGCGCTTTCAGTTACTTGCGGACGATGTTCACCATATCGTCGATGTCGCCGCGCAGGAAGCAGGTCATGTTGTGCTCGATCGTGGGCAATGCCCGCTCGGCATAGACATCGCAGAAGCCGCCAAGGTGCGGCGTGATGATCACGTTCTTGGTGGTCCACAGCGGGTGTTCCGGCGGCAGCGGCTCCTCCTGGAACACGTCGAGCGCCGCGCCCGCGATCTGGCCCTTGTCGAGCGCCTCGATCATCGCCGCCTCGTCCACGATCCCGCCGCGCGCGAGATTGATGAGATAGCTCGACGGCTTCATGGCGGCGAAGACGCGCGCGTCGATGCAGTGATGGGTCTCTTCCGAATAAGGCACGAGCAGAACGAGATAGTCGAGCTCGCGCGCGACCTTGAGGAGCTCGCTGCGCAGATACATGCGGTCGAAGCCGGGCAGGTCGCGCTTGGTCGAGGTGAAGCCGATGACGGTCATGTCGAGCGCCGCGCAGCGCGGCGCTAGCGCCTCGGCGATCAGGCCGACGCCGTAGATGCCGACGGTCTTGCCGTCGACCAGCCGCGGCGCCCAGCGCGTCCAGCTCTGCTTGTCCTGGTAGCGCACGCTGTCAGGCAGCCGCCGGCTCAGCGCCAGCATGCCCATGATCGCGGCCTCCGACACCGGCTCGCCGTGAATGCCGCGGATGTTGGTGATGATCACGTCCGGGCGTAGCGACGGCTGGTCGATGACGCCGTCGACGCCGGTGCCGAGCGCCTGGATCCATTTCAGCTTGCCGGCGTGTTCGAAGACGTCGTCGCGCAGCATCGGCCCGAATGACAGCAGGATGTCGGTCTCCGGCATGAACGGCGCCGCCTTGGAGAAATGGTCGACGATGTCGATCTGCAATTGGGGAAAACGCTGGCGCAGCCGCGCGGCGTAGAAGTCGCGAACGTCTTGCGGGAGCGTCAGCAGGATGAGCAGGCGGTGCATGGACGTATTCTTCAATTGACTGCCAAGCGTGATGTCTTGCCTGTCATGCCCGGCCCTGTGCCGGGCATCCACGTCTTTCTCGATGCGCGCAAGATGCGGATGGCCGGGACATTAGCGCGTTTGCGCGCGTCTTCAACGCGCTATGCCCGGCCATGACGATTGATGGGCCTCAGCCTACCTCGAAAACCTTCTTCTCCGTCTTATGCATGCACGGGCCGACGCCGTTCGCTTCGACCATGTAATTGTCGCAGATTGTGGTCCACATCGTGGCGGTGTCATAGCCCGGGTGGACCGCGAAATTCATGTTGGCCTCAATCGGCATGGTCTCGTCGGCCCGGAGCATCGGGCGCTCAACCATGTCGTAGCCCTGGCTGTGGGCGTAGAGGCGGATCTCCGGTGGGAAGCCGTGCTTCGTCATGTAGGCGTCGTGCGCGTTGGCGATGTCGCGGCAGGATGCGCCGGGCTTCATCATCGCCAGCGTGTAGTCCTGCGCCTCCCGCATCGCCTCGAAGGCGTCGATCACCTCGTTCGAGGCCTTGCCGAGCACGATGGTGCGGGCGATCTCGGCGAAGAAGCCGCCGGGGCCGTTGTTCTCGATCAAGAGCACGAGGTGGTCGCCGGCCTTGAGTGTGCGGCCCTGGAAATGGCGCGGCGCAAAGCGCGCCGGCTGCCCCAGCGGTGCGGACGAGCCCAGGAAGATGCCTTGCTCGCTGCCCCGCACCTGGCCCTCGTGTTGCGCGAGCGCGGTCACGTCGATGTCGCGCATGCCCGGTTTGATGCTGCTCACGACCTTGGCGAAGATCGCGTCCTGCATCTCGCAGCAGCGCCTGATCAGCCCAATCTCCTCCGGGCTCTTGATCGCCTTGAGGTGGTCGACGAATTCGGTCGCGTCCACGAAGGTCGTACCCGGCAGGCTCTCCTTGAGCCGCGTGACGAACGCATGCGGCATGCTGCCCGGCCCGACCAGCCCGATGGTGCGGTAGCCGCGCGTCTTGAGCAGCGGGAGCGCGCAGTCGGCATGGTAGTTGTCGGTGTAGTTGACGGCCAGGAAGGAAGGCGAGCCGATCACCTGGTCGATCCCGCGGTGGATCTTGTCCTCGCCCTTGAGGCTGCGCACGGCGCCGAAGCCGCCCATCTCGATCAGCGTCATCGGCTCGCCGGCGTGGAAGATCACGGTCTTGGGATAGCCGTTGGTCGCCGGGATGTCGGTGAACCACTTGACGTAGCCGCCGAGCCAGTCGTTGGCGTTCTGCATGACGAGCGCGTCGATCTTGCGCTCGCTCATCTCCTTGCGGGTCGCCCGCCAGCGCCGCTCCAGCTCCTGATCCGATATGGCGGTGGTGATGCGTTCCGTGCTCATGAGACCTTCCTTGTCGTGCGCAAGCCGAAGAACCGGGCCGCGTTGTTGTAGCAGATATCGTCCCGCACCTCGGCGGCGAGGGGCGCTGTGTCGATGAATTCGGCCGCTTCCGTCGCCTGTTCAAACGGAAAGTCGCTGGCGAACATCACGTGCTCGTGCCCAAGCGCGCTGATGGTGCAGGCGAGCGGCTCGGGCGAGCACATGCCTGACGTGGTCACCACGATGTTGTCCTTGATGTATTGCGAGGGCGATTTCGGGAACTTGACCCCGTAGAGCTTGGCACGGCTGTCGAAGCGCCAGAGCAGGAAGGGCAGCGTCTCGCCCATATGGCCAAGCACCAGGGTGGCGCGCGGGAAGCGGTCGAAGATGCCGCCGAACACGAGCCGCAGCGCGTGCGACCCGGTCTCGAAGGTCCATTCCCAGGTGGCGCGGCGGAGCCCCGGATGGCCCTCCAGCACGGGCGCCGGCGTGACCGGGTCGGCGGGATGCAGATAAATGGGAGCGTTCAGCGCTTCGGCGCGCTCCCAGAACGGATAGAGCGAGGGGTGATCGAGGTAGACCCCGTTGCTGTGGCCGTTGATCATGATGCCGCAGAAGCCGAGCTCGCGCACGCAGCGCTCGAGCTCGTCGGCGGCCACGGCCGGGTCCTGCAGCGGGACATGCCCGAAGCCGGAATAGCGGTCCGGCCGCTTCTGGATTTCCCTGGCCAGAAAGTCGTTGCATTCCTTCGCCTTCCGGCAGGCGGTGGCGGTGCCGGTCTCGATCTGCACGCCGGGTCCCGCGAGCGACAGGACGGCGCGCTCGATCCCGGCCTGGTCCATCTGGCCAAGCCGGTGCTCGCCAAAGTCCCGCAGGCTGGACATGACCTGCCGGTAGATAGTCGGCTCGACATTGCCGACAGTGGTCTTCCAGTAGTCCTCGAAGCCGGGACACAGGAAGTGCTCTTCCAGGGCGATTTTCCTGACCATGCATGAACTCGGACGTTGCGGGCCGCCGCGCTCTGTACCCTATATCCGATATTGGATACAAAGGGATATCCGCAATGCTAGGCATGCGCGCAGATGCGGGTCGAGAGACGCTTGGTCGAAAGGAGAGCCTTCTGTGGCGACGACGATTCGCGGGGTGATGTTTGAAGAAAACCACAACAACAGCATGGGGCTGGAATTTTATAATCTGTCACATCGGTTCGGCTATCAGTCCCCGAACTGGCCCTATTTCGAGGACGTCAAGATCGAGCGCATCCACTATCACGCCAAGTCGGGCGTGCTGTCGCAGCGCATCACGACCTCGATGCACAACACCACGCATATCGACGCGCCCGCGCATGTGGTGCAGGGCACGCCGTTCATCGACGAGGTGCCGCTGCCGCATTTCTTCGGGTCGGGCATCGTGGTCTCGATCCCCAAGGAGAAATGGGAGCCGATCACCTACGACGATCTCGAGAAGGCGGCCGGCAAGGTGGTGCGCCCGCGCGATGTCGTGCTGGTCAATACCGGCTGGCACCACAAGTACGAGGACAGCGAGGACTACTTCTGCTACGCGCCCGGCTTCGTGAAATCGGCAGGCGAATGGTTCGTGGAGAAGAAGGTCAAGTGCATCGGCCACGACACCCAGGCCAACGACCATCCGCTCGCGACCGCGATCGGGCCGCAGCGCAACGGGCCGCTGCATCCGCACCTCGCCGAGGAATACAAGAAGTGGTCGGGCGGCCGCGACTGGAAGGACGATTTCCCGGAGTGGGAGCCGGTGCACCGCATTCTGTTCAAGAACGGCATCCTCGGCATCGAGAATGTCGGCGGCGAGCTCGACAAGGTCACCGGCAAGCGCTGCACCTTCGCGTTCTTCCCGTGGAACTGGGAGCGCGGCGACGGCTGCATCGTGCGCCTGGTCGCGATCGTGGACCCGAAGGGCACATTCCGGATCGATAGGGGGGAGACGTTCTGATGCAGGTCAAGCGCTTTGCTGAAGCGAAGCCTTACGAGGCTCCCAATCATCGCGGCTGCCTGCCGCTGCGCCTGTTCGGGGCGGAGGCGGGCGGCACCCAGTCGCTGATCGTGGGGTTGTCGCATTTCCTGCCCGGCGGCGGTGCCGGCCCCGACGCCTCGCCGCCCGAGAAGGTCTACTTCGTGCTGGCGGGCGAATTGACCGTCATCGTGGATGGCAAGGAAACCGTGCTGAGAAAGAACGATTCCTGCGTCATCGGCTCGAACGAGATGCGCGAGATCGTCAACCGGGGCAACGAAGTCTGCACGATCGTGGTCGCGGTCGCGCCGGTGAAATAGCCTATGATCCGTCATCCTGAGGCGCCCGAGCCTCAAGCGCGTCTACGCGCGTCTTCGACGCGCTATGGCGAGGGCCTCGAAGGATGAACGGCCCAGGCCGTCGCCCTTCGAGGCTCCCCCGGCTCAAGAGGCCGGGGTCGCGCCTCAGGGTGACGGAGAAAGGTTCCCGCAAGTTGTGAGTCCAACATGTCCGAAGACTTCCTGAAGAATCCGCTCTCGCTATTCGACGTGCGCGGCAAGACCGCGATCGTGACCGGCGCCTCCGGCGCGTTCGGGGCGCTCGCCGCCAAGGTGCTCGCCGGCGCCGGCTGCAATCTGGTGCTTGCCGCTGGCGGCGGCGATGCGCTCAAGGCGGTCGTTGCCGAATGCGAAGGGCTCGGCGCCAAGACCGAGGCCGTGAACCTGCGGCCGAGCTCGGCGGCCAATTGCAACAAGATCGTCGAGGCTGCGGTCAAGCGGTTCGGCGGCGTCGACATCCTGGTGCTGGCGTCCGGCATCAACAAGGTGTCGAAAATCGTCGACCAGAGCCCTGAGACGTTCATGGAAGTCATGGACGTGAACGTCACCCAGTCCTGGCTGATGGCGCGCGCGGCCGGCAAGCAGATGCTGGCGCAAGGCCGTGGCGGCAAGGTCGTGTTCATGTCGTCGGCGCGCGGATTGCTCGGCCATCCGGCCGGCTACACCGCCTATTGCGCCTCGAAGTCCGCGATCGACGGCGTCACCAAGGCGCTCGGCTGCGAATGGGGCGACACCGGCATCACCGTCAACGCCATCGCGCCGACCGTGTTCCGCTCGCCCCTGACCGCCTGGATGTACGAGGACAACGAGCGCTCGACCGCGGTGCGCAAGGGCTTCATCGCGCGCGTGCCGAAAGGGCGGCTCGGCGAGCCGTCCGACCTTGCGGGGCCGCTCCTCTTCCTCGCGTCGAAAGCGTCGGACTTCTACACCGGCCACATCCTCTACGCCGACGGCGGCTATACGGCGGGATGACGATGGCCAAGGCCCGCATCGCCGTCATCGGCGCCGGCCTCATGGGCCACGGCATCGCGCAGGTGTTTGCGCTCGCCGGCCATCACGTCACGATCACCGATTCCTTTCACGCCAATCTCGATACCGTGAAGGCGCGCATCAGCACGAACCTGCGCGACCTCGGCGATGACGAGAAGGCGGTTGATCGGGTGACGCCGCTTCCCGATCTGGCCCAGACCGTGCGCGACGCCGACTACGTGGTCGAAGCCGTGTCGGAGGACTTGAGCCTGAAGCAGAAGCTGTTTGCCGAGGTCGAGCGGCATGTGCGGCCCTATACGATCCTGGCCAGCAATACCTCGGTGATCCCGATCACCGCCATCATGAGGGGCCTCGAGCGCCGCGAGCGCGCGCTCGGCACTCATTGGTGGAATCCGCCCTACCTGGTGCCGCTGGTCGAGGTGATCGGGACGCAGTGGACCTCGGAGCACACCATCGAATGGACCATGATGCTGCATCGGACGGCAGGCAAGCAGCCGGCGCATGTGAAGAAGGACGTGCCCGGCTTCATCGGCAACCGCCTGCAGCATGCGCTCTGGCGTGAGGCCATTTCGCTGGTCGAGCGTGGCATCTGCGACGCCGAGACGGTCGACACCGTGATCAAGGCCGCCTTCGGCCGTCGCCTCGCGGTGCTCGGGCCGCTCGAGAACGCCGACCTTGTCGGCACCGATCTGACGCTTGCCATCCACAAGACCGTGCTGCCCGACATCGAAAGCCGCCCGGGTCCATCGCCTTATCTCGAGAAGCTGGTGGCCGACGGCAAGCTCGGCTTCAAGACCGGCGAGGGCTTTCGCCGGTGGAGCCATGAGGATCAGCTCGCGCTGCGCGCCAAGGTGGTGGCACACCTCAAGAAGGCACGCGAGAGCGATTAGAGCGCCGCGTCCGAATCCTTTATCCATCGCAGACCGAAGGTCTGAGATGGCGGCGCGCTGGCAAGCTATTGCAGCTGAAGCTGAAGTTTCCTCGAAATCGACGAGGGCAGGGTTTCGTTGTTGATGAGAAGGTTCTGAATCATTGCGTCCTGCTTCGTGCGACCAAAGGAGATCGTGACCTTGTGGGTGTCGCTACGCTGAGTGGCAAAGAGCCTCCCGGGTCCTTTGAAATTGACCAAGGTCCAGGTCGGCCCGGTCGCCGTGATTGCGCCCAAGACGCTGAACTCGAGCGAGGTGCCAAATGCGGCCTTGGACCCGCCGCCTTTGCGCCCGATGCCATCCCCGCCTTCGGCCGGAGTCTCGGGTAGATCGATCCCTTGATCGTCGGGGTCGATCGAGCCAAAGGCCATATCGACAACCTCTTCGATACCCAGCTTTCCATTCAATGAAATCCCTGCCCGACGTTGCTCGCAGCTATTCTTGTCGTCCGACATTGCCGCGATACTGAACGCGACTGTTTCGCTGTACACCCGGTGAGATTGGGAATCGAACTTCACGCCCCAATCAAAGATGCGCGTGAAGGTCTTTGAAACGATGTCCGTATGAGTGAAGGACGGGGCCAGTGTCGCTTGCTCGTCAACCTGAAGAGTGAGCTCCGCGACAGCCTGAAACTTCCGCAGGTCCCGAACGGGATGGGTCCTGGGCAACTTGCCCATCCTCTTGAGGCTTTCCTCTCTTGCAACCTTGAGCGTGTTCTTCTTCTTGGCGGCGATGAGCTCGCACTCGATGACGTCAACAATGGACTTAGGGGTGACACCGGTGACTTTTTCGAAACGAGGTGTTGTGGCGCATCCCGATATTGCGAACGCTACGAAAAGAATCGACACAAATGGACGCATGACTATCCCCCCAGACACGCAACGGCAGACTGCACAAGACCGCACGTGCATACCATCGACGGGTCGGGATCGCTGTATCGCCCGCGCAACAGGCTGGCAATTTCTCGGCGCCGGAGTTGCAAGACGTCCGTCGCCCATTCGGGCGATGGCGCAGGCTCGATCGCGGGGTGGTCCGAAAGCGTCTCCGCAATGGGGACGACAACCTTCTGAACGATCAGCTATAATTCGATGCCGCTTGTATCCGAAGTGATCCGCCAAAGGGAGGCGCCAGTGGCCCTTAAGACGCCCGTCCGTGAACGCGCAATCGATCGCCGCACGCTGGTCAAGGCCGGCTTCGGCGCGCTTGCCGCGCCTGCAATCCTCAATGTCATTCCGGTCAACGCGCAGTCGCGCGTGATCAAGATCGGGCATGTGAGCCCGCGCACCGGCCCGATCGCGCCGTTCGGCGAGGCCGACCCCTACATCCTCGATCAGATTCAGAAGCTGGTCGAGAAAGGCATCAGCAACGGCGGGCGCACCTATCCGGTCCAGATCATCTCCAAGGACAGCCAGTCGAGCACCTCGCGCGCGTCCGAGGTCGCGGCCGAATTGATCCTGCGCGACAAGGTCGATCTGATCGTCGCCGCAAGCACGCCCGACACCACCAATCCGGTTGCCGACCAGGCCGAGGTGAACGAGGTCCCGTGCGTGACCACTGATTGCCCATGGCAGCCCTATTTCTTCGGCCGCAAGGGCGATCCCGCCAAGGGCTTCACCTGGACCTATCATTTCTTCTGGGGGCTCGAGGACGTGATCGCGGCGTTCCTCGCGCTCTGGAACAGCGCGCCGACCAACAAGGTCGTGGGCGGCCTGTTTCCCAATGATGCCGACGGCAACGCCTGGGGCGACGCCGAGCGCGGCCTGCCGAAGCCGCTCGCTGCCGCTGGCTACAAGCTGATCGATCCGGGCCGCTACCAGCCAGTCAACAACGACTTCACCTCGCAGATTTCAGCGTTCAGGAGCGCCGGTGCCGAGATCGTGACCGGCAACATGATCCCGCCCGACTTTGCGACCTTCTGGTCGCAGGCGGCGCAGCAGGGCTTCCGGCCGAAGATCGTCACCATCGGCAAGGCGCTGTTGTTCCCCTCCGTCATCAACTCGCTCGGCGCCCGCGGCAACGGGCTCACCACCGAGATCTGGTGGACGCCGAACCATCCGTTCAAGTCGGGGCTGACCGGCCAAAGCGCGCGCGAATTGACCGATGCCTATACGAGTGCGACGCAGCGGCCCTGGACGCAGCCAATAGGCTTCAAGCACGCGCTGTTCGAGGTGGCGATCGACGTGCTCAAGCGCGCGCGCAATCTCGGCGATCCGAAGTCGATCCTGGAGGCGATCACGGCGACGAACTACAATTCAATCGTCGGGCCGGTGCGCTGGGGCAGCGGACCGGTCAAGAATGTCTCCAAGACGCCACTCGTCTCCGGCCAGTGGCAGCGCAAGGGCAACGCGTTCGACCTCGTCATCACCCAGAACGAGACCGCGCGGAATATTCCGGTGGGCGGGAAGTTGGAATTGTTGTCGTAGCGCCGATGCGTTCGTTGCTGTCGTCCCCGCTTGCGCGGGGACGACACCGAGTTTGTTTGATAGTCATGCCCCCCATCCTCGCCCTCGACAACATCTCCAAGCGCTTCGGCGCCGTCGTCATCGCCGACGGGCTCGATCTTGCGCTCGCGCCGGGCGAGGCGCTCGGCATCATCGGGCCGAACGGCGCCGGCAAGACCACGCTGTTCGGCATCATGACCGGAACGATCGCGGCCGACGCTGGCCGCGTGTTGCTTGATGGCACCGACATTACGCGCCTGCCGCCGCCGCGCCGCTGCGCGCTGGGCATTGCGCGCTCGTTCCAGATCCCGCAGCCGTTCGGCGGCATGACGGTGTTCGAGAATCTGGTGGTCGCTGCGGCCTTCGGTGGAGGCACGCAGACAAGCTCACGCAGTCTGCGCAGTGTTAAGCGCGAGCGAGACGCTTATGGCCGCTGTCTGGACCTGCTCGAGCGCTGCGGCCTCGCCGACAAGGCCAACCGCTACGCCGGCGCGCTCACGCTGATCGACCGCAAGCGGCTCGAGCTAGCGCGTGCGCTCGCGACCTCGCCGCGCGTGCTGCTCCTTGACGAAGTCGCGGGCGGGCTGACCGAGCATGAATGCGTGGCGCTGGTCGATCTGATCAAGGCGGTGCGAGCCGAGGGCGTGTCGATCATCTGGATCGAGCACGTCGTGCATGCGCTTCTCGCGGTCGTGGATCGCCTGGTGGTGCTGCACAATGGCGGCTTCATCGCGCAAGGCGAGCCGCAGGCCGTGATCAGGAGCGCGGCGGTCCAAGACATCTACATGGGGATGCCGGCCGATGCCTGAGCCGCTCCTCAGCGTGCGCGCGCTCGACGCGCATTATGGCGACTTCCAGGCGCTGTTCGGCGTCTCGATCGGTGTTGCGCGCGGGCAGGCGGTGGCCGTCATCGGCGCGAACGGCGCCGGCAAGAGCACGCTGCTCAAGTCCATCGCCGGCCTGATGCGCGCGCGGCCTGATGCAATCCTCTTCGATGGTGCGCCGATCGGCGGCCTTGCGGCGCACGCGGTGGCGCGCAGCGGCATCGCCCTGGTGCCGGAGGGCAGGCGGCTGTTTCCCTCGCTCACGGTTGAGGAAAATCTTCTGATCGGCGGGCAGGGTGGGCGGCCGGGGCCATGGACGCTCGCGCGCATCTACGAGCTGTTTCCGGTGCTGGCCGAGCGCCGCCACATGCCTGCCACCGCGCTCTCGGGCGGCCAGCAGCAGATGGCCGCGATCGGCCGCGCCCTGATGTCGAACCCGACGCTCCTTCTGTGCGACGAGGTGAGCCTCGGGCTTGCGCCGATCGTGGTGCGCGAGATCTATGCGCGGCTGCCGGCGCTCCTGGCCGAGGGGCTGTCGCTCGTCATCGTCGAGCAGGACATCGTGCAGGCGCTCAAGGCGGCCTCGCATGTGTATTGCCTGCAGGAGGGCCGCGTGGCGCTCGCAGGTGCCGCCGCAGGGCTCACGCGCGAGGCGATCTCGGCGGCGTATTTCGGGGTGTGATGTGGCGGATAGAGCTACACCACTCGACGTCATGGCCGGGCTTGTCCCGGCCATCCACGTCTTGCTTGTGGCGGCGACAAAGAAAGACGTGGATGCCCGCGACAAGCGCGGGCATGACGTGGCGAGTGGGGTGCCCGCATGACCGACTGGATCAACGTCATCGTGCAGGGCGTGCTGGTCGGCGGGCTCTACGCCATGTTTGCGGCCGGGCTATCGCTGATCTTCGGCGTGATGCGGCTCGTCAACATCGCGCATGGCGATCTCATCGTGCTGGCCGCCTATCTCGCGCTGGTGACGACGCAGACGCTCGGCGTCGGTCCGCTCACCGCCATGCTCGTCGTGGTGCCCTTGATGGCCGCGATCGGCTATGCGCTGCAATGGTTCGTGCTCAACCGGACGCTGGGCGACGACCTCCTGCCGCCGCTGCTGGTGACGTTTGGCTTGTCTGTGATCATCCAGAACACCCTGCAGGAGCTTTTCACCGCCGATCCCCAGAAGCTGCAGGCGGGCGCCATCGAGGTCGCGAGCCTGCGCGTGGTCGAAGGCATCAACATCGGCGTGCTGCCGCTCCTGCAGTTCGCGCTCGCCGTTGTCGTGATCGCGGGCTTGCAGGTCATCTTCTATCGGACTGCGCTCGGGCGTGCCTTCCGGGCGACCGCGGACGATCCCGCGGTGGCGCAGCTCATGGGGCTCGACAACCGCCACGTCTTCGCGCTCGCGATGGCACTCTCGCTGGCGGTGGTCGCGGTCGCGGGCGTGCTGCTTGCGGTGCGCGCCAATTTCGATCCGGCGACCGGGCCGGCGCGGCTGATCTTCGGCTTCGAGGCGGTGATCATCGGCGGGCTCGGCAGCCTGTGGGGCACGCTCGCCGGCGGCATTATGCTCGGTGTCGCGCAGGCGATCGGCGCCAAGCTCGATCCCGGCTGGCAGATCCTTGCCGGCCACCTCGCGTTTCTCATCGTGCTTGCGATCCGTCCGCAGGGCCTGTTCCCGAAGGTGCAGGGATGAACGTGCGCTTTTCCGATCGCTCGGCCTGGGCCACCCTCGCGATCGTGGCGGCGACGCTCATTGGGCTCGCGGCTGCGCCGCTCTGGGGTGGTCGCGACGACCTGCGGCTCCTTGCCGAAATCTTCGCCTATGTGGCGCTCGCGAGCCTGTGGAACCTGCTCGCTGGCTATGCCGGGCTCGTCTCGGTCGGCCAGCAGGCCTATGTCGGGCTCGGCGCTTATCTTCTGTTCGCGCTCACGATCCTGTTCGGCGTGCCGCCGCTCGTCGCGATCCCGCTCGCCGGCATCGTGGCGGCCTTGCTCTCGCTGCCGGTCGCGGCGCTGATCTTCCGGCTGCGCGGGCACTATTTCGCGATCGGCACCTGGATCGTCGCCGAAGTGTTTCGGCTCCTCGCCTCGCAGGTGTCGGTGCTGGGCGGTGGCTCCGGCACCAGCCTGCCGGTCGGCGTCGTGACGTCTATCGCCGCAAGCCGCCAGATGCGCGAGTTCTTGATCTACTGGTTCGCGCTCGCGCTGATGGTTGCGATCCTCGTCGCGATCGTGCTCCTGCTGCGCTCGCGCTACGGCCTGGCGCTGCGGGCGATCCGCGACAACGAGCTTGCCGCTCAAAGCAACGGCGTCAATGTCACCCGCGTCAAGCTCATCGTCTATGTCATCACCGCGCTCGGCACCGCTATGGTGGGCGCGTTGATCTTCCTGCAGAAGCTGCGCATCTCGCCGGATTCAGCCTTCAGCGTCAACGACTGGACCGCTTTCGTGATCTTCATCACCGTGATCGGCGGCATCGGCCGCATCGAGGGGCCGATCGTCGGCACGCTCGTGTTCTTCCTGCTGCGTCAGTTCCTGGCTGATCTCGGTACCATCTACCTGATCATGCTGGGCCTGGTCGCGATCGTGGTCATGCTCAAGGCGCCGAAAGGGCTCTGGGGGCTCGTTGTCGAGCGCTTCGGCTGGCAGCTTTTCCCCCTTGAACGGCGCGTCGTCCTCGCGGATCGTGGCGCCCCGCCAGACGGCCCAGCTAAGACTGCTTAAAAGGAGACGTCGATGCCCCAGCTCGCCAACAAGGTCGTCATCACCTGCGCCATCACCGGCTCGATCCACACGCCGACCATGTCGGATGCGCTGCCGATCACGCCCGACCAGATCGCCACCCAGTCGATCGACGCCGCCAAGGCTGGCGCCACGATCCTGCACCTGCACGCGCGTGATCCCAAGGACGGCAGGCCGTCGCCCGACCCCGAAATTTTCCGGCAGTTCCTGCCGCGGATCAAGCAGGGCAGCGACGCCGTCATCAACATCACGACCGGCGGCAACGCACTGATGACGGTCGACGAGCGGATCGCAGCGGCCGAGGCCTTCTCGCCCGAAATGTGCTCGCTCAACATGGGCTCGATGAACTTCGCGCTCTACCCGATGGCGAAGCGCTACAAGAATTGGAAATACGACTGGGAGGAAAGCTACCTTCTCAACTCCGACCAGAACATCTTCCGCAATACCTTCCGCGACATCGAGCGCATCGCCAAGACGCTGGGCGAAGGACATGGCGTGAAATTCGAGCACGAGTGCTACGACACCGGGCACCTCTACAATCTCGCCCATTGCATTGACAAGGGCCTGTTCAAGCCGCCGGTGTTCCTGCAGCTGATCTACGGGATTCTGGGCGGCATCGGTCCCGACATGGACAATCTCATGTTCATGAAGCGCACCGCCGACCGGCTGTTCGGCAACGACTATCTGTGGTCGGTGCTGGCCGGCGGCCGTCACCAGTTCAATTTCTGCACCAACGCCGCGATGCTGGGCGGCAATGTCCGCGTCGGGCTCGAGGATTCGCTCTACATCGGACCCGGCAAGCTCGCGGCGAGCAACGCCGAGCAGGTGGCGAAGATCCGCCGCATCGTCGAGGAGCTGGGCTATCAAGTCGCGACGCCCGCGGAGGCGCGACAGATGCTGGGCTTGAAGGGCGCGGACCGCGTGAAGTTTTGAGGCAATATTGAAGCCGCATCCTCTGACTCAATCGGCCTCATGCTGAGGAGCCCGCCGTCGTCCGAAGGGCGAGGGCGGGCGTCTCGAAGCACGAGGCCGCCGCTGTCGGGCCGGCCGCATCCTTCGAGACGGGCGCACGCAGTTGCGTGCGCCCTCCTCAGGATGAGGCCGGAGAGGTGCTGTCGGATTCTAAGCCAGCCCGCCCTTCAGCCGATCGGGCGTGAACGGCGCCTGCCGCAGTCTGATGCCCGTCGCGTCGAAGATCGCGTTGGCGAGCGCGCCCGCGGTCGGCCGCGTGGCGCCTTCGCCGGCGCCGGTCGGCGGGCGCTCGGGATGGTCGATCAGCACGATGTCGATTGTCTCCGGCGCCTCGGTCATGTCGAGGATCGGGTAGGTCTTCCAGTCGACGCTGGTGACGCTCTGGCTGTTGAACTTCACCTCTTCCCAGAGCGCGCGGCTCGCGCTCTGCACGATATTGCCTTCGATGCATTGGCGCACCAGGTCGGGCGCGATGATCTGCCCGCAGTCGTGCGCCACTGTGAAGCGGCGCGCCCACACCTTGCCGGTCGTGCGATTGACCTCGACATCGGCCACGATGGCGACGCGGGTCCCGCCGCGGGTGGCGTAGCCGATGCCCTGGCCGACGAACACGTCGCCGACGAGCTGCTTGCGCGGCCTTACATGCGACTTCCAGTCGGCTTTCTCGGCCGCCGCCTTGATCACCGCGATATCGCGTGCATCCTTCAAGTAGCGCAGGCGGAACTCGATCGGATCGGTGTTGGTGGCGAGCGCAAGCTCGTCCATGAACGACTCGACCGCGAACGTGGTCTGCGGTCCGCCCGGGTCGCGCATGTGCGAGGTACGCAACGGCGAGCCGCGATCGAGCAGCGGCGCGATCGTCTCCGAGGCCTTGCGCTTGGCATCGAACACATAGGACTCGCCGGGCGCCCCGAAGATCGCCGTATGCTTGAGCGGCACGCCCAGGAGCTGGCCGGCCAAGGTGTGCGCCGGGTCGCCTTCGTTGGTGAACAGGTCGCGCTTCGAGAAGCCCTTGGTCTCGAACTGGAAGGCCAGCACCTTGCCGTTCTGGTCGAGCGCCGCGCGCGCGACATGGACCGAGGCCGGCGCCTTCGGGTCCCAGCCGTGGCCCTCGTGGCGCATGCCCTGCACCCGCACCGGCTTGCCGACTGCCTGTGAGAGCACGGCGGCGTCCATGGTGGCGTCGCCGGCATCGTTGCGGCCGTAAGAGCCGGGGCCGGTCATCGACACGCACTTCACCTTCTCGACCGGCAGGTTGAGCATCTTGGCGACGCCCTGCGCCGCATAGTGCGGCTTCTGGGTGCCGGACCAGATCGTCACCTCGCCGTCACGCACGTCGGCGACCCCGCAGGCGGGCGCCATGCCGGCATGCGACTGGAACGGCCACTCGTAGGCGTGCTCGACGACGCGGGCGGCCTTGGCGAACACCGCCTCGACGTCGCCCACGGTCTGCTCGACGTCGCGGTGCACCACCGCGGCCTTGCGGATGTGCTCGTAGAGCGCGGTCTGGCTCGGGAACGGTGGCTTGGTGTCCGACCAGGTGACCTTGAGCTTTTCGGAGGCCCGGATGGCGTCCCACTCCTTGGGAGCGACGACGCCGAGGAAGCCCTGCTTCCGGACCACCTTGACGCCAGGAACGTCCTTCACCGACGCCTCGTCGATCGCGACCGGCACGGCGCCCGCGACCGGCGGACGGATCATGCGCCCGTGCAGCATGCCGGGGACCTTCACGTCCACCATGTAGTCGAGCGTGCCGAGCACCTTCGGCGCCACGTCGCGCCGGCGCACGCTTGCCCTGCCGACGAGCTTGTAGTCGGCGGGCGACTTCGGCTTGGCCTTGCCGGTGATGGCGAGATCATTGCCGTAGTGCTTGTTCCATTCGAGCGTCACGTCGAAATGCTGGCCGCCGATCAGCTCGCCGTAGGAGACAGTCTTGGCGGCGTCGGTCTGGTCGCTGACCACGCCGTTCGCGACCGTGAGGCGGTCGGCCGGGACGCCAAGGCGCTCGGCCGCCATCTCGATCAGCACGCGGCGGGCCTCGGCGGCTGCGTTGCGCAGTGCGGTACCGCCCTTCCAGATGCCGGTCGAGCCGGAGGCGCCGCCCTGGTTGATGGTGACGTCGGTGTGGCCCTGCACGATGCTGACGCGGTCGGCCGCGAGATCGAGCTCTTCGGCGACCATGATGGCCCAGCCAATGTCGGTGCCCTGGCCCATGTCGACCTTGCCGATCCAGGCGACCGCGCTGCCGTCGGCGTTCACGCTGATGTAGGTTGCGAGCTGGTCGGGCTTGAGCGGCAGGCGCGAGGAGAGGGTGGCGGCAGGCGCCACCCTTGGCAGCGCGACCGACACCATGAGGGCGCCGGCGCCGGCAAGCGCTTCGCGGCGATTGATGGTCATGGGCCCTCCTTTAGGCCATCCCGGCCTTGAGTCGCTCGGGCGTGAACGGCGCCCGGCGCAACCTGATCCCGGTGGCATCGAAGATCGCATTGGCGATCGCGGCGGCGGTCGGCCGACAGGTGGCTTCGCCGGCGCCGACCGGCGGCAGCTCGGGCCGGTCGATCAGCACGATCTCGATCGCCTCCGGGGCGTCCTTGATGTCGAGGATCGGATAGGTGGTCCAGTCCACGCTGGTGACGCCCTTGTTGTCGAACATCACCTCCTCGTGCAGCGCGCGGCTCGCGGTCTGCACGATCTGGCCCTCGAGCGTCTGCCGCAACAGGTCGGGCGCGATCACCTGGCCGCAATCATGCGCCACGAAGAAGCGCCTCGCCCAGGTCTTGCCGGTGGTGCGGTTGACCTCGACCTCGGCGATGACGGCGACGCGGGTCTGCCCGCGCACCGAATAGGCGATGCCGCGGCCGGTGAGCACGTCGCCGTTGGCCTGCTTGCTCGGGCCCACGTGCGGCTTCCACGCGGCTTTCTCGGCCACCGCCTTGACCACCGCGAGGTCGCGCGGGTGCTTCAGGTAGCGCAGGCGGAACTCGACCGGATCGGTGTTGGTAGCAAGCGCCAGCTCATCCATGAACGACTCGACGCCGAAATGCACCTGCGGTCCCAGCGGATCGCGGAAATGCGAGGTGCGCAGCGGCGAGGCGCGATCGAGCAGCGGCGCGATCGCTTCGGAGGCGAGGCGGCGCGACTCGAAGTCATAGGACTCGCTCGGCGGACCGATCAGCCACACCGGCTTGAGCGGCCAATCCATGAGCTGGCCCGCGAGCGTGCGTTCCGGCGAGCCTTCGTCGCGGAAGAACTCGCGCCGCGAGAAGCCCTTGGTCTCGTAGTGCCACGCGGTCACCTTGCCGTCCTTGTCGATGGCGGCGCGCGCCTTGTGGATCGTGGCCGGCGCTTTCGGGTCCCAGCCGTGGCCCTCGTGGCGCATGCCTTGCACGCGCACCGGCTTGCCGACCGCCTTCGAGAGCACGGCGGCGTCCATGGTGGCGTCGCCGGCGTCGTTGCGGCCATAGGAGCCGGGGCCGGTCATGGCGACGACTTTGATCTTCTCCTCGGGCAGAACGAACATCTTGGCGATGCCTTCGCGGCAGTGATGCGGCTTCTGCCCGCCGGTCCAGATCGTGGCTTCGCCGTCGCGCATGTCGGCGACCCCGCAGGCCGGCGCCATGCAGGCATGGGAGTTGAACGGCCACTCGTAGGTCGCCTCGACGATCCTGGCGGCGCTCGCAAAGGCCTTGTCGACATCGCCGACGTTCTGCTCGTCGTCGCGATGGACGGGCTTGGCGTTGCGGATGTGGTCGAACAGGTCTTTCTGGTCGGGAAACGGCGGCTTGACGTCGGACCACGTGACCTTGAGCTTCTGCGCCGCCCGGATCGCGTCCCACTCCTTGGGTGCGACCAGCCCGATGAAGCCTTTCTGCCGGACCACTTGCACGCCCGGAATATCCTTCACGGAGGACTCGTCGACCGCGACCGGCACGGCGCCGGCGACCGGCGGACGGATCACGCGTCCGTGCAGCATGCCGGGGACTTTCACGTCCACCATGTAGTCGAGCGTGCCGAGCACCTTCGGGGCGATATCGCGCCGCCGCGTGCCGGGCTTGCCGACGGTCTTGTATTCGCTTGGCGACTTCGGCTTGGCCTTGCCGGTGACCAGGAGCTCGTTGCCGAAATGCTTGTTCCATTCGAGCGTCACGTCGAAGTGACGGCCCCCGATCAACTCGCCGTAGGAGACCTTCTTGGCCGCGTCGGTCTTGTCGCTGACGACGCCGTCCGTCACGGTCAGGCGGTCAACCGGCACGGACAGCTTCTCCGACGCCATCTCGACAAGGACACGCCGCGCTTCGGCGGCGGCGTTGCGCAGCGCCGCGCCCGCGCGCCAGATGCCGGTCGAGCCGGACGCGCCGCCCTGGTCGACCGTGAGGTCGGTGTGGCCTTGCACCATGCTGACGCGCTCGGGCGACAGATCGAGCTCTTCGGCGATCATCTTGAGCCAGCCGATGTCCGTGCCCTGGCCCATGTCGACCTTGCCGACCCAGCCGACCGCGCTGCCGTCCTGGTTGATGCTGATATAGGTCGCAAGCTGCTCAGGCTTGAGCGCGAGGCGCGAGGCCTGCGTCGCGATCGCGGCGTTGGCCTTCACGCCTGGAAGCATAACGGATACGACGAGCGCGCCCATCCCGACGAGCGCCTCGCGACGATTGAGGTGAATGGTCATCGATGCCTCCCTCAAGCCTGGGCCGCGCGCTTGACCGCGCGCAGGATGCTGGCGTGGGTGCCGCAGCGGCACTTAAGGCCCGACAGCGCCTCGCGGATCTGCGCGTCGCTCGGACGCGGATTTTTCTCTAAGAGCGCCACCGAGGTCATGACCCAGCCGTTGAGGCAGTAGCCGCATTGCGGAACCTGCTCCTCGATGAAGGCGGCCTGCACCTTGTGCGGCTTGTCGGCGTTGCCGATGCCCGAGAGCGTCGTGATGGTCTTGCCGGCGAGCGCATCGACCGGGGTGACGCACGAGCGCGTCGGCTCGCCGTTGACCAGCACCGTGCAGGCGCCGCATTGCGCGAGCCCGCAGCCGAAGCGCGGATCCTTCATGCCAAGGTCGTCGCGCAGGGCGTAGAGGAGCGGCATCTCCGGCTCCGCCTCGATCGTGTGCTTCGTTCCGTTGACATTGAGCTCGATGCGCTTGGCCACGGCGTACCTCCCTTGATTAGCGCGGGGAATCAAAGCCCGCGCGAGCTTTGTTGCGAATTAGAATAATCATGCGCTCCCGCCCCCCCATGCCGCAAGGGAGGGTCGGGCGGATTGCACGGGCACGCTGACGCAGCCCGGTTACGCTGGTATGACCGCGACGCCCTGGATCTCGAGCAGCGCGTTCGGGCTCGCCAGATGCGAAATGGCGATCGAGGCGCTTGCTGGAAAGTCCTTGCCAAAGATCTCACGGCGGATCGCCGTCATGCGCGGGTGGTTGCGCGGATCGGTGATGAACACCGTCATGGTCACCATGTCGGAGAGCTTGCCGCCGGCTTCCTCCAGCGTTGCCCCGAGGTTCGCGAACACCTGCCGCACCTGGGCGTCGAAATCGCCGGCGAGCGACTTGCCCGAGGGGTCCGTCGCTCCCGTCTGCCCGGCGAGCCAGATGGTCCGGCCTGCGCCCTCGGTGATCACCGCAAGCGAATAGCCGGACTGTTCCGGCCGCTCGCGCTTGATGAAGCGTTTGCGCAGCGTCTGCGCCTTGGCGCTCGTCGTCGCGGCGAGCGTCGCAATGCCGCCGAGCGCGGCGAGCTTCCCGAAGATGTCGCGTCGTGTTGCCATCGGTTTCCTCCATTGTTGAGCCGGCTTCTGCCGCGCTACCGTAGCACGACGCTTTCGTGAACAAGGGGGACAGGATGAGCTCGGCAAAGGGTATCCGCGAGGTCGGTCATGTCGACTGCGCGGGGGGCGGCCAGATCGTGGTCGAGAAGGGCATCGCCTATGTGGGCCACATGGAAAGCCCGCACGGTACCTCGATCTTCGACGTGCGCGATCCGAAGAACCCCAGGCGCCTCGCCGAGCTGGCGATGCCCCCTGGCACCCACTCGCATAAGGTGCGGGTCGCCAACGGCGTCATGGTGGTGAACCAGGAGGCCATGGGCGAGCCGCCCAGCGGCTGGCGCGGCGGCTTCGGGGTCTATGACGTGAGCGATCCGGCAAAGCCGCGCGAGATCACGCGCTGGCAGACGACCGGCAACGGCATGCACCGTTTCGACTTCGACGGCCGCTATCTCTACGGCTCGCCGACCTTCGAAGGCTACCTCGGCAACGTCATGGGCATCTTCGACCTAGCCGATCCGGCGCGGCCAACGGAAGTCGGGCGCTGGTGGATGCCCGGGCAGTGGGTCGCGGGCGGCGAGACGCCGAGCTGGAAGGGCACCATGCACCGCTGCCATCATCCGCTGCGGTTCGGCAACCGGCTCTACACCAGCTACTGGCAGGGCGGCTTCGTCATCCTCGACATCGACGACATGGCGAAACCCAAGCTCGTCTCCGGTCTCGACTGGAGCCCGCCGTTCCCGTGCCCGACCCACAGCGCGGTGCCGGTGCCGTTCGAGATCAACGGCCGCAAGATCCTGGTGGTGGCCGACGAGGATGTCTTCCACCTGTTTCCAGGGCCGCCCGCCTTTCTCTGGATCGTCGACGTCACCATGGAGGAGCGGCCGGTGCCGATCGCGACCTACCAGGTCGAGGCGCTCGACGGCACGCCGCAGCCGAGGGCCACCGCCTGCCATCAGCCGGTCGAGAAGATCACCGGAACCGAGGTCCCGACCGCCTGGTTCGCCCATGGCATGCGCATCATCGACATCGGCCGCCCGCACGCGCCGCGCGAGGTCGCGCATTTCCTGCCCGATCCGGCGCCGGGCGCGGACCGGGCTTCGAGCAACGACGTGTTCGTGGACGAGCGCGGGCTGATCTTCCTGCTCGACCGCGTGCGCGGCTTTCACATCCTGGAACGCGTGTAAGCCTACCAGGTGTCGTCCCGGCTCTCGCTTCGCTCGGCCGGGACGACAGGCAGCTTGCGGTTGACGCTGCCGTTGGCTTGCCAAGAATGGCGGTCCAGCTTACGACCTAGGCCTACTGCGTCAGCCTGAGCTGTGGCGCTTGTTGTTGCGCCCTCTCCCCTTGCGGGAGAGGGCTGCTCGGCGGTTCAACACGACGGATTGGGTGAGGGGGAAGGCCGCCCCCCTCACCCAGCCCTTTTTGTTGAACGTCTTGCACTGCCCTCTCCCGCAAGGGGAGAGGGCGCAATAAGGGGCGCCGCCCTGGTTGAAATTGATCAGATTTAGAGTGCCCCAAGGAGAACAGGATGAAGCTTTGTCGCTTTGACGAGGACCGGCTCGGCGTCGTGGTCGGCAACATGGTTCATGACGTGACCGCCGCCCAGGACGAGATCAGGAAGAGCGCCCGCTACGACATGAAGGGCGACGCCGTAATCGCCGCGCTGCCGACCTGGCGCCCGCGCATCGAGGCGATGGCGAAAACGGTCGCCGGCAAGCCGCTCTCGTCGGTCAAGCTGCTCTCGCCGATCGCGCGCCCGTCGAAGACGATGGCGGCGCCGACCAATTACAAGAAGCACATCGAGGAGATGCGCTCGCGCACCGACATCCCGCGCGAGGCGCTCCAGCGGCAGCCCCCCGACATCGGCAAGGCCGGCATCTTTCTCAAGTCCAATTCCTCGATCGTGGGCCCCTCCGAAGGCATTCCGCTGCGCTTCCTCGACCGCACCAACGAGCACGAGATCGAGCTCGTTGCGATCATCGGCAAGCAGGGCACCAACATCCCGAAGGACAAGGCGAAGGAGTATATCGCCGGCTACACGCTCGGCCTCGACATGACCTGCCGCGGCGGCGAGGACCGTAGCTTCCGCAAGTCGATCGACGGCTACTCGGTGCTGGGCCCCTGGTTTGTGACCGCCGACGAGATCGCCAACCCGGATGACGTCACGGTCACGCTCACCGTCAACGGCGTGCTCAAGCAGACCGCCGACACCAAGGACCTGATCTACGACATCAGCCGGCTGGTGGAGTTCGCCTCGTCGTTCTACACGCTCTATCCGGGCGACGTTTACTACACCGGCACGCCGCAGGGCGTGAGCCCGGTCAAGCCCGGCGACGTGCTGCGGGGCGAGTGTGCGCAGATCGGCGCGTTCGAGATCGCGGTTCGGGCGCATCAGGCTTAGCATCAGGCGTAAGGGACGCACGACACCTGTTATTGTCGTCCTCGCGCAGGCGGGGACCCATATTCCAGAGGCCGGTGGTTATGGGTCCCCGCCTGCGCGGGGACGACGCGGAGATAGTGGCGAGTCAGGCATCAGACTTCGTCACCTCAGGCTTAGGAGATTCATCATGATCAAGGTCAAACGGCTCGGGCACGCCACCATCGCGACGCCGGACTTGGAGGCGCAGGTCGACTATTACAGCCGCCTGCTCGGCCTCGCCGTCATCGAGCGCAGCAAGGACCGGGTGTTCCTCGGCAGCAAGCAGGGGCTCGAGGCGATCGAGCTGGTCAAGGGCAAGCCCAACGATTTGCAACGCGTGTCGTTCCAGATCGCGCCCGGCACCGATCTCGGCGATGTGGTCAAGGAGCTCGGCACGATGGGCATCAAGGCCGAGCGCCGCAAGGACGTGTCGCCCGGCATCGCGGAGGCGGTGACGCTCGAGGACCCCAAGGGCACGCCGGTCGATCTCTTTGCCGAGTACAAGTTCGCCAAGCGCGACGAGACGCCGAGCATCTTCAACATCCTCAAGCTCGGCCACGTCGCCTACCGCGTGCTCGACGTGCAGAAGGTGGTGAAGTTCTACACCGACGTGCTCGGCTTCCGGGTGTCGGACTGGCGCGGCGACTTCTTCGTGTTCATGCGCTGCAACACCGACCACCACACGCTCAACTTCATCATCGACGAGAAGCCGCAGCTGCCACACGCCGGAGGGCAGGCGCCACTGGCGCGACAGGACGACGGGGACGCCAGGGGAGACCTCGGGCGAGCCCTCGAACTGGTCCCGCACCGGCGGGCCGCCGTCGCGCGCGCGCGCCTCCGAGACGAGCTTGAAGAGCCGCTCGCCCTTCCGGCCGGGAGGCGGGAGGACCTCGGTCGCGAGCATCGTGGCGACCTCGCCCTTCTTGTTCGCCTCGAAGTAGAGTGTCGCCGCGCGCACCGGCAGGTCGGTGGTGTCGGCGAGCGAGCGCATGGCGGCGCGCCCTGGCGCGGGCGACGCTTCCTTCGGCACCTTGGCGGGCGCGGGAACGTAGTAGCGGCTGCGTGCGCGCACCTCGAGGCTCTCGCGCGCGACGCGGACCTTCACCTTGCGCTCGCCGGTGCCCGGCCGGTCGGGCTGGTAGCCGAGCAGGTAGTACGCGTCGGAGCGCTCGGCCACACGGCGCAGACCGACCTCGGGGTCGTTGCCGGCGAACACCGTCCCGCCCGTCACCTCGGCGACGCCCTCGGTGTCTGCGGTGGCCACCGCAGACACCGAACCGGCCATCGGGATGACGGCCGGCCGACCCGTCTCGGAACTCACCCCCGTCTCGGTCCCCCTCACGTCCACGAAGTGGATCGCCACGTTCGCCCGCCGGGCGAGGTCGATCGCCTCCTCGTAGCCCGGCATCCTCGGGAGCAGCAGGAAGCCCTCGGAGACGAGCACAAGGGACTTCTGGCCCCGAAGCCGGACCAGCGACTCGAGCGCCTGCTGCAGGCCGCCGAGGGTGATGCCGGTACGCCGCTTGATCTGCGCCGCCACCTCCTCGCCCTTCACCGGCGCGTCCTGTTGGCCCACCACCGCGAACTGGCCGGGACCGGCCGACTGGCCCGTGCCGCCGGCCATCACCATGCCCGACGAAGGGTCGAGGCCGGGAAGGCCGTGTTCGAGCGCGCGCACCGCCGCCCAGTCGCCGGCGGTGTC
>Ga0209797_10000277_pt1 | contig 24977 bp, 26 predicted proteins | sample DOMMetBare3Fresh_2_FD_187472 | JGI IMG/M metagenome (GOLD analysis project Ga0209797, IMG submission 187472) | Wetland sediment microbial communities from St. Louis River estuary, USA, under dissolved organic matter induced mercury methylation -... | ecosystem: Environmental > Aquatic >... | reverse complement strand
GTGCTTGCCGCGCAAACGGAGTGCCACTTCGCTGGCGACACGTCCGAGCACCTTGTCGGTGGCGTCAATCACAAACCATTCATGCTTCACTTCGGCCGGCTTGGCACTGAAGGTCTTCATGAGGGTCTTTCGACGTTGAGGGTCTGACGGCACAACCCGGACCCTGGGGCCCGGCGAACCGAGGTACCGCTTGTCTTGACGCGACCTCTCGGCGAGATTCCCGGCCGTCGGCGGGAAAGCCGGAAATTATAAGGGATCGCGTCGGCCTGCCTCTTGCCCACCACGCCCGCACACTGCGCCGACCCAGGCAGTGGCGCAGGCAGGCTGGTTATACTAGGGATAACCCTAATAGGGATGACTGCTCTTATGAACCCGACTGATGACCTGTCGAGCGCCATCGCGCGGGACAGCCCTGAAGCAGCTTCGCACCAGCCGCCGCGCCTGCACTGGGTTCCGATCCGGTCGCTCGCCAAGAGACACCGGGGCCGCATCCTGGCGCACCTGCTGGCGCTGGACGAGAACGACCGCTACCTGCGCTTCGGTTACGCGGCCTCCGACGCACAGGTGGCACGCTATGTCGACCTGATCGACTTCGATCAGGACGAAGTGTTCGGCGTGTTCAACCGCCGCCTCGAGTTGATCGCCCAGGCTCACTTGGCCGTGCTGCCTGGCGGACACGAGGCCGAATTCGGCGTGTCGGTGCTGGCCAAGGCACGCGGTCGCGGCTATGGTTCGCGCCTGTTCGATCGTGCTCTGCTGCATGCACGCAATCACGACATCGATACTTTGGTGATCCACGCGTTGACGCAGAACGTGCCGATGCTGCGCATCGTGCGGGCTGCCGGTGCGGTCATCGAACGAACCGGCAGCGAGGCCTTGGCGCGGCTGCGGGTACCCAGTGACGATGTGCGCTCGCATCTGGACGAGCTCGTCGAGTCCGGCGCAGCGGAGATCGACTACCGGCTGAAGGTGCAGGCACAACGCACGGCCACCGTGCTCGATGCGATCGACGAGTGGCGAACGCGCGTGGTGAGTTCCAGCCCGGGAGCGCACGAGTAGCGCCCCGTGGACGCGCGCCCAGCACCCGGCTTTGGGGGGGCAACCCGGGGCGGTGCCAAGGGTGCAGCGGTTAAGATGCCATCGTTTGCAACCAATTGCCGCCGCGCGGGTCACCACGCCGGTGGCGATGAACGCCGCCCCAAGATGGAAGCCCTGTTGCCGTGGATCGTCGCTTCGACGCTGCTGGTGGTCCTGGTGGTGGTGTTGGTGGCATGGCGCTGGCCGCGCCGGCAGGGTCAGCAACCCAAGCCGCTGCCCACCGAATGGGCTCTTGCACCGCGCCCCGTGTTTTCGACGGACGAACGCCGCGTCTACAGGCAACTGCGTGAGGCACTTCCGCATCACATCGTCCTGTCGAAATTGCCGCTGGTGCGCTTCTGCCAGCCGAGCGATCCAAACGAAGTTCGTTACTGGTACGAGCTGCTGGGCTCGATCCACGTGACTTTCGCGATCTGCAGCGCCAACGGGCGCGTGCTCGCTGCGATCGACCTCGACACCGACCGCGGCAACTCGCGGCGCGTCCTGCAGATCAAGCAGTCGGTGCTCGGCGCGTGCCGTGTGCGGTACCTGCGTTGCCCTGTCGACAATCTGCCGTCGCTCGCCGAGCTGCAACTGCTCGTGCCTCAGGCCGCGGCAGCCTCCCGCGGACCACAGCCCGCGCCGAGCCGCCCCGCACCGCGATCGGAACCTGCCGTCTCGTCGCCTTCGCGCCGGCGCGAGCGCGCCACGCTCTGGCAGGATTCGAGCTTCTTCCAGGACTCGTTCTTCGCTCCCGACACCCGCGTCGATGTCACCACGCCCGGCGAACTCGGCGGCATCGAGGCGGCGCGCGACGATCGCAGCGCCGCTCGCGCCCCGGCTTCGACCAGCCAGTACCCGGAAGACATGGGCGTCGACGTGATCGAGTCCGACCGTTACCCCGGCACCGGCACGCACAACTGACGCGACCCGCGCGAGGGCAGCCGAACAGGCAACAATCGGCGCGATGCCGACCACTGCGCCTTTCGCGCCTGCTTATGCGGGACTCGACCCCGAGCGCGTTCTCGATGCGCTTGACGCCGTGGGACTGCGCGGCGACGGGCGACTGTTGCAGCTGAACTCCTACGAGAACCGCGTGTTCCAGGTCCACCTCGAGGACGGCTCGGTCGTGGTGGCCAAGTTCTACCGGCCCTTGCGGTGGAGTGACGCGCAGATCCTCGAGGAACATGGGTTCGCGCTGGAACTTGCCGCCAACGACGTGCCCGTGGTGGCGCCCCGCGTGCTGGCGAGCCACGATGACCGGGTCGCGCTGCTTGGAACGCCGAGGACCATGGCGCAGCTCGCCTGGGGCGACGCGACGTATCGCTACTCGGTCAGCGATCGCCACGCCGGGCGGGGGCCGGAACTCGACGATCCGCGCGTCCTGCGCTGGCTGGGCCGCTTCCTCGGTCGCGTGCACGCCGTCGGGCAACGGCGGCCATTCGCCCATCGCCGAACGCTGGACGTGACGCAAGGCCACTCGGCACGCACCCGCCTGCTCGAAAGCGACTTCATTGCACCCGCCGAGCGCGAGCCATGGGATCGCCGCTGCACGGCGGCACTTGAACGGGTCGGGCGCGCATTGCAGGATGCGCAGCCGATGCGAACGCTGCGCCTGCACGGTGACTTCCATCCGGGCAACATCATGTGGCGAGACGAAGGGCCGCATGTCGTCGACCTCGACGACGCGTGCAACGGACCGGCAATCCAGGACCTTTGGATGCTGCTGTCCGGCGATGCCGCGAGCATGCGTGATCAGCTGGCGCTGCTGCTCGAGGGCTACCGCATGTTCATGCCCTTCGACGACCGCGAGCTGTGGCTGGTCGAGCCGCTGCGCACCTTGCGCATGATCTGCCACAGTGCCTGGATCGCCGAACGCTGGGCCGATCCGGCGTTCCCGGTCGCATTTCCCTGGTTCGCGAGCGCAGGTTACTGGTCGCAGCAGGCGATGCAACTGGACGAACAGATCGAAGCGATGAGCGATCCGCCCTTGCTCAGCTAGGGCCTGTCGACGTTGTCCGAGGGTTCACGCCTGGCTGCCTCGGCCCTACGCGGACGTCAACAGCCGGGTCACGCGCCTGACATGCGCGGCCGGGTCCTCGAGTTGCCCCCCCTCGGCCAACCACGCCTGGTCGAGCAGCAGGTGCGCGAGATCGTCGAAGTGCGAGTCGTCCGTTTCGAGGCGCCTGACCAGCGCGTGCTGGGCATTGACCTCCAGGATCGGCAGCGACGTGGGTGCGCTCTGCCCGGCCTGCTTGAGCATGCGCGCCAGGTGGGCACTCATGTCGCCCTCCTCGACCACGATACAGGCCGGCGAGTCGACCAGTCGCGTGGTGACGCGCACGTCCTTCGCACGGTCCTTCAAAACGCCCTTGAGCCTGTCCTGAACCGGCTTGAAGGCTGCAGCGGCGGCTTCGGCGGCCTTCTTCTCATCGTCGTCCTGCAACTTGCCGAGATCCACCGCCCCCTTGGCCACGCTCTGCAACGGCTTGCCTTCGAACTCGAACAGGTGCGCGAGCATCCATTCGTCGACGCGGTCTGCCAGCAGCAGCACCTCGATCCCCTTCTTGCGGAAGATCTCCAGTTGCGGGCTCGATCGCGCGGTCGCCAGAGTGTCCGCGGTCACGTAGTAGATGCTTTCCTGGTCTGGCTTCATGCGCGCCACGTAGTCGGCGAATGAGACGCCCTCGTCGGCGTGCGTCGAGGCGAAACGCAGCAGCTTGGCCAGCCGCTCGGCGTTGCCATGGTCCTCGCCCACACCTTCCTTCATCACCGCGCCGAACTCCTTCCAGAACGCGGCGTACTTGTCCTTCTGGTTCTCGGCCAGGTCCTCGAGCATCGAGAGTACGCGCTTCGTGCTGCCCTCGCGGATCGCCTTCACGTCGCGGCTTTCCTGCAGCAGCTCTCGGCTGACGTTGAGTGGCAGGTCGGCCGAGTCGATCACCCCCTTGACGAAACGCAGATAGGCCGGCATCAAGGCCTGCGCATCGTCCATGATGAAGACGCGCTTGACGTACAGCTTGACGCCTACGCGTTTGTCGCGGTTGTACAGGTCGAACGGCGCCTTGGCAGGGACGTACAGCAGCTGGGTGTACTCGCTGCGCCCCTCCACCCTGTTGTGCGTATAGGCCAGCGGCGCGTCGCTGTCGTAGCTGATCTGCTTGTAGAAGGCCTGGTACTCGGCGTCGGTGATCTCGCTCTTGTTGCGCGTCCAAAGGGCGGCCGCCTTGTTGACGGTCTCCCACTCGTCGGTCATCCTGTATTCAGCCTTCTCGCCGATCCATTCCTCCTTGCGCATCAAGATCGGCAGCGAGATGTGGTCCGAATACTTGCTGATGATCGACTTGAGCTTCCATGTCTTGGCGAACTCCTCCTCGCCCTCGCGCAGGTGCAGGATCACGTCGGTGCCGCGCGCCGGCTTGTCGATGGTCTCGACCTCGAACTGGCCGCTGCCGTCGCTCGTCCAGCGCACGGCCTCGCCGGGTGGCACGCCCGCGCGGCGCGACTCGACCGTGATGCGGTCGGCCACGATGAAGCCCGAGTAGAAGCCCACGCCGAACTGGCCGATCAGGTTCGCGTCGCCCTTCTTGTCGCCCAGCCTGGCGATGAACTCGCGCGTGCCGCTCTTGGCGATCGTGCCAAGGTGGTCGATGGCCTCCTGCGCACTCATGCCGATGCCGTTGTCGCGGATCGTGATGGTCTTGGCCGTGGCGTCGAAGAAGACGTGGATCTTCAAGTCCGGCGCGTCTTCGTACAGCGCCGCGTTGTCCAGCGCCTCGAAACGCAGCTTGTCACAAGCGTCGCTGGCGTTGGACACCAGCTCGCGCAGGAAGATCTCCTTGTTGGAGTACAGCGAGTGGGTGACGAGGTGCAGGATCTGCTGGACCTCGGCCTGGAAAGCGTGGGTGTGTTTGTCGCTCATGGTCGGAGTGTCGGTGGCAGGATGTGCCCGGAGGTACGGTCGGCGCAGATTTTCTCAAGTCCCGCGTCACGCTGGAACGGACTCGATCGTCAAGCAGGCAGCGGCCCCTCCCGGACCGCATTTCAGAAGAAGAAACGCGAGGAGTCGACACCTGTTGCTGCTTCATGGGACCCTGGGCCTCTTCCGCAGCCTGAATCCGGCTCAGCACAAGGCACAAGCGGCGCGCTGCAGCGCCTCGCGCGGCGAGATGGCGCAGCGCGGTCTCCTCGCGACGGGCGAGAAGCTGAGCTACGACGATGGCCGCCGCCTGCTCGAGCGCCGACGGGCCGAGCAGACCGGCATTCAGCCGTAACGCGCTGCCGTCAAGCCCGTCATGTCGATCGCGGGTTGGCGCCCCCCGATCAGATCGGCCATCACGCGCGCCGTGCCCGCAGCCATGGTCCAGCCGAGCGTGCCGTGGCCGGTGGCGAGCCACAGGTTGGGCATCGTGGTACCGCCGACGATCGGCGTGCCGTCGGGCGTCATCGGGCGCAAGCCGCACCAGAACTCGGCCCGCCCGAGGTCGCCACCGTGGGGAAATAGGTCGCCCACCACGTGCATCAGCGTGCGGCGGCGCTGCTCGTGCAATCGCAGCGTGTAGCCCGCGAGTTCGGCCGTGCCGCCCACGCGGATGCGCGCGCCCAGGCGCGTGACGGCCACCTTGTGCGTCTCGTCCATCACCGTCGATTCGGGCGCACCCGTCGCGTCGGTGATCGGCACCGTGATCGAGTACCCCTTGACCGGGTACACGGGAATGTCGATCCCCAGAGGCCGCAGCAGCAACGGCGAGTGGCTGCCCAGCGCGAGCAGGTAAGCGTCGGCCTGCACCCGGCCCACGCTCGTGACCACGCCAGTGACGCGCTTGCCGTCGGTCAGCAGCGACCGGATCGTTTCGCCGAAGCGCAGCCGCGCGCCGCGCGCGGCCGCCATCTCGGCGATGCGGCTCGTGAACTTGTAGCAGTCGCCGGTCTCGTCGCCCGGCAGCCGCAGGCCGCCGACGAACTTGTCCTTCACGCGCGCCAGCGCCGGTTCGTGCACGATGCAGCCGTCGCGATCGAGCACCTGGTAGGGCACGCCATAACGGTCGAGGATGGCGATGTCGTTGCCGGTGCCGTCAAGCTGTTTCTGCGTACGGAACAGCTGCAGCGTGCCCTGCATCCGTTCATCGTAGGTGATCGCGGTGGCCGCACGCAGCGCCCTCAGGCAGTCGCGGCTGTACTCGGCCAGGCGCACCATGCGCGACTTGTTGAGTTCATAGCGGCGCGCGGTGCAATTGCGCAGCATCGCGAGGATCCAGCCGATCATCGGCAGATCCAGGTGCGGGCGCAGCACGAGCGGCCGGTGATGCATCAGCAGCCACTTGACTGCCTTCAAGGGCACCCCGGGCCCGGCCCAAGGCGCCGAATAGCCCGGCGATACCTCGCCGGCATTCGCATAGCTGGTCTCCAGCGCCGGGCCGGCCTGGCGGTCGATGAGCGTCACTTCGTGGCCGTCGACCGCCAACTCGTAGGCAGCGGTGCACCCGATCACCCCTCCGCCCAGCACCAGCACCTTCATGGACTGCCTCCTTCGGCCAGTTTACGCAGCAGCACTGCCACAATCTCCCCCATGATCAGTCCCGACGTCGCCCCCCGCCGAGAGTTCAACGATCCGGACTCCGCGCTCGCGCACGCGACCGCGATCTACGACGCCGGCGTCGCGCACCTGCGTTTTCAGCTCCAGGCCTTTCTCGACGGACAACTGCCTGGCGAGCGGGTGCGCGCCACCTACCCGTATGTGCGCGTGAAGGTCGACACGGTGCTTCGCGCAGATTCGCGCCTGGCCTATGGCTTCGTTGCCGGCCCGGGCCGCTACGAGACCACGCTGACCCGGCCCGCACTGTTCGGGAGCTACTACCGCGAACAGTTCCGCCTGCTGCTGCGCAACCACGCGGTCGCGCTCGAGGTGGGTGCGAGCGACGAGCCGATTCCGGTTCACTTCGCGATCGCCGAAGACGACCCGCTCGAGGGCACGTTGACGCCGCAGCGCCGGCAACTCATGCGCGACCTGTTCGACCTGCCCGACCTGGCGGCGATGGACGACGGGATCGCCAATGGCACCTTCGAGCCCGGCCCGCGCGAGGCCAAGCCGCTGGCCCTGTTCACCGCGCCGCGCGTGGACTACTCGCTGCACCGCATGAGGCACTACACGGGCACCTGGCCGGAGCACTTCCAGAACTTCGTGCTTTTCACGAACTATCAGTTCTACATCGACGAGTTCATCAAGCTCGGCCACGCGACGATGGGCGAGGCCACCTGCGAGTACAGCGCCTTCGTCGAGCCCGGCAATGTCATCACGCGCAAGGGCGGCGCCACCGAGGGCGCGGCGCCTGCCCGTCTGCCGCAGATGCCGGCATACCACCTCGTGCGGCCCGACCGTGCCGGCATCACGATGGTCAACATCGGCGTGGGCCCGGCCAACGCCAAGAACATGACCGACCACATCGCGGTGTTGCGCCCGCATGCGTGGATCATGCTGGGTCACTGCGCGGGCCTTCGCAACACGCAGCAGCTCGGCGACTACGTCCTCGCGCATGGCTACGTGCGCGAGGACCATGTGCTCGACGAAGAGCTGCCGCTGTGGGTGCCGATTCCGGCGCTCGCGGAGATCCAGGTCGCGCTCGAACGCGCGGTGGCCGACGTGACGCAGCTGTCGGGCTACGAACTCAAGCGCGTGCTGCGCACAGGCACGGTCGCCACGACGGACAACCGCAACTGGGAACTGCTACCGCACCCGGGTCCGGAACGACGCTTCAGCCAGAGCCGCGCGGTCGCGCTCGATATGGAGTCGGCGACGATTGCCGCGAACGGTTTTCGCTTCCGCGTGCCCTACGGTACGCTGCTGTGCGTGTCCGACAAGCCGCTGCATGGCGAGATCAAGCTGCCGGGCATGGCCAATCTGTTTTACCGCGAGCGGGTCGACCAGCACCTGCGCATCGGCATGCGAGCAATCGAGTTGCTGCGCCGGGACGGCATGGCATCGCTTCACAGCCGCAAGCTGCGCAGCTTCGCCGAGGTGGCGTTCCAGTGACTCCGCCTCGGCGCTGGATCAGCGTTCGCAGGCGGCGACGGACTGCTCGGGCGATGCCGGCACGGCCCGCACACGCGACCAGTCCACGCCGTCGGACAGCGCCTCGATCGATGCGCCCGGCAGCGCGGATACGGCAACGGGCGCGGCATCCTGCGCCGTGGCGCTGGGGCTGCCGCCCAGGGACAGCACCGCGGTGATCGCCACCAGTGCGGCGAGCGCGGCAGAAATGGGTTTGGACGATTGCGACTGCTGGGTCGGCGTGATGGTGGTCTCACTCATGGACACATCTCCTGTGGCCCCGCTACCGGCTTGGAGTTCGGCGCCCGGGTTGGTCGGGTCCGGCCCCGGGCGCCGTGGACTCCAACCTCCCTGAGCCCATGCGTTGCCTTTTGATTGCAAATGCGCCGTGAAGACGCGTGCCAGAGCTCACGCCGCGCCGCTCGCGCGGGCGGCGGCCCCCTTCGAAATCGGTGCGCGCTCGCACTGTGTCACTCAGGCGGGTCTCCTCAGGCACACGCACGCCGCGACGGGCGCCTGCCCGGCACCCGCAACAATCCGTAGCGTCGCGGTCTCAGCCCAGAGCGGGTGCCATCGCACGCCAGATCGCATCGCGCTGACGGGCATCGGGCAGTGGCCCGCGAAGCGCCGACAGGTTCTGCGCCACGTGCTCCGGGTTGGTCGTCGCGGGTATCGCCACCGTCACGGCCGGATGCGCGAGTTCCCACTTCAGCACCAGGGCGGCCCAGCTGGCGCAGCCCAGGTCCGCTGCGATCGGCGGCAGCGGCACGCGCGCGAGACGTTCGAGCAGCTCGCCGCCGTCGAACGGACGGTTGATCATCACCGCCACGCCAACGGCCGCGGCCAGATCGAGCAAGGGTTCGGCACTGCGGTCGGCCGGGTTGTAGGTGATCTGCATCACGTCGATGCGCACGCGCTCGAGGATCTCGCGCATCTCATCGTGCGCCCTGCCGTGCGAGGTGGACACGCCGATGTAGCGCACGCGACCTTCGGCTTGCCACTGCCGCAATGTGCCGAGGTGGCCGCGCCACGAGAGCAGGTTGTGCACCAGCAGCGCATCCATCCGCGTACGCCGCCACAGTGCCATCGAGCGGCGCATCTGCGTCGGCCCGTACGGCGCAATCGGCGTCCAGACCTTGCTCACGGCGAAGCAACGCGAAGCCTGGCGCGGCAGCACTTCGCCGAGCAGGGCTTCGGCATGGCCGTACATCGGCGATGAATCGATCACCCGCCCGCCATCGGTCAGGAATCGCTCGACGACGGCGTGGCGTCGCGCCACGGCAGGTGCATCGTCGATCGGCACGTCGAACGTGAGCCAGGTTCCCAGGCCCACGGCCGGGATGCGCTCGCCCGTACGCGGTATCGTCCGTGTGAGCAGGGCGGCGTCTGTATCGCTCGCGCGCGCGGTCGATCCGATGCCGGAGACCAGGGCCGCCTGCAGGAGTTTGCGCCGCCTCATGGAAGCTCTTTTAACACCGGGCGCATGCTCTTGTGGGCGCCCGGCCGATCCCGTACGCTGGATTCAAACCCAATCCGAGGAGATCCCCCATGCCCACCCCAGCATCGGCCGGCAGTGCAGCGATCGACACCGCCGGCATCCGGACTTTGGCCCTGGTCGGCCCGCAGAGCGCCGGCAAGACCAGTCTGGCCGAAGCCCTGCTCGTCAAGGCCGGTGCGATCGGCGCGGCGGGCAGCCTGGAGCGGGGCACCACGGTGAGCGACTACGATCCGCTCGAGCGCAAGATGGCGCATTCGCTCAACACGGCGGTGATGCACCTCACCCATGCCGGCACCCGTATCCACGTGATCGACACGCCCGGCGCGACCGATTTCGTCGGGCAATCTCTGCCTGCGCTCGAAGCGGTGGAAACCGCGGCGCTGGTCATCAACGCCGCGACCTGGAAGGTGGCGGGCATCGACGCGATGGCCGTGCGCATGATGGAATACGCGGCCGAGCGGCACCTCGACCGGCTGATCATCGTCAACAAGATCGACCTTGCGGGGCCGGTGCTCGCTGATTTGCTGGCCGACATCCAGGCCACCTTCGGCAAGGAGTGCCTGCCGCTGAACTTGCCCGACGCGGGCGGCGGCAAGGTGGTCGACTGCTTCTACAACCGCGAGGGCCACAGCGACTTCGGCAGCGTCGACGATGCGCACCGCGCACTGGTCGAGCAGGTGGTCGAGGTCGATGCGGCTTTCGTCGACCGCTACCTCAACGACGGCGACATCGACGCCACCGAGCTGCACGCGCCGCTCGAGCAGGCGCTTCGCGAGGGCCACCTGATCCCGGTGTGTTTCGTCTCCGCGCGCACCGGTGCGGGTGTGGCCGAACTGCTCGAGATCATCGTCAAGCTGCTGCCCAATCCGACCGAAGGCAACCCGCCGGAGTTCTTGAACGGCGAGGGCGCTGACGCGCGGCCGCTGCAGACTTCGGGCGACCCGAAGGCCCATGTGCTCGCGCATGTGTTCAAGGTCACGGTGGATCCGTTCGTGGGCCGCATGGGCATCTTCCGCGTGCACCAGGGCACCGTCACCAAGGACTCGATGCTCTACATCGGCGACGGCCGCAAGCCGTTCAAGGTCGGCCACCTGTTCATGCTGCAGGGCAAGGAACATGTGGAGGTGGCGCGCGCGGTGCCGGGCGACATCGCGGCGGTCGCCAAGGTCGACGAGATGCACTACGACGCGGTGCTCCACGACGCGGCCGAGGACGACCACATCCACTTGAAGCCGCTGAACCTGCCGGTGCCGGTGCACGGCCTGGCGATCGAGCCCAAGCGCCATGGCGACGAGCAGCGCATGTGGGAGATCCTGGGCAAGCTCGTCGACGAGGACCCCTGCCTGAAGGTCGAGCACGTGGCCGCCACCAACGAGACCATCGTCTACGGCCTGGGCGACCTGCACCTGCGCGTGCTGCTCGAGCGGCTGCGCGACGTCTACAAGTTCGAGGTCAGCACGCGGCCGCCGCGCATCGCCTACCGCGAGACGATCACCGTGAATGCCGAGGGCCACCACCGCCACAAGAAGCAGTCCGGCGGCGCAGGGCAGTTCGGCGAGGTCTTCCTCAAGGTCGAACCGTTGCAGCGCGGCGCCGGCTTCGAGTTCGTCGACCAGGTCAAGGGTGGCACCATCCCGACGCAGTTCATCCCCGCGGTCGAGAAGGGCGTTCGCGACGCGATGGCCTCTGGCGTGATCGCGGGCTATACCCTGGTCGACGTGCGGGTGATCGTCTACGACGGCAAGCACCACAGCGTGGACAGCAAGGACATCGCGTTCGCGACGGCCGGCCGCAAGGCCTTCATGGAGGCGGTCAAGGCCGCGCGGCCGATCGTGCTCGAGCCGGTGGCCAATGTCGAGATCACCGCGCCTGAGAACGCAATGGGCGACGTCGCCGGCGACCTGTCGTCGCGGCGCGGCCAGGTCAACGGCACGCACAACGCCGCCGGCGGCACGGTGACGATCCGCGGCCAGGTGCCGCTGGCCGAACTCGCGGGCTACCAGTCGCGGCTGAATGCGATGACGGCGGGCCAGGGGCGCTATGCCCTGGCCTTGAGCCACTACGATCCCGTGCCGCCCAGTGTGCAGGTGCAGCTGACCTCGCAGTTCAAGGTCAAGGAAGAGGAATAGGCGCGGCCTCGGGCGGCCGGCGCCGAACTCAGTTCGCGTAGCGCCTGAGCTCGGAAGCGTACTGCAGCACGCGCTGCGGCTGGCCGACGACCCAGCGCCCGATCTCGTCGAGCAGGCGCTGGCGCAACCCGGCCGCGGGGTACTCGGCATCGACACGTTCGAGTTGGTCGATGTTGGTGAAGGTCAGGCGCACGCGACCGGTGTCGGGCAGCGGCACGACACGCACGTGTGCGTGTACCTCGGCCTTGAACTCGAAAGCCGTGCCCTGTGGGCGACCGGTCGTCGGATGGCGCAACGGCACCTCGTGGGCCTGGATGCCGGCCTGCCGCAGGCCACTACGCACGCGCTCGATGTCGTTCGGCAGTTCCTTCTCGATGCGCTCGACGCGCTCGCTCGAGGCCATCCAGGCGAGCATGACACCTTCGTACTGGGTCTGCCCGCCGGGCAGCAGGCGCACTTTGGGCACGGCGCGGAACTGGCTGCACACCAGGCCAACCAGCGCGTGGCGACCGTCGATCATGTAGCGCGCCGCGCTGGGCGGGCGAATCACGTTGAGCTGCTCGCAAAGTTCCTGCCAGTAGCCGTGCGCGAGCTCGCAGGCGCCGTACGCCAGGCGGCGATTGCGCTCCAGCACTTCGGCACCTTCGTTGGAGGCCTCGGACTGGATCGTCCGTGCCTGTTGCTTGAGTTGCTCTAGAAAACTCACGTCGGGTACGTGGCGGGCATGCGACACAGCGCGATGAGCATAGCGCCGGCCTGCTCGCCCCGCGTGCGCGCGGCTGTAACGCCAGCCGCGTCGCGGTGATCCATCACGCTAGCGGGATGCCCCGGATGCGGGGGGTGCGGCAGCGGCCTCGCGCAACTTGCGCAATTGGTCGAGCCAGGGATTCCAGTCCTGCGGGCCTTGTTCGAAGCGCCTGCGCAGGCTGCCCAGCACGCCTGTCCAGGCACGGTCGAAGTACGCGTAGGCCTTGTCCCATTCGCCACCATCACCCCAACCGGTGTGATGCAGGATCACCCGCGTGGACCTCTCGGCGAGCGGCTCGAAACGCACGACGACGAAGGTGCGCTGCGCGCGTGCCTCAGGCAGCGAGGGTGGCGCATTCCAGTCGAACGAGACCATCTTCCTGGGCTGCAGCGCGAGATAACGCATGTCGTCGGCGCCACGGCTCCCCGCGGGCGCGCTGGGGTCGAAGTAGATGCGGAACGCACCGCCGACGCGCGGCTCGATGGTTGCATCGGGCGCGAAGAAACTCGTGATGCCTTCGCGCGTGGTCCAGGCCTCCCAGGCCTGGTCGAGCGTGGCCGGGATCTCGATCGACTTGTCGATCGCGCGCTCGGCCGCGTGTGCGGGCCCACACGCAATGACCGCCGCTGCGAACGACATCGCAACGGCACCGCGCCGCGCAGCGTTCACGCCACAGCTCCCCGGGCGCGCCTGGCGCAGGCCTCGAATGCGGCGAGCGTGGTCGGCCAACCGCCGTTGTACTGGTCGCGCTTGGCGGCCGCTTGCTCGCCGCGGGCGTCCCAGCCTCCGTGATGCACCGACACCTCGGTGCCGCGGCCGACCGCCACGAACCGCACGCGCAGCACGGTCGCCTGCGAGGCGTCGAGCCCGGGATGCCAGCGCATCTCGAAACCGTCGGGCGGCGACCAGTCGGTGATGGTGCCCCAGGCCATTCGCTGGCCGTCCCGCGCGACCTCGGTCACCGCGCCGCCGGCGCGCGCATCGAACTGAACGTCCGCCGCGTCGTCGTCGTAGCAGGAGTGCCCCCGGAAGGGCCACCAACGCGCGATCTGCCGGGTGAACAGGTCGAACGCGACAGTGGGCGCGAGCGCGACGCGCACGCGGTGCTCGATCGGCGTCAAGGGACTCGCAGTCTGGGTCATGGTTTGCTCCTTGCACCGCGCCTGTTGGCGCGGCCCCGGCTGTTGGCCACCAGCGCATAGCGGGCCAGGGCGCGCTGCCACATGCGGTCGAGCTCGTCACGCAGCGCCGCCAGCGCAGCCGGGTCGACCGCGTACACACGGCGCGTGCCCTCGGCGCGCACGAGGGCCACACCCGCACCCTCGAGCACACGCAGGTGCTTGGACACGGCGGGCCGGCTGACCGGCAGCCGATCGGCGATCTCGCCGACCGAGCGTTCGCCCTCGATCAGCAACCGCACGATCGCTTCGCGCGTGGGATCGGCCAGCGCCGCCGCCACCTGTGCGGCTGCCGCGTTCACCGACCCGCTCTTTCGGTAACCATTTGGTTACGGTAACCGCAGGGATACCGTCTGTCAAGTCCGGCCGCGGCCTTCAGCTGACGGCCAGCCGCTGCGCCTTGCGCGGCGGCGGATAGAGCCGATCGAGCGCTTCGCGCGTTGCGGCGTCCAGTTCGATCGCGCCGGCGGCGAGGTTCTCCCGCAGGTGCGGCTCGCGAACCGCCTTCGGGATCGCGATCACGCCGCCGTCGCGCAGGGTCCAGGCGAGCGCGAGTTGTGCGGCAGACAGCCCCAGCGGGCGCGCCAGCGCCGCCAGGCGCGCATCACGTGCAAGCGCGCTCTGGTCGATCGGACAGTAGGCCATCAGAGGCAGGCCGCGCCCACGCTGCCACGGCAACAGGTCGAAGTCGACGCCGCGCTTGCCGAGCGAGTAGTAGACCTGGTTGGCCGCGCAGGCCTGGCCGGCGGGCAGCGCAACGAGCTGCTTCATCGCGGCAAGGTCGAAGTTGCTGACACCCCAGCGCGCGATCGCGCCTCGCGACCGCAGCGTCTCGAAGCCGGCGATCGTCTCGCCCAACGGATGCGAGCCCGGCCAGTGCAACAGGTACAGATCGATGCGGTCGACACCGAGGCGGCGCAGGCTGCGCTCGCACGCCGCCACGACGCCCCGCGCACTCGCGTTCGACGGCAGCACCTTGCTCACGATCACCACGTCGTCGCGCCGCAGATCGCCGCCGCGAAACGACTCGCCGAGTGCCGCGCCGACCACCTCCTCCGCACCGCCGTCACCGTACATCTCGGCCGTGTCGATCAGGCGGTAGCCCAGCTCCAGTGCGATCCGCACCGCGGCGATCTCCTCGCGCCGCGTGCGCGCACTCTCGCCCATTCGCCAGGTGCCCAGGCCGAGCGCAGGCCAGCGTGTACCGGAGGGAGGGATCGCGACGCGGTGCATGACGCGATCGTAGAGCGATGCGCACGCGCATGGGATCAACTGCCCTTTATCATCGGGGCATGAGTCCGCCCGTGCGCGATGTGGCACAGATCCGCCTGGACAACGCCCTGCGCCTGTTCGACGAGTTCGTGCGCGCCACCGTGAAGGACCCCGATGCCGCCACCCTGCGTGGCCTGGAGCGGCGCTTCGCGGAACGCCTGCAGATCCAGCCGAGCTACTGGAGCCAGATCAAGAGCCGCTCGCGCCAGATCGGCGAGCGCCTCGCACGCCAGTTCGAAACCCAGACCCGCAAGCCTTATGGCTGGATGGACCAGCCGCACGATGGCAGCGCGGCGCCGCCTGGCACACCGTTGCCCTTGCGCGCAGGCGCCGAGCCCGCAGCCACCGATTCGCCGCTGCCGCAGGACGACGACGAGCGATTCATCGTCGGTCTGGTGCTCACCTATTACCGCCGCCACCCGCAACGCGCGCGCACGCGCCTGCTCGACCTGCTGGGCGAAGTCCTGATGACGCCTGCAGCGGCCCCGACCAGATCGCCCGCCAGGCCTGCGGCACCGGCGCGCGAGGACGAGGACAGCCTCTGGCATCGCAGCAAGTCGGGTGTGGCGCCGCTGAAACAGAAGAAGCGCTGAACACATTGCTCCCTTGTTCTTGGGAGAAAGGGGACTTGGGTAAGATAATTAAATGTTTATCATTTGCGCAAGCCGTGGGGATCCTCCCGTGGTGACGCCCCGCCCCTCAACCCCTGGCCCACGGAGCCTCATGACCGCGATGACCCTTGCCAAGAACTGCCGCCCGGCCGGTCTGGGCTCCGTCGTTCGTTTCGCCGCCCTGCCCGGGGCCGGCCGCGTCGCAGGCGTCTAGCCACGCCGCCATCGACCCAGGGCCCGGGTGCAGCGATGCCCCGGGCCCTTTCGCTTTCCCGCTGTTCCAAGTCCCCGTCGCCCAAACCTCAGGAGTCACCGAATGAAGATCACCCTGCGCCGTGTCGCGCCGCGAAACCCGCTGGTGCACCCCAGCCGCATGCGTCATGCCGGCGCGCATGGCCCGTCGGGCGGTGCGCGGCGCCAGAAAAGCGCGCGCGAACTGCGCCGAGAGATCGAACGCATGGCCGTCAAGGAGCGGCCACCCCACCGATAAACCCTCGATGAGCCCATGCACCGCCTGCGAGTGGTGCGACAGGAGAGATCCATGCCACCGCAATCCCTGGTCCCCGTCCACGGAGCCTACCGACTGGCCCGGGCGAGCTCGCCGGCCGCATGTCTTGCCGCTGCGTCCTTGCTTCACGGCGCGAGCCGTGCTCTGGCCGCCCTGGCGCGGCGCCTCGCTCGGCCGCACCACGGGGCGCTCGCACTGCCGCCCCAGCTGGAGTTCCATGCCGAGGCCGGCGCGCCCGAAGGCGCGCTGTACGCCGACGGCGTGCTCGTGGCGCTGCTGCCGGGCGTGACCCGGCTGTGAGGCAACGCCGCTGGCTGCGCTCCGTCGGCGTCGCGCCGTCCGGGGCCGCGATCATCGAACGGGCGGCGCAAGCCGACACACCCTGGCTCGTGATCGAGGCCCCGGCGCAACGACATGGCAGTGCACGAGCCCATCTGCGAACTCTGCACGGCCGGGTTGTCCCGCAGCAGGGCCGCATGCCGCGCTTTCGGCCGGCACGGCTCAAGCGCGAGCGCACGGCGGTCGATATCGCCAATGCACGCCCCTGTCCCATGAGCACCTCAGCCTGCCGCACCACGAAGCGCATCGAACGTGCGCTGCCCAGCCTGGCGGCATGGGTGTCGCACTTTCGCAGCGCGCCGATCCCGGTGCTCGCGAGCACCGCGGCGGACGTGCGGGAGCTGGCCGCCAACGAGGACGCCGTCGATGCGCACATGCTGGCCGCGCTGATCGGCGAAGACCCGCTGATGACGCTGAAGTTGCTGTCGCACATCGGCACCTCGAGCCGGCGCGAAACCGACGTCGAGACCGTGGTCGGCGGACTCGTACTGATGGGCATCGGGCCGTTCTTCCGCCGCTTCGGTGATCTGGCCACGATCGACGAGGCGCTCGGTGACTCACCCGACTCCGACGCCGCGCGGGCGGGCCTCCATGCCGTGCTCTCGCGCGCTCATCGCGCCGCGCGCTTCGCGCTCGGCTTCGCAGCGCATCGGCTCGACCCCGACGCTGCCGTGATCCACGAGGCGGCCCTGCTGCACGACTTTGCCGAACTGCTGCTGTGGTGCCATGCACCGACACTGGCACTGGAGACCGCGCGCCGGCAGGAAGCCGATCCGACGCTGCGATCGGCTGCCGTGCAGCGCGCCGTGCTCGGTATCGAGCTCGCCGATCTTCAACAGGCGCTCATGAAGGTCTGGCGCCTGCCCGAACTGCTGGTGAAGCTGGGCGACAACCGCCATGTCGAACAGGTCCAGGTCAAGAACGTGTTGCTCGCTGTGCGGCTGGCGCGCCACACCGCCAGGGGCTGGGACAACCCGGCGCTGCCCGACGATATCGCCGAGATCGGTGCCCTCTTGCTGCTCGGGCCCGTGCCGACGCTGGCGCTTCTGCGCGACATCGACTCCGACTGAACCCATGCGTGCCGCACGGCCACGTCAGTGACCACCACGCGCACGACGCAGTCCATTTCGCCCGTGATCGCGGAGCATTCGATCAGCTCGGACCAGGTCTGCACAGCAGCACGCAGCTGATCCAGCGGCTTGCGCATGTGGCGCCCGGTGTCCTACGACGGAGGTGATACGGCCATCGGCCTGCAGCGCACCAAGACTGCGCCGGTCGATGGCATCGGGCTGGATAGGGACATTCACGGCCGTCACTCCGCGATTCTTCGTGCGCCTTGCAGCCCTTCGGGACTGAAACTTGCAGAATTGCTGCGTCGCGCTCACCCTACAGTCGCGCTTCCCCGGTCACCCCTTTTGTCTCGACGAGGCACTGCATGCAATTCATCCCCTGGGACAACCCGACGGGCACCGACGGTTTCGAGTTCATCGAATACGCGGCGCCGGACCCGGCCGCAATGGGCCAGTTGTTCGTCCGCATGGGCTTCACGCCGATCGCGCGGCACCGCCACAAGAACGTCGTGCTGTACCGCCAGGGCGAGATCAACTTCATCGTCAACGCCGAACCCGACTCCTTCGCGCAGCGATTCGCGCGCCTGCACGGGCCTTCGATCTGCGCGATTGCCTTTCGTGTGCGGGACGCGAAGGCGGCCTATGAGCGCACGCTGTCGCTGGGCGCGTGGGGCTATGCCGGTGTCGCCGGCCCCGGCGAGCTGAACATCCCGGCCATCAAGGGCATCGGCGATTCGCTGATCTACTTCGTCGACAAGTGGCGCGGCAAGAATGGCGCCCAGCCAGGCGACATCGGCAACATTGGCTTCTTCGACGTGGACTTCGAGCCGCTGCCCGGCGTGGGCGCGGACGCGCTGGCCACGCCGGGGCATGGTCTGACCTACATCGACCATCTCACGCACAACGTGCACCGTGGCCGCATGGACGAGTGGTCGGGCTTCTACGAGCGCCTGTTCAATTTCCGCGAGATTCGCTACTTCGACATCGAGGGCCAGGTCACCGGCGTCAAAAGCAAGGCCATGACCAGCCCCTGCGGGAAGATCCGTATCCCGATCAACGAAGAGGGCAACGAGAAGGCCGGCCAGATCCAGGAGTACCTGGACAAGTACCACGGCGAGGGCATCCAGCACATCGCGCTGGGCGCGGCCGACCTGCTCCAGACCGTCGACGCGCTGCGTGCGCGAGGCGTCAAGCTGCTCGACACGATCGACACCTACTACGAGCTGGTGGACAAGCGCATTCCGGGCCACGGCGAGGACGTGGCCGAGCTGAAGAAGCGCAAGATCCTGATCGACGGCAAGGCGGGCGAGTTGCTGCTGCAGATCTTCAGCGAGAACCAGCTCGGCCCGATCTTCTTCGAGTTCATCCAGAGAAAGGGCGACCAGGGCTTCGGCGAGGGCAATTTCAAGGCGCTCTTCGAAAGCCTCGAGCTCGACCAGATGCGCCGCGGCGTGTTGACGAAGGCCTGATGCCACGTCTCTCGAAGGCGGCGTCGTGCCGCCCTTCCAAGACCGGTCTGGTCAGGCCGCTCGCGCGCGTCTGAGCGCCTCCTCGAACACCTCGTCGACATAGGCCATCGCCACGTGCGGCCGTCCCGGCAAATGCCGGTTGTCGGCGCCCGGCAGCGTGGCGGTGGTCGAGGGCATCGAGATGTTGTCGCAGTGGCTGTAGAAGCACGTGAAGCGCGCGTGGCGCGCCGGGGGTTCGGCGGCTGCAAGCTCCGACAGCCATAGGCTGCCGGGGCGCATCTGCCGCGCGTTCAGGCCGTGGGCGAAGTACGCGGTCAGCGTGCCTCGGTGCGGCGTGCCGATGGTCAGCACATGGGCCACGCGCGAGTCGGCTGCTGCCCCCTTGGCACGCCACCACGCGCGCATCGCGAGGCCGCCCATGCTGTGCGCGGCCACCACCGGGGCCACGCCCGTGGCCTGCCACGCACGCTCGACAGCCGCATCGATGGCGTGCACGTACTCGTCGATCGAGCCATAGGCCGGTTCGAGCGTGATGGCGATGAAAGGCACCCCAAGCTCGCGCAGGCGCCGCATCCAGGGGTTCCACAGGCCGCGGTTGCAGAAGAAGCCGTGCACGAGGATCAGCGCGCGCCGGCCCGCATGCGCCTGCCGATCGAGCGCGTCGGGTTCTGCGTTCGCGCGAAAAGGCTGGCGCCATGAGAACACCGCGTGACCCGTCCAGGACTCGCGCCACCAGGCAGCGAACCGCTGCCGCACGCCGGCACGCGGCGTCGGATCGTGCCGGTTGGCGTAGGGCAGCAGCACCAGGTACTCGACCGCGATCAACAGCGGCTGGGTGTTCGCGATGACCACGGCACCGAGCAGCGCGATCCAAGGGCTGCCCTGCGCTGCGAAGAAGGCGGCCCAAGCGAACGCCGCCAGCAGCACCAGCGCGACGACCCAGCGCTGAGCCCGTGCAATCACGCCGCGGCGGGCAGCAAGGCCACGTCGCGGCCGGTCAGTCGCCGCGCCAGCTCGGTGGCGAGCTTGTTGACCAGGCCATAGATCGACAACTGCGGGTTGGCGCCGATGCTGGTGGGGAAGATCGAGCCGTCGTGCACCGAGAGGTTGTCGATCTGCCAGTGCACCCCGTCGGGCCGCACCACGCCGCGGCCGGCATCGGATGCCATGCCGCAGCCGCCCATCACGTGCGCGCTCACGACCTTGGTCAGGTGGGGTTCCATCGGCAAGCGCGCGATGCCATCGCGCGCCGAGGCCCAGCTCGTGTAGGCGGGCGCCATCTCGTGGCCGGTGAAGACCTCTTTGGCACCGGCGGCGAACTGCAGCTCGGCCATCGTGAGCAGAGCACGCCGCGCACCGTCCATCACGAATTCGTTGAGCGGGTAGTCAAGCTCGGGCGAGCCGTCACTGCGAAGCCTGACGCGGCCTCCTGATGACCGGGCATGGAATCCGTCGCGCATCAGCGCCAGCATCGCGTGCCGGTTCGGAAACTGCGCGAACTTGGCCGCGGACTCGCGCCCGAAGCCCGGCACCGATGTGGTGAAGATCAGCGGATGAAGCGGCGGCACCTCGAGTTTGTAGCCGATCGGGCCGTCGATCGGAGCAATGTGCAGGAAATGGTCACTGTAGATGGTCTGGGGTGCACCCTGCCAGCCCGCGACCCTCTGCACGAACGCAGCCGACGACAGCACGACCGGATGCAGGAAGGTGCGGCGTCCGAGCCGTTGCTGCGGATCTGGTGCGTCGCTGCGCAACAGCAGTGCCGGGCCATTGATCGCACCGGCGGCAAGCACGAAGTGCCGGGCGGAGATGCGCGTCGCCGGCGCGCCTTGCCGCGTGGCACCGTTGGGTTGCACGCCACGCACGAGCAGCGCGGCGATGCGTCCGCGCTGGATCTCGAAACGCTCGGCAAGCGTCTGGACCATGAGCACTGCGCCGAGATCGAGTGCAGCGGGAATCGTCGTCACGAGCATGGACTGCTTCGCGTTGGTCGGACAACCTAGCCCGCACGACCCGAGATTCCAGCAACCCTTGACGTTGCGTGCGATCGCGCTGGTGGTGATGCCCAGTTTGGTTGCACCACGTCGGAGCAAGTCGTTGTTCTCGTTCGGCGGCGCAAGCCACGGGCCGACGCTCAGGCGCTGCTCGGCCCTCTGGAACCAGGGCGACATCGCCTCGTCGGTCAGGTCCGCGAGGCCGAAGCGCTCGCGCCAGAAGGCAAGCGTCTGCGACGGCGTACGGAACGAACTCGTCCAGTTGACCGTCGTGGAGCCGCCGACGCAGCGGCCTTGCAGGATGTTGATCGCCTTGTCGGCAGTCTTGCGCGCGGCCGCCTCCTGATAGAGGGTCGGGTAGGCCTCGGATTCGAGCTGGTGGAAGTCGCGGCTCGATTTCAGCGGGCCCTCCTCGACGATCACCAGCTTCAGCCCTGCCTGTGCCAGCAGCTCCGCCGTGATGCCCGCACCGGCTCCACTGCCGACGATGGCGACGTCGCATTCGATCGATGCGGGCGCTGCAGCATGGTCGCCTCCGATCACGCGCCATCCGCGCGCCAGGCCCTCGGCGATCGGGTCGACGACGGGTGGACTCATGCGGTTGTCACGCCACCTTCACGGGACCAGGGTAGCCCAGCAACACCCAGGTCGACGGGTCGGCGAAGTACGCCGCATGGGTGAGATCCCTCAAGGCCTGATAAGCCTGCCGGCGCAGGCCCAGCGTGGACAGCCGCATCGTCTGCAGCGCCCGCTGCACGGCCGCGACCGGCGCATCGTCCCACGGCTGCGACAGACCGGTCAGAGCGAGACGCCCGGGCGCCGCGGCCAGCACCGTGAGCAGGTCGGCCACCTCGCCCTGCGTCGCCGGCGACATCGCGCCCAGCGTGGCGTCCATGCGTGTGAGGTGGGCATCGAGCGCCGCCGACTGCAAAGCCGCATCCCCGGGCAGCGAGCCGTCGAGCACTGCGCGCGCGACGGCTCGCAACACGCGCTGTCCGGCCGGCAGCAACTGGCCATCACGCCATGACGGCGTGGACAGCAGCAACGCTGCGCCGCCACCGGCAAGCGCCAGGGCCGCAGCGCCGGCCACACCCAATCCAAGCAAGGTGCGTCGTTGCATCGCGATGAGTGTTGCATCATTGTGGCGCGGCCCGCTAGGGGCGCCCGACTAACCCGAACTGGCTCCCCTCGCGATGAATCACGCAGCCGCCGCGGCGATCCTGGTCCACCTGCAAGCCGTCTACGACGAGCGCGCTGCGCGGGCGGCCGACTCATGGCTGGCGCAACGCGTGCAGGCGATCAAGCGCTATCAGCAACACCGCTTCGAGCGCTGCTATGCCGACCTGCTGGCGCACCCGCGCTATGCCGGCGCATCGCGGTTCTTTCTGGACGAGTTGTACGGCCCTGAAGATTACACACAGCGCGATACGCAGTTCGCGCGCATCGTGCCGGGTCTCGCGCGCTTGTTTCCGGCTGAGGTGGTCGACACGGTGCAGACTCTTGCGGACCTGCACGCGATGTCGGAGCGCTTCGACAGTGCGATGGCGCGCCAGTTGGCCGAGCCTTCGGTCGATGCCGAGGCCTACGCGCGCGCGTGGCAGGCCTGTGACGATGCACAAGGCCGGGAACGGCAGATCGCGCTGCTGCTTCGCGTCGGACTGGACCTGGACCGCCTGACGCGCAGCGCCGTGCTGCGCCACAGCCTGCGCCTGATGCGTGCGCCCGCGCGCGCCGCCGGCATGGGGGCGCTGCAGTCGTTCCTGGAGTCCGGTTTCGACACGTTCCGCGCGATGCATGGCGCCGAGGAGTTCCTTGAGACGATCGGCCAACGCGAACGTGCGCTTGCGGCGGCGCTCTTCGCCGCCGCGCCGCGTGAGGCCGGGCGTCTAGGAGAACTCCCGTAACCATGCCTGCTTCGCTGCATGGAGGATCGCAAGGATGAACACCACCATTGCCGTCGCCCCGGCCGGCATGATCGGGGCATCCGCTCGTCCCTGGCTGGCCCAGTATCCGGCGGGTGTCCCGGCTGACATCGGCCTCGACCGAGGCGCCACGCTCGTCGATGTCCTCGAAGCTGCTTTTCGGCAGTACGCCAAGCGCGACGCGGCCGCGTGCATGGGGACACGGCTGACTTTCGCCGACATCGACCGGATGTCGCAGGAGTTGGGCGCGTGGTTGCAGCAGCGCGCCCTGCCGCGTGGGGCTCGGGTGGCGCTGATGATGCCCAACCTGCCCCAGTACATGGTGGCGATTGCGGCGGTGCTGCGCGCGGGCTATGTCGTGGTCAACGTCAATCCGCTTTACACGCCGCGCGAACTGGAGCACCAGCTCAATGACTCGGGCGCCGAGGCGATCGTGGTGCTCGAGAACTTCGCAACCACGCTCGAGGAGGTCATCGAGCGCACGGCAATCCGGCATGTCGTGCTGGTGGCGATGGGCGATCTGCTCGGGTTCTGGAAGGGACGGCTCGTCAATTTCGCGGTGCGCCACCTGCGCAAGATGGTGCCGGAGTTCCGTTTGCCGACAGACCGAGGCCGCACGGTGACGCGGTTCCCGCAGGCCTGCGACGTGGGCTCGCGACTGAGCCTGCGGCGTGCGGACGTCAAACCCGATGACGTGGCGTTCCTGCAGTACACGGGCGGGACGACAGGCATTTCCAAGGGCGCGACCCTGTTGCACCGAAACGTGGCCGCGAACATCGCCCAGACCGAGGCCTGGTTCAAGCCGATGCTCGACAAGGTCGCAGGGACCCAGATGACCGTTGTTTGCGCGCTGCCCATGTATCACATCTTCGCGCTGACCATCTGCTATCTCATGGGTGCGCGGCTGGGCATGTTGAACCTGCTGATCCCGAACCCGCGCGACATCCCGGGCTTCGTGCGAACGCTTGCCGACTACCGCGTCAACATGTTCCCGGCGGTCAATACGCTGTTCAATGCTTTGGCAAACGATCCGGCGTTTGCACGACTCGACTTTTCAGGGCTCGTGGTCTCCAATGGCGGCGGCATGGCGGTGCAGGAGGCGACCGCACGTCTTTGGAAACGGATCACGGGTTGCCCGATCGTCGAAGGCTACGGACTGTCGGAAACCTCGCCGGTGGCGACATCCAACCGCGTCGACAGCCAGAGTTTCAGCGGCACGATCGGCTTGCCCCTTCCGTCGACCGACATTGCGATCCGCGACGACGCGGGCGCTGACGTTCCGCTGGGGACGCGCGGCGAGATATGCATTCGAGGTCCACAGATCATGGCAGGCTACTGGCAGCGACCCGACGAGACCGCAAAGGTCATGACTGAAGACGGGTTCTTCAAGTCGGGCGACATCGGCGTGATGGATGAGCGCGGCTACATCACGATCGTGGATCGGAAGAAGGACATGATCCTCGTGTCCGGATTCAACGTGTACCCGACCGAGATCGAGCAGGTCGTGAGCCTGCATCCGGGCGTGCTCGAGTGCGCGGCAGTGGGCGTGCCCGATCCGAAATCAGGCGAGGCCGTGAAGCTGTTCGTCGTCAAGAAGGATGTGGCGCTGACGGAAGACGATATCGCAAGTTATTGCAGAGACAACTTCACCGCCTACAAGAGACCCAAGTCAATCGAGTTTCGTGACGACCTGCCCAAGAGCAACGTCGGAAAAATCCTGCGGCGCGAACTCCGAAGCCACTGAAAATGGCCGAGCCCGAAAAGAGAAAAGCCCGACCAAAACTGGCCGGGCTTTCTCAATTATTAGCCTGACGATGTCCTACTTTCACACGGGAACCCGCACTATCATTGGCGCTGAGGCGTTTCACTGTCCTGTTCGGGATGGGAAGGAGTGGGACCACCTCGCTATGGTCATCAGGCTTGACTTGTCGCCATCCTGCACCCGTGCAGGACAGCCAATCCATAGAATCGAATCAGTATGATTGCGTACCAGCTTGGCATAACTCTCTGACTGCCGTCAAAGTTATAGGGTCAAGCCTCACGAGCAATTAGTACCGGTTAGCTCAACGCATTACTGCGCTTCCACACCCGGCCTATCAACGTCCTGGTCTCGA
>Ga0209797_10000276_pt1 | contig 25010 bp, 23 predicted proteins | sample DOMMetBare3Fresh_2_FD_187472 | JGI IMG/M metagenome (GOLD analysis project Ga0209797, IMG submission 187472) | Wetland sediment microbial communities from St. Louis River estuary, USA, under dissolved organic matter induced mercury methylation -... | ecosystem: Environmental > Aquatic >... | reverse complement strand
GGTGAACTGCCAGATCAGCGTGACCATCAGGATCGGGGTGGACAGCGGCAGCACGATGCGCCAGAAGATCTGCCAGAAGCCGGCGCCGTCGATCGTCGCGGCCTTGACCAGTTCGTCGGGCACGGCGACGTAGTAATTGCGGAAGAACAGCGTGGTCGAGGGCAGGCCGGCGATCACGTGCACCAGGATCAGGCCCCAGATCGACGATGCGAGGCCGAGCCAGCCCAGCACCTGGCTCATCGGCAGCAGCACCACCTGCATCGGCATGAACACGCCGAACAGCAGCAGCGCGAACAGCGTCTCGCTGCCCTTGAACTTCCACTTCGACAGCACGTAGCCGTTGACCGCGCCGATGGCCGTGGACACGAGCACCGCGGGCAGCACCATCGCCACCGAGTTCATGAAGAACGGCTTCAGGCCGCCGCAGTCGATGCCGGTGCAGGCGGTCCCCCAGGCCTTGGCCCAGGACTCGAAGGTGGGACTCGTGGGCAGCGACAGCAGGTGGCCGTTGCGCACCTGCTCCATGTCCTTGAGCGACGTGGCCACCATCACGTACAGCGGCAGCAGGAAGTACAGGCAAAAGACCAGCAGCACGCCCCACAGCACGGCCCGATGCCAGCTGAACTTCGGGTTCACTTCCTGGTCCTCAGCTCGCTGTAGAGATACGGCACCACGATCGCCGCGATGGTGGCCAGCATCACGGTCGCGGCGGCCGCGCCCTGGCCGATCTGTCCGCGCGAGAACGCCATCGCGTACATGAAGGTCGCGGGCAGGTCGGTCGAGAAGCCGGGGCCGCCCGCCGTCAAGGCCATCACGAGGTCGAAACTCTTGATCGCGAGATGGCTGACGATCATCAGCGTCGAGAAGACCACCGGCCGCAGGCTGGGCAGCACGATGCGCCAGTAGATGCGCGGCAGACTCGCGCCGTCGATCTGCGCTGCCTTGATGATCGAGTCGTCGACGCCGCGCAGCCCGGCCAGGAACAGCGCCATCACGAAGCCCGCGCTTTGCCAGACGCCTGCGATCACGATGCAGTAGATCGCCTTGTCCGGGTTGACCAGCCAGTCGAACGAAAAGCTCTCCCAGCCCCAGCGGCGCATCGTCGCCTCGAGGCCCAGGCCGGGGTTCAGGATCCACTTCCACGCCGTGCCGGTGACGATGAACGACAGCGCCATCGGGTACAGGTAGATCGTGCGCAGCACGCCCTCCGCACGGATCTTCTGGTCGAGCAGCACGGCGAGCAGAAGGCCGATCGCCATCGCGCCGCCGATGAACAGGCTGCCGAAGATCGCCATGTTGGTGAGCGCAACGCGAAAGCGTTCGCTCTCCCACAGCCGCACGTACTGCTCGATCCCGACGAACTCGTAATTGGGCAGCAGGCGCGAAGCCGATACCGAAAGGTATCCGTTCCACGCCATCAGGCCATAGATGAACGCAAGCCCAACGACGAAGCTCGGCGCGACGACGAGCTTGGGCAGCCAGCCTTTCTGGTACATGGCTGCCCGGGTTCTACTTGGTCTTCGCAGCCGCCGCGAGCTTGGTCATGGCCGCCTTGGCGTCCATCTTGTCGTCGTTCCAGAACTGGCTCACGACGTCCTTGATCGCGCCTTCGGTGGCCGAGGGCACCGCCATGCCGTGGGCGATCGACGGCACCAGCGTGCCGCTCTTGGCGTCGTCGACGAAGTCCTTCGACGACAGCTTGGCGCAGTCGTCGAACTTGTCCATCTTCATGCCCAGGCGCACCGGAATCGAGCCCTTGTTGAGGTTGAACACCTCCTGGAACTCGGGGCCCATGATCGCAGCGGCCAGGTCGTTCTGCGCCTTGATGTTGGCCTCGTTCTTCAACTTGAACATCGCGAACGAGTCGACGTTGAAGGTGTAGGCGTTGGCCGTGCCCGGCGCGGCCACGCAGACGAAGTCCTTGCCCGGCACCTTGCCGGCCGCGAGGAACTCGCCCTTGGCCCAGTCGCCCATGATCTGCATGCCGGCCTCGCCCTTGATGACCATCGCGGTGGCCAGGTTCCAATCGCGACCGGGCGCGTTCTTGTCGGTGTAGCCCTTGACGCGCTTGAACGTGGCGAGCACCTTTTCCATCGTCGGGCTCGAGACGCTCGCGGGATCGAGCTGCACCAGCGCCTTCTTGTAGAAGTCCGCCCCGCCGACGCCCAGCGCCACCGCCTCGAAGGTGGTGAAGTCCTGCCAGTTCTGGCCGCCATGTGCGATCGGCGTGACGCCGGCCTTCTTCAGCGCCTCGGCGGCGACGAAGAACTCGTCCCAGGTGGTGGGCACCTTGGCGCCGGCCTTCTGGAACGCCGCCGGGTTGGCCCACAGCCAGTTCACGCGGTGCACGTTGACCGGCACCGCGATGTAGTTGCCCTTGTACTTCATGACGTCGGAGACGACCTTCGGCAGCAGTTCATCCCACTTCTCGGCCTTGGCCACCCCGTCGAGGTTGGCCAGCACGCCTTCCTTGGCCCATTCCTGCAGCGACGGGCCCTTGATCTGCGCAGCGGCCGGTGCGTTGCCCGAGACGACGCGCGACTTCAGCACCGTCATCGCGGCGTCGCCGCCCCCGCCGGCCACCGCGAAGTCCTTCCAAGTGTGCCCCTTGGCCTTCATGCTGTCCTTCAGTGCGGCGGCGGCCTTGGCCTCGCCGCCGCTGGTCCACCAGTGCAGGACTTCGAGTTCGCCGGCTTGTGCAGCGCCGCAGGCCAGCGCCAAGATCGACAGGGAAAGGATGCGTTTCATCGGTCGGCTCCAATGTGGATTGCATGGGCGCTGCGACTCCTTGCAGCGCCAGGTGCAGGACTGTGCTGGGCCGGGCGCTACCCGGCAATCGAGGGTTACCCCGTGAGGCGTTTCGTCGGGTTACGGCGCGCACGGGCGGCGGCCGTTGCCCGACTCAGCACTCGACGATGTTGACGGCCAAGCCGCCGCGTGCCGTTTCCTTGTACTTGGTCTGCATGTCGGCACCGGTCTCGCGCATCGTCTTGATCACCTTGTCCAGCGAGACGAAGTGCGTGCCGTCCCCGCGCAGGGCCATGCGCGCGGCATTGATCGCCTTGACCGAGGCGATTGCGTTGCGCTCGATGCACGGGATCTGCACCAGCCCGCCCACCGGGTCGCAGGTCAGGCCGAGGTGATGCTCCATGCCGATCTCGGCGGCGTTCTCGGCCTGCCCTGGCGTGCCGCCCATGACCGCGCACAGCGCCCCGGCCGCCATGCTGCAGGCCACGCCGACCTCGCCCTGGCAGCCGACCTCGGCGCCGCTGATGCTGGCGTTTTCCTTGTAGAGGATGCCGATGGCCGCGGCGGTAAGCAGGAAGTCGATCACGCCCTTGTCATTCGCGCCGGGCACGAAGCGGCTGTAGTAATGCAGCACGGCGGGCACGATGCCGGCGGCGCCGTTGGTCGGCGCGGTGACGACGCGGCCACCCGCCGCGTTTTCCTCGTTGACCGCCAGTGCGTACAGGTTGACCCAGTCGAGCACCTGCAGCGGATCGCGCAGCGCTTCCTCGGGCTTGTCGACGAGCGCGCGGCGCAAAGCCGCCGCGCGGCGCTTGACCTTGAAGCCGCCGGGCAGCACGCCCTCGGTGGCCGAGCCGCGCTCGACGCAGCGCTGCATCACGTCCCAGATGTGCAACAGCCCGGCGTCGATCTGCTGGTCGCTGCGCCAGCGGCGCTCGTTGGCCCGCATGACCTGAGCGATCGACATCTGCTCGCGTGCCGTGATCTCGAGCAGGTCGGCGCCGCTGCGGAAAGGGTAGGGCAGCACTGTCGTGTCGGGCGCGATCACCTTCTGCCTGGTGCCGTCAGCCGCCACCTCGCCGCTGACGACGAAGCCGCCACCCACCGAGTAGTAGACGCGGTTGGCGATCTCGGAGCCGGACGCATCGAAGGCGCCGAAGCGCATGCCGTTGGCATGGAAGGGAAGCGTTTCCTTGCGGTGAAAGACCAGGTCCGCCTTCTCGTCGAACGCGATCTCGCGGCCGCCGGCCAGGGCCAGGCGGCCGCTGGCGCGGATCGCCTCGAGCATCGCCGGGATCGCGTCGACGTCCACCGAGTCGGGCTCGTGGCCAGCCAGGCCGAGGAGCACCGCCTTGTCGCTGCCGTGTCCCTTGCCGGTGGCTCCCAGCGACCCGTACAGCTGCGCCCGCACGCGCGCGGTGCGCGTGAGCAGTTCGTCGTGCGCGAGGCGCAGCGCGAAGATGCGCGCCGCGCGCATCGGTCCCACGGTGTGCGAGCTGCTCGGGCCGATGCCGACCTTGAACAGGTCGAATACCGAGACGGCCATCAGGTAATCGGCCCGTCCCGGGCGCGCCCCCGATCCGGACCTCGGGCCGTCATGTCAGTTGCTCCATGTCGCCGAAACGACGCCCGCAACGCACGTATCCGGCTCCGCCAAGCGGCTGCCGCGGATCCGGCTCGGCCGGTCCGCCAGCGGCGCCCCCCTGGGGGGAGCGGCGAAGCCGCTTCGGAGGGGATTCACTTCAGGCCAGCTCGCTCATCGGAATGCACGAGCAGAACAGGTTGCGGTCGCCATAGACGTTGTCGACACGGGCCACCGGGCTCCAGTATTTCTGGCGCCTCAGGCTCGCCACCGGGTAGGCCGCCTGCTCTCGCGTGTACGGGTGTGGCCAGTCGGCCGCCGCGATCGCCTCCGCGGTGTGCGGCGCGTTCTTCAGCGGGTTGTCCTCGCGCGGCCAGCGCCCCTGGTCGACTTGGCGGATCTCCTCGCGGATCGCGATCATCGCGTCGCAGAAGCGGTCCAGCTCGGCCAGCGGCTCGCTCTCGGTGGGCTCGACCATCAGCGTGCCGGCCACCGGGAAGCTCAGCGTCGGCGCGTGAAAGCCATAATCGATCAGGCGCTTGGCCACGTCTTCGGCGCTCACGCTCGAGCTTTCCTTCAGCGCGCGCAGGTCGAGGATGCACTCATGCGCCACGCCGCCGCCCTTCAGACCCGGCACGTTGCCGCTGAAGTGGATGTCGTAGTGGCCGTGCAACCGCGCCGCGACGTAGTTGGCCGCGAGGATCGCGCCCTCGGTCGCCGACGTCAGGCCTTCTGCGCCCATCATGCGGATGTACATCCAGCTGATCGGCAGCACGCCCGCGTTGCCCAGCGGCGCCGCCGAGACGGCACCCACCGGCGACTCGATACCCGTGGCGGTGGCGTGACCGGGCAGGAAGGGCACCAGATCGGGGACCACGCACACCGGGCCCACGCCCGGGCCGCCTCCGCCGTGCGGAATGCAGAACGTCTTGTGCAAGTTCAGGTGGCTCACGTCGCCGCCGAACTCCCCGGGCGCGGCGACACCCACCAGGGCATTCATGTTCGCGCCGTCGACGTAGACGCGGCCGCCATGCCGGTGCACAAGGGCGCACAGTTCCTTGACCTGCGGATCGAACACGCCGTACGTGCTCGGGTACGTGATCATGATCGCGCCGAGATTCGAGCTGTGTGCCTCGCACTTGGCCGCCAGGTCGGCCATGTCGACGTTGCCCATCGCGTCGCACTTGACGGCCACGACGCTCATGCCGGCCATCTGCGCCGACGCCGGATTGGTGCCGTGCGCCGATTCGGGGATCAGGCAGATCCTGCGATGCGACTCGCCGCGCGACGCATGCCAAGCCTGGATCGCGAGCAGGCCGGCGTACTCGCCCTGCGACCCGGCGTTGGGCTGCAGGCTCACGCCGGCATAACCGGTGGCCTGGCACAACCAATCGCGCAACTGGTGGTCGAGTTCGGCGTAGCCCGCGCGCTGATCGGCCGGCGCGAAGGGATGGATGTTCGCGAACGCCGGCCAGGTGATCGGGATCATCTCGGCCGTGGCATTGAGCTTCATCGTGCACGAGCCCAGCGGGATCATCGTGCGGTCCAGGGCGAGGTCCTTATCCGAAAGGCTGCGGATGTAGCGCAGCATCTCGGTCTCGCTGTGGCGCGTGTTGAACACCGGGTGCGTGAGGAACGCGCTCTTGCGGAGCAGCGTCAGCGGGATCAACGGTTCGACGCCGGCCGCATAGTCGGCGACCTTCGGCGTCGCGGCACCGGCAGGCGCGAACCACGACCACAGGGATTCGATGTCGGCGCGCGTCGTCGTCTCGTCGAGCGCGACCGACAGCTGCGTCGGCGACAGGCGCCGCAGGTTGGCGCCGGCAGCCACCGCGGCGGCGGCAATCGCGTCGGTGCGCGCGCCGGTTTCCATGGTGATCGTGTCGAAGGCCTGCGGCGTGACGACCTTCAGTCCGAGCTTGGTCAGGCCGTCGGCCAGGATGGCGGTGTAGCTCGCCACGCGCTGTGCGATGCGCCTCAGGCCGTACGGCCCGTGGTAGACCGCGTACATGCTGGCGATGACAGCCAGCAGCACCTGCGCGGTGCAGATGTTCGACGTCGCCTTTTCTCGCCGGATGTGCTGCTCTCGCGTCTGCAGCGCCAAGCGATAGGCCTTGTCGCCGCGCGCGTCGACGCTGACGCCCACCAGCCGGCCGGGCAGCGAGCGCTTGAAGTCATCGCGGCAGGCGAGGAAGGCCGCGTGCGGACCGCCGCCGCCCATGGGCACGCCGAATCGCTGGCTGTTGCCCACCACGATGTCGGCGCCGAGTTCGCCGGGTGGCACGAGCAACGTGAGCGCCAGCAGGTCGGTCGCGACGATGAAGGCCGCGCCCTTGGCATGAGCGGCGTCGATCTGCGCCTTCAGGTCATGGATCAGACCGCTGGTGCTCGGGTACTGCACGACCACCGCGAAACACTCGTGCGCCTTCAGCAGTTCGGCCGCGTGGCCGACCTTGACGTCCAGTCCGAGCGGCCGGGCGCGCGTGCGGATGACCTCGATCGTCTGCGGGTGGCAGTCCGCCGCGACGACGAAGGTGTCGCTCTTGCTCCTGACGCTGCGCTTGGCCAGTGTCATCGCCTCGGCCGCGGCGGTCGCCTCGTCGAGCATCGAGGCGTTGGCGATGGGCATGGCGGTGAGGTCGCACACCATGGTCTGGAAGTTGATCAGCGCTTCCATGCGGCCCTGCGAGATCTCGGCCTGGTAGGGCGTGTACGCCGTGTACCAGGCGGGGTTCTCGAGGATGTTGCGGGCGATGACGCCGGGCGTGATCGTGCTGTGGTAGCCCTGGCCGATGAAGCTCTTGAAGACCTTGTTCTTCGCCGCCAGCACCTGCAGTTGCGCGAGCGCCTGGGTCTCGCTCGCCGGCGCGGGCAGTTGCATCGGCGCACCGCGCGCGATGTCGTGCGGCACGACCGCTTCGACCAGCGCACGCCGCGATGCGGCGCCGATCACCGAGAGCATGTGGCGCTCGTCGGCCTCGGTGGGGCCGATGTGGCGGCTGCGGAACTCGGCTGCGTTCTCGAGCTGCTCGAGCGGGGTCGTGACGGACTTCAGCATGGCAGTACGCGGATCAGAGGTTCTTCAGCAGCTTGTCGTAGGCTGGTGGGTCCATCAGCTCGTCGAACTGCTCCATGTGGGTGACGTGCACCTTGAAGAACCAGCCGTTGCCCATCGGATCCTGGTTCGCGAGCGCGGGATCGGCGCGTAACGCCTCGTTGACTTCGACAACCTCGCCCTCGACCGGCATGAACACGTCGGCCGCGGCTTTCACCGATTCGACCACGCCGACGACCTCGCCCCTCTTGTAGGTCCGGCCGACCTCGGGCAGATCGACGAAGACCACATCACCCAGCGCGTCCTGCGCGTGCAGGGTGATGCCGACGACGGCGGCCTCGTGGTCCTCGATGTTGATCCACTCGTGGTCGGGGGTGAACATGGTCGTCATGGGTCGGATCTCCTGTGGATTGAACCGGGCGGCAATGGGGCTGTCAGGCGCCGCGGTGGTAGCCGGGGGGGACGAAAGGCAGGGATGTCACGCGCATCGGCTGGCGCTTGCCGCGCACGTCCGCGTAGACCTCGTGATTGATGACCGCGTGGTTGGCCGCCAGGTAGGCCATTGCGATGGGCTGGTTCACCGTCGGTGCCAGCGTGCCGCTGGTCACGTGACCCAGCTTGTGGCCCTGCGCATCGACCAGCGTCGCGCCTTCACGCACCGGGATGCGCTCCAGGCCGATCAGGCCCACGCGCTTGATCTGCGCACCCGCCGCGAGCTGGCCGGCGATCTTGTCCGCACCGGGATAGTGGCCGGCACGGGCGCCGCCCGGACGCCGCACCTTCTGAATCGCCCAGGCGAGACCGGCCTCGACCGGCGTGGTCGTCTCGTTGATGTCGTGCCCGTACAGGCACAGCCCCGCCTCGAGGCGCAGCGTGTCGCGCGCGCCCAGGCCGGCGGGCTTGACTTCGGGTTGCGCGAGCAGCGAGCGGGCCAGCGCCGACGCGGCCTCGGCCGGTACCGAGATCTCGAAACCGTCCTCGCCGGTGTAGCCACTGCGCGTGACGAAGCACGGGGCGCCGGCCAGCGTGAACGTGGCGCCGGTCATGAAGGTCAGCCGCTCGACGCCGGGCGCCAGGCGCCGCAGCGCGTGCACTGCATGCTGGCCCTGCAGCGCGAGCAGCGCACGATCGGGCAGCGGGATCACCTGGCAGCGGTGGCCGATGTGCGTGACGAGGTGCTTGGTGTCGGTCGCCTTGCACGCGGCGTTGACGACGACGAACAGGTCGCTCTCGCGGCGCGCGATCATCAGGTCGTCGAGGATGCCGCCCGAGGCGTTGGTGAACAGCGCGTAACGCTGCTTGCCCACCGGCAGGTCGACCACGTCCACCGGCACCAGGGTCTCGAGCGCGGCCGCCGCGTTGTCGCCGACCAGGCGCAACTGCCCCATGTGCGAGACGTCGAACAGCGCCGCCTTCTCGCGACAGTGCCGGTGCTCGGCGATGATGCCGCCGGGGAAGTTCACCGGCATCGAGTAGCCGGCGAAGGGCACCATCTTGGCGCCCAGCTCGAGGTGCAGGTCGTACAGCGGGGTGCGCAGCAGCTTCTCGTCGGACATGGGCTTGTCTCCCAGGGGCCTGTTGTCGATGCATCGGCTCGCAGCCGATGATGTACTCGATCCGGGCCCCGCTGTCCGCTTTACCTGAGAGATTGGCGACGCCGGCTTTCGAGCGCTTTGTCGCTTGCCCCTTCGGTGGGCCGCCATCGACGCAGTCGCTTGGCGGCCTCTCTCCAGTGAGGTGGCGCCGGCCTCCGGGCCGCCGCTTGCCAGTCCTTTTGCCTGAGCGTTCGGGATGGCCCCCTGCGCCGTCGGCGGCCCCCTCAAGGAGGACTCTCTCCTGACGGATGTCAGTGTATCAGCGCTGCGCGCCGTACCATTTCTGCATGGCCGAAGCCCTTCAGAAACGGGAGATCAAGCGCCTGCCGGTGCGGCGCTACGAGGACGTGCGCGCCGAACTGCGTTCCGGCGACCTGATGTTCTGCTCGGGCTCCTATGTCTTCTCCGGCTGGATCCAGCGCTTCACGCGCTCGGTGTGGAGCCACGTGGGCATGGTCTACCGCGACCATGCGCTCGAGCGCGTGTTCCTCCTCGAGAGCGAAACGGGCATCGGCGTGCGCCTCGTGCCGATCTCGAAGTACCTGCGCGACTACCATGGCCGGCGACGTCCGTATCGCGGGCAGATCGTGATCGCGCGCGTGAATCCCGAGCCCGGTGACGCGCAGGTGCGCCAGGCCGTCAGCTTCGGCATGGACCTGCTGACCAAGCCGTACGACAACTTCGAGATTCTGCGCATCGCCGCGCGCATCGCCTTTCGCGTCGGCCGGCGCGTCCAGGACCGCAAGTTCATCTGTTCCGAACTGGTCGACGAGTGCTATCGCGCCGCCGGCGTGCGCTTTGCGCGCAGGGACAACTACATCAGCCCGGACGACATCTGGCGCGACCCGGCGGTCACGATGGTGGCCCGGGTGCTGTAGGCCGCCCCCGCCAAATGGCGTCGACCGGCCTGCCCGGCGCGGCAAGCGTCGGCGGCCGCGGGGCCGCCAGAGCTCACATCCCCGCGTAGTTGGGCCCGCCGCCGCCCTCGGGCGCGACCCAGACGATGTTTTGCGTCGGGTCCTTGATGTCGCAGGTCTTGCAGTGAACGCAGTTCTGCGCGTTGATCTGCAGGCGATCGCCGCCGTCGTCGGACTTGACGAACTCGTATACGCCGGCGGGACAGTAGCGGCCTTCCGGGCCGGCGTAGCGCGCGAGGTTGATGCCCACGGGCACCTTCGCGTCGATCAGCGTCAGGTGCGCCGGCTGGTTCTCTTCGTGATTCGTGTTGCTGACGAAGACCGAACTCAGGCGGTCGAAGGTCAGCACGCCATCGGGCTTGGGGTAGGCGATGGGCGCGCATTCGGCAGCGGCGTTCAGGCGCACGTGGTCGGGCTCGGTGACATGCACCGTCCAGGGCGCGCTCTTGATGCCCAACCGCGGCAGCAGCCAGTGCTCGACGCCGGCCATCAGCATGCCGATCCAGTTGCCGCGCTTGAACCAGGCCTTGAAGTTGCGAGCCTGCCTGAGTTCGTCGTGCAGCCAGCTCTCGTCGAACGCTTCGGGGTAGGACTTCAGTTCGTCGTGGCGGCGATCATGCTGGAACACCGCCTCGCAGATCGCCTCGGCGCACAGCATGCCGCTCTTGATCGCGGCGTGGCTGCCCTTGATGCGTGCGGCATTGAGCGTGCCGGCGTCGCAGCCGACCAGCGCGCCGCCGGGGAACACGAGCCGGGGCAGCGCGTTGAGACCCCCGGCCGCAATCGCGCGCGCGCCGTAGCCGATGCGCTTGCCACCCTTGAGGTGCTTGCGGATCGCCGGGTGCGTTTTCCAGCGCTGCATCTCCTCGAACGGAGAAAGCCAGGGGTTCGTGTAGTCCAGGCCGGTCACGAAGCCCACCGTGACCTTGTTGCCTTCGAGGTGGTAGAGGAATCCGCCGCCGTAGGTCTTCGCGTCCATCGGCCAGCCGGTGGTATGCACGACCAGACCGGGCTGCGCCTTGTCGGGTGCCACCTCCCACAGTTCCTTGATGCCCAGCGCGTAGGTCTGCGGATCGCGCCCGGCATCGAGCCGGTGGCGCGCGATCACCTGCTTGCCCAGGTGGCCCCGCGCGCCCTCGGCGAACACGGTGTAGCGCGCGCGCAGTTCCATGCCGAGCTGGAATCCGTCGTGCGGCTTGCCGTCCTTGCCCAGCCCGACGTTGCCGGTGGCCACGCCGAGCACGGTGCCATCGTCGCCGAAGATCACCTCGGCGCCGGCGAAGCCGGGGAAGATCTCGACGCCCAGGGTCTCGGCCTGTGCGCCGAGCCACTTCGTCACGGCGCCCAGGCTGATCACGTAGTTGCCGCCGTTGTGCAGGCAGTCCGGAATCAGCCAGTTGGGCAGGCGCGTGGCACCGGTCGCGCTCAGCACCAGCACGTCGTCGTTGCTCACGCGCTGCTCGAGCGGCGCCCCCATCGCCTTCCAATCGGGGAACAACTCCGTGATCGCGCGCGGATCCATCACCGCGCCGGAGATCGTGTGCGCGCCCGGTTCGCTGCCCTTTTCCAACACGACGACCGAGATCTCCTTGCCATCGAGCTTGGCCAGCTGCTTGAGCCGGATCGCGCAGGCCAGGCCGGCCGGGCCGCCGCCGACGATCACCACGTCGTAGTCCATCGATTCACGTGGACCGTACCGCTCGAGAAGTTCTTTCGAGGTCATGGCGCCCATTCTAGGAGGCCGTACCATCGCGCATCGACGTGTTCAGTGGAGCAAGCTCCCCATGGCCTACAGCATCGACCTCTCCGGGCGCGTGGCGCTCGTCACCGGCGCCTCCAGCGGCCTGGGCGCGCAGTTCGCCAGGACGCTGGCGGCCGCCGGCGCGGGCGTGGTGCTGGCGGCGCGCCGCGTCGAGCGCCTGAAGGCGCTGCGTGCCGAGATCGAAGCCACTGATGGCGACGCGCACGTGGTGGGCATGGACGTGACCGACACGGACAGCATCTGCGCGGCGGTCGCCCATGCCGAGACCGAGATGGGCACCATCGACATCCTGGTCAACAACTCGGGCGTGGGCATGACGAACAAGCTCACCGACGTGACACCCGAGGACTACGACTATGTGATGAACACCAACACGCGCGGCGCGTTCTTCGTCGCCCAGGAGGTGGCCAAGCGCATGATCGCGCGCAGCAAGGGCGCCGCGCCGGGCACCTTCACCGGCGGGCGCATCGTCAACGTCGCGTCGATGGCCGGCCTGCGCGTGTTCCCCCAGATCGGCGTGTACTGCATGAGCAAGGCCGCAGTGGTGCAGATGACGCGCGCGATGGCGCTCGAGTGGGGCCGCCACGGCATCAACGTCAACGCGCTCTGCCCGGGCTACATCGACACCGAGATCAATCATCACGTGTGGCAGACCGAAGCGGGCCAGAAGATGATCCACGACATGCCGCGCCGGCGGGTGGGCCAGCCCAAGGATCTGGACGTCGTGCTGATGATGCTGTGCGCCAACGAGAGCCACTTCGTCAACGGCGCAGTGATCTCGGCCGACGACGGCCAGGCCGTATGACGGTCCCGACACGCCTGGGACGTTGCTTGTCGAGCGGAGCGCGGCCCGCCTGGGGCCGCGCGGTGCTGGCTGCAACATGCGCCTGCTGAGCCCGCTCGAAGCGCGCGTGCTCGGCGTGCTGGTCGAGAAGCAGGCCACCGTGCCCGACACCTACCCGTTGTCGCTCAATGCACTGGTCGCGGGCTGCAACCAGAAGACCGCGCGCGTGCCGGTGATCGAGGCGGGCGACGACGACGTGCTGGCGGCCCTGGACGGCCTGAAGTCGCTGAGCCTCGCGCTCGAAGGCGGCGGCAGCCGCGTCGTCAAGTTCGAGCACAACATGGGTCGCGTGCTCGGCCTGCCGAGCCAGGCCGTGGCGCTGCTGGCGGTGCTGATGCTGCGCGGCCCGCAGACCGCGGCCGAGCTGCGCCTGAACTGCGAACGCCTGCACCGATTTGCGGACATCTCGTCGGTCGAGGGATTCCTCGACGAGCTCGCCGCGAAGGATCCGCCGCGCGTGCTGCGGCTCGCGCGTGCGCCGGGCGAGCGTGAGGCGCGCTGGACGCATCTGCTGTGCGGCGAGCCGGCTGCCGCCCCTGCGCGCGCCGGTGCGGCCAACGATGCCGACGGCGGCGCGCTGACCGCCGGCGAGCTGGCCGCGCTGAAGGCCGAGCAGACGCGGCTGGCCGCGCAGGTCGAGGCGCTGCAGGCGCAGGTGCTTCGCCTGACGCGAGAACTGGGGCTGAGTTCGGAGTGAGGAACCGATGCGATTCCACGTACCTGCCGAAAAGAAGCTGACCCACGAGATGGTGATCCCCATCCGCTGGGGCGACATGGACGCGATGGGCCATGTCAACAACACGATCTACTTCCGCTACCTCGAGATCGCGCGCCTGGAGTGGCTGTTCAAGGTGGGGGCGCCACCGGACCCGAACGGGCACGGCGCGGTGATCGTCAACGCGTTCTGCAACTTCATCCGCCAGCTCGAGTTCCCGGGCGACGTGCTCGCCAGACACTACGTCACCAACCCGGGACGCACGAGCTTCGATACCTACGTCACGCTCGAGCGGACGGACAACCCGGGCATGATCTACGCCGAGGGCGGCAGCAAGACCGTGTGGACCGACTTCAAGGCACAGAAGTCGGCGCCGCTGCCCGACTGGCTGCGCGCGCTGGTGTCCTGACACGATGGGTCCGGACCGATCGTGGATGCGCGAGGCGCTGCGGCGCATCGAGGCGGACTACCGGCGCTCGGCCGACACCCACCTGATCCCGATGGCGCTGCCGGCGCAGTGGGGCGACATCACCCTGTACCTGAAGGACGAGTCGAGCCACCCCACCGGCAGCCTCAAGCACCGCCTGGCACGCAGCCTGTTCCTGCATGCGCTGGTCAACGGTTGGCTGCACGAGCGCAGCACCGTGGTCGAGGCCTCCAGCGGATCCACCGCGGTCAGCGAAGCCTACTTCGCGCGCCTGCTGGGCCTGCCCTTCATCGCCGTGATGCCGCGCGGCACGTCGGGCGCGAAGATCGAGGCGATCGAGTTCCAGGGAGGTCGCTGCCACCTGGTCGACGATCCGCACGCGATCTACGACGAAAGCCAGCGCCTGGCCGGCGAACTGGATGGCCACTACATGGACCAGTTCACCTTCGCCGAACGTGCCACCGACTGGCGCGGCAACAACAACATCGGCCAGAGCATCTACGAACAACTCGCGCTCGAGCGCCATCCGTGTCCGGCGTGGATCGTCGCCGGCGCAGGCACCGGCGGCACGCTGGCCACGCTGGGCCGTTACGTGCACTACTGCCGCCACGCCACGCGCGTGTGCGGCGCCGACGCTGAACGGTCGGTGTTCTTCGACCGCTATACGGGCGCGCCGGCCACGATCACGATCCTCGAGGGCTCGCGGATCGAGGGCATCGGCCGGCCCCGCGTGGAGGCATCGTTCGTGCCGGGCGTGATCGACGCGATGGTCCAGGTCCCCGACCGCTGGTCGATCGCGGCGATGCATGCGTTGACGGCGCAGCTGGGGCGGCGCGTGGGCGCATCCACGGGCACGAACCTCGTGGCCGCGCTGGCTTGTGCCGTGCACATGCGCGCGCGCGGTGAGGCTGGCGGCGTCGCCACGCTGTTGTGCGACGGCGGCGAGCGCTATGCGCAGACCTACTACGACGCGGCCTGGCTCGCTGCGCACGACCTGGCCTGCGATGCGGAGCAACGGGCCATGGCGGCCTGGCTCGACGGCGGGCCTGTGCCTGCAGCGCTGCTGCTCGGTTGGCGCCTTGGCGGCGCGCTCGCCGGACGCTCGGCGTAGCAGTGGGCGCCCGGCCGTCGGGCGCAGCGCGCCCGTCTACCGAGAGGTCAGCGTCAACACGATGTCCGCGTACCAGGCGCAATTCAGTCCCAGCGACTCGTCCTCGACGAGGTTGCGCCCGCCCATGTCCATCCGCGCCGAGTGGATCCCCAGCAGTTTCCACGGCAGGCCGCCGTCCTGGCGAGTGGCGCGCGGGCTGCGCATCACCACCGGTGCGCCACTGGTGCCGCGATGGGTGCGCGCATCGGTCAGGAACAGCCCTTGCCCCTGGAAGCGCGTGCCGAATGACGAGGCGATGGCCGCCTGCCGCGCCACGGGAAGGTGGTGCTGACCGTCGTGAAACCCGAGCGGGAATCCGACGACGAGCAGCGGCGTGCCGATCTCCACCTCGCCCAGCGGTTCCTGCAGGTGCTCGGGCGTGAACGCGCGCGGACGGAATCCGTGCAACATCGCGCGGTCGATCTGCAGTGCCGCCACATCGATGTCGCCGCCCGAGTCCTGCGCCTGATGCCAGACCGCCTTGGCGTCTTCGTACAGCAGCAGCGAGTACACCGTCGACCGTGATAGGTCGTGTTCGTCGGTGTGCATCTCGATCTCGATGCGATCCGGGAAGTGGCGGCTCGGCTCGTCGATCAGGACATGCCGGCTGGTGACCAGGTACAGGCGTTCGTCTCGCTCGAAGAAGAAGCCGCTCGCACCGGTCAGCGCGCGCTGCCCCTGGAAAGTCGAGACCCGCGGGACCGCGAGCAGCAGGGTCTCGACCGCGGCGCGATCGCGCGACGCGGGCTCCTGCCGCTGCAGTGACTCGAGCAGTGCGGCGATTCGGCCCACGTCGTGCTCGAACGCGGCGATCGAGTGCTCCGAGATCTCGGCATTGAGCATCGAAGTGCGCGCCGCTTCGGTGCATTGCTCGAACGCGCGCTCCACGCGTGCGCGGGTGGACGGTGCGAGCTGATGCAGCAGCGCGCTGCAAAGCGCGTCGAGCGCGACGACGTTGCCCTTGAGCTCGCAGATGCGCTCGGTGGCTTCCTGCAGGTTGTTCATGGCGCCTCCCAGAAGAAAAAAACCGCGGTCGGTGCCGCGGTTTCTCGTTCGGCCCGGGCAACCCCGGTGCGCGTGCTCAGGCTGCGCGGATGTTCGACGCCTGGGGGCCCTTTTGCCCCTGAGTCGTTTCGAACTGCACGCGCTGATTCTCGGTCAGTGTCTTGAAGCCACCGCCCTGGATCTGGCTGAAGTGGGCGAAAAGGTCCTTGCCCCCGTCATCGGGAGCAATGAAGCCGAAGCCCTTGTCTTGGTTGAACCATTTCACGGTTCCGGTCTGTGTCGTCATGTCGATGCCTTTCAGGTTGCTGCGCAGGCACATGCCGACGCAGGCAGAGACGCCAAGAAATTCATCGAGGGGATTTCGACCGGGCCTGCCTGCGTGGACGCTGGCGGGAATCAGCAAAGACCTGCGAAGAGACGGTCTTGAACATATCTACAGGGTGTATGTTACACCACGCGGGGCCGACGGGTCGTACTTGCCACGGTTTCGGTCGTTCACGCGCCGTGGGCCACGAACTGTTATGGTGTCTCCTCAACCAGCGAAAGCCGCCATCGCCGCACGTCCCGCGCTTCCCAGTACCGCATCGCGCCAGGACGTGCTGCGCGAATCGCTGCTTGCCACGGTGGACCTTCTCAAGCAGTGCCGCGCCTGCGACGTCGCGGACGGCTATCTCGATGACTACGTCGCGCTGCAATGGCTGGAATGGAACGGCGGGGCGCTGCGACTGACCGTGACAGGCCAGAACGTGTGTCGCCAGCTGGCGGCCGGCCTGGGTTGAGGCTCGCCCGGCGGTCGAAGCGGCCGCCGCTCGAGGGACCTGTGGTACAGCAACTGGTGCGCTTGGGCGTGCTGCGCGAGCGGGCCGTGGTGGATCGGCTACGCTGTGGTCCGCACGGCGCTGCCGACACACGCCAGCGCTGACGAACACGCGGTGCGAGTTCAGCGGAGCCCCCTGCCGCGTCGCGGGCCAAGTCGTCGATCGGCACCGCGCATCAGGGCGTGGAGTCCCTTGGCGCGGCCGCACCATGGGCCAGCATGGCCTGGTGCCGTTGCGCCACCGCAGCAGCCAGGTCGATCACGGCCATCGCGTAGTAGCTCGACCAGTTGTAGCGGGTGATGACGTAGAAGTTGCGTGTGCCGGCCACGTAGGTCGGCGCGGCGCTGCCGTTCTGCAACTCCACCAGCGCGAGCGGCCCGTCGTGGTCGTACGCCTCCGGGGCGAGTGCCGCGCCGTGCTGCGCGAATTCGCTGGCGGAGAAGGTCGGCACGATGTCGGGGCCCAGCAGCACGGCACGTTCTGACGCGTCGCTGGGCACGCGCACGCGGAAGTGGGTCGGCACGCCGCGCTCCCAGCCGAAGACCGCAAGGTAGTGCGCCACGCTGCCGATCGCGTCGGCGGCATTGGTTGCCAGATCGATGCGACCGTCCTCGTCGAAGTCGACCGCGTAACGGTTGATGCTTCCGGGCATGAACTGCGGCAGCCCCATCGCCCCGGCAAAGGAGCCGCGCACGGCCTGAGGGTCGCGATCCTCGCGTGCGCACCACACGAGGAACTCCTCGAGTTCACTGCGGAAGAACGGCGTGCGGTCGCGCCGGCCCGCAGGGAAGTCGAACGACAACGTGGCCAGCGCGTCGAGCACGCGGTGCTGGCCCATCACGCGACCGAAGAAGGTTTCGACGCCGATGATCGCCACCACGATCTGCGCCGGCACGCCCCAACGCTCCTCCGCCTCGCGCAGGCGCGCGGCATGGGCGCGCCAGAAGGCCACGCCGGCCGCGATGCGCTCGGGTTCGATGAATCGCGCCCGGTAGGTCGCCCAGTCCTTGGCCGTGCCCGAGGGCGGCGGCATGATCAGGCGCGTCACGGCCGGAAGGAACTGAGCGGACTCAATTTGCCGCCGCACCCAGTCGGCGTCGAGTTCGGGCTGTCGTGCGACGAGCTCGGCCGCAAACTGCAGTGCGTCCTCCCGGCCGGCATAGGACGCCTGCGAACCCGAGGGCGCAGGCGGTGCGCCATTCTGGGCATGGCCGGCGCCCAATGCGCAGCACCAGAGCCATGCGGCGCAGGCGGCGCGCCGCAGGAGGCGCGCAGGAGTTCGAGTCATGCGCCGATTATCGCGAGCCCAGTGCCGACGCGGCGCGATCGAAGGCGGACCACCACCCGCGGGGGGGTCTTTGGAGTGCGCCGCGGCCGTAGCGCATCGCGTCAAGCCGCTCGAGGCGGGCGGCAAGGTCCTCGCCTTGCTCGCCAAACCGGCGACGCACCTGGCCTGCCAATGCGAGCGGTCCCTCGTGCGGCGACACATCCAGCCCGAGCGTCGCGAGCCGCCGCGCCACGCGTGCCCGCAGCCGTTCCCACGGGCTGCGGTGGTGACGATCCCACCACGCCCAGGCGGCGCCGGCGACGGCGCCCGAGGACAGCAGCGCGATCAGCAGATATGCCAGGTCGGTCCAGTCGGGGGCCTGCCAGCCCAGGCGCTGCAGCAGGTCCATCTGTTCGTTGCGCGAGTAATGCAGCACCCACTGGTTCCAGCGGTTGTTGATGCCTTCCCAAGCTAGGCGCAGTTCCGACATCAGCGCCGGGTTGATCGCATTGAGCGTGCCTGCGACCAGTCCCGGTCGCGGGCGCAAGGACTGCGACAACCGAATGCGCTCGGGCGCGACCGCGGCCGTGGGGTCCACGCGCTGCCAGCCTTGCCCGGCGATCCAGACCTCAGCCCAGGCATGGGCATGGCTGTTGCGGACGATGGTCCAGCCGTCCTGCGGCAGCGCGTCGGCGCCCTGGTAGCCGGTGACGATTCGCGCCGGCACGTCGAGTGCTCGCATGACCACGACGAAGGCGGCGCTGAAGTGCTCGCAGAAGCCCTCGCGACGGTCGAGCCAGAACTCGTCGACCGCGTGGCGGCCCTCGTCGTCTCCATAGACGCCGGGCGTGAGCGTGTAGGTGAAGCCGCTGCGGATGTGCGCGAGCACGGCCTGCACGTAGCGTTGCGGCGTGGCGTCGGCCAGTTCGGGACGGCGCTGCAGCGCCGCGGCCCACGCGAGGGTGCGCGGGTTGTAGCCGGCCGGCAGGTCGGTGTAGTCGCGCAGCGACACGTCGTCTTCGAACGGACCCCGGCGGTGCGCGAGGTAGGCGCGTGCGGTGAATCGCAGTCGCTCGGTGATTGCACGCTCGGTCGCCCACTGCCCGTCCGCGCGCAGGAACGGGCGCAGGTTCGAGTCGGGCTGCGGCGCGTCGCCCTCGCGCGAAGGTGTGGCTTCGAGCAGAGGCAGCATCGGCAGGCGGCTGGGCTCGAGCGTCATCTCGTAGCCCAGAGCCGGGCCGCTGACGTCCAGCCGTGCCGAGCGCTGCACGGCGGCCAGCGCGCCCGGCTCCGGGCGATGCCATTCCCGGCCGTCGAAACGCGAGAGCACGGGGCCGCGCCAGTACAACGCGTCGGGCGGCGGGCGCTGGCCACCCTCGAAGCGCACTCGCAGCGCGATCGAGTCGTCCACCGCCAGTTCGGCCACGCCGCCCAGACGCAGGCTGCCGGACAGGCCGGACTTGGCCAACTGCTCCTGCGGCACCGCCCACAGAGGCGCCATGCGCGGAAACAGCAGGAACAGCACCAGCATGATCGGCGCACCGAGCAGCGCGGCCTTGGCTGCCACCGCGCCGGCGCGCGCGATGGCCGGGCGCCCGACCGGCATGTGGGCCAGCACGAGCGCGGTGAGTAGGCCCCAGACCGATACCAGCATCGCCGAGGCCACCGGCAGCGACTGAGCGTACAGGAAGTTGGTCAGCACCAGGAAGAAGCCGAGGAAGAACACCACCAGCGCGTCGCGCCGCGCGCGCAGCTCGAGTGTCTTGATCACCATCAGCATCACCAGCAGCGTGACGCCGGCGTCCTTGCCGAGCAGGGTGCGGTGGGTCCAGAAGGTCAGGCCGATCGCCAGCGCGAGCAACACCCCCAGCGTCCAGCGTCCGGGCAGCGGTGCATTGGCGATCGCCACCCGAGCGCGCCAGAGCATCACCGCTGCGGTCAGTGCAATGCACCAGGCCGGCAGGTGCGCAAAGTGCGGCGCGATGGTCCAGGTGATGACGGCCAGCAGGAACAGCACGTCTCGCGCATCGCGCGGCAGATGCGCCCAGCCGGGCCAGCGCGCAATCATGCGTGGCCCCCGTGCGGCACCAGCACCACGCGATCCCGAGTGGGGATGCGGACCGCGCCGTCGCCGACCCGGTGCCCGGTGCGCGTGTTCATGACCACGTCGCCAGCGCGTCGAGGCTGGCACGCCGGTGCGCGTGGCCGGTGCCCGGCGGGATCTCCACGCCCGGCAGTCGCAGGCCGTGCGACACGCCGGCCGCATCGGCCGCGACGACCCAGGCCGCCAGGCGCGCCAGGCGCGGCTCGGTGCCCTGCAACTGCGCCTGCTGCCAGTCGAGCCACAGTTCCTGCTGCAGCGCGCTGGTGTGGTCGCGGCTCACCAGTTCACTGCCCTTGGCCACCTTCTTCCAGACGATGCGCTTGAGCGCATCGCCACGGCGGTAGCTGCGTACGCCGTCGAACTCGCCGCTGTCGCTGCGTTGCTGCGGCGTGGCCTCGCCGGCGGCGCCGGGCGAGGCGGGCCACGGCGCCATCGGCGTCTCCGGACGCGGCCATGCCAGCGCCTGGGCGGCCGGCCGCCATACGGTCCAGGCGCGGAACAAGCCGAGGGGGTAGCGCGTCTCGGCACGCAGGGTAGGCAAGCCGTGCAGGCCGCGCGACGTCGGCACGAAGGCGAGGTGCGCGACCGCCTGGCCGCCCGCGGGCACGTCGACGAACACATCCGGGCTGCGCTCGGGCGCGCTCTCGAAGCCCAGGCCCACGCCATGCTGCGTGCGCGTCGGGCTGGTGAGCACGATTTCCAGTGCCATCGGCTCGCCGGCGAAGCCCGAGGCGGGCGGCTTGAGGTGCAGCGTCACGCCGCGCAGCGTGTTGTGCGTCAGGTGCATCGACACGAAGCCGGCGCCCGCGAGCAGGAAGGTCAGCACGTAACCCAGGCTGAGCTGGTAGTTGATCGAGGCCAGCAGCATCACGAGCAGCACGAGCACGAACATCAGCCCCGCGCGCGTGGGCAGGATGTAGATGTTGTGCTGGTTCAGCGTCCAGGTGTCGCTTCGCGGCAGGCGCGACTCGAACCAGGCGCGCAGGCGCGCCCGGGGGTTCAGCGCGAGCTTCACGGCGTGCCGTTGCGGCCGTGCGCGCGGAATCCCGGCCGTTCGCTCAGGCGCTCGTAGTACGCGGCCACCGCGGGCGGGTGCGGACGCGCGATCGGCGTGGCGAACCAGCGATGCACCGACAGGCCAAGCACGATGTCGGCCAGGCTGAAGGTATCACCGACGGCAAAGGCGCCGGTGTCGCGCAACCTGGCCTCCAGGATCGCCATCTGCGCCGACCGGCCCTCGGTGCTGGCGGCGACGGCGGCGGCGTCGACCGTCGGGTCGTGCCCGATCAGACCGTGGAACGCGCCACGCCAGGCGGGATTCAGGCTCGTGGCTTGCCAGTCCATCCACTGTTCGACGCTCGCGCGTTCCTTCGCCGTGGCGGGCGGCAGATCGGCGCGGCCGGCCTCGTGGGCCTGGTAGCGGCAGATCGTGTTCGACTCCCAGGGCACGAAGTCGCGATCGACGATCATCGGTACGAGCGCATTCGGGTTGAGCGCGCGGAACGCCGGCTCGCTCGTGGCGCGAAAGCCGATGCCCCAGTCTTCCCGCTCGAAGGGCCGGCCGAGCTCGACACAGGTCCACAGCACCTTGCGCACGTTGATCGACGAGGCGCGGCCGAGGACTTTCAGCATCGCCATCGCGCTCACTGCAGCGGCAGCGCCTTGAGCATCGCGCGCACCTGCTCTGCCGCGCCGCGGCCGGCGCCGGGCACGGGCGCGAGGCGGTGCGCCGCGGTCTGCACCAGCACGGCCTGGATATCGTCGGGCGCGACATAGTCGCGCCGGTCCATCAGGGCGTGCGCCTTGGCCGCACGCAGCACCGAGATGCCGGCGCGCGGCGACAGGCCGTCGACGAACCACTGGCCGCTGCGGGTGGCCGCGATCAGCGATTGCAGGTAGTCCAGCAGCGCCTCGCCGGCATGCACTGCCAGCACGGCCTGCTGCGCGACCTGCAGCTCGGCGGGCGTCATCACCGGCGCCAGGCTCTCGATCACCGCGCGCCTGTCGGCGCCGGCGAGCAGCGCGCGTTCGCTGGCGCGGTCGGGGTAGCCAAGCGTGATGCACATCAGGAAGCGGTCGAGCTGGCTTTCGGGCAAGGGGTAGGTGCCGAGCTGGTCGGTCGGGTTCTGCGTGGCGATCACGAAGAACGGCGAGGGCAGGGCCCGCGTCTCGTTCTCGACCGTCACCTGGTGCTCTTCCATCGCCTCGAGCAGCGCGCTCTGGGTCTTGGGGCCGGCCCGGTTGATCTCGTCGGCCAGCAGCACCTGGGCGAAGACCGGCCCGGCATGGAACACGAACTGCTCGCGGCTGCGTTCGAACACCGACACCCCGACCAGGTCGCTGGGCATCATGTCCGCGGTGAACTGGACACGGCGGAAGTCCAGCCCGAGCGAGACCGCGAGCGCGTGCGCCAGCGTCGTCTTGCCCACGCCGGGCACGTCCTCGATCAGCAGGTGGCCGCCAGCCAGCAGGCAGGCGATGCAATCCTCGATCTGCGGCCGCTTGCCGACGATGACCGTGCTAATCTGATCCGCGAGCCGCGCCAGTTGCGCCACCAGCGCGGCATTGGCCCCATGCTTCATGTCCATGCGGCGCACGTTAACGCAAAATTCATGACCCTCGCCTTCTACAGCCACGCCGACTGCCGTGCGCATTTCATGGGCCGCGGCCATCCGGAATGCCCCGAGCGGCTCGATGCCATTTCCGACCACCTGATCGCCACCGGATTGATCGACGCGCTGGACATGCGTGATGCGCCGCTGGTCGATGTCGGCCAGCTCGAGCGAGCGCATGCCGCGGCCCATGTGCGCGAGATCCAGGCGGCCGTCGAACCGCTGCGCGTGAGCGGCGGGCATTGCCAGATCGATCCCGACACGAGTGCTGGGCCGGGGACCTGGATGGCGGCGCTGCGGGCGGCGGGCGCCGCGGTGGCGGCCACCAACGCGGTGATCGATCGGGATGCCGAGACCGCTTTCTGCGCCGTGCGCCCGCCGGGCCACCATGCCACGCGCGACGCGGCGATGGGGTTCTGCTTCTTCAACAATGTCTGTGTCGCGGCGCGCCACGCGCTGGACGTGCGCGGCCTCGCGCGCGTGGCGATCATCGACTTCGACGTGCACCACGGCAACGGCACCGAGGACATCGTCGCCGGCGACGAGCGCATCCTGATGGCCAGCTTCTTCCAGCACCCGCTGTACCCGTACAGCGGCGCAGTGCCCAAGGGTACGAACATGGTCAACGTACCGATTCCGCCCTATGCGCGCGGGCCGCAGGTGCGCGAGGCGATCGAGGCGATGTGGCTGCCGCGTCTGGAGGCCTTTCGGCCGCAGATGGTCTTCGTTTCCGCCGGCTTCGACGCACACCGCGAGGACGAGCTCGGCCAGCTGGGCCTGGTCGAGGACGACTACGCCTGGATCACGCGCCGGCTCGTCGAACTGGCAGGGCGGCACGCGCAAGGGCGCATCGTCTCCTGCCTCGAGGGCGGATACAACCTCGGCGCTCTGGCACGCAGCGTGGCGGCGCACCTGCGGGTGCTCGCCGGCCTGTGACGATGGCCGCGCCGGCCGAGGACCTCTCGGCCCTGTTGGATTCATTGGCGCGACCGAGCGCGCTGATCGAGTTCGCAGTGCTGGCGGCCTGCCTGGCCGCGGCATGGCTGCTGGTGCGGTTGGCGCGCGGCGGCACGGCACGCCCCGCCAGCGTGTGGTTCGGCGCGCGTATCGTCGACGGTGTGTTGTTCCCGGTGCTCGCGCTGTCACTCGCGGTGGCTGCGCGCTGGCTGCTGGCCAAGAGCCAGGCGGTGGCGGTGTTCCAGATCGCGGTGCCGATCCTCGCTTCGCTGGTCATCATCCGCGTGGCAGTGCGCGTGATGCGCGTTGCTTTCCCCGCCTCGCAGGTGGTGCGGGTGATCGAGCGCACGGTTTCTTGGCTGGTGTGGTTGGGGCTCGTGCTGTGGGTCACTGGGTTGACGCCGCTGGTGCTCAAGGACATGGAGGACATCCACTGGAAGCTCGGAGGCGTGGACGTGAGCCTGCGCAGCCTGCTCGAGGGCGCGCTCAGCGCCGCGGTTGTGCTGGTGGCTGCGCTGTGGGTCTCGGCGGCGATCGAATCACGCCTGCTGGCCGGAGCGACCGACAACCTGTCGGTGCGCAAGATCGCGGCCAACGCGGTGCGTGCGCTGCTGCTGCTGTTGGGCCTGCTGCTCGCGCTGTCGGCGGCGGGCATCCCGCTGGGCGCGCTCAGCGTGCTCGGCGGCGCGGTCGGCGTGGGCATCGGTTTCGGCCTGCAGAAGCTCGCGGCCAACTACGTCAGCGGTTTCGTGATCCTCGCAGAGCGCAGCCTGCGCATCGGCGATGTGGTCAAGGTCGATGGCTTCGAGGGCCGCATCAGCGACATCAAGACCCGCTACACGGTGGTGCGCGCGTTGAACGGGCGCGAGTCGATCGTGCCCAACGAGATGCTGATCACGCAGCGCGTCGAGAACTCCTCACTCGCCGACCCGAAGGTCGCGATCACGACCACGGTCCAGGTCGCCTACGGCACCGACCTCGACAGGCTGCTGCCGCTGGTGGCCAGCGCCGTGGCCAAGGTGGCGCGCGTGATCGACGATCCGGCTCCCGCCGTCTTCCTGAACCAGTTCGCCGCCGACGGCCTCGAATTGGTGGTTGCCTTCTGGATCGCTGACCCCGCGAACGGCCAGAACAACATCAAGAGCGATGTCAATCTGGCGATCCTGCGCACCCTCAACGGGGCCGGAGTGCAGATTCCGTTCCCCCAGCGTGTGGTGCGGCAGGCCTGAGGTCGGGGCGGGCGCTGACCTGGCCGCCAGCCAGACCGGGGTCAGAGCACTTCGCTCGCGAAATCGGCCAGGCGCGATCGCTCGCCGCGCGCGAGCGTCAGGTGGCCGCTGTGTGGCCAGCCCTTGAAGCGGTCGACCGCGAAAGTCAGGCCCGACGAGCCTTCGGTCAGGTAGGGCGTGTCGATCTGCGCCAGGTTGCCCAGGCAGACGATCTTGGTGCCGG